>Ga0209676_1000595_pt1 | contig 53773 bp, 50 predicted proteins | sample AraplaCvi_mLB_r2_FD_184282 | JGI IMG/M metagenome (GOLD analysis project Ga0209676, IMG submission 184282) | Arabidopsis root microbial communities from North Carolina, USA - plate scrape MF_Cvi_mLB_r2 (SPAdes) (version 2) | ecosystem: Host-associated > Plants > Roots > Endosphere | place: USA... | reverse complement strand
CCGCCAACGTGCAGCCGCACTGCGGCGCCTCGGCCAACGAAGCCGTGATGCTCGCCTTCCTGAAGCCCGGCGACACCATCATGGGCATGAGCCTGGCCGAAGGCGGCCACCTGACCCACGGCATGCCTCTCAACATGAGCGGCAAGTGGTTCAACGTGGTGAGCTACGGCCTGGACGCCAACGAAGCCATCGACTACGACGCGATGGAACGCAAGGCGCATGAGCACATGCCCAAGCTGATCATCGCGGGCGCCTCGGCCTACTCGCTGCACATCGACTTCGAGCGTTTCGCCAAAGTGGCCAAGGACGTCGGCGCGATCTTCATGGTCGACATCGCCCACTACGCCGGCCTCGTGGCCGCGGGCGTGTACCCCAACCCGGTGCCGCACGCCGACATCGTGACCTCGACCACGCACAAGAGCCTGCGCGGCCCGCGCGGCGGCATCATCCTGATGAAGTCGCAGCACGAGAAGGCGATCAACAGCGCCATCTTCCCCGGCCTGCAAGGCGGCCCGCTGATGCACGTGATCGCCGCCAAGGCCGTCGCGTTCAAGGAAGCCCTGACGCCCGAGTTCAAGGCCTACCAGCAGCAGGTGGTCAAGAACGCCCAGATCGTGGCCGACACCCTCACCGCGCGCGGCCTGCGCATCGTGAGCGGACGCACCGAAAGCCACGTCATGCTGGTCGACCTGCGTTCCAAGGGCATCACCGGCAAGGAAGCCGAAGCCGTGCTGGGCGCCGCCCACATGACGATCAACAAGAACGCGATCCCCAACGACCCGGAAAAGCCGATGGTCACCAGCGGCGTGCGCATCGGCACCCCCGCCATGACCACGCGCGGCTTCAAGGACGAAGAGGCCCGCATCACGGCGAACCTGGTGGCCGACGTGCTCGAGAACCCGCGCGACGCGGCGAACATCGACGCGGTGCGCGCCAAGGTCCACGCCTTGACGAGCCGCTTCCCTGTCTACCGTTGATTTCGTAAATAGAAGAAGAGAAGCACTGACCGCATGAAATGCCCTTTTTGCGGTCATCTCGAAACGCAGGTCGTCGAGACCCGCGTTTCGGAAGACGCCGACTTCGTCCGCAGGCGCCGCCAGTGCAGCGCCTGCGACAAGCGCTTCACCACGTATGAGCGCCCGGACGTCAATTTCCCCGTCGTGGTCAAGAAGGACGGCAGCCGCGCCGACTTCGACTCGACCAAGGTCCGCGCCTCGATGATGCTGGCGCTGCGCAAGCGCCCTGTGAGCATCGAGCAGATCGACAACGCCCTGCTGCGCATCGAACAAAAGCTGCTGGCCAGCGGACTGCGCGAAATCGATTCGACGAAGGTCGGCGAACTCGTGATGCGCGAACTCAAGAAACTCGACAAGGTCGCCTACGTGCGCTTTGCCTCGGTGTACCGCAGCTTCGAGGACGTGGACGAGTTCCGCCAGCTGCTGCGCGACATCTGACTCCCGAGAAGGCGTGAACGAACCCGGCATGTCCTCTTCCCGACACGACGCCTCCCACATCGCCACCGCCCTGCGGCTGGCCGCCTCCGCGATCCGCCTGACCGACCCGAACCCGCGCGTCGGCTGCGTGCTGTGCGACGCCGGCGGCCACGTGATCGGCCAGGGCCACACGCAACAGGCCGGCGGCCCGCATGCCGAAGTGATGGCGCTGCGCGACGCGCAGGCCCAGGGCCATTCGACCGCGGGCGCCACCGCTTACGTCACGCTCGAACCCTGCTCGCACCATGGCCGCACAGGCCCCTGCTGCGACGCACTCATCGCCGCCGGCGTGCGCCGCGTGGTGGCCTCGCTCGCCGACCCGAACCCGCTCGTGGCGGGACAGGGCTTCGAGCGCCTGCGCGCGGCGGGCGTCGAGGTCGAAGTCGGCCCGGGCGCCGACGAATCCCGCGAACTCAACATCGGCTTCTTCAGCCGCATGATCCGCAAGCAGCCCTGGGTTCGAATGAAGATCGCCGCCTCGATCGACGGCCGCACCGGCCTGCACAACGGCGTGAGCCAGTGGATCACCGGCGAGGCCGCGCGCGCCGACGGCCACGCCTGGCGGGCCCGCACCGGCGCCGTGCTGACCGGCGTCGGCACGCTGCTCGAAGACAACCCGCGGCTGGACGTGCGCCTGGTCGAAACGCCGCGCCAGCCCCACCTCGTGGTGGTCGACAGCCACCTCCAGACCTCGCCCGACGCTCACATTTTCATAGCTGGACGCGCCGTCTGGATCTACGCCGCCAGCCGCCACAACGAAGAAAAGGCAGCCGCGCTCGAAGCCCGCGGCGCCACCATCACCTGCCTGCCCAACCTGCACGGCAAGGTCGACCTGCCCGCGATGCTCCAGGACCTCGCGGCACGCGGCGTCAACGAACTGCATGTCGAATCGGGCCACAAGCTCAACGGCTCGCTGCTGCGCGAAGGCTGCGTGGACGAGCTGCTGGTGTACCTGGCGCCCAAGCTGATCGGCAGCGGGCTCGACATCGCCAGCCACCTGCATGCCGAAGGCCCGCTCACCTCGCTCGCAGGCGCGCTGCCGCTCGAATTCAAGTCGGTGGACATGCTGGGGCCTGACCTTCGCATCGTCGCGCGCGTCGCCGGCCGCGACCGCTTCTGAGCCGCCGCCCACGCGGCGCGGCACATTCGCAGCCGCAAACCGGCCCTTCGGGCCGAAGACCCCTCGATGTCTGCGAAAATGTGGAAATGTTCACCGGAATCATCACCGGCGTGGGGCGCATCGCCGCCATCCACGACCTCGGCACCTCCTCCTCCTACGGCAAGCGACTCAGCATCGAGGTGCCCGACGGCTACCTCGACGACGTCGGGCTCGGCGACAGCATCGCGCTCAACGGCGCCTGCATGACGGTCACCACGCTCGCACCTGAACGCGGGCAATTCACCATCGACATTTCCGCGGAGTCCCTCGACAAGACGGCCGGCCTGACCGACGAGGGCAGCCGCATCAACCTCGAGAAGGCCCTGCGCGCGAGCGACCGCCTCGGCGGGCACATCGTCTCGGGCCACGTGGACGGCATCGGCCACGTGAGCTTCTTCGCGCCGGTCGGCGAAAGCTGGGAGCTGCGCGTGGTCGCACCGCCCGCCCTCGCCCGCTTCCTGGCCTACAAGGGCTCGATCACCATCAACGGCGTGAGCCTCACGGTCAACAGCGTGGCTGACATCGCCGATGGCGCCGAGGTCAGCATCAACCTGATCCCGCACACCGTGGAAAACACCTCCCTCGGCGGCCTGAAGGCTGGCTCGAAGGTCAACCTCGAAATCGACACCGTGGCGCGCTACGTGGAGCGCATGCTTCAGGCCGGCATGCTCACCCCCTCTCCTACGTCTCCCAAGGACACTTCAAAATGAACGCCTCCGTCACGCCGATCGGCGCCCCGCGCGCCGACCGTGCACCCGCACCGATCTCCCCGGTCGAAGATATCGTGGCCGAGCTGGCCGCCGGCCGCATGGTCATCCTCGTGGACGAGGAAGACCGCGAGAACGAAGGCGACATCGTCATCGCCGCCGACCACATCACCGCCGAATCCATCAACTTCATGGCCCGCCACGCGCGCGGCCTGATCTGCCTCACGCTCTCGCGCGAGATGTGCGAGCGGCTGCAGCTGCCGCCGATGGTCCAGCGCAACGGCGCCAAGCATTCCACCGCCTTCACCGTCTCCATCGAGGCAGCCGAAGGCGTGACCACCGGCATCTCGGCCGCCGACCGCGCCCGCACCGTGCAGGCCGCCGTGGCGCGCAACGCCGTGGCCGCCGACCTGGTGCAGCCCGGCCACATCTTCCCGCTGCAGGCGGTGGACGGCGGCGTGCTCATGCGCGCCGGCCACACCGAAGCCGGCTGCGACCTGGCCGCCATGGCTGGCTGCTCGCCCGCCTCGGTGATCTGCGAGGTGATGAACGAAGACGGCACAATGGCCCGCCTGCCCGACCTGCAGATCTTCGCGGCCGAACACGGCATCAAGATCGGCACCATCGCCGCGCTCATCGAGCACCGCAGCCGCGTCGAATCGCTGGTCGAAAAAGTCGGCTGCCGCGAAATCCAGACCAACTGGGGCGCCTTCACCGCCCATGCCTTCGTCGACAAGCCCAGCTGCGGCGTGCACCTGGCGCTGGTGCGCGGCCAGTGGGCGCCCGAAGAGACGGTGTCGGTGCGCGTGCACGAGCCGCTGTCGGTGCTCGACGCGCTCGAGGTCAACCGCCCGATGCACTCCTGGAGCCTGGACGCCAGCCTCTCGCACATCGCGAACGAAGGCAAAGGCGTGGCCGTGCTGCTGAACTGCGGCGAAACCGCGGCCGAGCTGCTCGCGCAGTTCGACGGCACCGCGCGCCCCGCGCAAGCGCCCGAGCGCGGCCGCATGGACCTGCGCAACTACGGCATCGGCGCGCAGATCCTTCGCGAATGCGGTGTGCACAAGATGAACCTGCTCGGCGCGCCGCGTCGCATGCCGAGCATGGCCGCCGGCTTCGGCCTGGAAATCGCCGGTTACCTCACGAAAGACTGAACGACCATGCAAGGTTCCAACAAGGGCGAGATCACCCTCAACGGCAAAGGCCTGCGCATCGGCATCGTGCAGGCGCGCTTCAACGCCGACATCACCGACGCACTGGCCACGGCCTGCCTGTCGGAGCTCGAGGCGCTCGGCGTGGCCGCGTCCGACATCCATCATGTGCAGGTGCCCGGCGCGCTCGAAGTGCCCGTGGCACTGCAGGCGCTCGCCGAGCGCGGCGGCTACCACGCGCTCGTGGCGCTGGGCTGCATCATCCGCGGCGAGACCTACCACTTCGAACTGGTGGCCAACGAATCGGGCGCGAGCGTGAGCCGCGTCGCGCTCGACTACCGCCTGCCCATCGCCAACGCGATCCTCACGACTGAAAACCTCGAACAGGCCGTCGCCCGCCAGACCGACAAGGGCCGCGACGCAGCCCAGGTGGCGGTCGAGATGGCACAACTGCTGGCCACCCTTTCATGACCGAAGACACCTCCAAGTCCGCCAAGCCCCGCCAGTCGCGCACCGGCCTCACCAGCACGGGCGCACGCAAGGCCGCGGCCAAGTCGAACCGCAGCCGCGCACGCGAGTTCGCGCTGCAGGCGCTCTACCAGCACCTGGTGGGCCGCAACGACCCGACCGACATCGACCACTTCACACGCGACCTCGCGGGCTTCCACAAGGCCGACGCGGCGCACTACGACGCGCTGCTGCACGGCTCGATCAACGGCGCCGAACAGCTCGACGCGCTGATCCTGCCGCTGCTGGACCGCAAGTTCGCCGAAATCTCGCCCATCGAGCACGCCGTGATGTGGATCGGCGTGTACGAGTTCCAGAACTGCCCCGACGTGCCCTGGCGCGTGGTGCTCAACGAGTGCATCGAACTTGCCAAGGAATTCGGCGGCACCGACGGCCACAAGTACGTGAACGCCGTGCTCAACGGCCTGGCACCGCAGCTGCGTCCGCTCGAAGTGGAAGCCGACCGGGCCACCGGCAAGGCGCGCCCATGAGGATCTCGACGCGCGCGCAGCGCATCGAACCGTTTTACGTGATGGAGGTGGCGAAAGCCGCCGGCGTGCTGGCCCGCGAAGTGGCCCACACCGACCGTCCGATGATCTTCCTGAACATTGGCGAGCCCGACTTCACCGCCCCGCCCCTGGTGCAGGAAGCGGCCGCCCGCGCCGTGCGCGCTGGCGCCACGCAGTACACGCAGGCAACCGGCCTCGATCATCTGCGCGAACGCATCAGCGGTTGGTACAAGCAGCGCTTCAATGTCGACGTGCCGGCCCGCCGCATCGTCGTCACGGCCGGTGCCTCGGCCGCGCTGCAACTGGCCTGCCTCGCGCTGATCGAATCGGGCGACGAAATCCTGATGCCCGACCCGAGCTACCCCTGCAACCGCCACTTCGTGAGCGCTGCGGACGGCAAGGCCGTGCTGGTGCCGACCACGGCCGAGGAGCGTTTCCAGCTCACCGCCGCCAAAGTCGAGGCCGCCTGGACCGACAAGACCCGCGGCGTGCTGCTGGCCTCGCCCTCGAACCCGACCGGCACCTCGATCGCGCCCGACGAGCTGCGCCGCATCCACGAGGTGGTGTCGCAGCGCGGCGGCATCACGCTGATCGACGAGATCTACCTGGGCCTGTCGTACGACGATGCGTTCGGGCAGACGGCACTGGCCATCGACGACAACGTCATCAGCATCAACAGCTTCAGCAAGTACTTCAACATGACCGGCTGGCGCCTGGGCTGGCTGGTGGTGCCCGAAGTGCTGGTGCCGGTGGTCGAACGCCTGGCGCAGAACCTCTTCATCTGCGCGAGCACGGTGTCGCAGTACGCCGCGCTGGCCTGCTTCGAGGCCGAGAGCATCGCCGAGTACGAACGCCGCCGCGCCGAGTTCAAGGCGCGCCGCGACTGGTTCATTCCGCAACTGAACGCCCTGGGCCTGAACGTGCCCGTGGTGCCCGACGGCGCCTTCTACGCCTGGGCCGACTGCACCAGCGTGGCCGACAAGCTCGGCATCTCGGGTAGCTGGGACTTCGCCTTCGAGACCATGAAGCGCGCCCACCTGGCCGTGACGCCCGGGCGCGACTTCGGCACGGCCGAAACCGCGAAATTCGTGCGCTTCTCCACCGCCAGCTCGATGGCGCACCTGCAGGAAGCGGTCGAGCGCCTGCGGGCCATGATCGCCCAATGAGCGTAGCGCCGGGCCGCCCCAAGCAAGCTCGCGCCGCAGTGCGAAGCACGGAGGCATGCAAGTGACTTTCGAGTTTCCGATTCGCGTCTACTGGGAAGACACCGATGCCGGCGGCATCGTGTTCTACGCCAACTACCTGAAGTTCATGGAGCGCGGTCGCACCGAGTGGCTGCGCTCCCTGGGCGTCGAGCAGCGCAAGCTCAAGGAAGCCACCGGCGGCCAGTTCGTGGTGAGCGAAACGCAGCTCAAATACCATCGGCCCTCGCGGCTGGACGACGAACTGCTGGTTACAGCCGAGCTGCGGCAACTGGGCACGGCGTCGTTGATAATCGCTCAGCGCGTGCTATCAAAAACAGAGCAAGAACGCACCGGGGCCGCGGCACCGGTCTTGCTTTGCGAAGGCACGATCCGCATCGGCTGGGTGGACGCCGCCACCTTGCGCCCTGCGCGCATTCCGGCCCAAGTTTCGGGAACCCTCGAGCACTCCAGCGGCTCCATGACTCAACCTTTCAAGCCATGAACCAAGATCTCTCCATCATCAATCTCCTGCTCCACGCCAGCTTCGTTGTGCAACTGGTCGTGCTGCTGCTGGTGATCGTGTCGGTCGCCAGCTGGGCCGCCATCATCCGCAAGTACTTTTCCCTCAAGCGCATCCGCGCGCTCAACGACGACTTCGAGCGCGAGTTCTGGTCGGGCACCAGCCTGAACGAGCTGTTTGCCTCGGCGGCACAGAACGCCAAGTTCGCCGGTCCCATGGAACGCATCTTTGCCTCCGGCATGCGCGAGTACCAGAAGCTGCGCGAGCGCCACGTGACCGACGCGGCCACGCTGCTCGACGGCGCCCGCCGCGCGATGCGCGCGAGCTTCCAGCGCGAGCTGGATGCGGCCGAGCAGAACCTGTCGTTCCTGGCCACCGTCGGTTCGGTGTCGCCGTACGTGGGCCTCTTTGGCACGGTCTGGGGGATCATGCATGCCTTCACCGGCCTGGCCGCCCTCACGCAGGTGACGCTGGCCACCGTGGCGCCCGGCATCGCCGAAGCGCTGGTAGCCACGGCCATCGGCCTGTTCGCCGCCATTCCCGCGGTGGTCGGCTACAACCGCTTCGCGCGCGAGATCGACAAGATCGCCATCGCCCTGGAGACCTACATCGAAGAGTTCTCCAACATCCTGCAGCGCAACCTCTCGGCCAACCCCGGCGCCGTGACGCCCGCCGCCTCGGTCACCGCCGCGAACCGCTGAAGAGCGGCGCGCACAAGACAAAGGACGCGACGACATGCCCGCCGTTTCATCCCGGGGCCGCGGCCGCCGCACGATCAACGAGATCAACATGGTCCCGTTCATCGACGTGATGCTGGTGCTGCTGATCATCTTCATGGTCACGGCCCCGCTCATCACGCCGAGCGTGATCAACCTGCCGACGGTCGACCGCGCCAACAAGCAGCCCGACAAGCCCATCGAGATCGTCATCAAGAGCGACGACGAAGTGCAGATCAAGAAAGACCCGTCCACCGGCACCGGCGGCGCGTCGATCCCCATGACGCAGATCGGCTCGGCGGCCAAGGCCGCGCAAGGCGGCGACGCCCAGCGCCCCGTGGTCATCAGCGCCGACAAGTCGGTGAAGTACGAAACCGTCGTGAAGGCGATGAACCAGCTCAAGCGCAGCGGCATCGAGCGCGTGGGGCTGTCGGTCACGACCACGGGCGGCAAATAAGGCATGTCGCTCGCCCTGGATCGCCCCGAGTTCGCGCCGCCGCCGCAACGCGGCACGCCCCGCGCGGTTGCACTCGCCCTCATTGCCCATGCGCTGCTGATCGCCGCCCTCACCTGGGGCGTGCGCTGGCGCAGCGAAGCCGACGACGGCGCGGTCGATGCCGAGCTGTGGTCCACCACGGTGATGCAGGCCGCCCCGCGCCTGTCGGTGCCGGAGCCGCCGGCCCCCGTGCCCGCACCGCCGCCGCCTGCACCCGCACCGCCCCCGCCGCCTCCCCCGGCCGTCAAGCCGCCCGAGCCGGCGCCCGCCCCTGCGCCCGACATCGCGCTGGAGCGCGAGAAGAAGCTCAAGGAACAGAAGGCGCAGAAGGAGCGTGAGCTCGAGCAGCAGCGCGTGCAGCAGCAAAAGAAGAAGGAGCTCGAGGCCAAGGAGCGCGCCGAAGACGAAGCCGAGCGCAAGAAAGAACAGCAGAAGAAGCTGGCCGAACAGAAGAAGCAGCAGGAAGCCGAGGCCAAGCAGGCCGAAGCGAAGAAGGCGGAGGCGGCCGCCAAGCAGGCCGCCGCCGACCGCGCTGCGACGCTCAAGCGCATGCAGGGCATGGCCGGTGCCAGCGGCAGCGACGATGCCAAGGGCAATGCCCAGCGCTCGTCCGGTCCGTCCAGCGGCTATGCCGGCCGCATTGCCGCTGCCGTACGCCCGAACATCACCTTCCCCGATGCCGACAGTGTGAACGGCAACCCCGAGGCCGAGTTCGAAGTGCGACTGGCACCCGACGGCACCATCGTCGGCGTCAAGCTCGCCAAGTCCAGCGGCCTGCCGGCCTGGGACGAAGCGGCCGAACGCGGCCTGCGCAAGACCGACAAGCTGCCGCGCGACACGGACGGGCGCATCTTCCCGTCGCTCATCGTCACGCTCAAGCCCAAGCGTTGACCCCCGCAATCACCCACATCGTGGGTGATTGCAAGCGACACCACCCGCTCGTTTAGGATCGTCGGCAACTCATTGTTGCTGGCGCTCCTGACATGGTCGACTCTTTCCCTGCCGTTCGCCTCCAAGACCTGACGCCGCTGCCCTACCAGCAGGCACTGGCCGCCCACCTCCAGGCGAACGAACCCGAGGCTTGGCGCTGGGCCGCTTCGGCCGAAGCGCGCGAAGAACACACGGCCGCCATGCGTGCCGAATTGCTGCGCAGCGCCTACCGCCTCGACGCCGACGCGCACCCCGACCTGCATGCCGACGCCACCCTGGCCGCGCAGCGCCTGGGCGTCACGGCGCGCATCACGCTCTACCAGGCCCCGTCCGGCGACGGCGCGGCCATGAACGCCGCGATCTACGTCGTGCCGGGCGAGGCGCACATCGTGCTCTCGGGCCCGCTGCTCGAAAAGCTGCAGCCGCCCGAGCGCCAGGCCGTGCTCGGCCACGAGCTGGCGCACTACCTGCTGTGGGAGCGCGACGGCGGCAAGCACCACGTCGTCGATCGCCTGCTGCACGCCACCGCGGCCGACCCGCGCGCCGACGCGAGCCACCTGCAGGCCGCGCGACGCCATGCGCTGTACACCGAGGCTTTTGCCGACCGCGGCGGCTGCGTGGCCTGCGGCGCGCTCGAGCCCGCCGTGAGCGCGCTCATCAAGATCGAGACCGGCCTCACGCAGGTCAACGTGGCGAGCTACCTGGCGCAGGCCGAAGAAATCTGCGCCGCCCCCAACAACAAGGCGCTGCAGACGCGCGGCGTGAGCCACCCCGAGGTGTTCGTGCGCGCCCGCGCGCTGCGCCTGTGGGCCGGCCGCGAGCACGACGCCGACGAATGGCTGGCCGCCGCGCTCGAAGGTCCGCTCGACCTGGCCACGCTCGACGTGCTCGGCCAGCAGCGCGTGAGCGCGCTCACGCGCGGCACCCTGGCGCAGCTGCTGCAACGGCCCGTGCTGCAGTCGGACTCGCTGCTGGCGCATGCGCGCCGCTTCTTCCCCGACTTCGCGCCGCCCACGTCGGCGATGCCGCCGCCCGAACCCGCACCCATCGGCCTGCACGATTACCTGGCCAGCGTGCTGGTCGACTTCGTCGCCGCCGATCCCGAGATGGACGACGTCACCCTCGCCGCCGCGCTGGGCCTGGCCGATGCGCTCGGCTGCGACACGCCCTTCGAACAGCGCGTGCTGAAGGACCTGGGTCTGTCCAAGCGCAACTTCACCCGCGTCAAGCGCGATGCCGCCGCCTTGCTCGACAAGGCCGCCACCACCCCGTCGTCTTCTTCGCAGGCCGCCGCCGCATGACCCTCGCTCCCGCCCCGCTCCTGCAACTGCTCGCCACCGCCGAGGCCCACGGCGGCCTGCAGACCGACGACGTGCTCAAGCTCGTGCTGCCGCTGTTGCGCGAAGTCTCGGCCCTGCACGAACTCGGCAACGTTGCCGCGCTCGGCAACGCCTTCGCCTACCGCGTGACCGATGCGCCCGCCGAACCCGCGCTGGCACTGGCCCAGCCCGAAGGCACCGCGCCGCGCCGCCACCCCGAGGCCATCGCGCCGCTCGAACAGCCCGCCGCCTCGGTGCTGCGCGTGGTCGGCGAAACGCGCCTGACCGTCGATGCCGAAGCCGGCGTCGCGCTCGAGAACCTCGCGGTGATGTCCGATGCCGGCCCCGACACCGTGCCCACGCGCCCCGTCTACCTGCCCGGCTACACCGCGTGGGAGCTGCGCCTGGGCCACCACGACGCGCTCGGCGACATCCTGTGCCTGGGCCAGGTGCTGGCCAGCCTGTCGTGCGGGCTCGACTTCACGGACGGCGACGACCTGACCCGCTTCGCTACGCACCGCGGCAACCTGTTCGAGCTGAACCGCCGGCTGCACCCCGTGGTGGCCGCGGTGATCTTCGAGATGACCGCGCTCGACCGCCACGAACGCGCACGCGACCTGCCCTCGGTCATCCGCCGCCTCGAGACCTACCGCGACCAGCCCGTGGACCTCGGCCTGGACCGCATCGCACCCGCCCGCGACGGCGCAGGCCAGCGCCGCCAGGCGATCCAGCTGCACCTGCGCGACCGGCTGTTCGACCTGTCGCGGCGCAACCGCCTGCTGTACTTCAAGCCGACGCAGGCGCATGTGAACCTCACCGTCGCCAGCGTGCCGCTGGTGGTCGACCTCAACAGCATCCGCACCGACCAGCTGTGCGTGTGGGACGGCCGCTTTGCCGCCGACATCGCCAGTTGCGACCCCGTGCCGCTCGCGCGCTGGCTGCGCTTCGAAGACCAGCCCTACCTGCCCGGCGCGCTCGACCGCATCCTGCAGGAGGCGCGGCGCGACCGGGCCGAGTACGGCTTCTCGCAGCTGTCGCTGGTGATCGCCTTCCTGCGCTGGCACAACCTCAAGGAGGGCGAGGCCGAACGCGCCGAGCGCATCGCCTCGCCGCTGCTGATGCTGCCGGTGGAGCTCACGCGCAAGAAAGGCGTGCGCGACCAGTACCTGCTCGAAGCCTCGGCCAGCGAGGCGCAGGTGAACCCCACGCTGCGCCATCACCTGCGCCAGCTCTACGGCATCGCGCTGCCCGAGACGGTCGACCTGCGCGAGACCTCGCTCGAGCAGTTCCACGCCCAGCTGTCGGCACAGATCGCGCAGAGCGAGCCCGGCGTGCAGCTGCGGCTCGTGAAGCAGCCCGAGATCGCCGTGATGCACCAGCGCGCGCGCCAGCGGCTCGAACAGTTCAAGCGCCGCACCCGCGTGCGCTCGCCCTCGGCGGTGCCGGTGGCCTCGCAAGACTTCAGCTACGCGCAGGACGACTTCCGCCCGCGCGGGCTGCAGCTGTTCCATGCGCGCGTGCGCCCCGTGCCGCTGCCGGTGCGCGAGGCCGTCGGCGGTGCGCCGCAGCCGCGCGCGCCGCAGATGGCGGCCACCGCGGTCGACGACACCGAGCGCAAGACCTTCGCGCTGCGCGAGAGCAGCGGCAACCCTTACCAGTGGGACATCGACCTCACGGCCGTGACGCTGGGCAACTTCAACCACCGCAAGATGTCGCTGGTGCGCGACTACTCGGGGCTGGCCGAATCCGACCTGGCGAGCGAAGCCTTCGACCGCGTGTTCTCGCTGCAGCCGCGCCGCGTCGACGGCGAGACGCCGCCCGCGCTGCCGCTGGCCGACCAGTGGCCCGTGGTGCAGGCCGACGCCACGCAGACCGCCGCGGTGGCGCTCGCGCGCACCGGCACCAGCTACATCATCCAGGGCCCGCCGGGCACGGGGAAGTCGCAGACCATCACCAACCTGATCGCCGACTACGTGGGCCGCGGCCAGCGCGTGCTGTTCGTGTGCGAGAAGCGCGCCGCCATCGACGTCGTTTTCCACCGCCTGCGCCAGCAGGGACTGGACGAGCTGTGCTGCATGATCCACGACTCGCAGGGCGACAAGAAGGCCTTCGTGCAGAACCTGCGCAAGACCTACGAGCTGTGGCTCGAAGCGCCCGGCACGCTCGCGCAGGAAAGCACCGAGCGCACGCAGGTGCTCGACGCGATGGACCTCGACTTGCGCGCGCTCGAACGCTTCGACGCGGCCATGCACGACGTGCCCGAACACATCGCGGTGACGCTGCGCGAGCTGCTGTCGCGGCTGGTGGCGCTCAAGGCCAGCGACCCGTCGCTCACGCCGCTGCAGGCCGAGGCACTGCCCGCCTTCGCGGCCTGGCGCCGGCACGCGGAGCTGGTGTCGCGCCTGCACCTGGCCGTGACCGAAAGCCTGGGCGCGCCCAGCTTCGCGCAGCATGTGTTCGCGCAGCTCGCGCCCTCGCTGCTGGCGCAGGAGAAACCGCTGGCGCGGCTGGTAGAGCGCAGCGAACGCGCCATCGACCTGAGCGCCCCCTGCCGCGATGCGCTGGTCGACGCCTGGCCGCCGCTGGCCGAGGCCGGCGTGCTGTGGCGCGATGCGCTGGCCGTGGTGGCCGATGCGCGCAGCGTCGCCGCGCTGGCTGCGCGCGGCCAGCTGGCGCTGCTCGATGCGGCGCACCCGAGCAGCCTCGCGCTCGGCACCGCCCTGACCGAAAGACGCACGCTGCAGCAGGCGCTCGATGCGCAGCTGCAGCGCACCGCCCACTGGCGCGACAAGCTCTCGCCCGGCGACACCGACGCCGCGCTGGCGCAGGCCCGCACGCAGCAAGGCTCGCTGCTGCGCTGGCTGCAGCCCTCGTGGTGGCGCCTGTCGGGCGAACTCAAGCGCCGCTATGACTTCGCCGCCCATGCCGTGCGTCCGCAGCCCAGCCAGATCCTCGAAGACCTGCGCGCCGAACAGGCCGCGCGCACCGCGCTCGACCAGCAGGCGGCGCGCCTCGAAGCCGACTACGGCTGCACCGACGCCGAGGCCTTCGCGCAGCAGCTGCAGGCGATGCGCGGCATCGACGCCGGCGCCGGCCTGCGCGCGGCGTTCCAGGTCCACCTGCGCACCGACGCAGGCCGCCGCAGCGTCGAGCAGCTCGTCGCCGCCGCGCCGCGCGTCGACACGCTCGACGCCCTCTGGCACGACCTGCTGCACGACGCTGGCGCGCAACCGCTGGCCGCGCTCGACGCCCTGGCCCGCACGCTGCGCGACCAGGCCGACGCGCTGCCGTCGGTGCTCCAGCCGCTGCAGGAACTCGCCGACGCCGACCCGGCCGTGGCCGCCGCGCTGCGCACCCTGCCGCTGCCACCCGAGGTCATCGAGTACGCCGTCGCGCGCGAAGGGCTGGAGCGCGTGTACCGCACCGAACGCTGGCTGCCGCGCTTCGACGGCGCCACACTCGCGCGCCACGCACAGCGCCTGGGCGAAGGCGAACGCAAGCTGCTCGAACGCAACGCACGCACGCTCGCCGCCGCAGTGCGCCAGCGCTTCCGCGACCATGTGCAAAAGAGCGCCCTGCCCGCCAGCCAGCTCGACGCCGACGGCAAGGTCTTCAAGAAGAGCTACAACGCCGGCCGCCGCGAGCTCGAGCACGAGTTCGGCAAGACCATGCGCTACAAGGCGATCCGCGAACTGGCCAGCGGCGACACCGGCCGCGTGGTGCGCGACATGAAGCCGATCTGGCTCATGAGCCCGCTGTCGGTGTCCGACACGCTGCCGCTCGCGGCCGACCTGTTCGACGTGGTGATCTTCGACGAGGCCAGCCAGATTCCAGTGGAAGAAGCCGTGCCCGCGCTGTACCGCGCGCCGCAGATCATCGTGGTGGGCGACGAGATGCAGCTGCCGCCCACGAGCTTCTTCTCGTCGGGCCGCGATGCCGAGGAAGACACCGTGTCGGTGGCAGGCGACGATGCAGAAAGCGGCGAGGAAGGCGAACGCATCGCCGTGGTGCTCGACGCCGACAGCCTGCTGAACCAGGGCGCGCGCAACCTGCCGGCCACGCTGCTGGCCTGGCACTACCGCAGCCGCTACGAATCGCTCATCGGCTTTTCGAACGCGGCCTTCTACGCGGGCAATCTGTACACCATTCCCGACCGCAGCCTGCCCGCGCCCGAGCGCGGCGAGATCGTGGTGCAATCGCGCAGCCCGACAGACGAGTCCGTGAAGGCGCAGGTCGACGCCCTGCTCTCGCGCGCCATCAGCTTCCACCGCGTGGCCGATGCGGTGTACGAGAACCGCATCAACGATGGCGAAGCGCGCCACATCGCGCAGCTGGTGCGCGAGCTGCTGCGGCGCGAGACCGGGCGCAGCCTGGGCATCGTGGCGTTCTCGGAAGCGCAACAGGGCGAGATCGAGGAGGAGCTGAACGCGCTCGGCGCGATCGATGCCGACTTCGCGGCGCGGCTCGAAGCCGAGTACGTGCGCGAGGAAGACGACCAGTTCTGCGGCCTCTTCATCAAGAACCTGGAGAACGTGCAGGGCGACGAGCGCGACATCATCATCCTCAGCATCTGCTACGGCCCCAACCCCGAGGGCCGCATGCTGATGAACTTCGGCCCCATCAACCAGCGCGGCGGCGAGAAGCGGCTGAACGTGATCTTCAGCCGCGCCAAGCACCACATGGCGGTGGTCTCGACCATCCGCCACGAGGCGATCACCAACGACCACAACGAAGGCGCGGCGGCGCTGAAGAACTTCCTGCGCTATGCCGAGTGCCTGTCACGCGGCGACGAGGACACGGCGCGGCGCGTGCTCGAAGGCATGAACCCGCTGGCGCGCGGCCACGTGGCGCGGCAGGCGCGCACGGACGAGGTCACGGCGCAGATCGCGCAGGCGCTGCGCGCGCGCGGCCATGCGGTGGACGAACAGGTGGGTCAGTCGCGTTTTCGCTGCGACCTTGCGGTGCGCGCATCGGGCCAGGGCCACTATGCGCTGGGCCTCCTCGTGGACGGCGCGGCGCAGGAAGGCACGCGCCACAACGTGCTGGAACGCTACGTCTCGCGTCCGCGCATCCTCGATGCTTTCGGCTGGCAGGTGATGCAGGTGCTGGCCAAGGACTGGCTGCACGCCCCCGAGGCCGTGCTCGACCAGGTCGAACAGGCGCTCGGGAAAAAGGCGGGGGTCAGCGCAGGACGGTGATGACGCGCTTGACGTCGAGTTCGGTCTTGCCGGTGAGCCGGTCCTTGTCGAACTCGCCGCTGAGCTCGACGCGCACCTTGTCGTCGATCTTCACGCCCGGCGGGAAGTACTTGGCGTCGATCTCGACCTTCAGGCGCCCCGTGTCGTCGGCAAAGGTGTAGTGCTCGCCGCCGTCGTGCGAGACGATGAAGCCGCGCACCGTGGCGTGCTGGTCGTCCTGGCCGGTCTCGATCAGCTGCCTGACCGTGAGGTTCGGCACCGAGCTCGGGCCGGCGTACTGGGCCCAGGCCGCGGCCATGGGCAGCGCCACGCCGAACGTCAACGCGGTGGTCTTGAGAATCTTCTTGAAATGCATGCGGTCATTCCTCCTGTGAGTGGCCCAAGGCCAGGTTGCAACAGACTGATGGACCGCGCGCGGGCCCCGAGGTTCCCCGGGGCCGCGCGATCCGATCAATCGTAGATGACCTGCGCCTTGCCCGCTTCGGCCTGCGCGGTCCAGCTCGCGAGCGCCGCATCGGTCGGGAAGAACTTGGCGCGCTCGCCCAATTGCAACTCGACCTGCGCCCCGCCCCGCGCCATCGACAGACGCACGGGCAGGCCGTGCACCAGGTCACCGACCTCGGTCTGCTCGGTGCGCGCCGGAAAGTCTTTCAGGAGGCGCGCGATCTCGGGCACCTTGCCGTTGACCGCCACGCGCAGGAACTTGCCGAAGCGGCAGCGCGCCGAGGCCAGGTCCCACACCTGCTGCACCTGGAAGCGCGCCTCGAAGCCGCCGCGCGCGGGCTGCAGCTTGCCGCTCACGATGACGAGCTCGTCGTCCTTCAGCGTGTTGCGGTTGGCGTTGATGAGCGCCTCGTCGGCCGTGGCGTCGATGGACTCCGACTTGTCGTCCAGCTTGAAGATCGCCAGCCGGCCGCGCTGGCCGTTGATGACGCGGAAGTCGCTCACGATGCCGGCGATGACCTGCGGGTCGCGGCTGTCGAGCAGGTCGCCGATCTCGCGCTTGCAGAAGCGCCGCACCTCGTGCGAAACCTCGTCGAACAGGTGGCCCGACAGGTAGAAGCCGACGGCGGTCTTCTCGAAGGTCAGGCGCTCCTTCACGCCCCAGGGCGTGGCGTCGACCAGGTCGGGCTCCTGCGTGGCCGAGCCGTGCTCGCAGTCGCCGAAGATGTCGGCCTGCGAGGCGTTGGCCGCCGTGGCAATGGCGAACTCGAAGGCGCGGTCGACCGAGGCGATGAGCGAGGCGCGGTTCTGCTGGATGGCATCGAACGCGCCGGCCTTGATGAGCGCTTCGACCGTGCGCTTGTTGATGCGCTGGCGGTCGATGCGCACGCAGAAGTCGTACAGGCTCTTGAACGGCCCGCCCTCTTCGCGCGCCCGCACCACGGCCTCGACCGCGAGCTGGCCCGTGCCCTTCACGGCGCCCAGGCCATACCGGATGATCCGGTTGGTGACGGGCTCGAAGCGGTAGTTGCCGCGGTTCACGTCCGGCGGCTCGAAGGTGATGTTGAAGTTCTTCTGGGCGTCTTCGAACAAGAGCTTGAGCTTGTCCGTGTCGTCCATTTCCACGGTCATGTTGGCGCAGAAGAACTCGGCCGTGTAGTGGACCTTGAGCCAGCCCGTGTGGTACGCCAGCAGCGAGTAGGCGGCGGCGTGCGACTTGTTGAAGCCGTAGCCCGCGAACTTCTCCATCAAGTCGAAGATTTCGTCGGCCTTGTCCTGCACGATGCCGTGCGTGGCCAGGGCGCCCGCGCGGAACTTCTCGCGGTGCTCGGCCATTTCCTCGAGCTTCTTCTTGCCCATCGCGCGGCGCAGCAAGTCGGCGCCGCCCAGTGAGTAGCCGCCCAGGATCTGCGCGGTCTGCATCACCTGCTCCTGGTAGACCATGATCCCGTAGGTCTCGGAGAGCATCTCGGCCACGGCCGGGTGCGGGTACTCCACGTCTTCGCGGCCGTGCTTGCGCGCCACGAAGCTGGGAATCAGGTCCATCGGGCCCGGGCGGTACAGCGCGTTCAGCGCGATCAGGTCTTCCAGGCGCGTAGGCCGCGCGTCCTTCAGCATGCCCTGCATGCCGCGGGATTCAAACTGGAACACGGCCTCGGTCTTGCCGTCGGAGAACAAGCGGTAGGTCGGCCCGTCGTTCAGCGGGATGTTCTCGAACGCGAAGTTCTCCTGGCCCTTGTGGCGCTTCATGATGAACTCGCGCGCGATCTCCAGGATCGTGAGCGTGGCCAGGCCCAAGAAGTCGAACTTCACGAGGCCGATGGCTTCGACGTCGTCCTTGTCGTACTGGCTCACGGCCGATTCGCTGCCGGGCTGCTGGTACAGCGGGCAGAAGTCGGTGAGCTTGCCCGGCGCGATGAGCACGCCGCCGGCGTGCATGCCGATGTTGCGGGTCATGCCTTCGAGCTTCTGCGCGAGCTCGACCAGCATGCGCACTTCTTCTTCCTTCTCGATGCGCTCCGCCAGTTGCGGCTCCATCTCGATGGCGTAGTTGTTCTTGTCGCCCTCGATCTTGGTCGCGGGCGGGTACTGCAGCGTGACCGACATGCCCGGCTTGTTCGGGATCAGCTTGCTGATGCCGTCGCAGAACATGTAGCTCATGTCCAGCACGCGGCCCACGTCGCGGATGGCCGCGCGCGCGGCCATGGTGCCGAAGGTGGCGATCTGGCTCACGGCGTTGCGGCCGTACTTGTCCTTCACGTAGTCGATCACGCGGTCCCGGTTGCCCTGGCAGAAGTCGATGTCGAAGTCGGGCATCGAGACGCGTTCGGGGTTCAGGAAACGTTCGAACAGCAGCTTGTATTCGAGCGGGTCGAGGTCGGTGATCTTCAGCGCGTAGGCCACGAGCGAGCCGGCACCCGAGCCCCGGCCCGGGCCCACGGGACAGCCGTTTTCCTTGGCCCACTTGATGAAGTCGCCCACGATCAGGAAGTAGCCGGGGAAGCCCATGTTCAGGATCGTGTTGATCTCGAACTCCAGGCGCTCCACGTAGCGCGGCCGTTCGGCATCGCGCTTGGCTTCGTCGGGGTACAGGTGCTTCAGGCGGGCTTCCAGGCCCTCGAACGATTCCTGGCGGAAGAACTCGCCGATCGGCATGCGCACGCCTTCGCTGATGAAGGGCGTGGGAAAGTCGGGCAGCTGCGGCTTGCCGAGCACCAGCGTGAGGTTGCAGCGCTTGGCGATCTCGACCGTGTTGGCCAACGCGCTCGGCACGTCGGCAAAGAGCGCCTGCATCTCGGCGCTCGACTTGAAGTACTGCTCTTCGGTGAACTTGCGCACGCGGCGCGGGTTGCCGAGGATTTCGCCTTCGGAAATGCACACGCGCGCTTCGTGCGCTTCGTAGTCCTGGCGTTCGGCGAACTGCACCGGGTGCGTGGCGACCACCGGCAGCTTCAGTCGGGCGGCGAGCTTCACGGCCGCGATCACATGCGGCTCGTCTTCGGGGCGGCCGGCGCGCTGCAGCTCGATGTAGAAGCGGTGCGGGAACATGCCCGCCAGTTGCAGCGCCAGTTCGGCGGCGCGCTCTTCCTGGCCCTGCAGCAGCGGCTGGCCCAGCGGCCCGGCCTGTGCGCCCGACAGCGCGATCAGCCCGCCCTGCAGCTCCTGCAGCCATTCGAGCTTGCAGGCCGCCTGCGACTGGCCGCGGCTCACGTTCTGCGTCCAGGCCCGGGCCAGCAGTTCCGACAGGTTGAGGTAGCCCTCCATGTTCTGCACCAGCAGAATGAGGCGGGTCAGCGCGCCGGGCTCCTTGCCCAGCCCGTCGATGAAGATTTCAGCGCCGATGACGGGCTTGACGCCCTTGCCCCGACCCTGTTTGTAGAACTTGACCGTCCCGAACAGGTTGTTCAGGTCGGTGATGGCCAGCGCGGGCTGCTTGTCGGCAGCGGCGGCCTTGATGACTTCGTCGATTCGATTCGTGCCATCGACGACGGAAAACTCGGTGTGCAGACGCAGGTGAACAAACATCCGTCGATTGTAGGAAGCGCCACCCCACGATGTGGTGCGGTGATCCCTACAATCCCGCCCCGTGCAAGAGATTTTGAATATCGCCGCCTACAAGTTCGTGGGCATCAACGACAGCCCCGTGCTGCGTGAGACCCTGCGCGAGCGCGCGCAGGCCCTGGGCCTGATGGGCACGATCCTGCTGGCGCCCGAAGGTATCAACCTGTTTCTGGCGGGGACGGCGCCGGCCATCCACGCCTTCCTGGCCGACCTGCGCGCCGACGCGCGCTTTGCCGACCTCGAAACCAAGGAAAGCTGGTCCGCCACGCAGCCCTTCCGGCGCATGCTGGTGAAGCTCAAGCGCGAGATCATCCGCATGGACCACCCGGCGATCCAGCCCGCCGCCGGTCGCGCGCCCGGGGTGGACGCGCCCACGCTCAAGCGTTGGCTCGACCAGGGCCACGACGACGAGGGCCGCGAGATCGTGATGCTGGACACGCGCAACGACTTCGAGGTCGACGAAGGCACCTTCGACGGCGCGATCGACTGGCGCATCACCAAGTTCACCGAATTCCCGCCCGCCCTGAAGGCGCACCGCGCCGACTTCGAGGGCAAGACGGTGGTGAGCTTCTGCACCGGCGGCATCCGCTGCGAGAAGGCCGCCATCCTCATGCGCGAGGAAGGCGTGGAGCACGTGCTGCAGCTCGAAGGCGGCATCCTCAAGTACTTCGAGGACGTCGGCGGCGCGCACTACCACGGCGACTGCTTCGTGTTCGACGGCCGCCGGGCCCTGGCGCCCGACCTCAGCGCGCGCGCCTCCGACGCCAGCGCACGGGCCTCGGAAGACCCGGACATCGGCATCAAGCAATAAACAGAAGGCTCAGACCGGCGTGGTGCCCGTGTCGGGCTCGCGCACGCCGAAGGGCTTGCCCGGCAGCGGAATGAACTCGGTCTCGCCGGGCACGTGGCCCATGCGCTGGGCGGCCCAGTCGGCGCCGGCTTCGAGGATGCGCTCGCGCCGGCTCGAAACGAAATTCCAGGTGATGTAGCGCGGGCCGTCCAGCGGCTCGCCGCCGATCACCATCAGGCGCACGGCGGCGTCGGCAGTGAACACCGCGCCCTGCCCGTCCGGCAGCACCGCCATCGTGTGGGCGGGCGCCGGCTCGCCGTTCACGCGCGCATCGCCGTCGACCATGTAGACCGCCAGTTCGGGCGCCAGCGCGGGCAGCTCGAAACGCCCGCCGGCCGGCAGCGCGATATCGAGGTAGACCGTCTGCGCCAGCGTCTTCACCGGCGAGCGCACGCCGAAGGCCTCGCCCACCAGCACGCGCACGGGCACGCCCTGCACCGTCAGTTCGGGAATGGCGTCGGCCGGCGTGTGCTCGAAGCTGGGCTCGACCTCTTCATGGGCCTGCGGCAACGCGGCCCACAGCTGCAGGCCGTGGTTCACGAAAGTGTCGGCCAGCAGACGCTCGGGCTTGCGCTCGGAGTGCACGATGCCGCGCCCCGCGGTCATCCAGTTGATGGCGCCGGGCAAGATCTCCTGCACGCTGCCGAGGCTGTCGCGGTGCATCATCGCGCCCTCGAACAGGTAGGTGACCGTCGACAGGCCGATGTGCGGGTGCGGGCGCACGTCGTGCGCGTTGCCGGGCTGCTCGGTGGCCGGGCCGAAGTGGTCGAAGAACACGAAGGGCCCGACCGAGCGGCGCTGCGCCGCCGGCAGCACGCGCCGCACGTTGAAGCCACCGCCCAGATCCTTGTCGTGGGGCCGCAGCAATTGGATTTCGGGGATGGTGTCGGTCATCGTGGTGTCCTTGTGGGCGAAGTTCGGTGGGGCGTTATGCGCCTGATCTTGCCACCGCGCCCACGCGCTCGCCGAAGGCGCGTGCCGTCTCGAGGTCGCCCTTGGGCATCTCGGCCGGACTCGCGTCCGAGGGCGATTGCGTGAGCAGGCCACCATAGCCGCCGACGTAGTTCATCGCGTCGCGCGTGGCCGCCTTGTTGTTGGTCGGCAGGATGCCCATGCTGACCCAGATTCCGCTGTGCTGCATGGCCAGCGTCCACAGGTAGGTCATGGTCGTGACCTTGTCGCCGTTCATCGTGGCGCTGTTGGTGAAGCCGGCGAAGAGCTTGTCTTTCCAGCCTTGCGTGTACCAGACCTTGGACGACGCGTCGGCGAATTTCTTGAACTGCCAGCTCACGCCGCCCATGTAGGTCGGCGAGCCGAAGATGATCGCGTCGGCCGCGGCCAGCGTCTCCCAGCCACCGGCCGGCAGGTTGCCGTCGGCGTCGATGGCGAGCAGCTGCGCGCCCGCCCCGTCGGCCACGGCCTGGGCCACGCGCTGGGTGTGGCCGTAGCCGGAATGGAAGACAACGACGATGTTTGCCATGAAACGGATTTCCTCAAAGAAGCGATGAAGTCAGCAGGCCGCGCCCACGAGGTGTGCGCGGCCTGGGGGGAGCGAGCTTACTTTTTATCGATGCTGAAACGGCCGGCGCCGAAGGCGGCGAATGCGAGCAGACCGCCTGCGATCGCGATGTTCTTGAAGAACATCAGCTGGTTCACGAAGGCCTTGTCGGCGGGCATGCCCCAGTAGTTGTGGAACATCACGGCCGCGGCCACGGTGAAGATCGCCAGCACGATCGCCGACAGGCGCGTCTTGAAGCCGACCAGCAGCAGCAGGCCGAGCCCCAGCTCCACGACGATCGCGATGACTGCCGCCACCTGCGGCAGCGGTGCGCCCACCGAGGAGATGTACCCCACGGTGCCGGCGAAGCCCATGAGCTTGCCGAAGCCGGCGGGCACGAACAGCGCTGCAAGCAGCACGCGGCCGATGAGTGCCAGGGTGTCCTGGGCGGCGTTGGGGGCGGTGGTTGTGGTGGTAATGGCCATGGTGAAACTCCTCGTTGGTTGTTGAAGCAAAAGGGACAGGAAAAAAGACGCCGTCTCAGGCCGTCAGGTCGAACACCAGCACTTCGGCATCCTTGCCGGCGCCGAGCGTGAGTTGCGATTCGCCTTCGAGCATCGCGGCGTCGCCGCCCACGAGCTTCTGGCCGTTGACTTCGAGCTCGCCGCGCACCAGGTGCACGTAGCTCTTGCGTTGCGGGTCGAGCGCCAGGCTGGCGGTTTCGCTGCCATCGAACAGGCCGGCGAACAGACGCGCATCGGCGTTCACCGTCACCGAGCCGTCGCGGCCGTCGGGCGAGGCCACCAGGCGCAGGTTGCCGCGCTTTTCGGCGTCGCTGAACTGCTTCTGCTCGTAGCCGGGGACGATGCCGCGTTCCTTGGGCTCGATCCAGATCTGCAGGAAGTGCGTGGTCTGGTCGGCCTTGTGGTTGAACTCGCTGTGCATCACGCCACGGCCGGCGCTCATGCGCTGCACGTCGCCCGGCGGAATGGATTCGATGTTGCCCATGCTGTCCTTGTGCGCGAGTTCGCCCGAGAGCACGTAGCTGATGATCTCCATGTCGCGGTGGCCGTGGGTGCCGAAGCCGGCGCCCGCCGCCACGCGGTCTTCGTTGATCACCCGCAGGTTGCCGAAGCCCATGTAGGCCGGATCGTAGTACCCCGCGAAGGAAAAGCTGTGGAACGAGCGCAGCCATCCATGGTCGGCATAACCGCGTTCCTGGGATTTACGCACTTGCAACATATCGAACTCCTTGCTGCCCCACCCGGTTCGGGCGCCGGGGCTTTCGTCGTGGGCCGCGCCGGATGCGCAGCGGATGAGAAGAATTCTGGACCTCCATCCCCCTCTGAAAGACGCCCGGTTTTGATGGCATCATTCAAATTATTTGAATGATGGAGCCCACCCCATGACGAGCGCCCGAGACGTCCTCACCCCCGACGCGCTGGCCATGCTGCAGACGGTGGCCACCACCGGCAGCTTCGCCGCCGCCGCGCGCGCGCTCGGCCTGGTGCCCAGCGCGCTGAGCTACCGCGTGCGCCAGATCGAGGACGCCCTGGACGTGCTGCTGTTCGACCGCAGCGCGCGCCAGGCCCGCATCACCGAGGCCGGCGCCGAATTGCTGCGCGAGGCCGCACGCCTGCTCGGCGAGATCGACGCCGTGGCCAACCGCGTGAAGCGCGTGGCCACCGGCTGGGAGCCGATGCTGACCATCGCGGTCGACAGCGTGATCGCGCGCGACCCGCTGCTCGACCTGTGCACCGCCTTCTTCGCGCTCGAGCCGCCCACGCGCCTGAAGCTGCGAGACGAAACCCTGCTCGGCACCATCGAGGCGCTGACCAGCGGCGAGGCCGACCTGGCGATCGGCGCGGTGCTCGATGCCGCGAGCCTGGCCTTTACCGCCACCGGCATTCGCAGCCGGCCGATCGGCGAACTGCGCTTCGTGTTCGCGGTGGCGCCGCACCATCCGCTCGCGCGCCTGCCGCAGCCGCTGAGCGACGCGGTGCTGCGCCAGCACCGCGCGGTGGCCGCGGCCGACTCGGTGCGCAGCGGGCCGAGCATGACCGTGAACCTCGTCGGCGGGCAGGACGTGCTCACCGTGCCCAGCATGCAGGCCAAGATCGCCGCGCAGCTGCACGGCCTGGGCGGCGGCTTCCTGCCCGAGCCGATGGCGCGGCCCTACATCGAGGCCGGCCACCTCGTCGAGCTGCAGACCGAACGCCAGCCGCCGCTGGGCACCATGCACTGCGCGTGGCGCGTGCGCAGCGCGGGCAAGCCGGGGCGCGCGCTCGAATGGTGGCTCGCGCAGTTCGAGCACGAGGGCACGCGCAAGGCGCTGCTCGAACGGCACCGGGGCCGCTGAAGGCCGCACGATGCGCGGAGGCCTAAGGGTCGCCCCCAGCCCGGGGACGCGCGCAGACCGAGGTAGAGTGTGCACGGCCTCCTCCGTCATCACCCTGTCAAAAGAAAAGAGTCCGCCATGCCCAAAGCCAAAGCCCGCGCCACCGCCGACCGCCACCGAACTCCCGCCGCCGCCCGCCACTTCGCCGTGATCGGCGCCGGCATTGCCGGCGTGGCCTGTGCCCGCACGCTGATGCAGGCCGGGCACCGTGTCACGGTGTTCGAACGCGAGGCCACGCCGGGCGGGCGGATGGCGAGCATCGACACCGCCTTCGGCCGCTTCGACAGCGGCGCGCAGTACTTCACCGTGCGCGATCCGCGCTTTGCACAGGTGCTCGCCACCACGCCCGCGCTGTGCCGCCCCTGGAGCGCCAACCTCGTGCGCGTGCTCGACGCCCACGGCCGCGTGGCCGAGGCGGCGCTGCCCTCGCTGGAGCCGCACTGGGTCGCTCAGCCCGGCATGGACGCGCTCGTGGCCCACTGGGCCGCGCCGCTGGGCGAGCAGCTCGTCACCGGCACGCAAGTCACCCGCATCGAGCCCGATGCGCTCGACGCCACCCGCTGGCAGCTGCGCACCGCCGGCGCGGACGATTCGCAGCATGTGTACTCCGGCTTCGACGCCGTGCTGCTGGCCGTGCCGCCCGCCCGCACCCGCGAACTGCTGGCCGGCGGCGACCGCTCGGCCACGCTGAGCCGCAAGATCGAACCCGTGCGCATCGCGCCCTGCTGGACGCTGATGATCGCCTTCCCCCAGGCCAACCAGGCCAACATGTCGCACCTCGGCCCGCAATGGAACGTGGCGCGCAGCACCCACCACCGCGTGGCCTGGCTGGCGCGCGAATCGTCCAAGCCCGGCCGTGAGCGCGTCGAGCGCTGGACCCTGCAGGCCAGCGCCACATGGTCGGAAGAACACCTGCGCGACACACCCGCCCGCATCGAGGCCAAGCTGCTGCGCGCCTTCTCGGAAATCACCGGCATCCACGCCACGCCCAGCCATGCCAAGGCGCGCTGCTGGCCCGAGGCGCAGACGCAGGTGCCCGTGGGCCAGACCCACCTGTGGGACGCCAAGGCCCGCATCGGCATCGCGGGTGACTGGTGCATCGGCCACCGCGTGGAAGATGGTTTCGTTTCGGGCCTTTCATTGGCCCTCGCAGTTCTCTAAGAAAGGATGCGGGCCACCGGCCGCTTCGCCCCCTCGCCCACCGGCCCGCTGCACGCCGGCTCGCTGGTGGCCGCGCTCGCGAGCTGGCTCGACGTGCGTGCGCGCGGCGACCAGGCGCGGTGGCTGGTCCGCATCGAGGACGCCGACACCGAGCGCTGCCTGCCCGGCATGGGCGAACACATCCTGCGCCAGCTCGCCGACTGCGCCCTGCTCCCCGACGAACCGCCCGAGTGGCAGACGCAGCGCACCGCGCACTATGAAGCGGCGCTGGCCGCACTGCGGGCGCGCGGCCTCACCTACCCCTGCGGCTGCTCGCGCAAGGACATCGACCTGGCCCTGGCCCGGCTCGGCCATGCGCACGAACGCCACGGCGAGCGCGTCTACCCCGGCACCTGCCGCGACGGCCTGCACGGCAAGCCCGCGCGCGCCTGGCGCTTTGCCGCGCACCGCATGCCGGCCGGCGACCTGCACTGGCACGACCGCCGCCTCGGCCCGCAGCAACAGGACGTGCAGCGCGAGGTCGGCGACTTCGTGCTGCGCCGCGCCGACGGCCCCTGGGCCTACCAGCTGGCCGTGGTGGTCGACGACGCCGAACAGGGCGTGACCGACGTGGTGCGCGGCGAGGACCTGGCCGACAACACGGCGCGCCAGATCCTGCTGCAGCAGGCGCTCGGCCTGCCCACGCCGAGCTACCTGCACACGCCGCTGGTGCGCGGCGCCGACGGCGACAAGCTCTCCAAGCAGAACGGCGCCACGGCCATCGACACCGCCACGCCGCAGGCCGCGCTGGCCGCGCTCGACACCGCCGCGCGCGCGCTCGGCCTGCGCCCCGCGGCCGCCGCCCACTGCACCGCCGCCTTGGCCGGCTGGGTGCCCGAATGGCGCGATCTCTACAATTCGCGGCCCTCATGAACATTCCCGACACCGTGTCCCACGACCTCCCGCCCGGCGAAGACCTGCCCGCATCCCCCGAAGACGACGCCACCGACGGCAAGCCGCACCCGCTGCACCGCCGCCTCAAGAGCTTCGTGAAGCGCGCCGGCCGCACCACCGACGGCCAGGCCCGCGCCTTCGCCGAGCTGGGCCCGCTGTTCCTCGTGCCCTACGCGCCCGAGCGGCTCGACCTCACGGCGGCCTTCGGCGGCCGCGTGGGCCCGACGGTGCTGGAGATCGGCTTCGGCATGGGCGAGGCCACGGCCCACATCGCCACGGTGCTGCCCGAGACCAACTTCCTGTGCTGCGAAGTGCACGAGCCCGGCGTGGGCGCGCTGCTCAAGCGCATCGGCGAGCAGTCGATCTCGAACATCCGCATCTGCGCGCACGACGCGGTCGACGTGATCGACCACATGCTGCAGCCCGGCACGCTGGCCGGCGTGCATGTGTTCTTTCCCGACCCGTGGCACAAGAAACGCCACAACAAGCGCCGCCTGATCCAGCCCGAGTTCGTGACCAAGCTGGCGCAGCACCTGCGCCCCGGCGGCTACATCCACTGCGCCACCGACTGGCAGCCCTACGCCGAGCAGATGCTCGAAGTGCTGGGCGCCGAACCGCTGCTGCGCAACACCGCGCCGGACACCGGCTACGCGCCCAAGCCGGCGTACCGCCCGCTCACCAAGTTCGAGAACCGCGGCCTCAAGCTGGGCCACGGCGTGTGGGACCTGGTGTTCGAAAAACGCGCCTGAGCGCGCGTCACCTTCCCCCGCTCACTCGACGAGCTTGAAGCGGAACGGCAGCCGCATGCGGGCGCGTACCGCACGCCCGTCCGCGGTGCGCGCCGGGTCGAAGTGCCATCCCTTGAGCGAATCGGTCGCCGCCTGCGACAGCAGCGGGTGCGGCGAGCGTTCGACGCGGATGTCTTCGGGCTTGCCGTCCACGCCGACGAAGAAGGCCGTGACCACCAGGCCCTCGATGCCCTCTTCCACCAGCGCGGACGGGTAGCTCGGATAGCGGCGCTGGCGAATCACCGGCTCCGTCACGACAGCGTCCGCCGCGGCCCGCGGATCGGCGCGCGGCGCCGCCATGAGGGTCGGCCCCGACGGCAAGGCCATCGGCGGCCCCGCCAGTGGCAGCGGTGGCGGCTCGATCGTCGATGGCGGCGGCAGGGGTGGCGGCTCGATCATCGGTTGCGGCGGCTGCGGCGCAGCCACGGGCACGAAGACCTCCGGCGCGGGCAGCGCCTTTTCCACCACCTTCGATGGGGGCGACACGACGCACCCGGCGAGCGCCGCGCACATCCCTCCCAGAACCCAGGACACAGTTGTTTTCATCAGGGCAATTCTGGAGCACCCGCGCCTTCCGCCCTGGCCTCGAAATTGCTACACTTTTTTACTATTGTTAGCAAAAGGTAGCCAATGAACGCGTCTCGCAGGACATGGCTGGGAAAAGCCTCCGCAACGCTGCTTCTGGGAAGCGGCCTCGGCATCACCCGTCCCTTGCTGGCACAGACGCCACGCCCGGCCGCCGCCGGGGCCCGCGTCGTCCTGCTCGGCCAGTCGGTGCCGCTCACCGGCAGCGCCAACGAGATCGGCAACGCCTTCGCGGCCGGCAGCCGGCTCGCCGTGAGCGACTTCAACACGCGCAACGCCGCCACCGGCCTGCAGCTGAAGCTGCTGCAACTGGACGACGGCTACGACGCCGCGCGCGCCACCACCAACGCGCGCACCCTGCTGGGCGCGAACAAGGCCGACATGCTGTTCGGCTTTGTCGGCACCGCCAGCAGCGAGGCCGGCGCCAAGGTCGCCACGCAGCAGGGCAGCCTGCTGTTCGCGCCCTTCGCCGCCTCCGACACGCTGCGCGGCCCCGAGCATCCGAACGTGTTCCATGTGCGCCCCGGCATGATCGACGAGGCCCTCAAGATCGTGCGCCAGTGCGCCACCGTGGGGCAACAGCGCATCGCGCTGGTGGGCGACGACGACGCCATGGGCCGCGCCGGCCTGGCCGCCGTGCAGCAGGCCGTCACCGAACTCAAGCTGCCGCCGCTGGTCGCCAGCGCGCTGGTGCCTGCCGGCGCCGACAAGCTCGACGCCGCATTGAAGACCGTGCAGCAGCAGACGCCCCAGGCCATCGTGCTGGTGTCGCTCTCGGGCACCACGGCCAGCGCCATCCGCAAGCTGCGCAAGAGCGGCTACACGGGCAACTTCATGGCCTTCTCGATCGTGGGCATCGACCCGCTCTACGCCGAGCTGGGCAAGGACATCGGCGGCATCGTGATCTCGCAGGTGGTGCCTTCGCCGCGGCCCTCGGCCATTCCGATCGTCAAGGAGTACCTCGCGGCCGTCGACAACTCCGACCAGACCGCGTCGTACGAAGGGCTCGAAGGCTTCATCGCCGCCAAGGCCGCGGGCGAGGCCGTGCGCCGCGCGGGCCGCGGCTTCAACACCGCGACCCTGCAGCGCACGATGACGGCGATGACCGACTACGACGTCGGCGGCTTCCGCATCAACCTGCGCCCCGGCCTGCGCGACAACGTGCGCAGCATCGACCTGATCAGCATCTCGGCCGACGGTCGCGTGCTCCGCTGACGCGCCTCACACGGCGCTGTCGCGCAGCAGCTCGGTGAAGCGCTGCTGCACGTACAGCGCCGTCGCGCCGAGCGGGCGCCCCTGCAGCCACAGCATGCGCACCGACAGCCGGGGCAAAGCCAGCGACGGGCACGGCACCTCCTTCAGCGCCTTGCTGAAGCCTTCGTAGCGCGCGATGTTGATGGGCAGCACGGCCCAGCCCAGGTTGTCGGCCACCATCTCGGCCGTGCTGTAGAAGCTGTCGGAGCGCCACACACGCGGGCTGTAGGCCACCTCGTGCACGTCGTCTGCATGCATCAGCAGCTGGCGTTGCCGCGCCAGGTCCTGGCGCCGCACCGTGCGGCCGTCGGCCAGCGGGTGGTCGCTGGCCACGAACACGCCCTGGCGCACGCTGCCGATGTGGCGCTGGTCGAAGCTCGCGCGCACCGGGCCGCGGTCGAAATGAAAGGCCACGCTGGCGCGCTCCTGCTCGACGTAGTCGGCCACCTCGGTCGCCGTACCGTTCAGCAGCGTGAGCTCGAGGCTCGGAAACTTCACCGACAGCTCGCGCATCAGCGTGCCGATGGCGGTGTACGGCAGGGCTTCGTCCAGCGCCAGCGACAGCGCCGCCTCGTCGCCTTCGTGCAGCGAGCGGGCGCGCTGGTCGAGCTGCTCGGCCTGCCGCAGCAGCTCGCGCGCCTCCAGCAGCAGCACCCGGCCCGCGTCCGACAGCTGCGCGTTGCGCCGCGAGCGGTCGAACAGCGCCACGCCGAGGTCGACTTCGAGCAGCCCGATGGCGGTGCTCACGGCCGACTGGGCCTTGCCCAGGTGGCGCGCCGCGGCCGAGAACGAGCCGCACTCGGCGGTCGTCACGAACTGGCGCAATTGGTCGACGGTCCATTCCATTTCGGCCACTTACTCATCTATTTATCAGATGGAATTCATCTTTATTCATTCATTTTAATGGCGCAACATGGCGCCATGACGAATGCAAACAACAAGACGACACCGGCGTTCGAACTGAGCTGGTGCAGCGATCCTTCCCAGGCGCAGGCGTTGACCGCCCTGTTCCTGCAGCAACTTTCCCCTGCCTACATCTCCCACTCGGAACTGCAGGAGCAGCGCGCCGTGGCCCCCGGCGAATGGCGCGCCGACCTGCCCGCCGTCTTCATGGCGCAAGTGCGCGAGACCCTGGCGCTGGACCCGGCCACCGCCACCGCGCGCGTGGCCGTCGCGCGAACCGATGGCGCACTGGCCGGCTTCGCGCTGGTGTCCATCGACGACACCCGCCGCGCCGCCCGCAGCTTCGCGACGCTCGACGACCTCGTCGTCGACGCGCGCTTCCAGGGCCTGGGCCTGGGCGGTCGGCTGTTCGACTGGGTCTGCGCCGAGCTGCAGCGCCACGGCATCCAGCGCCTCTTTCTCGAAAGCGGCATCGGCAACGCCCGCGCGCACGACTTCTTCCACGCCCGCGGCTGCGAGACGGTCTCGGTGACGATGCTCAAGGAACTGGACGGCGCCACCGCACAGTCGCACGACCGGAGGGCCACGCCATGAACGGCTTGAATCCCACCGCCAAGAAATGGATCACGCTCGGCATCGTCTCGATGGCGCTGCTGCTGATCGTGGTCGACATGACCGTGCTCTACACGGCGCTGCCCACGCTCACGCACGATCTGGCCGCCTCGGCCACCGAGAAGCTCTGGATCCTCAACGCGTACACCGTGGTCGTGTCCGGCTTCCTGCTGGGCATGGGCGCGCTGGGCGACCGCGTGGGCTACCGGCGCATGTTCGTCGCGGGCCTGAGCGTGTTCGGCGTGGCCTCGCTGTGCGCGGCCTACGCGCCGAACCCGGCCGTCCTCATCGCCGCGCGGGCCCTCTTGGGCGTGGGCACGTCGATGATGATGCCGGCCACGCTGGCGATCCTGCGGCTGGTGTTCACCGACGAGCGCGAGCGCGCCGTGGCCATCGGCGTGTGGGCCTCCGTGGCCTCGGGCGGCGCGGCGCTCGGGCCGGTCGTGGGCGGCGTGCTGCTCGAGTACTTCTGGTGGGGTTCGGTGTTCCTCATCAACGTGCCCGTGGTGGTGCTCGCGCTGGTGCTGGCCCTATGGCTGCTGCCGACGCAGAAGAACACCGGCACGCGCCCGTGGGACTTCATCGGCTCGGTGCAGGTGCTGGCGGGGCTGGTCTTCCTGGTGCTGACCATCAAGGAACTCACCAAGTTCGCGCCCTCGGTCACAACGGCCGCCATCACCGGCGCACTCGCCGCGGTGGCCATGGCCCTGTTCGTGCGGCGCCAGCGGCGCAGCAGCGCGCCGCTGATCGACTTCCGCCTGTTCCGCAACGCCTACTTCTCGGGCGGCGTGATCGCGGCCATCGTGGCCTCGGTGGCGCTGATCGGTGTCGAGCTGGTGTTCAGCCAGCGGCTGCAGCTGGTGATCGGCCTCACGCCGCTGCAGGCCGGTCTCACCCTGCTGCCGCTGCCGCTGGCCGCCTTCGTGGCGGGGCCGCTCGCGGGCCTGCTGCTGGCACGCATCGGCTCGCGCCCCGTCATCCTGGGCGGCCTCGTGACCACGGCGCTGGCGCTGTGCGCGCTGGCATTGGCGGTCGATGCCGGGGGCCTGCTCAAGCCGGCGATCCTGGTGCTGCTGGGGCTGGGCGTGGGCGCAACCATCACGGCGGCGTCCAACGCGGTCATGAACAACGCGCCCGTCGAGCACGCCGGCATGGCGGCGTCGATCGAGGAGGTGTCCTACGAACTCGGCGGCGTGCTGGGCATCGCGCTGCTGGGCAGCGTGCTCTCGGCGAGCTACACCGCCGCGCTGGTGATTCCCGACGGCCTGGCCGTGCCGGCCTCGGCCGGCGACAGCATCGACGCCGCGCTGCTGGCCGCCGAAACGCTGCCCGCGCCCATCGCCTCGCAGCTCGTGGCACTCGCGCACACGGCCTTCGACCAGGCCTTCTTCTCGGTGATGGGCGTGGCCGTGGCGATCGTCATCGCAGCGGCCTGCGCCGTGGCGTTCCTCGGCTGGCGGGCCCGCCCGAGGGGTGCGCAGCGCACCCGGCGCTGCGCGTAACCGGCCTCAGGCGCTCGCGGCTTCGTCGATGAGCGCCGCCACGGCCTGCGGCTGCGAGGCCAGCGAGGCATGACTGGCCGCCAGCGTGATGACCTTCTTCGCGCCCAGCCGCGCCGACATGCGCTCCTGGTTCACGGGCGAGATCATGCGGTCCTCGCTCGAGATCTGGTACCACGACGGCTTCTTCTTCCAGGCCGGCGCCGTGATGGTGTCGCCGAAGGTGCTGGCCAGCGGCGCCTTCTGCGTCAGGCCCATCACCAGGCCTTCTTCGGCGCTCAGGTCCTGGCAGAAGCTCTCGTGGTACTTCTCGGGAATCACCCACAGGTAGCCGTCGCTGTCGGGCGCCAGGTTGGGCACGGCCACCGGCGGATGCTCCTGCGTGATGCCGCCGGGGCTTTCGCCCGCATCGGGCGCGAAGGCGGCGATGTAGACCAGCCCCACCACGTTGGGCAGGTCGCCGGCCTGCGTGATCACCGCGCCGCCGTACGAGTGGCCGACCAGCAGCACCGGCCCCTGCACCTGCGCCACCATCTTGCGCGTGCGTTCGGCGTCGTCGGCCAGCGAGGTCAGCGGCAGCTCGACCGCGCGGATGGCCGTGTGACCCTTGCGCAGCAGCTCCACGATGACGTTGTGCCAGTGCGCCGCACCACCCCAGAAACCATGGACCAGGACGACCGTCGGTTTGTTGTTGCTCATGATTCGCCACCTTCCGTTGAAAAACGTGGACAGAGAGAACGAGAAGCCGGGCCGCCCGAATGGCGGGCCGGGAAAGTCTTATACGCCTGCGCCCTGCCCGCGCTGTGACAAGACCCTCAGCCCGTGCGCACCAGCCCCTGCAGCGCGTCGAGCGAGCGCAGTTCGATGCGCCCGTAGCCCAGCGACACCACGCCCTCGATGGCCAGCGCGTTGAGCTCCTTGGACAGCGTCTGGCGCGTCACGCCGAGCATCATGGCCAGCGCCTCCTGCGACAGCATGAGTTCGTGCCGCAGGTGCACCGATTGCGTGGCGTCGCCGCGCGCCAGCACCAGCAGCCGGTGCGCCACGCGCGCGCGCAGGCTGCGCAAGGTGGCGTCTTCGGCCAGGCCGTAGAGCATGCGCACGCGCGCGGCCAGCATGGCGGCGATGGCGTTGGAAAACACCACGTCGCGCATCTGCCGCACGAAGGCCTCGGGCGGCACCACCAGCAGGTCGAGCGCTTCGAGCGCGGTGGCGTCGTGCGTGCGCGGCGAGCCGTCGATGAGCGTGATCTCGCCGAACCAGTTGCCCGGCTCCAGCACCGCCAGGATCGCCTCGCGCCCGTCCTGGCGCAACGACGAGATCTTGATCGTGCCCGCCACCAGCCCGTAGAAGCCGCCGCCCGCCGCATGGATCGGGTCGCCCTGGCGGAACACCATGGTGCCGCGCCGCACATGCAGCAGCTCGGCCGCGCCCAGCAGCGCGTCGCGCTGCGCGCGCGGCATGCTGGTGAACCAGGGGTTGCCGTCGAGCGCGGCGCGGTGCGCGGCCGACAGGCGCGGCTTGGTCGAGATGGCCATGAGAAGAGAAAGGCGCCCGGAGGCGGGTTTACCAGAACCTCGCATTGTCAAATTCTTGACAGTTGAAGGTCAAGCGCAGGTCTACAGTGGCCGCCATCCCCCCAGAACGGAGACCCCACACGATGAACGCACGGGCAAGTTTCAAGCGCATGCAGGACAGCACGCGCGAAGACTGGCAACTGATCGGCGGCGAGTTCATGCAGTTCGCGGGCGGCCTGCCCGCGCGCGTGATCAAGCACCTGCAGATCCTCGAAGGCGACTACGGCGGCTTTCCGGTCGACCGCTACACGCACTCGCTGCAGACCGCCACGCGCGCGCTGCGCGACGGCCGCGACGAGGAGTACGTGGTGTGCGCGCTGCTGCACGACATCGGCGACACGCTGGGCAGCTTCAACCACCCCGACATCGCCGCCGCCATCCTCAAGCCCTTCGTGAGCGAGGCCAACCACTGGATGGTGCAGAACCACGGCATCTTCCAGGGCCACTACTTCTTCCACCACATCGGGCTGGACCGCGACATGCGCGACAGCTTCAAGGACCACCCGCACTACGAGCGCACGGCCGAGTTCTGCGCGCTCTACGACAACCCGGCCTTCGACCCCAAGGCCGAGACCCTGCCCATCAGCGAGTTCGAGCCCATGCTGCGCCGCCTGATGGCGCAGCCCAAGCAGAGCGTCTACAAGACGGTGCTGCAAGAACCGACCGCTGCCTGATCAAGACCAAGGACACCCCCCATGAACGCCACCTCCGCCTCCGAAATCCAGAAGCTCGTCTCCGCCGAAGAATGGCAGCTGCGCGTCGACCTCGCCGCCTGCTACCGCCTGGTGGCGCTGTACGGCTGGAGCGACCTCGTCTTCACGCACATCAGCGCGCGCGTGCCCGGCCCCGAGCACCACTTCCTGATCAACCCCTACGGCCTGATGTTCGACGAGATCACGGCCTCGAGCCTGGTCAAGGTCGACCAGCAGTGCAACAAGATCATCGACTCGCCCTACCCCGTGAACCCGGCCGGCTTCGTGATCCACAGCGCCGTGCATGCCGCGCGCGAGGACATCCAGTGCGTGCTGCACACCCACACCCGCGCCGGCATCGCCGTGAGCGCGCAGAAGAACGGCGTGCTGCCCATCAGCCAGCAGTCGACCTTCGTGCTGGCCTCGCTGGCGTACCACGACTACGAAGGCGTGGCCTTCCGCGACGACGAGAAGCCGCGCCTGCAGGCCGACATGGGCCACGCCAACTTCCTCATGCTGCGCAACCACGGCCTGCTGACCTGCGGCAAGACCATTGCCGACGCCTTCCTTTCGATGTACACCTTCGAAAACACCTGCCAGATCCAGATCGCCGCGCAGGCCGGCGGCGGCGAACTCACGCACGTGGACCCGCGGATCATCGATGGCGTGGGCCAGGCCATGAAGGTGCAAAGCGGCGGCCTGGGCGGCATGTTCGTCTGGCCTTCGCTGATCCGCAAGCTCGACCGCATCGACGACAGCTACAAACAATAAGACAGACGTCGATCCCGGTTTCCACGGCTGCCAGCGCCCGCGCGACGGGTGCCGGCAGCCATTTTTTTAAGCAGAAGAACCCAAGAGGAGACACCACCGCATGGACACCACGCTCATCGTGACCCGGTTCCTGTTCGGCGCGCTCGCGCTCGTGATGTTCGGGCTGGGGCTGTCGCTCTCGCTCGAGGACTTCCGGCGCCTGTTCAAGCACCCGAAGGCCGTCACCATCGCGCTCGTGCTGCAGGTCATCGGCCTGCCGCTGGCCTGCTACGCGATCATCGTGGGCTTCGGCCTGTCGCCGGTGTTCGCCATCGGGCTGATGCTGCTGGCGGCCTCGCCGGGCGGCATCTCGGCCAACCTGTTCTCGCACCTGTTCGGCGGCAATGTGGCGATGAACATCTCGCTCACGGCCGTGAACACGCTGCTGTCGATCGTCACGCTGCCGCTCATCGCCAACTGGGCCATCGGCCATTTCGCGCAAAGCGGCCAGGTGGTGCCGCTGCAGACGCGCAAGCTGGTCGAGGTGATCGCCATCGTGCTCGTGCCGGTGGCCATCGGCATGGTGGTCGCGTCGCGAAAGCCCGGCTTCGCGGCGCGCATGGAAAAGCCGACCAAGATCTTCAGCGCCGTGGTGCTCGCGGTGGTCACGGTGCTCGCCATCGCCAACGAGTGGAAGAACATCACCACCACCTTCACCGAGATCGGCGTGCCGGTGCTGCTGTTCAACCTCGTGAGCCTGCTGGCCGGCTACTACCTGAGCCGCGCGGCCGGCCTGGACAAGCCGCTGGCCACCGCCATCAGCTACGAGATCGGCATCCACAACTCCACGCTCGCCATCTTCATCGCGGTGAGCGTGCTCGGGAGCTTTCCGCTCGCGCTGCCGGCCGCCATCTACTCGGTCGTGATGTACATCACCGCCCCACTGTTCGGATGGCTGTTGCTTCGGCGCGGCCAGCCCGCCGCTGTGCCTGCGCCATGATGCGCGCATGGAACTGAGACAACTGCGCTACTTCGTCAAGGTCTGCGAGCTGCGCAGCATGGGCCGCGCGGCCGTGGAGCTGGGGGTGGTCACCTCGGCGCTGAGCCAGCAGATCAGCCGGCTCGAAAGCGAACTCTCGACCCGGCTGCTGCGCCGCCATTCGACCGGCGTCATGCCCACCGACGCGGGCCTGGCCTTCCTGCACCAGGCGCAGCTCACCTTGCGCCACGCCGACGACGCGGTGCGCGCGGCGCAGCAGGCGCGGCTGTCGGGCCATGTGAGCGTGGGCCTGGCACCCACCACCGCCACCGTGCTCGGCGTGCCGCTGATGCAGGCCATGCAGGCGCGCTACCCCGAGGTGCGGCTGCACATGGTCGAGGCGCTGTCGGGCCACCTCACGACCATGCTGCATGCGCGCCAGCTCGACCTGGCCGTGCTGTTCCAGACCGACACGCCACGGCGCTGGAGCGTGTCGCCGCTGCTGGCCGAAAAGCTCTTCGTGATCGCGTCGCCCACCCTCACGCCGCGCCCCACGGGCAAGAAGGTGCGCCTGTCGCAGCTGGCCGAGGTGCCGCTGATCCTGCCCAGCGGCAGCCACGGCCTGCGCGCCACGCTGATGGCCGCCTTCGCGCGGGCGCGCGTGGCGCCGCGCATCGTGGCCGAGGTCGACGGCCTGGCACTGCTGATGGACGCGGTGCGCGCCGGCCACGGCGCCACCATCCAGCCCGGCGCCGCCACGGCGCGGCACGACCGCGACGACCTCGATCTCACGCAGATTTCCGATGCGCACGTGGGGCGCCGCAACCTGCTCGTGAGCCTGTCGGACGACGAGCTCTCGCCCGCCGCACTGGCCGCGCGCGTGGTGGTCGCCGAAACGGCGCGCACGCTAGTCAGCGAAGGCCGCTGGGCGGGTGCAAGTCTTCTCGAAAGCTGAACACCTGTTGCCTCTTTCGGCCTTTCGCGTGAAGGCCGTGCTCCCTAAAGTCTCCTGCATTCCAAGGAGACCCACGAGTGATAGACGTACTGGTTGTCGGTGGCGGCAATGCCGCGCTGTGCGCCGCGCTGATGGCGCGCGAAGCCGGCGCTTCGGTGCTGCTGCTGGAGGCCTCGCCCAAGGCATGGCGCGGCGGCAATTCGCAGCACACCCGCAACCTGCGCTGCATGCACGACGCGCCGCAGGACGTGCTGGTCGAGGCCTACCCTGAAGAAGAGTACTGGCAAGACCTGCTGAAGGTGACCGGCGGTCTCACCGACGAGCACCTCGCCCGCCTCGTGATCCGCGCCTCGTCGAACTGCCGCGACTGGATGCGCCGCCACGGCGTGCGCTTCCAACCGCCGCTGTCGGGTGCGCTGCATGTGGCGCGCACCAACGCCTTCTTCATGGGCGGCGGTAAGGCGCTCGTCAACGCCTACTACCGCAGCGCCGAAGCGCTCGGCGTGCAGATCCGCTACGACACACCGGTGGCCTCGGTCGAGCTCGAGGGCGAGCGCTTCGTGGCCGTGCGCACCGAGGCCGGCGAGCGCATCGAAGCCAGGAGCTGCGTGCTCGCCTCGGGCGGCTTCGAATCGAACCGCGACTGGCTGCGTGAAGCCTGGGGGCAAAACGAGCGCGGCGAGTGGCCGGCCGACAACTTCCTCATTCGCGGCACGCGCTTCAACCAGGGCGTGCTGCTGAAGTACATGATCGCGGCGGGCGCAGACAGCATCGGCGATCCGTCGCAGGGCCACATGGTGGCCATCGATGCGCGCGCACCGCTCTACGACGGCGGCATCTGCACGCGCATCGACTGCGTGTCGCTCGGCGTGGTGGTCAACCGCGAGGCGCAGCGCTTCTATGACGAGGGCGAAGACTTCTGGCCCAAGCGCTATGCGATCTGGGGCCGGCTCGTGGCGCAGCAGCCGGGGCAGATCGCCTGGTCGGTCATCGACCAGCAGGCGGTCGGGCGCTTCATGCCGCCGGTGTTCCCCGGCACGCAGGCCAGCACGCTCGGCGAACTGGCGCAGAAGATCGGCCTGGACGAAGCCACCTTCGTGCGCACCGTGCAGGACTACAACGCCGCCTGCCGCGTCGGCCGCTTCGATCACACGGCGCTGGACGACTGCCACACCGAAGGCCTCGCGCCCGCCAAGACGCACTGGGCGCGCCCCATCGACACGGCGCCCTTCCATGCGTATCCGCTGCGTCCCGGCATCACCTTCACGTACCTGGGTCTGAAGGTGGACGAGACCGCGGCTGTGCGCTTCGGCGGCCGGCCCAGCCCCAACCTCTTCGTGGCCGGCGAAATGATGGCCGGCAACGTGCTGGGCAAGGGCTACACGGCCGGCGTGGGCATGAGCATCGGCACGGCCTTCGGGCGCATCGCCGGGACGCAGGCCGCGAAGGCCGCCAAGAACGTTTCAAAGAAATCCCCGGAGACCGCCCTTGCAGCAGCTCACTGACCTCGTCGCACGCGCCCGTGCGGACGCCGATGGCATCGGCAGCACCCCGTCGCGCGTCATCCCGATCCAGCCCGCCCTGCCGCTCACTGCGTCCGAGGGCGAGGTCGCGCGCATCCTGCAGATCTGCAACGCCTGCCGCTACTGCGAGGGCTTCTGCGCCGTGTTCCCCGCCATGACGCGCCGGCTCGAATTCGGCAAGGCCGACACGCACTACCTCGCCAACCTGTGCCACAACTGCGGCGCCTGCTTGCATGCCTGCCAGTACGCGCCGCCGCACGAGTTCGCGGTGAACGTGCCGCAGGCGATGGCGCAGGTGCGCCTGCAGACCTACCACGACTACGCCTGGCCGCCCGCGATGGGCGCGCTCTACAAGCGGGCCGGGCTCACCGTTGCGCTGGCACTGGCGGGCGGGCTCGCGCTGTTCCTCGTGCTGGCCATGGCGATGGCTGGTTCGCTCGTGCACGCGCCGCTCGCGGGCAACTTCTACGCGATCTTTCCGCACAACTTCCTCGCACTGGTGTTCGGCGCGGTGTTCCTGTTCGTGATGTTCGCGCTGGCCATGGGCACGCGCCGCTTCTGGCGCGAGGTCTCGCCCGCGAACGACCCGGGCAACGCGCCCGACCTGCCGGGCGTGCGCCGCGCAGCGAGCGCCGAAGCCGCGCACGACGCGCTGCGCCTGAAGTACCTCGATGGCGGCCATGGCGAAGGCTGCAACAACGAAGACGATCGCTTCACGCTCTGGCGCCGGCGTTTTCATCACTTCACCTTCTACGGCTTCATGCTGTGCTTCGCCTCCACCTGCGTGGCGACGCTGTACCACTACCTGTTCGACCTGCATGCGCCCTATGCGCTCACGAGCCTGCCCGTGCTGCTGGGCACCACGGGCGGCATCGGCCTCGTGATCGGCCCTGTCGGCCTGTTGTGGCTCAACCTGCGGCGCCATGCTGCGCACGGCGACGCGGCGCAGCGGCCGATGGACCGCGGCTTCATCGCGCTGCTGCTGCTCACGAGCCTCACGGGCCTGGCCCTGCTGGCCTGGCGCGACACGCGCTTCATGGCACTGCTGCTGGCGGTGCACCTGGGCGTGGTGATGGCGCTCTTTCTCACGCTGCCCTACGGCAAGTTCGCGCACGGCATCTTCCGCTGCGCGGCGCTCCTGAAGTTCGCGATCGAGAAGCGACTGCCCAGCCGGTTGCGGCTGGGTGCGGACTGACCGGCAGGGTCTGAAGGAGCCCGGGTCGGACAAGGCCCTACGCCCAGGGCGGAAACCCGCTTGCCGGGGGTGGCGGGCGTTGTCTGCAGAATAGGCGGCCATGCATGTTCGAAAAGCCGCCGTTCTCGCCCTCGTCCTGTCCGCCCTCTCCCTCCCCGCCATCGCGGCGTCCGTTCCGAAAAGCCTCCAGCCCTCCGACGCCGCCGAAGCTCGCATCGAATCGCTGATCGCGCGCATGACGCTGCAGGAAAAAGCCGGCCAGCTCAGCCTCTACGGCCCGGCCGACATCAACACGCCGAACAACCCGCAGGCCGGCTGGCGCAACGGGCAGCAGGAAACCGAGGACGTGCGCAACGGGCGCCTCACGGGCCTGTTCAACAACGCCGGCCTCGAGGGCAAGCGGCGGCTGCAGCAGGTGGCGGTGCGCGAGTCGCGGCTGGGCATTCCGCTGATCTTCGGCGCCGACGTGATCCACGGCTTTCGCACCATCTTCCCGATGCCGCTGGCCGAGGCTTCGAGCTGGGAGCCCGCGCTGGCCGAGCGCACCGCGCGCGCGGCGGCGGTCGAGGCCACGGCCGATGGCTTTCGCTGGACCTTCGCGCCCATGGTCGACATCGCGCGCGACGCGCGCTGGGGCCGCGGCCTGGAAGGCGTGGGCGAAGATCCGTACCTGGCGCGCCAGTTCGCCGCGGCGCGCGTGCGCGGCTTCCAGGGCAGCAGCCTCGCGAACGCCGATTCGATGCTGGCCACGCCCAAGCACTTCGCGGCCTACGGCGCGGCCGAGGGCGGGCTCGACTACAACACGAGCGAAATTTCCGAACGCACGCTGCGCGAGGTCTACCTGCCGCCGTTCCGTGCGGCGTTCGATGCGGGCGCGCTGTCGGTCATGAGCGCCTTCAACGAGATCGGCGGCGTGCCCTCGACCGCCAACCCCGCGCTGCTCACCGGCGTGCTGCGCGACGAGTGGAAGTTCAAGGGCTTCGTGGTGTCCGACTACACGGCCGACGAAGAGCTCATCGAACACGGCCACGCCGCCAACGGCCGCGAGGCCGCCAAGCTGGCCTTCATGGCCGGCACCGACGTGAGCATGCAAAGCGGCCTGTACATCCGCCACCTGCCCGACCTCGTGGCCTCGGGCGAGGTGCCGATGGCGCGGCTCGACGAGGCCGTGCGGCGCGTGCTGCGGGTCAAGCTCAAGCTCGGCCTCTTCGACGACCCGATGCGCGGCCTCGATGGCCCGCCGGCCGCGCAGCGCGTGGAGAACCCCGAGTTCATCGCGCTGGCCCGCGAGAGCGCGCGCCGCTCCATCGTGATGCTGAAGAACGAGGGCCAGCTGCTGCCACTCGCGAAAACCGGCCCGCAGAAGATCGCGCTGATCGGCCCCTTCGCCGAGGGCACGAAGGACCTGATGGGCTCCTGGAGCCTGTTCCCGGGCCAGTCCGCGCCCGTGGGCATCGACGAAGGCCTGCATGCCGCGCTGGGCACCGAGGCCTCGCGGCTGAGCGTCACGCGCGGTGCGAATGTCGAGTCGCCGCTGCCCGGCGGCATCGAGGCCGCCGTGGCCGCCGCGCGCGACGCCGACGTGGTGGTGCTGGCCATCGGCGAGAGCCAGAAGATGTCGGGCGAGTCGCGCTCGCGCAGCGACATCGGCCTGCCCCAGGCCCAGCAGGACCTGGCCGAGGCCGTGGCCGCCACCGGCAAGCCGGTGGTCGTGCTGCTGAGCAACGGCCGCGCGATGGCGCTCCGGGGTGCGGTGCGCAATGCGCACGCCATCCTCGTGACCTGGTTCCTCGGCGTACAGACCGGCCACGCGATCGCCGACGTGGTGTTCGGCGACGCCAATCCCTCGGGCCGCCTGCCCGTGAGCTTTCCACAGACTGCGGGCCAGGTGCCCTACTACTACGCCCACAAGCGCACCGGCCGCCCCTCGCCCGAAAGCGCACCGGGCACGGCCTTCAAGACCCGCTACCTGGACGCGACGAACGAGGCGCTGTACCCCTTCGGTTTCGGCATCGGCTATGCGCCGGTGCGCTACGACCAGGTCGAGCTGAGCACGGACCGCCTGGCCATGGGCAACACCCTGCGCGTGCGCGCGACCGTCACGAACACGGGCACGCGCGAGGCGGAAGAAGTGGTGCAGCTGTACCTGGCGCAGCGCGCCGCGAGCGTGACACGGCCGGTGCGCGAGCTGAAGAATTTCCGCAAGGTGCGGATTGCGCCGGGGGCTTCGGAGGTGGTCGAGTTCACTGTCGGCAATGACGACCTGCAGTTTCTGGGGCGGGACATGAAGCCTGTTGTTGAACCGGGTGAGATCGATCTGTGGGTGGCGCCTTCTGCTGCGGGCGGGATTCAGAAGCGCTTCGTGCTGACGCGCGAGTGAGCTGACGCGCGAGCCGACTCCTTCAGCCCCTCAGTCGTCGCACCGCACCGGTCACAGCACACGCTGCGACAGCGCCGACGAAAAAAGCTGCGCCCCTTCGCTGCGCAGCAAGGTCACGAGGCGCCGTGCCGCCGGCGACAGGTAGCCCTCCTTGCGGTACGTGACGCCCAGGTGGCGACGCAGCGTGGTTTCCTTGAGCGGCACTTCGCGCAGCGTGCCTTCGCGCCCGGCCGCGCCAAGCGTGTGGCGCGACAAGAAGCTCAGCAGGTCGGTGCGCGAGATGAGGCGCGGCAGCAGCGGGATCGAGTTCGCGTTGACCTGCACCGCAGGCAGCGGCAGCCCGCGCGACTGAAACGCCGCGTCGAGCCACTGGCGGCTGGGAATGGGGTCGGCGGGCAGCACCCAGCGCCATTGCAGGAGCGACTTCATCGTGATCTTCGGCAGCTCGAACACGGGGTGCTGCGGACTGGCGGCGACCACCACCACATCCTCGACGATGGAATGCGTGACGAAGGCCGGATCGTGCTCGGGCATGAGGCCGATCAAGAGGTCGATGGCGCCTTCGCGCAGCCGCTCGCGCAGCGCCATGCTGGGCGCGACGGTGATGTCGATGCGCGTGTCGCCGGCCTCGGCCAGCAGCAGGTTGCACACCTCGGGCAGCACGTGGTCCGCCGCGATGGGCCCGCTGCCGATGCGCACGTGGCCCGCGTTGCCCTTGGCGAAATCGCTCACCTCGCGCAGCGCCTCTTCCGTGGCGCCGCGCAGCAGCCGGGCGCGCGCGAGCAGCACCTCGCCCACCGCCGTGAGCTGGATGCCCCGACCCTTGCGCTCGAACAGCGCGCTGCCGAAGGCCTCCTCGAGCCGCTGCACCGCCTTGGTCAGCGCGGGCTGCGTGCGGCCCAGCTTGTCGGCGGCCTGGCCCAGGTGGCCGGTGTCGGCGACCACCTCGAAATATTTCAGGTCGCGCAGCTGGATGTCCATTCATAGCTCCGAGGAATCGTTGAATGAACATTATCGATTGGACGGAATGAATGGCGGTTTCCACAATCCAGCCCACACCGCCCTTCGAACGACCGTCTTCTTCCTTCATGAACCTCACCGTCCTGGTCACCGCGCCGCGGCTTGCCAAAGCCGGCGCCGACCTGCTCGCCGAAGCCGGCGCCCGCGTCATCTACCTTGCGAACGCAGACAGCGTCGAAGAAGTCGAGCAACTGATGGCGAGCGAGCCCATCGACGCCGTCATCTCGCGCACCGTGCAGCTGTCGGCCCGCGCCATCGCCGCGTGTCCGACGCTGAAAGTGATTTCAAAGCATGGCGTGGGCGTGAGCAACATCGACGTCAAGGCGGCCACCGCGCGCGGCATTCCGGTCTACGTCACGCCCGGCGCCAACGCGCAGTCGGTCGCAGAGATGACGCTCGGCCTGATGCTCGCCGCCGCACGCCGCATCGGCTGGATGGACCGCGAGCTGCACGATGGCCGCTGGTCGCGCGCACAAGATGGCGTGGAACTTCACGGCAAGACGCTGGGCCTCGTTGGCTTCGGTCAGATCGGCCAGCGCGTGGCCCGAGTGGGTCTCGCGCTCGGCATGCAGGTGGCCGCGTTCGACCCGGCCCTCGGCGAAGGCCCGAGCCCAGTGGCCGGCGTGCGCCTGCTGCCTTCGTTCGATGCGCTGCTGCCGCTGAGCGATGTGCTCAGCCTGCACGTGCCGCTCAACCGCCACACGCGCCAGATGCTCGGCGCCGCGCAGCTTGCGGCGCTGCCGCGCGGCGCGATCGTCGTCAACACGGCGCGCGGCGAGGTGATCGACGAGCCCGCGCTCATCGCGGCGCTGCAATGCGGCCAGCTGTACGCGGCCGGCCTCGACACCATGGCCGACGAACCCCTGCCCGCCGGCAGCCCGCTGGCCGCCCTGCCCAACGTGGTGCTCACGCCGCATGTCGGCGGCTCCACGCCCGCGGCGCTCGCGGGCATGGCCAGCGGCGCCGCACGCAACGTGCTGGGCTGGCTGCAAGGCTGTCCGGTCGATCCTTCGGCTTGCGTGAACCCGCAGGTCCTGTCTTCCCCCCTTCTGCACGGAATCACCGCATGACCGCCCCGCTCTCCTGGCCGCCCGGCTACCGCATCAACCCGCGCGCGTCCGGCCCAGACGCCGCCCTCGTCGACGCTTTCCGCACGCTGCCCGTGGCCGCCATCGGCGATGCGATGAGCCGCAATGTCGGCACCGTCGGGCTGCGCCAGTACCACGCGCGGCTCGACACCGTGCTGTGCGGCCCCGCCGTCACCGTGCGCGTGCGGCCCGGCGACAACTTGATGATCCACAAGGCGCTGATGATGGTCGCGCCGGGCGACGTGCTCGTGATCGACGGCGGCGGCGACGTCACGCAGGCGCTGGTCGGCGGCCTGATGCGCACCACCTGCATCGCGCGCCAGCTGGCGGGCCTCGTCATCGACGGCGCGGTGCGCGACCTGTGCGAATGGGCCGAAGATGGCATGCCGATCTTCGCGCGAGGCCACACGCACCGCGGGCCGAGCAAGGACGGCCCCGGTGAGGTGAACGTGCCCGTCTCGTGCGCGGGCCTGGTCGTGATGCCGGGCGACCTCGTGGTGGGCGACGCCGACGGCGTCATCGCGGTGCCGGCCGCCGAAGCGGCCGACGTGCTCGAGAAGACGCGGGCCCACCTGGCGCGCGAAGCAAGGATCCGCGAGACCAACCGCACCGGCACCGCCGACCCCGAGCGCTTCGACGCCGTGCTGCGCGCCAAGGGCCTGCCGGTCTGAACGGCAGCCACGAGATCACAAGAACCCCCAGGAGACAAGACATGAACCGAAGAGACTTTCTGCAGACCACCGCCTTCGCATCCATCGCCCAAGCGGCGGGCATGGCCTACGCGCAAGGCGATTGGCCGCAACGCCCCGTGAAGCTGGTGGTGCCCTTCACGCCCGGCGGCGGCACCGACGCGACCTCGCGCCTGATTGCCGAACGCCTCACCTCGCTCGAGCGCTGGACCGTCGTCGTCGACAACAAGCCCGGCGCGGCCGGCAACATCGGCCTCGACGCCGTGGCCAAGGCCACGCCCGACGGCTACACGATCGGCATGGGGCAAACGTCGAACCTCACGATCAACCCCTGGCTCTATTCGAAGATGCCCTTCGAGGCGCTGAAAGACTTTTCGCCCATCGCCGAAGTGGCCTCGCAACCCGTCGTGCTCGCCGTGCGCGCGGACTCGCCGCTGCGCACGCTGGCCGACTTCATCAAAGCCGCGAAGGCGAAGCCGGGCGAGTTCAGCATCGCGCAGGCCGGCAACGGCACCGTGGGGCACCTGGCCGGCGAAATGCTGGCGCGCCGCGCGGGCATCAAGGTCATGCAGGTGCCCTACAAGGGCGCAGGCCCGGCCATGAACGACCTGATCAGCGGGCAGATCGCGCTGTACTTCGGCAGCAGCGTGTCGGTGATGTCGCAGCTGTCGAACGGCCGCGCCCGCGCGCTGGCCGTCACCTCGGCCAAGCGCCTGCCCGCGCTGCCGAACGTGCCCACCGTGGCCGAACAGGGTTTCGCGGGCTTCGAGGCCACGACCTGGGTCGGCCTCGTCGGACCGGCAGGGCTGCCCGCCGACGTGGTCAACCGCATCAACGCTGCGGTCGTAAAGACGGTGGCACGCAAGGACGTGCAGGACAAGCTCGCGCAGGAAGGCAGCGTGCCCGCCAGCGGCACGCCGCAGCAGTTCGACGCCTACATCCGCGCCGAGCACGCCAAGTGGGGCGCGCTGATCCGCGAAGCCGACATCAAGCTGGACTGAGCCGCATGGACCGGATCGACTGCGTCGTGATCGGCGCCGGCGTGGTGGGCCTGGCCATCGCGCGATCGCTCGCCCTGGCCGGGCGCGAGGTGGTGATCCTCGAGGCCGAGCAGGCCATCGGCACGCACACCAGTGCGCGCAATTCGGAGGTGATCCACGCGGGCATCTCGTACGCACCCGGCTCGCTCAAGGGTCGGCTGTGCGTGGCGGGCAAGGTCGCGCTGTACGCCTACTGCGCCGAACGCGGCATCGGCCACCAACGCATCGGCAAGCTGATCGTGGCGGTGCAGGACTCGGAGCTGCCCGAGCTCGACAAATACGTCGCGCTCGGCGCGGCCCACGGCGTGACCGACCTGCGCATCCTTGACGCCGCCGAGGCACGCGACATGGAGCCCGAGGTGGCCTGCGTCGGCGCCCTGCACTCGCCCTCGACGGGCATCGTCGACAGCCACGCGCTGATGCTGTCGTACCTGGGCGACGCGGAACGTGCGGGTGCCTCGCTTGCTTTGCAGAGCCGTGTGCTGGCCGCGCGGCCCACGCCAGACGGCCTGGTGGTCGAGGTGGGCGGCGCGGAAGCAACGAGCGTGCTGTGCAACACTGTGGTGAACGCGGCGGGGTTGGGTGCGCAGGAGGTGGCATCGCGGATCGACGGCATGCCGGCCGGCCTGGTGCCACCGCTGTACTACGCGATCAGCCACTACTTCTCGCTGGCGCGCAAATCGCCCTTCCGCCATCTCGTGTACCCGACCGGGCGTGAAGGCGCCTTGCGCGCCCACGTGACGCTCGACCTCGGTGGGCAATGCAAGTTCGGGCCGGACCTGAGCTGGCGCGACGGCATCGACTACAGCTTCGACGCCTCGCGCGAAGCGGCCTTCTACCAGTCGGTGCGCCGCTATTACCCCGCCTTGGAGGACGGTGAGTTGCAGCCGGGCTATACCGGCATCCGCCCGCGATTGGCGGGCCCGGGTTCGTCGATGCACAACACGGCGACGGATTTCGTGATCCAGACGCCGCAGGCACACGGCATCGCGGGGCTGGTCAACCTGTTCGGCATCGAATCGCCGGGGCTGACGGCATCGCTCGCGCTGGGCGAGCACGTCGCGGACCTCGTGGCAAAGATGCGGGCATGAAAAAACGGGCCCGAGGGCCCGTTCTTCTTTGTCAGCCCCCCGAAGGAGCTGCAGTCAACCAATTACAGGCCAGCCTGGCGCGTGAACGACACGCTGGGCTTCTTGTAAGCAGCCGGCACTTCGTCGCGGTAGAACGCGCGGCGGTCGAGGCTGGCGAGCGGGTCGTGGGCCTTGGCGACGGCTTCAGCGCGGATCGTCGAGCGGTCGGCGGTCGAGGTGAAGGTCTGTGCGCCGGCGGTGGCGCCGTCGCTGTACTCGTTGCCGGCACGGGCGGCGGCCACGGCTTGCGACGCGACTTCCGAACGCGAGAGGGTCGAGTTCACGGTGTGCACGCCGTCATAGGTTTCGGCGTGGGCACCGGCAACAGCCAGGAGCGAGAGCGCAACGGCGGCGAGGGTCTTCGAGGCATTCATTTCAATCTCCTTCAGGTGGTGTGTCGATGGGATGAAGTTTGAGCCTGAAGCGCCCCAAAAAACGGCAGCAAAAGGAATCGCGGCGTTCACGGGATTGAAACAATCGCGCGCCGCTCGCGCATGCGATGCGGCGGTCGGAATCTTTTCCTCCAGAGGGAACGCACGAAAAAGTTCTCGCTGCCGGCATTCCTTGCATGCGCTTGGCGCATGCAAGGAATGCACGCCGAACCCTCAGTGCGAGATCATCCAGGGCCGCCGCGACGGGGCCGATTTCGCACCGTTCGGCGCGGTCTGCGTGGCACTGCGCCGCGACGATCCCGAGCAGCAACCGCAGCCCGAGGGATGCCGCAGCCGCGCATAGTCGCGCGAGCTCGAAGGCTCATGGCGTGCGCGTTCGTTGGTGGCCATCGCGTGCCGCGTATCGGCGGCCATCAGCGCCAGGCGCGGCGCGGCCGTGAACACGCGCGGCGAAGCCGTGCCGCAATCGGGGCAGGCGGCGGGCTCGTCGCGCTGGCCCGAAGGCCGCAGCGATTCGAAGCCGCCGCACTGCCCGCAGGCGTAGTCGTAGGTCGGCATGGCTTCAACGCAGGTCGTGCGACAGCGGCATGTCCACGCTGCCGTCGATGAACTTCACAGGCCCCGAGGCGTTCGGGTTGATGTCGAAGTCGAAGATGCCCGTGGGCAGCCACAGCGTGGCGCACGAGTTGGGCACGTCGACCACGCCGCTGATGTGGCCCTGCACAGGTGCCGTGCCCAGAATCGAATAGGCCTGCGCGCCCGAGTAGCCGAACTTCTTCAGGTACTCGATGGCGTTCAGGCAGGCCTGGCGGTAGGCCACGTTCACGTCGAGGTAGTGCTGCTTGCCGCTCTCGTCGACCGAGATGCCTTCGAAGATCAGGTAGTCGTTGTACTGCGGCGTGATCGGGCTGGGCTTGAAGATCGGGTTCTTGATGCCGTACTTGGCCATGCCGCCCTTGATGAGCGTGACCTTCATGTGCACCCAGCCTGCCATCTCGATGGCGCCGCAGAAGGTGATCTCGCCGTCGCCCTGGCTGAAGTGCAGGTCGCCCACGCTCAGGCCCGCGCCGTCGACATACACGGGGAAGAACACCTTCGAGCCGCGCGACAGGTCCTTGATGTCGCAGTTGCCGCCGTGCTCGCGCGGCGGCACGGTGCGCGCGCCTTCGGCAGCGGCTTTCGCCCTCGCCTCGCCCGTCATCTTGCCCATGTGGGCGGTGCCGGCGAACGGCGGGTTGGCCAGGCCGGGCACGCGGTCCGGATCGGTGGCGATGAGTGCTTTCTCGCGCTCGTTCCACATGTCGAGCATCGGCTTGTCGGGCAGGCAGCCGATGAGGCCGGGGTGGATCAGCCCCGCGAAGTTCACGCCCGGGATGTGGCGCGAACTCGTGAACATGCCCTTGAAATCCCAGATCGATTTCTGCGCTTCGGGAAAGTGGTCGGTGAGGAAACCGCCGCCGTTCTTCTTCGAGAAGAAACCGTTGAAGCCCCACAGGCTGTCCTGCTTGGCGCCGATGTCCAGCAGGTCGACCACCAGCAGGTCGCCGGGCTCGGCGCCCTTCACGCCCACCGGGCCCGAGAGGTAGTGCACGGTGCTCAAGTCGATGTCGCGCACGTCGTCGGCGCTGTCGTTGTTCTTGATGAAGCCGCCGGTCCAGTCGAAGGTCTCGAGGATGAAGTCGTCGCCCGGGTTGACCCAGCAGGCCATCGGAATGTCCGGGTGCCAGCGGTTGTGGATGTTCTCGTTCTCCGTGGGCGATTGGGTCAGGTCGACCTTGATCAGCGTGTCCGTCATGTGCAGTGGCTCCTGGGGTTGTGGTTAGACAGAGAGATAGGCCTTGATGTGTTCCACATCGGTCTTGTCGCGCGCGGTCTCGTGCACGAGCCGGCCGCCTTCGATGACGAACAGCCGGTCGGCCACGTCCATCGCGAAACTCAGCACCTGCTCGGACACGACGATGGTGATGCCGCGCAGCTTGCGGATCTCGTTGAGCGCCTTGGCGATGTCCTTGATGATCGAAGGCTGGATGCCCTCGGTGGGCTCATCGAGCAGCAGCACCTTGGGGTCGGTGGCGAGCGCGCGCGCAATGGCGAGCTGCTGCTGCTGGCCGCCCGAGAGGTTGCCGCCCTTGCGGCTCTTCATGTCCCACAGCACGGGGAACAGCGCGTAGATCTCTTCGGGGATGCGCCGGGTCTTCGAGTTCTCCAGGCCGGTCTGGATGTTCTCTTCCACCGTCAGCGTCGGGAAGATCATGCGGCCCTGCGGCACGTAGGCGATGCCCTTGGCCACGCGGCGAAAGCTCTCGTCGCGCGACACGTCCTGCCCCGCGACCTCGATGCGCCCGCTCTTGATCGGCAGCACACCCATGAGGCTCTTGAACAGCGTGGTCTTGCCCATGCCGTTGCGGCCCATGATCGCGATGGTCTCGTTGGCATGGCCCACGAACGAGATGCCGTGCAGCGCCTCGCTCTGGCCGTAGGCGGTGTGCAGGTCGTCGACCTTCAGCATGATGGTGCTCATGGTTCAGTGGCCCAGATAAACGTCGATGACCTTCGGGTCGGCCTGCACCTTCTCCATCGGCCCTTCGGCGAGGATCTTTCCCTGGTGCATCACGGTGACCTTGTGTGCGATCTGCTTCACGAAAGCCATGTCGTGCTCGATAACGATCACGGCGCGGTTGCGGCAGATGCGCTGGAGCAGGTCGGCCGTGAGCTCGCGTTCGCGCGCGCTCATGCCGGCAATGGGTTCGTCGAGCATCAGCAGTTCGGGCTCCTGCATCAGCAGCATGCCGATCTCCAGCCACTGCTTCTGGCCGTGGCTCAGGAGGCCGGCTTCTGTGCCGAGCTTGTCGGCCAGGCCGATCTCCGTGGCGATGGCCTGCACCTTGCCCTTGACCTCGTCGTCGCACTGGAAGGCCAGCGCGCCGAACACCGAGCGCCCCTTCGGAAACGACACCTCCAGGTTCTGGAACACGCTGAGGTTCTCGTAGATCGACGGCGTCTGGAACTTGCGCCCGATGCCCAGCCGCACGCGCTTGTGCTCGGCCATCTTCGTGAGCTCGGTGTTCTTGAACTTGATGCTGCCGGCGCTGGCGCGCGTCTTGCCGCAGATCAGGTCGAGCAGCGTGGTCTTGCCGGCGCCGTTGGGGCCGATGATCACGCGCAGCTCGTTGCGGTCGATGTACAGCGTCAGGTCGTCGATGGCCTTGAAGCCGTCGAAGGAGACGCTGAGGTCTTCCACGGCGAGGGCGAAGTCGGTGTTGCTCATGGGGTGGGGCTCCGGTGTCGGTCAGGCGCGCTGGCGGCCGATGCCTTCGGGCAGCACGGGCTCGGCCTGCGGCGCGGCGACGGGTGAAGGGGCCGACACGGCGGCGGGCGGTGGCTTCGTCGCGGCGTCGCGCAGGGCCTGGCGGCGCGAGGCCCACCACGGCTTGATCGTGTCTTCCCACAGGCCCGCCAGGCCCATCGGGAAGGCCATGGTCACGCCGATGAAGAGCGCGGCCATCAGGAACAGCCACAGGTCGGGAAAGCTCTCGGAGAACAGCGTCTTGCCCGCATTCACCAGCAGCGCGCCGTACACCGCGCCCACCAGGCTCATGCGGCCGCCGACGGCGCAGAAGATCACCATCTCGATAGAGGGCACGATGCCCACGAAGCTGGGCGACATGAAGCCCACCTGCAGCGCGAACATCGCGCCGCCGATGCCCGAGAGCCCGGCCGCCAGGCAGAAGGTGAAGACCTTGAAGTTCGACACGTCGTAGCCCGAGAAGCGCACGCGGTCTTCCTTGTCGCGCATGGCCAGCAGCAGCGTGCCCAGCTTGCTGGTCTGCACCCAGCGGCACAGCACGATGCTCGCCACCAGCAGGCCCACGCAGACGTAGTAGAGGATGTACTTGGCGCTGTCGGTGCGGGTGTCCCAGCCCAGCAGCGTCTTCAGGTCGGTCATGCCGTTCACGCCGCCCGTGTAGCCCTGCTGGCCGATGATGAGCACGGTGCAGATCAGCGCCACCGCCTGCGTGATGATCGCGAAGTACACGCCGCCCACGCGGCGCTTGAACATTGCGAAGCTCACGAGCCAGGCCAGTGCCATCGGCGCCAGCACCACCAGCGCCAGGCTCAGCGGCAGGCTCTTGAACGGCAGCCACAGCGCGGGCAACTCGGTGATCTGGTTCCAGTCCATGAAGTCCGGAATGCCGGGCGTCGACTGGATCTTGGTGGTGATCGGGTCGGAGGCTTCAAGCTTGAGGAACATCGCCATCGCATAGCCGCCGATGCCGAAGAACACGCCCTGCCCCAGGCTCAGCACGCCGCCGTAGCCCCACACCATGACAAGGCCCACGGCCACGAAGGCGTAGCTGAGGTACTTGCCCACGAGGTTGAGGCGGAAGATGTCGAGCGACAGCGGCAGCACCACCGCGAGCAGCAGCACCAGCAGCAGGAGGCTGCCGAGCTGGTAGCGCCGGATCGAGGCCTTGAGGAAATTCATCGAGAGGTTCTCCGGGAAGGATTCGGGTTCAGCGACGGACCTTGACTGCGAAAAGTCCCTGCGGTCGCATCATGAGAATCAGCACGATCAGCGACAGCGTCAGCACCTTCGCCATCGAGCCGGTCATGAAGAACTCCGAGATCGACTGGGTCTGCGCAATGCCGAAGGCCGAGACCACGGTGCCCAGCAGGCTGGCCGCACCGCCGAAGGTGACGACCAGGAAGGCGTCGACGATGTACAGCGACCCCGAGGTCGGCCCGGTCGAGCCGATGGTGGTGAAGGCCGCGCCCGCCACGCCGGCAATGCCGCAGCCGATGGCGAAGGTGAGGCGGTCGGTCTTCTTGGTGTCGATGCCGGTGGCATTGGCCATGGTGCGGTTGGCCACGGTGGCACGCACCCGCAGGCCCCAGCGGCTCTTGTGCAAGGCGATGAGCACGCCGCCCGTGACCAGCGCCGTGAGCGCGAGCACAAAGAGGCCGTTGATCGGAATGTCCAGGCCTTCATGCGGCGTCCACGAGCCCATGAGCCACTCGGGCAGCGTGGGGCTCACTTCCTTCGGGCCGATGAAGGTGCGAAAGATCTGCTGCAGGCCCAAGCTCACGCCCCAGGTGGCGAGCAGCGTGTCGAGTGGCCGCTTGTACAGGTGGCGGATCAGCGCCCACTCCACGAGCCAGCCCGCGATGAAGGCGAACACGAAGGCCAGCCCGATCGCGATCGGAAAGTAGTACGGCATGAGCGAGGGCGCCATGCGCTCGGTCACCTGCGCGGCCAGGAAGATCGAGTAGGCGCCGATGGTCATGAACTCGCCATGCGCCATGTTGATCACGCCCATCTGCCCGAAGATGATCGCGAGCCCGAGGCCCATGAGCAGCAGCACCGCGAAGAGGCTCAGCCCCGCGAAGCCCTGCATCAGGCCGATGTTCATCATGTCCGAGAGGCTCATTGCGCAATATCCGGTAAGGGTCAGGGAACAAGTCGTGAGACACCGCGGAACCGGCTTTGCCGGGCCGCAGGTGTCGCCCCCTTGAGGGGGAGGCGGCTACACGAAGTGAGCCGCTTCGGGGGAGTTACTGATACCCCTTCGGGAACGGATCGGGCTTGATCAACTCGCCCGACTCCGCAACGACCTTGAAGCTGCCGTCGAGCTGCCCCTGCCCGATGCGCGCCTTGCTCCACAAGTGGTGGTTCGCATCCAGCTTCACGTAGCCCTCCGGCGCCGTCTTCAGCTCGATGCCCGGCGACGCCGCCACCACCTTGTCGATGTCGAAGCTGCCCGCCTTCTCCACCGCGGCCTTCCACAGCCACGGGCCGAGGTAGCCCGCCTGCGTCACGTCGCCGATCACTGCGTCCTTGCCGTACTTGGCCTTGAAGGCGGCCACGAACTTCTTGTTGTTCTCGTTGTCGAGCGTCTGGAAGTACTTCATCGACGAGTAGAAGCCCGCGAAGTTCTCGCCGCCCACGCCGGTCATCTCGTCCTCGGTCACGGCCAGCGTCAGCAGGAA
>Ga0209676_1000590_pt1 | contig 54164 bp, 52 predicted proteins | sample AraplaCvi_mLB_r2_FD_184282 | JGI IMG/M metagenome (GOLD analysis project Ga0209676, IMG submission 184282) | Arabidopsis root microbial communities from North Carolina, USA - plate scrape MF_Cvi_mLB_r2 (SPAdes) (version 2) | ecosystem: Host-associated > Plants > Roots > Endosphere | place: USA... | reverse complement strand
TTAGGGCACGACGCGGCCGGGCCCTAAGGGCTTCATGATGCGCGCAAAATCTATGTCTTTGACCGGCTGGGGCCGGCATCCGGCGACACAGTCCGAGGCTTATCGCCCGGAAAAGCTAAGCGAGGCCAAGGCGATCTTGACGGCGACCGATTTGCCGCTGCTCGCCCGCGGCTCCGGCCGCTCCTATGGCGATCAGGCTTTGAACGAGGGCGGCGCCGTCATTCTGACCCCGCGCCTCGATCGGCTTATGAGCTTTGATGCCGAAACCGGCGAACTGGCGGCCGAAGCCGGCATTGCGCTCGGCGATATTCAGCGTTTGTTTGTGCCGCGCGGCTGGATTCTGCCGGTTAGCCCCGGCACCGGCTTTGCGACCCTGGGCGGCGCGATCGCTAATGATGTCCATGGCAAGAACCATGATCATGTCGGCAGCTTTGGCAGCCATGTGACCTGGATCGAGCTGATGCTCGCCTCGGGCGAAGTGCGCCGCATCACTTTCGACAGCGATTCTGCTCTCTTCGCAGCCACCGTCGGCGGTGGCGGCCTGACGGGCGTGATCCTCTCGGCCGGTGTGATTCTGGCCAAGGCGCCGAGCAACGCTTATCGGGTGACCGAACGCCGGATCGGCGATCTCTCCGGCTTCATGGCCGCCTTGGAAGAAACCCGGCACACGGCCGCTTATTCGGTTGGTTGGATCGATGGGCTGGCGCGCGGCAGCAGCCTGGGGCGCGGTATCCTGGAGACGGCCGATTTCGCGCCGACTTCCCTACCCGATGATGCCAAGCCCAAGCGGGTGCCTATCGATTTTCCGGGCTTTGCCCTCAATAGCCTGACGGTTGCGGCCTTCAATGCGCTCTATCACAAGCGCGTGCCGGCAACCGGTCGCGAGCGGATCCGCCATTATCGCGATTTCCTCTATCCGCTCGATGCGATCTCCGATTGGAACCGCATCTACGGCAAGAAGGGCTTTGCGCAATTCCAATGTGTGCTGCCCGATGTGACAGCTGCCGCTGGCCTGAAATGGTTGCTGGAAGAAGTCTCTGCCACCCGTGCGGCTTCCTTCCTGGCGGTATTAAAGACCCTGGGCGGTGAGGGGCGCGGCATGCTGTCCTTCCCGACGCGCGGCTATACGCTAGCGCTCGATTTCCCCTGGAAGTCGGGGACTCAGGATCTGCTGCGCCGCCTGGAGCGCATCACCCTCAATCACGGCGGCAAGATCTATCTCGCCAAGGATTGCGCGCTCAGCCCGGAAGGCTTTGCCGAGATGTATCCGCGCCTGGGCGAATTCCGGAGCGTCCTGGAGGAGGTCGATCCCACCGGCCGCTTCACCTCCGACCAATCCCGCCGTCTGCAGATCCGGAGCGCCCGATGAGCAAAGCAATCGCCAGTCAGACCGGCCGCACCTGGCTGATCCTCGGCGCGACTTCCCCGATCGCCCGCGCCTTCGCCCGTCAGGTAGCTGAAGCCGGTGCCCGCGTGTTGCTGGCCGGCCGCGATACCCAGGAACTCGCCCGCATCGCCGGTGACCTCACCATCCGCGGCGCGCCCGAGGTTCTGGCCTTGCCGTTCGATGCGGTGGATATGGCAAGCCATGCTGGCTTCTGCACGGCGGTGGCAGAAGCTGCCCCGGCCGGCACGCTCGATGTCTATCTCGGTTTTGGTGTCATGCCCGAGCAGGTCGATATGGAAGCTGATCCGGCTTTGGCGCTCGACTGCATCGCCGGGAACTATGGCGGCGCCGTCAGCGTGCTGTTGCGCCTTGCCCCGCATCTCGAAGCTGGCCGCAACGGCAAGGTTGTCATTGTGGGTTCGGTGGCGGGCGACCGTGGGCGCCTGAAGAACCATATTTATGGCTCGGCCAAGGCCGGGCTCGCGACCTTCGCCGCCGGCCTGCGCAATCGCCTGGGCCGCTCTGGCGTGACGGTGACGACGGTGAAGCCGGGCTTCCTCGATACCGGCATGACCTGGGGCCTGCCGGGTATCTTCCTGGCCGCGTCCCCCGATGATGCCGCGCGCGGGATGCTGAAGGCCGCTTTGAAGGGCAAGGAGATCGTCTATGTGCCCTTCTTCTGGCAGTTCATCATGCTGATCATCACCTCGGTCCCCGAGCGGATCTTCAAGAAGCTCGCGATCTAGAGAGGCTCTCGCCCACCCCGCCGACGGCGCGGTGGGAGACGGCGTGATAGAGCGCGGCGGCAATGCTGGTGATAAGGATCGCTTGCAACAGCACGCTTGCGATAAGCGTGTAGGGCATGGCTTCGGTCGCATAGAGCCCGATCCGCACGCACTGCAGGATGAACAGCATCACGAGGCCGCCTTGCAGATAGCCGAGGTCGCGCTGCTGTTTGCAGGCAACGAGGCAGATCAGGATCAGCACGGTATTGAGGCTGGTGGAGACGATTCCGGGGTTGATCGAGGTCCAGTTCGGCAGAACATAAGCCAGCACCAGGCCCGCCAGCGGCCAGGCAATCATGGTCAGCGGATGCAGGCCGTCCTGGCCCCGCCAGCGGCGGATGCCGCGCCATAGAAGAACCCCTGGCACGATGCCCAGAGAGACATAGACGGGAATCGGCAGCAAGTCCCAGCCGGGGCGGCGCAGCTGAAGTAGTAGGCTGCTGATGACATAAACCAGCAGCATCACGCCCCATTCCCCGGCTCCGACGGCCGGCCGGCGGCTGAGCAATAGGAGTGCGATCACTCCTGTGCACATCACGAACAGGAACGTCAGTAAAACCAGAATGGTTTGGCTATCGAAGATCGACCACATGGGGCGAGACTTTGTCTTAGAATGAGTCTCAGGTACATGGCTTTTATTGCAATTTTTGGCCGAGATTTGAAAAAGTCGGCGCGGGCTAAATAGGCCCTTTGGTTTCCCTTCAGCAGCGTTCGTGAAGGGCTTCGGTGCGCTGAGCGACGATCCGATAAAAAACGATAGCGGCAACCGTCACGGCGCCCGATAGGACCAGCGCGGACATGACTGGATAAATCGGATCGATCGGGGCGACATAGAGCACTGTCCGCAGGGCCTGCAGCAGGGTCAGGAACAGCAGCACCTGGGTTGCGACTTTAAGCCCTGGCTTGAACCAAGCCTCATAGACGCAATAGCCGAGGATCGCCCCGGTGAAGCCTGGCGAGATTGCGGCTTGATAGCTGTTCGGCAGATCGGTGATGCGCGCGAAATTCAAGAATAACAGGGTCAGCAGTGGGGCGGTGATCGTCGGAATCCAAGAGGGATTGGGATGGCCGTTCCAGCGCTGAATACCCCGCAGGGCCAGCATGCAGGTTAGCACGGCGAGTGCGATCCCGATGTTCAGTGGCCACCAATTGAAGCCCGGCTGGCGGATCAGCAGGAACATGCTGCTGACTACGAAGATCAGCATGGAGCAGCCCCATTCCGAGGCGGCAGGGGTCGGACGACGGCTGAGCAGCAAAAGCCCGACCACACCGGTGCACATCGCCATCAGCAACGCCAGGAGAGTAACGATGGTGCGGGCGTCGAAGATCGACCACATGGGGTGTCTGGATACCTTTTGCCTAACCTTGGCCTAGGCTAGCTGGTTTTGGCGGCAACTGCACGCGAAGGCATCAGAATGCGCCAGCGCTGGGTCAACAGCAGCTCGCCATTGCCATAGGTGGTCAGCAGCAGAACGGCAAACGACCGGCCTGATTTCGAAGGTGGTAGCAAATCGACCAGCTCGGCCTCGACGGTCAATTGTTCGCCGGGCAGCATCGGGCGCTTAAAGCGGATATCGGTCACTTCCGCGCCGATCAGCGGGGTGCCGGAGAGCCAATTGGCTTCGGCGGCCAGGCGCATGGTCAGGCACAGGGCCTGCCAGCCGCTGCCAACCAGCTGGCCAAAGAATGTGTCCTTGGCCGCGTCTTCATCGAGATGCATCGGTTGCGGGTCGTACATGGCCGCAAATTCTTTGATGCTGTCGGCCGTCACATGGGCGATGCCGGTCGTAAATGTCTGACCGATCGCGAGATCCTCGAAAAACACCGGGTCGGAATAACCACTCATCTCTCAAAGCCTCTCCCTTACGAAGAGAGGGCCCATTGGGCCCTCTCCTACACCACTCGGGACCGATGCTGTCCGTCTACATATTGATCGTACGGCCGTTCGCTGCCAAGCCAGCTTCTTTGATCACTTCGCTGACGGTCGGATGGGCGTGGCAGGTGCGGGCGACATCTTCGCCCGAGGCGCCAAATTCCATCGCCAGGGTCAGTTCGGCAATCAGGGTGCCGGCTTCGGCGTGGATGATATGGGCGCCGAGGATCTTGTCCTTATCGTCGGTCAGGATCTTCACGAAGCCTTCCATATCCGCATTGGCGCGGGCGCGGGCGTTGATCGAGAAGGGGACCTTGCCAATCTTGTAGGCGATACCGGCGGCTTTCAGTTCTTCTTCGGTCTTGCCGACGGTGGCGACTTCCGGCGCGGTATAGATGACCGACGGGATGGCGCCGTAATTCACATGACCGTGCTGGCCGGCCAGGATTTCGGCAACCGCAACGCCTTCTTCTTCGGCCTTATGGGCCAGCATCGGGCCGTCGATGACGTCGCCGATGGCATAGACCGATGGGACGTTGGTGCGGAAGTTCTTGTCGACGATCACGCGGCCCTTGGGGTCGAGCGCAACGCCGACGGTCTCAAGACCCAGGCCAGCGGTGTAAGGCTTGCGACCGATCGAGACCAGGACGACATCCGCATCCAGGGTTTCGGCAGTGCCACCGGCGGCCGGTTCGACCGTGACGGTCGCGCCCTTCTTGGTCTTGTCGATCTTGGTGACCTTGGTCGCCAGCTTGAATTCCATGCCTTGCTTGGTCAGCAGACGCTGGAGGTTCTTCGAAACTTCGCCGTCCATGGTCGGGGTGATCTTGTCGAGGAATTCGACCACGGTGACCTGCGCACCCAGGCGCTGCCAGACCGAACCGAGTTCGAGGCCGATGACACCGCCGCCGATCACGATCAGCTTGCTCGGCACCTTCTCCAGGGTCAGCGCGCCGGTCGAGGACACGACGATCTTCTCGTCGATCTCGACACCCGGCAGACCGGTGACGTCCGAACCGGTCGCGATGATGATGTGCTTGGCTTCGAGGGTCTGGGTACCGCCGGCGTTCAGGGCAACCTCGATGGTGTTCGGGCCGGTGATCTTGGCCGCGCCGACGATGCCGGCGATCTTGTTCTTCTTGAACAGGAATTCGACGCCCTTGGTGACGTCGCTGACGACCTTGTCCTTGCGGGCCAGCATCTTGGCAAGGTCCAGCTGAACCTTGCCGACGGAGAAGCCATGGTCTTCGAGGCCATGCTGGGCATGGTGAAACAGTTCGGACGATTTCAGCAGCGCCTTGGACGGAATGCAGCCGACATTGAGGCAGGTGCCGCCAAAGGCCCCGCGCTTATCGATACAAGCGGTCTTGAAGCCCAGCTGCGCCGCGCGCACCGCGCCGACATAGCCGCCCGGGCCACTACCGATGAACACAACGTCGAAGCTCTGATCCGCCATAACCGTTTCCTTCATATTGGCAGCGCAACTATTGGCCTTTGGTCTACCCTATGGGGCGCCAGAAGAAAAGCGACGAGGCATCGGGGCTGCCCCCGAAAACAACCGTCCCGGCAAGCTTGATCTCGTCATGCAATGCCCCAGACGGGATGACGTCCTTTTGAAAGCCCCTGTGATGGCGTACCCTGCGGGAAAAAATATCGGAGGAATCCATGGGACGCACAGCCTGGGTCGTTTTGACCGCCGGCATTTTCATGCTGATCTTAGCGATGGGTATCCGGCAGAGCTTCGGCATCTTCGTACCCGTGCTGTCGATGGAGCTCGATGTCGGGCGACAGTCGATCAGCCTAGCGCTGGCGCTGCAAAATCTCCTCTGGGGTGTAGCCCAGCCACTGACAGGTTTCTTTGCCGATCGCTGGGGCGCCGTGCGCATGGGCGTCGTTGGTGGCATCCTCTACGCAGGCTCGCTCATTCTCGCGCAATATTGGGGCAGCGCGCTCGGTTTGCAGATGAGCATTGGCGTCATGCTGGGCGTGGCGCTGGCCGGCACCACCTATGGCACCGTACTGGGCGCGGTCGGCAAGGCGGTGGCGCCGGAAAAACGCACCCTGGCGTTCGGGATCTGCACGGCAGCGGGCTCGTTCGGCATGTTCGCGGTGGTGCCTGGCGCCCAGGCGCTGCTCGATATCCTCGGCTGGTCGATGACCTTCACCGTGCTGGCTGCCGCTGCCTTCCTGATGGTGCCGCTGGCCTTTGGGCTTCGGGTCAAGACTGCCCCTGCTGGTGCTGGGGCGCCGGTTGACGCCGGTCTGGGGCCGACGGTCCGCGCCGCTCGCCTCTCGGGCTCCTATTGGCTCTTGAATGCCGGTTTCTTCGTCTGCGGCTTCCATGTCGCCTTTGTCGCCGCCCATTTGCCGGCCTTCCTGCGCGATCAGGGCATGGCGACCAGCGTCACGGCCTGGGCGCTGGCCATGATCGGCCTCTTCAACATCTTCGGCAGCTATCTGATGGGCGTGCTGGGGCAGCGCTATTCGCCGCGCAAGCTGCTGAGCCTGCTGTATCTCGCCCGCGGGGTGGTGATCGTCCTCTTCATCGCCTTCCCGGTGACACCCTTCACCGCGATCGCCTTTGGCGCCGGGATCGGGTTCCTGTGGCTTGGCACCGTGCCGCTGACCTCGGGCATCGTCGCCCGCATGTTCGGAGTGCGCTACATGGGGATGCTCTACGGCTTTGTGTTCATGTTCCACCAGATCGGCGCCTTCATCGGCGTCTGGGGTGGCGGCTGGGCCTATGACCTCTTGGGCAGCTACGACCTCATCTGGTGGTCGTCGATCGCGCTCGCGGTCTTTGCCGGCATTGTGCATCTGCCGATCCGCGAACAGGCGGTGCCGATCGGTGCAGCTCCGGAGCCTGCGCGATGATCTTCAAAACCCTCGCAGGTTGCTTGGTCACTGCCGGTCTTGGCGGTGGACTCTGGCTCTGGAAAGACTACGGCGCCGTGATCGCGTTGATCGACGGCGCCGCTGGTTGGTGTATGCCCGGCCTGTAAGGCCGGGTTTGTGATGCCTATCGCCCTTCGAGCTACTTGAGGCATCACAAATGAAGGGGTTAATCGCCTGTCGCGATACGCTCCACGAGCTGCTTCACGGTGGGAACGAAGCCGTTGGCATAGAAGGGATCGTCGGCGAAGCGGTAGGCGTTATGGCCGGCGAACATCAGCTGATGATCGACGTCATCGGAATGGCTGATGCGCTGCAGGGTCTTCTGGATGCAGAAGCTGCGCGGATCAGGGGCCTTACCGGTGGTGCCTTCTTCGTTCTGCGACCAGTTCGAGAAACCGCAGGCCGACAGGCAGCCCATGCAGTCGATCTGATCCTGACGGATGGTGATGCTTTGTTCAGGCGGCACGAAGACCAGGGTCGATTCCGGCGTGCGCATCGCTTCGGTATAGCCGGCGGCGATCCAGCCTTCGGCCCGCACCTTGTCGTGCGAGGTGACATAGACGGCGCGGCCACGGGCGCCGATCTTCAGTTCGGTGTCGTGATCGGCGTGCGGATGCGGCGTAAAGGCGATCTGACGTTCCGAGCGCCCCTTGAGGTCCTGCAGGAACGGGTTTTCGACGGCCGAGGAATAGAAACCGGTCGGCGAGAAGCGGTTGAGGTAGACGTCGCCCTTCTTCAAGTTCAGCAGGCGGGTCTTCCAGGCTTCGGAAATCGGCGATTCCTGGGTCAGCAGCGGACGCGTGCCGAACTGGAAGCCGATCGGGCCGATCTCGGGATTGTCGAGATAATGATCCCATTCGCGTAAGTACCAGACGCCGCCCGCCATGATGATGGGGGTCTGGGTCAGGCCGAACTCGTTCATCTGCTTGCGCAGTTCCACGAGACGCAGATAGGGATCTTCGGGCTTGTTCGGGTCTTCGGAGTTCGAGAGACCATTGTGGCCGCCGGCCAGCCAGGGATCTTCATAGACCACGGCGCCAAGCAGGCTGGGGAAGCGGTGATAGGCACGCTTCCAGAGCGCGCGGAACGCGCGGGCCGAGGAAACGATCGGGTAATAATAGATGCCGTGGTGGGCGCAGATCTCGGCGACCTTATAGGGCATGCCGGCACCGCAGGTGATGCCGTGGATGAGGCCCTTGGCGCCTTCGAGAACGCCATTCAGGATGACTTCCGCCGCGCCCATTTCCCACAGGATATTCATGTGGATGCGGCCTTCGCCGCCGGCCATCTCGTGGGCGATCTTCGCCTGATTGATGCCGCCGGTGATCGAATAGGCGATCAGCTCATCATGGCGTTCGCGCCGGGTCTTACCGTTATAGACGACCGGAATGATATTGCCGTTGTCGTCATAGCTGTCGGCATTGACGCCCGAAAACGTGCCGATGCCGCCGGCTGCCGCCCAGGCGCCGGAGCTTTGCCCGTTGGACACGGCAATGCCTTTACCGCCTTCTACCACCGGCAGAACTTCGCGGCCCGACATGACTATGGGGTTCAGCGCCTTCAACGGCTCCTCCTGAGCACTCTTGTTTGGACGACCCAGCTTACGCCAGGGTCGCCTTATCCCTTCCGTCCCCGTCTATATAGGGGTGAGGCTCCGTTGGAAAGAGTCTCTGCCCCTATTCTATCAGGCGCGAACGATATCTGGCCTGTCGGTTATCACAGCCGTGACACCCGCAGCCAGTAGTTCACTCGCCCTTGCCGGGTCATTTACCGTCCAAACCAGGACGGGCAGACCGGTGGCTTTTGCAGCGATTAGATCATCCGCGCCCAGTTTGTTGGTATTAAGATTGAGGGTCGCGCACTCAAGGCCCTTCACCACATCTTGCCAGCCCGGCGTGAATTCTTCGCACAGATACCCGCGCGGCAAATGGGGGGCGACCTTCTTGGCCTCATCGAGCGAGTCCATCGAGAAAGAGGAGAGCAACGGCGGCTCCCAGTCTTTGGGCCAATGTTTTTCGACGATGGCGCAGACGGCGGCGGCGGTTTCACGTTCGCGGCCGGGGCACGGCTTGATCTCGATATTGATACCCCATTTATTTTCGATCAGCAGGTCCAGCAACTCGACCAGCGTCGGGATCTGCACCTTGCCCTGGTCGGGGAAAGGTTTGCCGGCATCGACCTTGCGGATATCGGCAAAGCTGGTCTTGGCGACCTCGCCCGTGCCGCTCGTCGTCCGGTCCAGCGTGGCATCATGCATGATGATGACTTCGCCGTCGGACGTCAGCTTGGCGTCGACCTCGAAATAGGTCACGCCGTGCTTGGCGGCTGCCAAAATGCTCGGCAGGGTGTTTTCGGGGGCAAGGCCACGCGCACCGCGATGGCCGATGATCTTGGGAATGGTAAGGGTGCTCATCGTGGCGCCAAGGTGCCGCAAGCGGGCGTTAAGCTCAACATCAATACCATGCCTCCATAAAATAGAGCCCATCGGGCGGGGCCGTCGGACCACCGGCGGCGCGGTCGCGGGCCTCGAGTGCGCGGGTCACATCGTCGGCCGTCCATTTGCCAAAACCGACCATCGCCAGGGTCCCGACCATATTGCGGACCTGATGATGTAGGAAGGAGCGGGCCGAGGCATGGACATGAATTTCATCGCCTACCCGCTCGGCGCTCAAATGCTCCAGCGTGCGCATCGCGCTGTTCGCCTGGCATTGGGCGGCGCGGAAGGTGCTGAAATCATGATGGCCGATCAGGCGCTGGGCCGCCTCATGCATCGCCTCGGCATCGAGTTTTGAGGGCAGGAACCAAACCCGGCCGATCTCCAGCGCCGGCAAACCCCGGCGGTTGAGGATGCGATAGAGGTAGCGGCGCCCCTTGCAGGAAAAGCGCGCATGCCATTCCGGATCGACTTCCTCGACACTCAGGATGCTGACCGGATGCGGGCGCACATACCAATTGAGGGCGCCTTCGAGTTTGTGAGGATGCCAGATGCGCTCCAGCGTCACATGGGCGACCTGACCGCGGGCATGCACGCCACTGTCGGTGCGGCCCGACGCATGCAGGCGCGGCACTTCGGTGAATTTCGCAAAGGCATCCTCGATCACCTGCTGAACGGTGACGATGCCGTCTTCCTGACGCTGCCAACCCGCAAAGGCGCCGCCGTCATATTCGATGACCAACTTATAGCGCGGCATCGCCGATCCGGGTGCCTGCCGGCACCGACCAGCCACGCAGCGCGTCTTTGGCTGCCATTGGCTTGCCGCCGGCGCGCTGAATCTGGGTAAGGCGCAGAGCGCCGTCGGCTGTGGCGACGGTCAAGGCGTCATCCAGCGCTACACCGGGCTTACCGCTGCCTTTGACGATCTCTGCCGCCAGTACCTTCACGCGCTCGCCGGCGATCTCGGTCCAGGCGCCGGGGCGGGGGGCGAAGACCCGGACTGATCTATCCAATAGATCAGTCGTGTGCGTCCAATCGAGGCGCAGTTCGGCCTTATCGATCTTGGCGGCATAGGTCACGCCGTCGTCGGGCTGCTTTATCGGCGAGAGGTTTGGGACCTCGGCCAGGGTCTCGACCATCAGTTTGGCGCCGAGCGCTGCTAGCGTATCGTGCAGCTCACCGCCGGTGGTGGTCCCGGTGATCGGCACCCGGCCGATCTTCAGCATGTCGCCGGTATCAAGCCCGACATCCATCTGCATGACGGTAATGCCGGTTTCTGCATCGCCTGCCAGGATTGCGCGGTGGATCGGCGCCGCTCCGCGCCAGCGCGGCAGGATCGAGCCATGGATATTGAAGCAGCCGTATTTGGGCGCATCCAGGATGCCTTGCGGCAGGATCAGCCCATAGGCGGCGACCACGGCGGCATCGAGCTGCAAGTTGGCAAAGCGCTGGATTTCGTCGGCGTCGCGCACCCGCTTGGGCGTGCGGACTTCGAGACCTTCGGCGAGGGCAAGCTTTTCGACGGCCGAAGGCTGCGGCTTCTGCCCACGCCCGGCGGGGCGCGCCGGCTGGCAATAGACGGCGGCAATCTCGTGACCGGCATCGATCAGAGCGCGCAGGGCGACGGCGGCAAAATCCGGCGTCCCCATGAAAGCGATGCGCATCTTCGGGAAATCCTTAAGAGGCCATCTTCTTCTGTTTCAGCAGCTTGCGCAGGATCATGTTGCGCTTCAGCGCCGAGATATGGTCGACAAACAGGATGCCGTCGAGATGGTCGATCTCATGCTGGATGCAGACGGCCATCAGGCCATCGGCGGACATCTCGATCTTCTTGTTAGCCTCGTTAGTATAGCGCACACGGATGGCGGCCGGACGCACGACGTTGGAATAATGCTCGGGCACTGACAGGCAGCCCTCTTCATATTCTTGGTCTTCCTCGGAAACCCAAATGATCTCCGGATCGGCCATTTTTAGCGGCTGGCGCGGTTCGCCTTCACGCGAGATATCGACCACGATGACACGTTTCAGCACGCCGACCTGTGGAGCGGCTAGGCCGATGCCGGGCGCCGCATACATGGTCTCGAGCATATCGTCCATCAGCTGGGCGATTTCGGGCGTGACTGTGCCAACGCTCGTCGCCTTGCGCTTCAGGATGGGATCAGGGGCGATCAGGATCGGAAGAATAGCCATAGGGGGGATGTAAGCCGCAGAAATCCTGCCGTCAAGACGTGAGACACGGCAGGGGTGATCTGCGGTTTACGCCTACTCCGTTTCCAGTTCGGAATCCCAGTAGAGATAGTCGCGCCAACTGGCATGCAGGAAGCCAGGCGGGAAGCGTCGGCCGCGCTCTTGCAGCTGATAGGTCGTCGGCTCGTGAGGCGTCTGGCGCGGGAACATTTTGATCTCGCGCGGCAGATGGTTGCCCTTGTGCAGATTGCAGGCCGAACAGGCGGTGCAGACATTCTCCCAGGAGGTGCGCCCCCCGCGGGATCTGGGGATCACATGATCGAAGGTCAGCTCGTGGGTCGGGTAATGGTCGCCGCAATATTGGCATTCGAACCGGTCGCGCAGAAACACGTTGAAGCGTGTGAAGGCCGGACGGCGGGTGGTCGAGACGTATTCTTTGAGAGATATGACGCTTGGCAGCCGCATCTCGAACGACGGCGAACGAATGGTCTGGTCGTCGTATTCGGACAAGATATTGACGCGGTTCAAAAACACCGCCTTCACCGTTTCCTGCCAAGACCACAGGGACAACGGGAAGTAGCTCAGCGGACGAAAGTCCGCGTTCAGCACCAAGGTCGGACAGTGATCAACAGACACGCTTACCGCCTCCCCAACTTTTGCAGGGGTTCACGCGGCGCGCGAGGTCGGGGCAACTGCCCATTCAATCGACAGGCGGCGGCCTTCCGGCCCGGCCCGCGCGTCAGAATTGTTAACCTAAACGCAGGCGTATCACAAGAAAGCGCATAAAAAATTCATCTGACCCCCAAGCTCTAGGGGATTGGGGTCTGTTTGGGCCCAAAGATAATCGTCACCCCGGGACTTGATCCCGGGGTCCCCTCCGGGGGCGGGGTCACTTTTGTCTCAGTCCAAATGGACAAGCTCTCGGAGGAGATCCCGGTGTCGAGCACCGGGATGACGACCAAGAGGGAGCTTCTTACCCCGGCAGGACTTCCTTCAGGAACGCGAGGCCGGCATCGAGGCCCGCTTCGTCGATCGAATGGCCGACACCCGGGCAGGCCAGGGTCTTGACGCTGATGCCATTGGCTTCAAGCGCCGTCTTGGCGAGAGCAAGGCTGTCGAAGGGCACCACCGGATCGGCATCGCCATGGACTAGCAAGACCGGCGGCTTGGCTTTGATCTCGGCCGGCAGAGCACCCGGATTGATCAGGCGGCCGGCATAGCCGATGACGCCGCCGATGCCGTGTTCGCGACGCAGGCCGACGTGCAGCGACATCATGGTGCCCTGGCTGAAACCAACCAGTACGACGCGTTCAGCCGGGATCGACAGGCGTTCCATGATGGTATCGATCAGCTCGTCCAGCAGTTTGGCCGAAACCTCGACTTCCTGGATGATGCGGCTCTCGACCCGATCGCGCAGCGAGAACCACTGAAAGCCCATCGGCGCCATGTCATAGGCAAAGGGCGCATCGGGCGAGATGAAGGCGACATGGGGCAGATCCTTGGCCCAGAAGGGCGCCAGGCCGAGCAGATCTTCGCCGTTAGAACCGACGCCATGGAGCAGCAGAACGGCTGCGGTCGGCGGGGTTTCGTCCTGAGGCGGCAGCATCAGAACATTGGTGAAGGCGCCGTCGGTCATGCCGTTTCCTTTATCGGGGTTTCCGCCTTGGAGGGATCGGCCAGCACGGCGTCACGGGCGGTCAAAGAATGATAGTAATGCCACAGGAAGAGGGCGGCCGCACCCCTGGCGGGCGCCCAACGATCGGCGATTTGTCGCGCCGCCTTGCCTCTGGGGCGATCTTTGAGGCGCCGCAGATGGCCGGCACCGATCTGGAGGGCGAGATCATCGGCCGGCCAGACATCGATCCGGCCCAGGGCAAACAACAGATAGATCTCCGCCGTCCAGCGTCCGATGCCAGGCAGGGCGGTGAGCAGGGCAATCACGGTTTCATCGTCGTGTTGGTGTAGCCCGTCGATATCGAGGCCATCATGGCACGCGTCGGCCGCCGCGCGGACGTAACGGGCTTTGGCACCCGACAGGCCGCAGGCACGCAGCTCTTCCGAGCTCAAGGCGCGGATCGCATCCGGGGTCAGTGGGCCGGTACGAGCCAGCAGCTTGTTACGGATCGCGCGGGCGGCATGGCCCGAGACCTGCTGCCCTAGGATCGAGCCGACAATGGCGCCGAAACCAGGCTCCGTCCGTCGGATCGCCGGGGCGCCGATCTGTTCGAGCGCACGGGCAAAGGGCTTGTCGCGAGCGGCGAGCTTCTGCAGAGCGGCATCGAGATCGGCTTGGGTATCGAGGCGCGTCGGCCAGGGCGTCCGGGGGGAAGTCATGGCCGCCACCCTGAACTAACAGGGAACAGAAGTCTAGCTTTCGGCCGTCAGCGGGATGTCGATGCCGAAATCGATCAGGATGCGTCGCAGGTCGGCAACCGTGGCGGCTTCGGCATGGGGTACCTCGGCCAGGCTGCGAGGCTGCTGGCTGTCATGGCGCCCCCCTTGTAGTCGTACCGTCGTCAACCCCAGCAGGTTGGCCGGGGCGATATCATTATCGATGCGGTCGCCGATCATGATGGCCTGGGGCGCAAAGACATCAAGGGCTTCCAGCACACTTAAGAACAGGCGGGGATCGGGCTTGCGGAACCCCAGGGTTGCCGAGACCTCGGTATAGGAGAGATAGGGGCCAAGCGGGCTTTGACCGAGCATTTCCCGGGCGGATGCTAGCTGATTGGCGCAGATCCCGATCTTCAGGCCGGCCGCGTGGCAATCGCGGACCAGGTCCAGCATCCCCGGTCGCAGCACCAACGGCGGGCGTCCGCGCGTGGCCGTGGCAAAATACTGCGAGACCTTGCGGGCCAGGGTGGCCTCGCGGCCTGCGAGATCGAAAATCACGGCTTCGTAGAGATTGGGAGCAAAGGCGGTGATGGCCCGGCGATTGGCGGCGGAAAATCGCTTCTTCACATCGATGCCCTGGGCGGCGAACCCCTCGATGATCAATTGATTTCGACGGGCCTCACTCTTGCGTTCGTCGTCCAACGGTCCGCCGACATCCAGCAGCAGGGCGCGGTAGCTCATCAGGAAGGCTCCTAGTGGACAGGTATGCGCCGACTATCGTTGAAAGAGAGCGGGCAGAATACAAGCTGAGATAATTGCCCCGGCCCGGAGACTATCATGACCCAATCCTACAGCAGCGATGTGGCCTTCACCCCGTCGGTGAAAGCCATTCAGCAACGGCGTGGGTCGCGTGCCCAATATGCCCGCCAGGAAGAGGGCGGTGCCTGGGAAACCCGAATAACCGACGATCTTGCCGATTTCATCGCGGCGCAGACGAGTCTGTTCCTGGCGACCGTCAATGCGGATGGCCAGCCCTATATCCAGCATCGGGGCGGCCCGCCGGGGTTCCTGCAGGTTTTGGACGAGCACACCCTGGGATTCGCGGATTTCACCGGCAATCGGCAATATATCAGCCAGGGAAATCTGCTCGATAATCCCAAGGCCCATCTCTTCCTGATCGATTATCAGAACCGCCAACGGGTTAAGATCTGGGGCGAGGCGCGGATGATCGAAGGCGATGAGGCCCTGATCGCCGAATTGATGCCACAGAATTATCGTGCCAAGCCCGAACGGGCTCTGCTCTTCACGGTGTCGGCCTGGGACGCCAATTGCCCGCAGCATATTCCCCAGCGTTTCGAGGCTGCCGATTTCGCCGCCGCCCTGGCCAAACGCGATGCCCGGATCGAGGAATTGGAGGCGGAGGTTGCGCGCCTCAAGGCCGGCCCGGCTTGACAATACATCCGATATCGGAAATATTCGGCCGCCTTATGTCACTTTAGGAGGCAAGCGCCTCCAAAACCGGCAGACTCGAGCTGTCGGAGAAGGATTAGAGGTACGCCATGTCGGCCCCCAGCATGTCCAACGGCACTGTGCCTGTGGACCGTCCCCATAGCCTGATCGCCGAAATTGCCCTGCTGCTGAAGTTCGCGGCGCCGGTGGCGCTGAGCCAGCTGCTGATTATGGGCATGCATGTCTCAGACACGGTGATTCTGGGGCGCCTTGGGGCGGATGCGCTGGCGGCGGCGGCTCTGACGGGCTCCATCTATATCTTCGTGCTGATCTTCGGCCTCGGGATCATGATGGCCATCGCCCCGATCGCCTCCCAGGCCCATGGCGCGGGCGATCATGGGGAAGCGGCCAAATTCTTCCGCCAGGCGATCCTCTTGGCGGTGGTGGTCGGTGTGGCGCTGGCACTGGTGCTCGGGCCGGCCGAAACCTATCTCGGTTGGCTGGGGCAAGATCCCCGGCTGGCGCAGGACACATCCACCTACCTTGGCAGCCTGCGCTGGGCTCTGCCCTCGACCATGGTGCTGATCGTCGGGCGCAATTTCCTCGGCTCCATCGGCCAGCCGTCCTTGGGTCTGGTCTTCGTCAGTTTCGATCTGGTGATGAACATCATCCTGGCCCTGGGGCTGGTGCTGGGCCTTTTCGGCCTGCCGGCGCTGGGCCTCTTCGGGGCGGGGCTTGCGACGGCGGTTACGACCCTGATCGGCAGCAGCCTGATGCTGACCGTGATCGCGACCTTGCCGGGCCTTAAGGGCTATTGGCGCGACGGCGGGTCCTGGTTGCCGGATCTGGTCCGCCAGAAGAAACTGCTGGCCCTGGGGCTGCCCATCGGCATCACGCTGGTGATGGAAGTCGGCCTCTTTGCGGTTTCGACCGTCATGATGGGTTGGCTCGGCGCCCTGCCGCTCGCAGCCCATCAGGTGGCGCTGCAGATCGTTTCCATCACCTTCATGGTGCCCTTTGGCGTTGGCCAGGCCTCGACCATTCTGATCGGTCAGGCGCTGGGCGCAGGTGACAAGGTCGGCGCGCGCCGGGCCGGCATGATTTCGCTCGGCTTCGCGATCGTCTTCATGACCGTGATGGCGGCAGTGATCCTGATTCTGCGCGAACCTTTGCTCGGCCTGTTCCTGTCGGCCGACGATCCGCGCAGCCCGACGGTGCTGGCGATCGGTGTCAGTTTCCTCGCCTTCGGCGCGCTGTTTCAGATCGTCGATGGCTTGCAGGTCGTCGGTTCCTGCGCGCTGCGGGGTCTGCAGGACGCCCGCATGCCGATGATCTTCGCGATGGTCGGCTTCTGGGGCGTCGGTCTCACCTCGGCCTATCTGTTGGCCTTTGTGGCCGGCATGGGCGGCGAGGGGATCTGGCTCGGCCAGGCCATCGGTCTGGCGGTGGTGTCGCTGCTGATGGTCACGCGGTTCCATCGGCTCACCCGGATCTGACAAGACGCGGCTTGGGTGCGGCGGCCGGATCGGGTAGCGTTTTAGGCGCTGGAGAAACCGGAGGACGATCATGCCCGCTGCGCCCTTGCCCGCGAATGAAGCCGAACGCCTGTCCCTGCTGCGCGACTACCAGATCCTCGACACGCCCCCCGAAGAAGTTTTCAACCGTATTGTGCGGTTGGCGAGCAATCTGATCGGTACTCCCATTGCGCTTGTCAGCCTGCTGGATGAGACACGCCAATGGTTCAAAGCCAAGGTCGGCCTCGATATCGACGAGACCCCGCGCGATGTCGCTTTCTGCTCTTACGCCATCCTCTTTGACGATGTGATGGAAGTCGCCGATGCGACGGCCGATGATCGCTTCCAGGACAATCCGCTTGTCACGGGGGGAGCCAATATCCGCTTCTACGCAGGCGCCCCGCTCTCAACGTCGGGGGGCGAGAAGATGGGCACCCTTTGTGTGATCGATACTAAGCCGCGATCCCTGAGCCAGCAGGAACGTGAGATCCTGCGCGACCTTGCGGCCCTGGTCAGCGAAGAGCTGGAACTGCGCCGCGCCGGGCGCCATGTAGTGGCCGATGCCCGCCATCGCGAACAGGTGCTGACGCCGCTGAAAGCCGTGATCGCGCTCGCCAATGCGATCTCCTCGACCAGCAGCGATCAGGCCAGCCGCGAGCAGGCGGTCGAGATCATGAAGGAAGCCGAAAGCGTCCGCCGCCGGATTGGTGGGGTGATTAGCTAGAGTTTGGCTCTAGCTAACTTTCAGACCGGCTTTCACCAAAGCGGCCCAGGCTTCCTCGGCGGTATTGGCATAGCTGACGAGGCTGAGGTCCTTCTTGGAGATTACGCCCGCCTCGACCAGCACGTCGAAATTGATGAGGCTCTTCCAGAATTTCTCGTCGAACAGCACCACGGTACGGGCGCTGGCCTTGCCGGTCTGCACCAGGGTGATGATCTCGAACAGCTCATCGAGCGTGCCGAAGCCGCCGGGGAACACCACCAGAGCCTTCGATCGCATGGCGAGGTGGAGCTTGCGCATATTGAAATAATGGAAGCGGAAGGTCAGCGAGGGGGTCGAATAGGGATTCGGCTCCTGCTCGTGCGGCAGGGTGATATTGTAGCCGATCGAGGGGGCGCCGACGTCATGGGCACCGCGATTGGCTGCCTCCATAATGCCGGGGCCGCCGCCGGTCGCGATGACATTCTCGCGCACGCCATCGACCGGGCGCAGGGCGCCGCCCTGTTCCGAGGCGATGCGGCCAAACGCCCGAGCCTGATCGTACCAGACGTTGCCTTCCTTCAGGCGCGCGCTGCCGAAGACCACGATGGTGGAGGCAATGCGCTCGTTGCGCAGGGCCTCTTCGACCTTGGCATATTCCATCAGGAAGCGGACACCGCGCATGCTGTCGCCCATCAGGAAATCGGGATCCTGGGCCGAGAGGCGATAGGCGGGCGAAGCGAGATGGGCGGAAACGTCGGGTTTTGGTGTGCTCATGCACCTAGTCTAGGAGGGGAGCCTCATCAGGATCAAGAAGCCTACTAGCCCAATCACGATAATCCATTGGCGGCCCGGCCGCCCCGGGGCGATCCTTCGGGCAGGAGGGCGCCATGACCGAACATCGAGTGGTTTTTGATTTCGAGGTGGATTTTTCCAACGGCGGCGGCATCCAGGGCCAGGAGTTCCGCCTGGATATAACGGGCACCGATATCTCCGATGCCGAGCTCGCGGATTATATTGTTTGCGACATGCGCCTGCTGATGGTCGGCGCGGTGCGGATCGTGAAGAAGCGGGTTATCGTCGAGGCGCACAAACGGGTTTAGCGGCCTCAAGTAGCCCGAAGGGCGGTAGGTCCCTAACTCTTCTTCAGCGTCGCCCAGACAACCACGCCGGCGCCGATGAGCACCCAGGCGGTCGGGACTTCGTGGAACCAGGCAAAGCCCATGACGACGCCCCAGACGAGGGCGGTATATTCCAGGGGTGCCAAGCGCGCGACGGGCGCCAAACTGAAGGCCTTGGCGATCAGCAGATTGGCGGTGGCGGACGAAAGCCCCAGCGCCAGCATCAGGACAAGGTCGATCCCGGTCGGCAGGGCGTCTGCCTGCGGCAGGATATAGAGGCCTGCCAGCACCGCCCCCATCAGCATCGGATAGAGCGTGATGGCGCCGCTGCTTTCAGTCGCGGTCAACGGGCGGATCGCGAGGGCGGCGGCGGCATAACCGACGGTGCCGACGATACAGGCGGCAAGCCCGATCAGCGATCCATTGCTGCTGCCCCAGAGCTGCGGCGCGACCGAGATCAGGATACCGGTAAAACCGATGATGACCTTGATCCAGGCGGCCTTGCCGGTTGCCTCGCGCAGGATAATGCCGGCCATGGCCGTCATCATCAGCGGCGCACTCATGGCGATGACATAGGCCAGCACCAGCGGCAGTTCGCCCAGCGAATAGAAGAACAGCATCACGCCGATGTTGCTGAGGGCCCCGCGCAGCAGGTGAAAGCGTAGCTTCTGGGTCTTGAAGGTGCCAAGGTCGCGGTGATGCAGGGCTAGCAGCACGATCAGCGCACCGGCGCAGCGGGCGAAGAAGATGGTACCGGTCTCATGCCGGGCAGAGAGTTCCTTGACGATGACGTCGATCAACACACCGAACATCACGGCGACGGCATAGAGCAGCGGACCGCGCAGAGCGGTGAGCCCCGTTGTCTTGGCCACCGACATCTAAAGCCCTCTCAATTCAGCGATGAAATCATAAAGATCTGCGCGGATGCGGGACCGGGTGAGTTCGACCGGCCGACCTTGCGCATCGAACCCGCGCCGCTCGATCGCCAGCACCGGCGCGCCGACGGGAATGGCCAGCATTTCGGCATCCCGTTCCCCGGCCTTTTCCGCGCGGATGCGCTGCAAGGCGCGCACCGGCCGGGCGCCGGAGATCGCCATGGCGGCATAGAGCGAGGCGCCGAGATGCACCAGATCGGGCAGGAAACTCGCCGGTACGCTCGCCCGTTCCACCGCCAGCGGCAGGCCGTCGGCCAGACGCACGCGGGTGAGGCGCACGACCGTCGCGCCGGGCGAGAGGCTCAAGGCCAAGGCCTCTTCGGGCATGGCGACAGCGGTCACCCGTTCGATCCAGCGGGATTCCGGTACCATGCCGCGCGCGCGCATATCGTCGCTGAAACTGGAGAGGACGGAGAGCGAGGCTTCCATGCGGCGGGCAACGAAGGTGCCGGCGCCATGGCGCTGGATCAGCAGCCCGTCGGCCGCGAGGTTGGAGATCGCCTTGCGGATGGTGACCCGGCTGATCTTGAGGCGGTTTGCAAGATCGCGTTCGCCCGGCACCGCGTCGCCGGGTTGCAGCTTGCCGCTTTCGATCAGAGCCCGCAGTTCGGCCTGAAGTTGTAGATAGAGCGGCGTCGGGTCGGTCGAATCGAGTTTGAAACTGTCGAACATCAGACCGCCTCGACCAGATGGCAGGCTACGAGGCGTGGCGCGGGCACGGCCTGGCGTGCGCTCAAGGCTGGGACATCCACGCGGCAGCGGTCGATGGCTTGCGGGCAGCGGGTCTGGAAGACGCAGCCCGGCGGCGGATTGGCGGGGTCGGGTAGGTCGCCTGTCAGCGGCGGCCCTGCATTCTGGCCCCGGCGCTTGGGGTCGGGAACGGCGGCCAGCAGGGCCTTGGTGTAGGGATGGGCGGGGTTTGCCAGCAGTTCTGCCGCTGGTCCCGTTTCGACGATCCGGCCGAGATACATCACCGCGACCCGGTCGCTCACATGGCGGATGACGCCGATGTCATGGCTGATGAAGAGGAAGGCGATGCCTTCGTCGCGTTGCAGATCGGTCAGCAGAGTCAGGATCTGCGCCTGGATCGACACATCGAGGGCCGAAACCGCCTCGTCCGCCACCACGATCTTGGGCTTCAGGGCAATTGCCCGAGCAATCGAGATGCGCTGGCGCTGCCCGCCCGACACCTCGTGGGGATACCGTTTGGCGACATCGGGGGCGAGGCCGACCCGTTCGATCAGGCGCGCAACCTCGGCCTTGCGGCTGGCGCGGTCGCCGATGTTATGGATCGCCAGCGGCTCGCCAATGATCTCGCCGATGGTATGGCGGGGATTGAGGGCGGCCGAGGGGTCCTGAAAGACGATCTGGACAGTGCGGCGATAGTCCAGGAGCTCTTTTGTATCGAGCTTGGTGACATCGCGACCTTCCAGGCGAATCTCGCCGGCGCTGGCCTCGATCAGGCGGACGACGCAGCGCCCGAGGGTGGATTTCCCGCAGCCGCTTTCCCCGACGATGCCCAGCGTCTCGCCGCGCTCCAGCGTCAGGTCGACCTCGCGCAGGGCATGGATCGGGTTGCCGTGACGGTCGCGGTAGGTCTTGCCGAGGCCTTCGATGGTCAGAAGCTGGCTCATGGCACCGGATTCCAGCAGGCGGCGCCCTGGGAGAGCGGCGGGCGCTCGGCCTGGCATCTCTCGAGGCGGCGATTGCAGCGGGCAAAGAAGGTGCAGCCCGGACCGCGCTTGGCAGGCGGCGGCACCATGCCGGGGATCGACAGCAAGGTGCCGCCCCGCGCGACCTTGCCGGGGGCGCAGGCGATCAGCCCGTCGGTATAGGGATGGTGCGGATCCTCGAACAAGGGCTCCACAGAGCCTTCCTCAACAATGCGGCCGGCATACATGACCGCGACCCGATCGGCATATTCGGCGACTAGATCGAGATCATGGGAGATCAGCAGCACGGCGAGATCGAGGTCGCGCCGCAAGCCATCAATGAGGTGCAGGATCTGGGCCTGGATGGTGACATCGAGGGCGGTGGTCGGTTCATCCGCGATCAGCAGCTTGGGCCGGCAAGCCAGTGCCATGGCGATCATCACGCGCTGGCGCTGACCACCCGAGAGCTGATGGGGATATTGATCGACCCGGCTGGCCGCCGCCGGCAGGCGCACGAGATCGAGTTGTTCGATGACGGCCTTGCGCAGGGCATCGCCCTTGAGGCCGCGATGCAGGGCGAGGCTTTCGCCGATCTGCCGGCCGATGGGATGCAGCGGATTGAGGCTGCTCATCGGATCCTGGAAGATCATGGCGATGCGGTTGCCGCGCAGCTTGCGCCAGTCTTTTTCCGGCAGGGTCGCGAGATCGCGGCCCTCAAAGATCATCCGGCCCGACGTGACGCTCAGCGCCGGTTTGGCGAGCAGACCCATCAGGGCGAGCGCGGTCAGGCTCTTACCCGATCCGCTTTCGCCCACCACGGCCAGCATCTCGCCGGCCGCCAGATCGAAGGTGATATCCTCGACCAGCGGCACAGGCGCCTCGCCCCGTCGTTTCAGACTGACGGTCAGGCCTTGGACGCTGAGCAGCGTCTCGCTCATGCGGCGCTTTTAGCGCGGAAGAGAATGCCGCCGGTTAGGGGTTGGGGCACACCGGTGGTGGTCGGCAGCGAGAGGGGCTGACCCAGCAGTGAGCGCACGGCGAGGAAGCCGAAACATTCGGCTTCCAGCGAATCGCCGCGCCAGTCGACGGCTTCCACGGGATCGACCGGCACGCCCAGTTCCTCATGCAGCATGCGCATCATGGTGCCGTTGAGGCGCCCGCCACCGGTGACGAGCCAGCGGTTAGGCGCGCCGGGCAGATGGGGCAGGGAGGCTGAGACGCTCTTGGCGGTGAAGCGGGTTAGGGTGGCGGCGCCATCCTCGACGCCCAGACCTTCGACCGGGGTAATCGGGAAGTCGTTGCGGTCGAGTGATTTGGGCGCCGGAGCCGCGAAATAGGGATTGTCCATCAGACGGCCAAGCGCCGCCGCATCGACCTTGCCCTTGGCGGCAATCGCACCGTCGGCGTCATAGGCGACACCCAGATGTTTGCCGACCCAATCATCGATCATTGCGCTGGCGGGACCCGTATCGAAGGCGGTGATGAGATCGGTGCCGAGATAGGTGACATTGCCGACCCCACCCAGATTGAGCACGGCGACCGGGCGACCGAGATCGGCGGCAAGGGCTGCATGATAAAGCGGGGCGAAGGGGGCGCCCTGGCCACCGGCGGCGACATCGGCTAGGCGGAAACCGGCGACAACATCGCGCCCCAGCATCTGCGAGAGAGCCTCGCCGCTGCCGAGCTGCCGGGTGTAGCGGCGCTCGGGGCGATGCAGGATCGTCTGACCATGCATCCCGATGATATCGATGGCCGACAGGGCAATACCACTTTGGGCAAGCACGGCCTTAACGGCGTCAGCATTGGCCTGCGTGACCGCTGCTTCGAGTTCGACCAGCGGGGTTTCCGCCTTAACGGGATCGCGGGCAACAGCCAGCAGTTCGGTGCGGACGGCGTCGGGATAGGGGTGGGTCAGGGCGCCGTTGAAGCCATAGACGCGCTCGCCGTCGGTATCGATGATGGCCGCGTCGATGCCGTCCATCGACGTGCCGCTGATCAGTCCCAAAGCCTTGAAGCGTTGTGCCGCCATTCTTTGTCTCCCCCTTCCGTCCGTCGGTATTGACCGAGGTCTTAAAGTGGTATCTTAATGGTTCTAACACCGCAAGAGTGATGGGAGCGAAAAATGCGCATGGGAACTGGGTATCTGAAAGCCGGCGTCGCCATTCTGGCCCTGACATCAGGGATTGCCGTGGGCGCTGCTGCCCAGGCCAAGCCGCTGGAAATCGCGACCGATGCGTCGCCCGTCGGCCTCGACCCGCATGTGGTCACTTCCTTCGCCTCGATTCTGGTGACGAAGAACGTCTATGAAGGCCTGACCGCCATCGACGACAGTCTGAACGTCGTCCCGGCGCTCGCCAAAAGCTGGACCGTCTCCCCCGACGGCAAGACCTATAAATTCAGCCTGCGCGATGGCGTGAAGTTCCATAATGGCGAGGCTTTTACGGCCAAGGACGTCGTCGCCTCGATCAATCGGATCAAGGACACCAAGACCGGTTCGCCGCTCGCCTCGCGCTTCACCGTGATCTCGGAAGCCAAGGAAGTCTCCCCGACCGAGGTTGAGCTGACCCTCTCTGCTCCCTCCGCCCCGCTGGTCTCGCAGCTCGCCGATCTCGCGATCATTCCGGCCTCGGCGGCCGGTGGCGGCGCCGACCTGCAGAAGGGCGCGATCGGCACCGGTCCCTTCAAGTTCCAGCAGTGGGTGCCCGATACCTACATCCTGCTGACCAAGAACGAGAGCTATTATGAAAAGGGCCTGCCGAAGCTCGACGGCTTGAAGTTCAACATCGTGCCGGAAGCGACCACCCGTCAGGTCGGCCTCTCCTCGGGCACCTATCAGATGCTGCCGAATATCGATGGCGCGCTGGCTCTGACCCTGAAGTCCGGCAGCTCGGTCAATGTGCTGGAGACGACCGACCTTGCCTATAGCCTCGTCGGCTTCAATACCACCAAGGCGCCGTTCGATAAGCCGCAGGTCCGTGAGGCCTTCAACTATGCCCTCAATCGCGGCAAGCTCGTCGATGCGGCCTATTTCGGCCTGGGTCAGCCCGCCGGCCCGCTGTCGCCGGCCCTGAAGGATTGGGCCGCCCCCACCTCTGATTTTGCCTGCTACAAGACCGATCCGGTCAAGGCCAAGGCGCTGCTGAAGGAAGCCGGTTTCGAGAATGGCGTCGAGGTGACCCTCAATGTCCTGGGCTCGGTCCAGAGCGTCGTCGATGCCGCCCAGGTGGTGCAGGCGCAGCTGACCGCCGCGGGTTTCAAGGCCAAGCTGAACGTCCAGGAACAGGGCGCCTTCATTCAGGATTGGCGTAATTCAAACTTCGAGGCCTTCGTCTCGCTGAACGGCGGCGGCGTCGATCCCGACGATTATTTCACCCGCACCTTCAAGACCGGCGGCTCGACCAACGTTTATAAGTACTCGAACCCCGAGATCGACGCGAAGCTGGATGCCGCCCGCGCTTCCAACAACAAGGCCGAACGTCAGAAGATCTATAAGGAAGTTCAGGTCGAACTCGCCTGCAAGGGTCCGATCGCCCATCTGGGCTATGCCAATCTCTTCACCGCGCTCGGCGATGGGGTGGATGGTTATAAGATCCTTGCCAACCGTCAGACCCGCTACCTGCGCGAAACGACGGCGAAGTAAGGCAACACACGTGTATCGACTGCTGGCGCGGCGAGGGGCGGATCTCCTCGTCACCCTGTTTGGGGTTTCGGTCATTACCTTCCTGCTGATCCGGCTGGTGCCGGGGGATGCCGTGCAGATTATGCTCGGCGCCAATGCGGAAGTGACGCCGGAACGCCTCAATGCGCTGCGCCAGCAGCTCGGCATCGATCGGCCGATCTGGGAGCAATATTTCACCTGGGCCGGCGGCATCCTCAGCGGAAATTTCGGCTCCTCGCTTTGGACCGGCAAGCCGGTGATCGAGGAGATCGGTGCCCGCATCGGAATCACCATCGAACTGACCCTGCTCTCGCTGGGGCTTGCCGTCATCGTGGCGGTACCGGCCGGGGTGGCGATGGCGTACCTGCGCAATTCAGCTTCGGACTATGTCGTGCGGATTCTGACCATTGCCGGGGTGACGGTGCCGTCCTTCTGGCTCGGCAGCCTGCTGATCTATCTGATGTTCCTGTTCTTCCCGAAATATCCGGCCGTCGGCTATGTGCCTTTTACCGATGATCCCTGGGGAAATCTTCAGCGCATGCTGCTGCCGGTGATCGCGCTCTCCCTGCCGGTGCTGGCGGCGCTGGCCCGCATCACGCGCTCGGCCATGCTGGATGCCCTGGGCCAGGATTATGTCCGCACCGCGCGGGCCAAGGGCGCGAGCGAGCTGACCGTGGTGATGAGCCATGCCTGGCGCAATGCGCTCATTCCCTTCGTCACCACACTCGGCATCATGGCCGGCTATCTCTTTGGCGGTGCCATCGTGGTGGAACAGGTCTTTGCTCTGCCGGGCCTCGGGCGCCTGATGCTGGGCGCGATCAACGAGCGCAATTATCCCCTGATCCAGGCCGCGATCCTGTTTGTGACCAGCGCCTTCGTGGTGATCAATTTCCTGATCGATCTGCTCTATGTCGCGATCGACCCGCGGGTCTCGCTGAAATGAGCTGGATGCGACGGCAGCCCCTGCTGGCCTTCGGGCTCATTCTGGTGATCTTGCAGGTCGGCGGCGCGCTGCTCGCCCCCTGGATCGCGCCCTATGATCCGGTCGCCCAAGATATTTTGGCGCGGCTGAAAGGTCCGTCGGCCGAGCATTGGCTCGGCACCGATCAGTTCGGGCGTGACCTGCTCTCGCGCATCCTCCATGGCTATGGTCATTCGATGCTGGTGTCGGCCGGGTCCGTTGCCTTGGCGCTGGTGACCGGCGGGACGCTCGGGGTGTTGGCGGCTTATGCCGGCGGCTGGACCGACCGGGTGGTCATGCGTTGCATGGATATCCTGTTCGCCTTCCCGATCATCCTGCTGGCGATCGGCATCATCGCGGTCCTAGGGCCGCGCGATAGCACCACGGCGCTGGCGATCGGGATCGTCTATATGCCGATCTTCGCGCGGCTCCTGCGGGGCCCCGCCCTGGTCCTGGCCAGCAGCGATTTTGTCGCAGGTGCGCGGGTGCTGGGCGCCAGCCACACACGCGTGCTGTTTCGCCATATCCTGCCGAACCTCGCCAGCGTGATCCTGGTGCAGGCCTCGATCTCGCTCTCGACCGCGATCCTGGTCGAAGCCTCGCTGTCGTTCCTGGGGCTCGGGACGCAGCCACCGGCGCCCTCATTGGGCCGCATGCTGGCCGAAGGGCGCGGCTTCCTGCTGCTCTCGCCCTTCGCCTCGCTCTTCTCAGGCCTCGCGATCCTGATGGCCTCGCTGGGTTTCAATCTCGTCGGCGACGCCATGCGCGATCTCTTGGACCCGCGTCTTAGGGGCGAGTAAGGGGCCTGCTATCAAAACCCGTCACCCCGCACTTGATGCGGGGTCTATCCAAGTCGGGGCCGATGGAAAGAGATCCCGCATCAAGTGCGGGATGACGGGTTGAAGAAAGGCCGAGCTAAAGCGTCACGACCTCGGGATCGCCTGGTCTGTCTGCGGGCAAACTGCCGACAAATTCCAGGACCTCCTCAAGCGTCTCATCGGGATGGGATGTCGTCGCGATGAAGCGATCGCCGCCTTTGCCCTTCCCATAAAGAATAATATCGTCGATCAAGTCTTCTACTGCCCGACAGCCATCACCGACGACTGCGATCAGGGCGACCTTATCCCTGATGCATTCCTCGACGAAGGGGGCGAGACGGTCGGGGTTCGAAAGGGGGAGTTGAAGGATGACGCCGGGCGGATAGCTCACAGCTTCACGACTTCCGGCTCGTCGGCACCGGCGAGCTTCTTCCAATGGCGCACGAACTCCAGCGCTTCTTCGACCGTCTGCCCGGCTTGCGAGATGGTGACGAGAAAGCGGCTAGCGTCCGACCCGTCGCCGACCAGGATGTCGTCGATCAGATCCTCGACCTCCTCGCAGCCATCCCCGACTACGGCGATCAGGGCGACCTTATCTTTCAAGCACTCATCGATGAAGGGGCGCAGGCGCCGGTCGTCCGACAGCGGCAATTGCAGAACGATCTTCGAGGCGTAGCTCATGGGATGGTCAATCCTACCGCTGCGAGGGCCTTGCTCTGTCGATCGGCGAGATCTTCGGTCTTGAAGTCGCCGGCGATATCCTGGAACAGACGATACCAGTTTACTTCGGCCTTGAGGTGCGTGAAGACGGAGCCGAGGCCGATGGCGGCGCGATCCATGAAAACAAACTCGCGCGGGGGTTTGACACCGCCCAGACGCCGCAGTTCCTCATGCACCTTTTCAGCAACCTCGCGCCCATAAGATCCGCCGCGCGCATCATCGATGAGCCGCGTGCGGTCCTCCAGAATCGGGCCATAAAGGAAGCTCGCCCAATTGTTCAGCACCTCGATGAGTTCGTTCGACAGATTTTTGAAGCCCCAGCGCTCATAGGCCGACACCGCCAGATCCCGGTCGCCTTTGTCGAGCGCGTGATAAAGGTCGATCACGCCTTGCACAAAACCGGGCGAGAAGATCCGCACGCAGCCGAAATCTAGGAGATTGAGCCCGCCGCCCTCGCGGTGCTGGTAATTGCCGGGGTGCGGATCGCCATGGATCGCACCGTAGAAATAGAACGGCACATACCAGGCGCGGAAGAGATCGGTCGCGGCCTGATTGCGCACCTCGAGCGGCGCATCACCCAGCGTCATCAACGACCGGCCTTCGAGCCAGGTCATGGTCAGCAGGCGCTTGGTTGATAGCTCTGGGATCGCTTCCGGGACATGGATCGCAGGCTCGTTCGCCAACATCAGGCGATAGAGATCCATCTGCTTGCGCTCGCGCTCGTAATCCAGCTCTTCACGCAGGCGCTCGCCGATTTCGGCATAGATCTCGTCGGTCTTGATGGCGCTGTCGCGGGCCGCATGGATGTTGAAGATCAGCTTGAGCTGCTTGAGGTCCGCTTCAACCGCCGATCCCATGTCGGGATATTGCAGCTTCACGGCGACCGCCCGGCCGTCCAGCAGTTTTGCCTTATGGACTTGGCCGAGCGAGGCGGCCGCGGTCGCAGTCTCTCCGAATTCTGCGAACTTGGTGCGCCAACCCGGCCCCAACTCGCCCGCCACCCGCCGTTTGACGAACGGGCCGCCCATGGCCGGGGCGTTGGACTGCAGCTGTTGCAGTTCTTTGGCATATTCCTTGGGGATAGCGTCGGGAATCGTCGCGAGCAATTGGGCGACCTTCATCAGCGGACCTTTCAGCCCGCCGAGCGCGACCTTGAGATCGGCCGCGTGTTTGGCGCGGTCGATCTCGATCCCAAGGTATTTCTCGCCCGCGAGGCGAACGCCGAGCCCCGCCATGATGGTGCCGACCTGGGCATAGCGACGCACCCGGCCGGTGAGACTATCGTCCGCCATGGCGTTTAACCTTCCGCTTCGAGCTGATCGATAAAGCCGCGCAGCACGCCCAGGCCCTGTTTCCAGAAGGTGGGGTCACGGGCGTCGAGACCGAAGGGCTTCAACAGCTCGTCGTAGCGCTTGGATCCGCCGGCCGACAGCAAGGTCAGATAGCGTTCGGCAAAGCCGCTTTCCGCACCCTGATAGACGGCATAAAGCGAGTTCACCAGGCAGTCGCCGAAGGCATAGGCATAGACATAGAAGGGCGAATGGATGAAGTGCGGGATATAGGCCCAATAGTTGCGGTAATGCCCGTCGAACCGCAGTGCCGGGCCGAGGCTCGCGACCTGGGTCTCGATCCAGATATCGCCTAGCTCGTCGGGGCTGAGTTCGCCCTGGCGGCGGCGGTCATGGACCTGCTCTTCAAAGCTATGCATGGCGATCTGACGCACGACCGTGTTCAGCATATCCTCGACCTTGCCGGCCAGCAGCGCACGGCGGCGGGTCGGGTCGCTTTCAGCCTTGAGCAGCGCCTGGAAGGTCAGCATCTCGCCAAAGACCGAGGCGGTTTCGGCGAGCGTCAGGGGCGTGTCGGCCAAAAGGTGGCCTTGCGCCTTGCCGGCCAGCACCTGATGCACGCCATGGCCCAACTCATGCGCCAGGGTCATCACGTCGCGCACCTTGCCCTGGTAATTCACCAGCAGATAGGGATGCGCGCTGGGCACCGTCGGATGGGCGAAGGCGCCGGGGGACTTGCCGGGGCGCAGGCCCGCATCGATCCAGGGTTTCTCGAAAAACTCCTGCCCGATCGATGCCAGCTTGGGCGAGAAACCGCCAAAGGCATCGAGCACGATGGTCCGCGCGTCGGTCCAGGGCACGGATTTGTCGATTGCCCAAGGCAGTGGCGCATTGCGGTCCCAATAATCCAGGACCTCGACGCCCAGCCATTTGGTTTTCAGCTTGTAATAGCGGTGGGAGAGATCGACGTAGCTATCGCGCACCGCGCCAATGAGGGCGCCGACCACTTCGTCTTCGACGCGGTTACCGAGGTTGCGGGCGGAGATCGGACGCTCGAACTTGCGCCAGCGATCCTCGATCTCTTTGTCTTTCGCCAGCGTATTGGTGATCAGGCTGAAGGTGCGCATATCACCCTTCAAGGCCTTGCCGAAGGCTTGGCCCGCGTCCTGGCGGATGGAACGGTCGCGATCGACCAGCAGATTGAGGGTCTGGGCGACCGTTAGTTCCTCGCCGCGATAATCGACCCGCAGGTCGGCCATGGTCTCGTCGAACAAGCGCACCCAGGCGGCCCGGCCGGCGACCTGCTTTTCCATCAACAGCTGTTCCTGCTCGTCGGGCAGCTGATGCGGGCGCATCGAGCGGCTGGCATCGATCCAGGCGCGGTAATGCGCGGCGGCCGGGTCTTTCAGCTGCTCGGCGAGGATCGCATCCTCCAGACGATTGAGCTCCAACCCGAAGAACAACAGCTTGGTCGCAATGTCGGTGATGCGTTCCTGGGTCGACTGATAGAAGCGGGTCGCGTCGCTATCCACCATATTGCGGGCATAGACGAGCTGGGCGAAGGAGCCAAGACGGGCAAGAACCTCGTCGATCTTCTCATAGGCGGCGATTGCCCCGCCGAGTTCCGCGCCGGAGAGGGTCGCGAGCTTGCCCTGATATTTGAGGGCGAAGGCTTCGGCGTTTTTGGCAGAAGCCTCGAAATCGGCTTTTACAGTGGGGGCGTCGGGGGCGGCGTAGAGGTCCGAGAGATCCCAGACGGGCAGATCGCCCAAGGTGGACGCAGCGGCGACTTCGGTCTTCATGCGGAAAGGCTCCTGATGTGACCCTATCGATATAGGGGTCGCCTAGGGACAGGGGAAGAGCCTGATGGGCTCGCCCGCCGGGGCTATAAGGTCGCGGCAGGCGCCCCCGTCTGGGCAGAGGCGCCAGGGCGCGGTCACGCCGGCGTTGCCAAGGGTGATTTCCGATTGTGGCGGCAAGGCGGGACGCCAGTGCCAGGCGCCGTCTTTCAGAACCGATCCGTCGGGCGGCTCCATGCCCGCGCCGCTGCCTTGCACGCTGGCTTCATCGATGAGGAGGCCAGCCGGGGTCGCCCGCCAATGTTCGGTCCAAAGGGTCTTTTCAATGGAGTGGGTCCAACTGAGGGTGGCGGCGGGCCCGATCACTTCGGGCAACGCCGCCAATCCCAGCATCAGGCAGATTGCCGCTGCCGCCACAAATGGTACCCCACGAAGATTGCGCCGGCGGCCAGGCCGATCTCGTCGGTGATCGAGGCTGCAGTCACTAGCAGCACGGCGATGGCGACCGAAATGATCCGTTCAGGCCAATTCAGCGGTCCGAAGAGATAGCCGGTGGCCGCCCCACCCCAGAAGCCGATGCCGAGCAGCGCCTTGAAGAGGATATAGGCGACCGACAGAATGGTGACGTTATCGCCCTGGAGCATCAATTCGGGCGAATAGACCGCCATGAAGGGCACAACATACCCCGCAACGCCGATGCGGGTGGCCGTGAAGCCGATTTCCATATGGCCGGCCTTGGCGATGGAGGAGGCGGCGAGGGCCGCGAGAGCCACCGGCGGGGTCAGGTCGGCCATGATGCCGAAGTAGAAGGTGAACATGTGGCTGACGATCAGCGGCACGCCCATCTGCAACAGCACCGGGGCCGCCATGGCGGCGGTGATGATGTAGTTGGGGATGGTCGGCAGACCGGTGCCGAGGATCAGGCAGACGATCATGGTCAGCAGCAGGGCCACCCACAGACGCCCTTCGGCCAGATCCAGGATGATGCGGGCGAGTTCGGACGCGAGACCCGTTAAGGTCATGGCGCCGATCAGGATACCGACCAGGGCACAGGCGACACCGACGCCGAGCGCGCTTTTGGCGCCATCCACCATACTGTCGAGCAACAGGCGCAGGGTGACCTTGCCGCCCTGGGTGAAGAAGAGGCCGATCACCAGGATGCCGATCAATATGGCAAGGCCGGTCACCAACTGCACTGTATCGGTCCCGACCAACCCGGCGAAGAGCACGCCCAGCAGGATCCAGAAGGCAAAGCGCGCGCCCATGGCCGGGATCTTGCCGACGGCGGCGCTGCCCATGATCAGGATGGCGGTCAGACCCAGGCCGACGGTGCCGGCAAAGAGCGGCGTGAAACCATCGAACAGCAGGAAGACCAAGACTGCGAGCGGCAGGGCCAGATGCCAATTCTTGCGAATGGCTGCCATCGGGCTCGGCAATTGGTTCTTCGGTAGGCCGATCAGGCCCTGCTTGCCGGCCTCCAGATGGACCATCCACATGGCAGAGGCATAATAGAGCAGGGCGGGGATGATCGCGGCCTTGGCGATCTCGGCATAAGGCACGCCGATGGTTTCGGCCATGATGAAGGCGACCGCGCCCATCACGGGCGGCATGATCTGGCCGCCCATGGCGGCGGTGGCCTCGACGGCCCCTGCAAAGCGCCCCGAATAGCCAAAGCGCATCATCAGCGGGATGGTGAATTGGCCGGTGGTCAGCACATTGGCGACGCCCGACCCGTTGATGGTGCCCATCAAGCCGGACGAGATGACGGCAACCTTGGCCGGCCCACCGCGCGCGCCGCCGACGAGACCCAGCGCCACATCGTTGAACAGCCCGATCATCCCGGCTTTTTCGAGGAAGGAGCCGAAGAGGATGAAGAGGAAAATATAGGTCGCCGACACAAAGGTCGGGGTGCCGTAGATGCCTTCGGTGCCAAAGGCGATCTGATCGATCACCTGGAAAATGTCGAAGCCGCGATGGGTGAAGGGTTCGGGAAGGTACCGACCCCACAGGGCATAGGGGATGAAGACGATGCACATGATCGGCAGCGCCCAACCCATCACGCGGCGGGCGGCTTCGAACAGCAGGGCGATGGTGATGATCCCGACCCATAGATCGGTCGTGCTGGGATCGCCGGCCCGCTGGATCAGCTCGGCCTCGAAATACCAGTGATAGAAAGCCAAACCCAAGGCAGTGAAACCCAGGACCCAATCATACCAGGGCGTCGCCTCGCGCGGGCCGTCGTGGCCGCCCCGCCAGCGGAACAGCGCAAAGACCATCAGCAGCAGGAAGCCGACATGCAGCGAGCGCACCACGATGGTCGGAACGGGGCTATAGGCCGAGGTATAGATCTGCCAGGCGCAGAAGATGAGGGCGATCAACCAGACGGCCTGCCCGCTGCGACCTGGTAGGGTCAGGTGAGCTGCGGGATTTTCGGGATCGACAAAAACCTGCTGCGGCTTGTCGGCGGTGGCTTCGGACATGCGGCTACTCGACGGGCTAAGGCTGATGAAAACGGGGCGGACCTTTTGGACCGCCCCTTCGCTCACAAGACCTTGCGGCCTATTTGATCATGCCTTTTTCGCGATAGAACTTCTCGGCGCCGGGATGCAGCGGCACCGGCATGCCTTCCAGGGCCTTTTCGAGCTTGATGTCCTTGGCGGCGGCGTGGGAGGCGACCATCGTGTCGAGATGTTCGAACAGCGACTTGGTCATCTGATAGGCGACATCGTCACTGACCCCATCATGGGTGATCAGATAATTGTTGATCGCCACGGTTGCCACATCAGTGTCCTGGCCCTTGTAGGTGCCTTTCGGGATCGGCATCGAGACATAGGCCGGATCGCCGACCTTCGCGACGATCTCGGGCGAGACGGCGACGACGTTGATGTCGATCGAGGAAGCGAGATCGCGGATCGAGGAAACGCCGAGGCCGGCCGACTGCAAGGTCAGATCGAGCTGGCGGTTCTTCATCAGATCGACCGATTCGCCGAAGGCGAGATATTCGACCTTGCTGAAGTCTTTGTAGGTGAGGCCAGCGGCGGCCAGCACGGCGCGGGCATTGAGTTCGGTGCCGGACTTCGGCGCGCCGACCGAGATGCGCTTGCCCTTCAGATCCTCGACCGTCTTGATCCCGGAGGAGGCCGAGGCGACGATCTGGATATAGTTGGGATAGATGCCGGCGATGCCGCGCAGCTTCTTCAAGGGCTGGGCAAAGCCGGCTTCGGCATCGCCCTTCCAGGCCTGGCTGACGGCGTCACCCAGCGAGAAGCCGATCTCGCCCTTGCCGGCTTGCAGCAGATTGAGGTTTTCGACCGAGGCCTTGGTGGCCTGCACGCCGGTTTTGGCGTTCGGGATCGATTTGGCATAGATGGTCGCGAGCGCATTGCCCAAGGGGTAATAAACCCCGGAGGTGCCGCCGGTCAGAACATTGACGAAGGTCTGGGCCTGGGCCGGTACAATAGCCGCCACAGCCAGGGCGGTGCCGACCAGCAGAGTCTTCATGGGCATGTCTCTTCCCCCTATTCGAACGTTTCAGAATGAACGGGGTACATTGCCCCGTCCTTGATCTCCCGAGGCTCACTATAAGCCGGTCATTCGCACGGCCACAACCCGATCAGGTCAGGTCCGCTGCCGATATTCCGACACATCGGCGGAGGGTGAGCAATTAAATTTCGCGTTTGTTAAGCAACTCGTTTTTGTAGCGCGGTCCGCAACGCTTCGTTCGGTGGTTCGTTTCCTTTTGTAAAACCGCCGATTAGGCGCATTGCCGACTGTAGGGCGCAGGCATAAGGTTTCATAAGAAAGCAATAAAACGACCTAGCTGGTCGTGGGGATATTAGAGCGCCTTAAGCGCCACCTCCCCCAAGGGAAACACTCGGAAGGAGCGGCCGTCATGGGTCTCGCTGCAGTCAGCCTTAGTGACAAATATACCGTCGATTCGGGCCGGATTTTTCTGACCGGCATTCAGGCGCTGGTCCGCCTACCGCTGGTGCAGAAACAGCGGGACGAGGCGGCGGGCCTCAACACCGGCGGCTTCATCTCGGGCTATCGCGGCTCCCCGCTCGGTGGGCTCGATAAGGAGCTTTGGGCCGCCAAGAAGTACCTGGAACAGTCCAACGTGCATTTCCAGTCGGGCCTCAACGAAGATCTGGCGGCGACCGCGGTCTGGGGCAGCCAGCAGGTGAACCTCTTCCCCGATGCGCGGGTCGATGGCGTCTATTCCATGTGGTACGGCAAGGGGCCGGGTGTCGATCGCTCTGGCGACGTCTTCAAACACGCCAATGCGGCCGGCACCTCGAAACATGGCGGTGTGCTGGTGCTGGCGGGCGACGATCACACCTGCAAATCCTCAACCCTTCCCCATCAGTCCGAATATGCCTTCATGGATGCCAGCATTCCGGTGCTGAACCCCTCGGGCGTGCAGGAGATCCTAGACTATGGCCTTATCGGCTGGGCGATGAGCCGCTTTTCGGGCGCCTGGATCGGCATGAAGACGATTGCCGAGACGGTGGATAGCTCGGCCTCGGTCTATGTCGATCCGCTGCGCGCGCTCCCGATCATCCCGACCGACTTCGAATTCCCGCCCGACGGCGTGCATATCCGCTGGCCTGATAAGCCGCTCGACCAGGAATTGCGCCTGCATAAATATAAGCTCTATGCCGCGCTGGCCTTTGCCCGCGCCAATAAGCTCGACAAGATCGTGATCGATAGCCCGAAGCCGCGCTTCGGCATCATCACGACCGGCAAATCCTATCTTGATGTGCGTCAGGCGCTGGAAGACCTCGGCATCGACGATGATCTGGCCGCCAAGATCGGCCTGCGCCTCTATAAGGTCGGCATGTCCTGGCCGCTGGAGCGCGAAGGCGCCCGCCATTTCGCTGAGGGCCTGGAAGAGATCCTGGTCGTCGAGGAAAAGCGCGCAATCATCGAAAATCAGCTGAAAGAGCAGCTCTATAACTGGCGCGAGGATGTGCGCCCGCGCGTCGTCGGCAAGTTCGACGAGAACCGCCAATGGATCCTGCCCTCGCCGAACGAGCTGACCCCGGCCCGCATCGCCCGCGTGATCGCCCAGCGCTTGGAGCGGTTCTATAAGAGCGAGGCGATCGAGAAGCGTCTGGCGTTCCTCGAGACCAAGGAAAAGCAGCTCGGCGGCCTCAAGGTCGAACTTGCTCGCGTGCCGACCTTCTGTTCGGGCTGCCCGCATAATACCTCGACCAAGGTGCCCGAAGGCTCACGTGCCGTCGGCGGTATCGGCTGCCATTATATGGTCACCTGGATGGACCGGCGTACCGATACCTTCACCCAGATGGGCGGCGAGGGCACACCCTGGATCGGTCAGTCGAGATTCACCGACACCAAACATATCTTCTCGAACCTCGGCGACGGCACCTATCAACATTCGGGCCTGCTGGCGATCCGCGCCTCGATCGCGGCCGGGGTCAATATCACCTACAAGATCCTCTATAACGACGCGGTTGCCATGACCGGCGGTCAGCCGGCCGAAGGTGGCCCGACCGTGCCCGCCATCACCCGTCAGCTCGAAGGCGAGGGGGTGAAGAAGATCGTCGTGGTGTCCGACGAGCCCCATAAATATCCCGCCGATGTGAAATTCGCCCCCGGCGTCACCGTCCGTCATCGGGACGAGCTCGATACCGTGCAAAAGGAAATGCGCGAGATCGAAGGCACGACGATCATCGTCTATGACCAGACCTGCGCGACCGAAAAGCGTCGCCGCCGCAAACGTGGCTCCATGGTCGATCCCGCGATCCGCACCGTCATCAATCCCAGCGTCTGCGAAGGCTGCGGCGATTGCGGCGTGCAGTCGAACTGCGTTTCCATCGTGCCGGTCGAAACCGAGTTCGGCCGCAAGCGCGCCATCGATCAATCGACTTGCAACAAGGATTTCTCCTGCGTCAAAGGCTTCTGCCCCTCCTTCGTGACCGTGAAGGGCGGCAAGCTCAAGAAGCCCAAAGCTGCCGGCGCGGGCGACTGGGCCGCACTGCCCGATCCCATCGTTTCGCAGCCCCAGCCGGTCTATTCGATCCTGGTCACGGGCGTCGGCGGGACCGGTGTCGTCACCATCGGCGCGCTGCTCGGCATGGCCGCGCATCTGGAAGACAAAGGCTGCGCGGTGCTCGATATGACCGGTCTCGCCCAGAAGGGCGGCGCGGTCTATAGCCACATCCGCATCGCAACTTCGCCCGAGGCGATCCACACCGTCCGCATCCCGGCCGGCGAGGCGCATCTGGTGCTGGGCACTGACAGCCTCACCACAGGCACTTTTGACAGTCTGGCCAAGGTGAAGCAGGGCGAGACGGCGGTGCTGGTCAATACCCACGAGACCATGACGTCCGAATTTACCAAGAAGCCGGACATCCAGTTCCCGTCGAAATCGCTGATGTCGTCGATCGTCGAGGCAGCGGGTGCCGATCATATCGACGCTTTCGATGCGACCCGCCTTGCGACTGCCCTGATGGGCGACAGCATTGCCGCTAATCCCTTCATGCTGGGTTATGCCGCCCAGAAGGGCCTTCTGCCGGTCGGTCTGGAGGCGTTGGAGCGCGCCATCGAGCTGAATGGGGTGGCTGTTGATTTCAACAAGCAGGCTCTGCTCTGGGGCCGCCGGGCAGCGGTCGATCTCGCGGCGGTCGAAGCGGCGGCAAAACCCAAGGCCCAGGCCCTGCCCGATGCCCTGCGGCTCTCAGAGACGCTGGACGAGGCAATCGTCCGCCGGGTGGGTTTCCTCACCGACTATCAGGATGCCGGTTACGCCCAGAGCTATCGCGCCCTGGTGGAGCGGGTGCGGGACGAGGAGATGCGCAAGACCGGCACCGAGAGCCTCGCTGCCGCCGTTGCCCGCTACGCCTTCAAGCTGATGGCCTATAAGGATGAGTATGAGGTCGCGCGCCTCCATACCGACGGCACGTTTGCCAAGCAGATCGAGGGCATGTTCGAGGGCGACTTCAAGGTTTCCTACAACCTCGCCCCGCCGCTCTTTGCCAAAAAGGATGCCGACGGCCACCTAAAGAAGCAGGAATATGGTCCCTGGATGCGTTCGGCCTTCAAGCTGCTGGCCAAGATGAAGGGCCTGCGCGGCACCCGCTTCGATATCTTCGGCTATAGCGACGAGCGCAAGACCGAACGCCAACTGATCGCTGATTATCGGACCCTGATCGACGAGATGCTGCAACGCCTCGCGCCCGAAACGCTGGAAACCGCTGTGGCGCTGGCCTCGATCCCTGAAGAGATCCGCGGCTACGGCCATGTGAAAGAACGTCACCTCGCGGCCGCTAAGGCCAAGGAAGCGGCGCTTTTGGCCGTGCTCCGCGCACCGATCCCGCCTATGGTGGCCAACGCGGCCGAGTAATCGTTAAGGGCGGTCGGAATCCTTCCCGCCGCCCATTGACTCTCACCCCCACGCCGCGTATAAGCCCGCGTCTTGGATTTACGTTGTCGGCGAATCTGTTAGCAGGTTTGCCTAAAGGTTCGGAGTATTCTGTCGTGAAGCGCACTTTTCAGCCGAGCAAGATCGTTCGCAAGCGTCGCCATGGCTTCCGCGCGCGGATGGCCACTGTTGGCGGTCGTAACGTCCTGGCCGCCCGTCGTGGCAAGGGCCGCAAGCGTCTGTCGGCCTAGTTCCTGTTCGGCGCCCTAGCCTTGGGTGCCAACATGGGTCAGTCCCTACAGCCTTCGCAAAACTCCGAGCCGTTGCCGGTGCCGCGTTTAGCGGTCTTGCAGCGGCGTTCGGAGTTTTTGCGTGTGGCGGATGGGCGTCGCAAATGGGCGGCGCCGGGATTGGTTTTGCAGGTTTACGAGCGCCGCGAGGCGGCCGGGCCTGCCCGTCTGGGTTTCACCGCCTCGAAGAAGGTCGGCAATTCCGTTGCCCGCAACCGCGCCCGCCGGCGCCTGCGGGAGGCGGCATGGCGTCTGGTCGGCGCGCATGGGATGATCGGGCACGATTATGTGCTCATCGCCCGCGAAGCGACGCTAGATCGTCCCTGGCCCGATCTTCTGACCGACTTGCAGGCCGCGATGAAGCGCCTCAAGGCCTGGAGCGAGTGACGGGCAAAGGCATGAAAGCGGGAGCCCGCCTCTTGAAAGGGGCCGTGCGCGGCTACCAGATTTTCCTGTCGCCGCTGCTGCCGCCGGCTTGCCGATACGAGCCGTCCTGTTCGGCCTATGCCATCGAGGCATTGGAGATCCATGGGGCGGCGCGCGGTAGCTGGCTGACGGTGCGGCGATTGTGCCGCTGCCATCCGTGGGGCGGGCAAGGGTACGATCCGGTGCCGCCTGCAACACAACGGAGGTTGCGGGCAACGCGTGTCCGCCGCTAGAACCTTTCGGCCGATCCTATCCTTGGGACGAATCGGCCTCGTGTTTTGATCTTGCTAGTGATGTCGAAAGGCGGTTTTCCGCATGGAGCAGCGTAATCTGATCGTGGCCATCGTCCTGTCGGTGGCCATCCTGTTCGGGTTCCAAATCCTGTTTCCGAGCCCTAAGGCGCCGGTAACCGCCCCGACCCAGACGATGTCCACCACACCGGGCGCGGGCGGTGTCGTCCCCGGCGCGCCTTTGGCGGCGCCCCTGACGCAGAAAAGCCGGGCTGAGCTGATCGCTGACAGCCCCCGTGTCACCATCGAAAGCGCACGCTTTCATGGCTCGATCAATCTGATCGGTGGTCGCCTCGATGATGTGACGTTGCCGACCTATAAGGAAACTACCGACGCTGACAGCGCGCCGATCCATCTGCTGCAGCCTGTCGGCCTGCCGGATGCCTATTTCGCTCAGACCGGTTGGTCTGCCGAAGGTCTGCCGGCCGATCAACTGCCGGGCGACACCACCCGCTGGACCGCCGATCGTGACAAGCTGACCCCGGAACAGCCGGTCAATCTGTCATGGGACAATGGCCAGGGCCTGAAGTTCCTGCGCGAATATTCGATCGACAAGGATTTCATGGTCACCGTGTCGCAGCGGGTGGAAAACACCGGCTCGTCGACCGTGACGCTTTATCCCTATGCACTGATCTCGCGCACCGGTACGCCCCATACCCAGGATTTTTACATTCTGCATGAAGGCCTGATCGGTGTGCTGAACGGCACGACCCAGGAATATAAATATTCCAAGATGAAGGAAGAGGCCGAGCTCAAGGACACCACGACCGGTGGCTGGCTTGGCATCACTGACAAATATTGGCTGGTTGCCCTGGCGCCCGATCAGAGCGAACAGGTCAAGACCACCTTCCGTCACACGCCCTCGAACGGCGACAAGTGGCAGGTCGATTACCTCGGCGCCGCGCGTCAGCTCGCGCCCGGTGGTTCGGTCGAAAGCGCCCATCGCATCTTCGCGGGCGCCAAGGAAGTGAAGCTGCTGCAGCGCTATCAAGAAGAGCTGAAGATCACCCGGTTCGATAATGCCGTCGATTGGGGCTGGTTCTGGTTCCTGACCAAGCCGATTTTCTTGCTGATGAACCTGCTGCACGGGCTCGTCGGTAATTTTGGCGTCGTCATCCTGCTGCTGACCCTGATCATCAAGGGCCTGTTCTTCCCGCTTGCCAATCGCTCCTACGTGATGATGAGCAAGATGAAGAAGCTCACGCCGAAGATGACGGAGCTGAAGGAAAAATACGCCGACAACCGCGAAAAGATGAACCAGGAGCTGATGGGGCTTTACAAGAAGGAGAAGGTTAATCCCGTCTCCGGCTGCCTGCCCATCATCCTGCAGATCCCGGTCTTCTTCTCGCTCTACAAGGTGCTGTTCGTCACGATCGAAATGCGCCATCAGCCCTTCTTCGGCTGGATCCGCGATTTGACCGCGCCCGATCCCACCACCATCACCAACCTCTTCGGCCTGATCGCCTGGACCCCGCCGCACTTCCTGATGCTTGGCGCCTGGCCGCTGATCATGGGTGTGACGATGTTCCTGCAACAGCGTCTGAACCCGCAGCCTGCCGACCCGATCCAGGCCAAGATGTTCATGATCATGCCGGTAGTCTTCACCTTCATGCTGGCCAGCTTCCCGGCCGGTCTGGTGATCTATTGGTCGTGGAACAATCTGCTCTCAATCATGCAGCAATGGGTGATCATGAAGCGCCAGGGCGCCGCGTAAGCCCGGCCATGAGCGAAGGTTTCGAAGGTCTCAATCCCGCCGAATGGGCGGCCGCGAAGGAAGAAGGGCGCAAGCTCTTCGCCGGGCCGTGCGATTTCGTGGCGGCGGTGCCGACCATCGACCGTCTGCCACCCTTCTCTCTGCCCGAGGTTGCCTTTGCCGGCCGCTCCAATGTCGGCAAATCCAGCCTCGTGAACGCCCTGACCGGGCGCAATACCCTGGCCCGTACCTCCAATACGCCAGGCCGTACCCAGCAGCTCAATTTCTTCCAGCTGAATAACAAGATGCTGCTGGTCGATATGCCCGGTTACGGCTATGCGGCGGTGCCCAAGACCGAAATCGCCCGCTGGAAGCGGGTGATGGATCAGTATCTTAGCGGTCGCGTCACCTTGCGGCGTGTCCTGGTGCTGATCGACAGCCGTCACGGCCTTAAGGACAATGACCTGGAAGAACTCACGATTTTCGATCATCGTGCAGTGTCGTATCAGGTGGTTCTGACGAAGGCCGATAAACTGAAGCCCGGTCCTCTTCTTCGCACTTTGGAAGAGACCCGTGCCAAGTTGGCCAAACGTCCGGCAGCGCATCCGGAGGTGATGGTGACGAGTTCCGAAACGGGTCAGGGCATCGAAGACCTGAGGGCTTCCCTTAATCTGTTGGCCAACCTCGGGTAACACCGATGCCTCGCATCGGTGCCTTGCTTGTGGTTCTTGGCACCCTCGTCGCGATGAGCGCCGCCGGGCAGGAACCCCTGCGTCTGGCAACTGGCGAAGATTATTCCCCCTGGGTTGATAGTGCACGTCCTGACGGTGGCCTCGCGATCAAGCTGATCCGGCAGATCGAGCGCGAGGCGGGCCTGCCCGTTGAAATCCATTATGTCCCCTGGACGCGGGCCGAGATCATGGCCGATCGCGGCGATGTGCACGGCATCTTCCCCTATGTCCGCTCGCCCCAGCGCGAGGCGCGTTTCACTTTCTCCCGCCCCTTCTTCACGGTGGTCGAAGCCTATTGGGCAATGGCGGGGCGTCCGGAAGCCTCGGCGCATAATCTGGCCGACCTTGCCGGCGGGTTTGTTTGTGTCCCTCGGGGCTTTGCGGTGCCCGAAGGCCTGCGCCTCTCTCAACTGGCAGGGGAGGTCGATCTCTCGCAACCCCAGACCATGTCCGATTGCCTGCGGGCCCTGGCTGACGGCACGACCCAGATGGTGGTGGCCAATACGCCGCTGATCGCGGCTTGGCAGCGCATGCGGGGTCCCGACGCGGCCCAGGTCGTGCAGACTGCCATCCCCTCGCGCCTCAATCCGCATTTCATCTTATGGGGCCCCAAGGGGCAACCTTATGTCGAACAGATCGATCTGGCCTTGGAGCGTCTGGCCGCGAAAGGCGCCATTACCGCCATCGAGCGCGAAGCCAACTCGCCCCACTGACAAGTTTTTGGTCTTATCGCGCAATAGGCGTTTGCGTGACGGGAACGCTTGGCCCAGTATGCGGCCCGTTTAATTCCTGTGGTCCCTTCACATCCGTTTTCTCTAGGGAACCGACCCGCCGATGAGCACTCTTCCCGATACTTCTGCCGTTGATTGGCAGACCAAGGCCGGCATCCTTTCGGACGCTCTGCCGTTCATGCGGCGCTTTGCCGGCAAAACCTTCGTGATCAAATACGGCGGTCATGCCATGGGCGACGATGCGTTGGGCGATATCTTCGCCCGCGACGTCGTGCTCCTGAAGCAGATCGGCATCAATCCGGTGGTCGTCCATGGCGGCGGGCCGCAGATCGGCAAGATGCTGGAACGCCTGAAGATCCAGTCGAGCTTTGTCGATGGGTTACGCGTCACCGATGCCGCGACGGTCGAGATCGCCGAAATGGTGCTGGCCGGGTCGATCAATAAGCAGATCGTCGGCGCCATCAACCGCGCGGGCGGCACGGCCGTCGGCCTGTCGGGCAAGGACGGCAATCTGATCACCGCCCGTCGCCTGACCCGCACCAAGGTCGATCCCGACAGCCATATCGAGAAGGTCATCGATCTTGGCTTCGTGGGCGAACCCGAACATGTGAATGCCCATGTTCTGTCTGTCTTCGCGCGCTCGGACATCATTCCGGTGATCGCGCCGATCGGTCAGGGCAAGGATGGCGAGACCTTCAACATCAATGCCGATACCGCCGCCGGTGCGATCGCAGGAGCCCTGGGCGCGACACGCCTGCTGCTGCTGACCGATGTCAAGGGTGTGCTCGACAAGGAAAAGAACCTGCTGCCGGATCTGACCATCGAACAGGCGCGTCGCCTGATCGCCGATGGCACCATCCAGGGCGGCATGATCCCGAAGATCGAAACCTGCATGTCCGCTGTCATGCAGGGCGTCGAAGCCTCGGTCATCCTCGACGGGCGCGTGCCCCACGCACTGCTGCTGGAACTCTTCACCTCTGGCGGCGCGGGCACTCTGGTCCGCCGCGCGTCCTAAGAAGGCTGCTGTCATGAATCTCGATCAAGCCCAAGCCGTTATCGATGGCGTGTGGGATACCCGCAACGACATCACCATCTCGACCCAGGGCGACGTGCGCGTCGCCGTCGATGCCGCGCTCGGCGCGCTCGATAGCGGTACCGCCCGTGTCGCTTCCAAGGAAGGCGGCTCCTGGGTCGTGCACCAGTGGCTGAAGAAGGCGGTGCTGCTGTCCTTCCGCCTGAACGACATGGCGCAGATCCCCGGTGGCCCCGGTGGGTCGAGTTGGTGGGACAAGGTGCCCTCGAAGTTCCAGGGCTGGGGCGATGACGACTTCCGCGCCGCCGGCTTCCGCGCCGTGCCGGGCAGCATCGTGCGTCGCAGTGCCTATGTCGCGCCGGGTGTCATTCTGATGCCGTCCTTCATCAATCTCGGCGCCTATGTCGATAGCGGCACCATGGTCGATACCTGGGTTACGGTCGCCTCCTGCGCCCAGATCGGCAAGAACGTCCATCTGTCGGGCGGCGTCGGCATCGGCGGCGTGCTGGAGCCCCTGCAGGCCGGCCCCGTCATCATCGAAGACAATGTCTTTGTCGGTGCGCGTTCCGAAGTCGTCGAAGGCGTGATCGTCGAAGAGGGCGCCGTCCTTTCGATGGGTGTCTTCATTGGCGCCTCGACCAAGATCATCGATCGCGAGACGGGCGAAGTCTTCATCGGTCGCGTGCCGGCCTATTCGGTCGTGGTGCCGGGCAGCCTGCCGGGCAAACCGTTGCCCGATGGCTCGCCCGGCCCCAGCCTCTATTGCGCCGTCATCGTGAAGCGCGTCGATGCGCAGACCCGTGCCAAGACCGCGATCAACGAACTGCTGCGGAGCTAACATGCCTGCCCTCGACCCCGTAGAGCTTGCCCAAGACCTCATCCGCCGCCCGAGCGTGACGCCGGCCGACGAAGGGGCGCTGGGCGTGCTGCGCGGGGCCGTGGAGCCTTTGGGCTTCGTCTGCCATCCGCTGCGCTTTGAAGAAGAAGGCACGGACCCGATCGATAATCTCTATGCCCGCTGGGGCACCGGCGGGCGGCATTTCTGCTTTGCCGGCCATACCGACGTGGTACCGACCGGCAAGCTCGAAGGCTGGTCGGTCGATCCCTTCGGGGCGGAGATCATCAACGGCCATATCTATGGCCGTGGGGCCGTCGATATGAAGGGCGGCATCGCCGCCTTCGTCGCCGCTGCCTCCGGTTTCCTCGCCGACAACCCGAAGCTCGACGGGTCGATCAGCCTGCTGATCACGGGCGACGAGGAAGGCCCGGCGGTCAATGGCACCAAGAAGATGCTCGAGTGGCTGAAAGCCAAGGGCGAGCGCCTGGATCATTGCATCGTTGGCGAGCCGACCAATCCGAAACTGATGGGCGAGATGATGAAGATCGGTCGGCGCGGGTCGCAGACCGGTTATCTCTCGGTCGAAGGCGTGCAGGGCCATGTCGCCTATCCGCATCTGGCCGATAATCCGGTCCCCAAGCTCGTAAAGCTGCTGATGGCGCTGGGCAATGGCGCGATCGACGAGGGCACGCCGCATTTCCAGCCCTCGAACCTGGAAGTCACCACGGTCGATGTCGGCAATCCGGCCAATAACGTCATCCCGGCCAAGGCCGAAGCGGTCTTCAATACCCGCTTCAACGATATTTGGACGGGCGAGACGCTGGAGGCCGATATCCGCCGCAAGCTCGATAGCGTCGGGATCGATTACAAACTGAAGTGCGTCACCTCGGGCGAAGCCTTCCTGACCCCGCCGGGTGAACTCTCCGCCCTGGTCGCACGAGCGGTCGAGGCTGAAACCGGCCGCAAGCCGGATCTCAGCACCACCGGCGGCACCTCCGACGCGCGCTTCATCCGCTATGCCTGCCCGGTCGTGGAATTCGGTCTTGTCGGCCAAACCATGCATAAGGTTGACGAGCGGGTGGCGGTCGCGGACCTGGTCGCCCTGACCGCCGTCTATCGCCGCATCCTGGATGGCTATTTCAACGCTTAAGCGGTCCGTCTGATCCTTATCAAAAGGGGCCCTTGGGTCCCTTTTGTCGTTTCGGGCCTTTTGAAAAGACGCCTGTAAGAAAGTGGCTGCTATTTCAAAAGCTCATTGACGGCACTTTAAAAAAGAACGAACGTTCGTTTTATGCCAAAGCTCACCGAACAACAGCAGATGGATCGCCGGATGGTGATCCTCGCCGCCGCCGAAGCCTGCTTCTCCCGCAAGGGCTTTCACCCCACCACGATGCAGGATATCTGCCGCGAGGCGGGGGTGAGCCCGGGCGCGCTCTATCTCTATTTCAAATCGAAAGAAGCGCTGATCGCCGGCATCTGTGAGCGTGACCGCGCCGAAGTGGTGGGCGGTATTGCCCAGATCGAGGCGCTGCCGAACCTGCTCGATGGTCTCAAGCAGATGCTGATCCATTATTGCGTGAACGAGCCGGTCAGCCGGATGCGCTTGATGCTCGAGATCTATGCCGAGGCCAATCGCAACCCGGCGGTCGCCTTGAGCGTTCATGAGACCGACCGTCAGATTAACGGGCGGTTCCGAGCGCTGGTCCAACAGGGGATCCAGGATGGCCGCCTGATCGCCAAGGGCGATCCGGACTTGATCATCGATAGCCTGATGATGCTGAGCGACGGCGTGCTCTGGCGCCGCGCGGTAGACCCGACCTTCGATGCCGCCCGTTTTATCGACGGGCTCTTTATCCTGATCCGCAGCAATCTTCTGACTCAGAAATCGGACATCGTCCCATGAAGTATCTGCCCCTCGTCCTGGTTCTTGCCGCCTTCCCGGTGCTTGCCGAGGAAGCCGCGCCCAAGCCGCCGGCCGTCAGCGTCGTCCTGGCTGCCCGCCAAACCCTGACCGAACGGGTGTCGGTGACCGGAACCGTTGTACCGCGCGAAGAGATCCTGGTGGCACCGGAAGTCGATGGGCTGCGGATCACCGAGATCCTGGTCGAGGCGGGTGATCGCGTCACCAAGGGCCAGGTGCTGGCCCGCCTGTCGCGCGATACGCTGGATGCGCAATTGGCCCAGAACGAGGGCGCCCGCGCCCGTGCTGTCGCGGCGGCCGCCCAAAGCCGTAGCCAGATCGTGGAAGCCGAAGCGGCTCTAACGGAGGCGACCGCGTCGCTTAAACGCGCCCAGGCGCTGCGTCAGACCGGCGCCGGCAGTCAGGAGCAGCTGGACCAGCGCACCGCGACCGCCCGCACCAATGCGGCGCGCCTGACCTCGGCCCGCGATGGGGTGCGGGCGTCGGAAGCCAGCCTGACGGAGATCGAGGCTCAGGGGCGCGAGCTGCGCATCCGTCTTGGCCATACCGAAGTAAAGGCCCCGGCCGATGGGCTAGTGTCGCGCCGGAACGCCAAGCTGGGCGGGCTGGCCGCCTCGGGTGCCGATCCGATGTTCACCCTGATTGAAAAGGGTGCCCTCGATCTGGCCGCCGATGTGCCCGAACAGCGCTATACGCGCCTCGCGATCGGGCAGAAGGCCGAACTGACCCTGCCGGATGGCAGCGCCGCGCCGGGCACCGTGCGTCTGATTTCACCCCAGGTCGATCGCACCACGCGCCTCGGGGCCGTCCGCATCGCACTGGCCCCAGATACTAAGGCGGCATCGGGCAATTTCATGCGCGGCGCCATCATCACCATTCAGCGCGAGGCCTTGGCGATCCCGGCCTCGGCCGTGCTCTATGCCAATGGCGCCAAATCGGTACAGATCATCGAAGGCGATCGCATCGTGACCAAACCGATCGTCACCGGCTTGGTCGATGGCGGCCTCATCGAAGTCAGCGAAGGGCTGGAGCCCGGTGCCTCGGTCGTGGCGCGGGCCGGCTCGTTCCTGCGCCAGGGCGATGTCGTGCGCCCTGTCGTCCTCGCCAAGGAATAGCCCCGATGGCCATGAATATCTCTGCCTGGTCGATCAAAAAGCCGATCCCCTCGATCGTGCTATTCGGCGTGCTGATGATCCTCGGCGTCGTCTCTTTCAGCGCGCTGCCGATCACCCGCTTCCCGAACGTCGATATTCCGCTAGTCCAGGTCGCGGTCACCCAATCGGGCGCGGCGCCTGCCGAACTCGAGACCCAGGTCACCAAGAAGGTCGAGGATGCGATTGCCGGCGTCACCGGCGTCAAGCACATCATCTCCGCCGTCACCGACGGCCAGTCGGTCTCGACGGTCGAATTCCGCCTGGAGGTGGAGCAGGACCGTGCGGTCAACGACGTCAAGGACGCCATCGCCCGCATCCGCACCGACCTGCCGCGCACCATCGACGAGCCGATCGTTCAGCGCATCGATGCGACCGGCCTCCCCATCGTGACCTATTCGGCTGTCGCGCCGACCAAGACCGCCGAAGAACTCTCTTGGTTCGTCGATGATGTCGCAACCCGGGCCCTGCAGGGCGTGAAGGGGGTGGCGAAGGTCGAGCGGATCGGCGGCGTCACCCGCGAAATCCGCATCTCGCTCGATCCCGACCGCATGCTGGCGCTGGGCGCTACGGCCGCCGAGGTCAGCCAGGCCGTGCGCGACAGTAACGTCGATCTGGCCGGTGGGCGCGGCGATCTAGGTCCCGTCGAACAATCGATCCGCACGCTGGGCGGTGCCAAGACGCTGGAACAGCTGGCGGGCCTGACCCTGCCGGTCGCGGGTGGGCTTACCATACGCTTGGATGAAGTTGCGACCATCACCGACGGCTTTGCCGAACCGAAGACCTTCGCGCGCCTGGATGGCCAGCCGATCGTCGCTTTCTCGATCTATCGCTCCAAGGGCGCCAGCGACGCCGATGTGGCCAAACTCGTCGAGGCCAAAGTTGGCGAGCTCAACGGCCTGCATTCGGACGTCCGCCTCAATCTGATCGATACCTACGTCGCCTATACGGTCGGCAATTATGAAAGCGCGATGGATACCTTGATTGAAGGCGCGCTGTTGGCCGTGCTGGTGGTCTTCATCTTCCTGCGCGATTGGCGGGCGACGCTGGTGACGGCGGTGGCGCTGCCGCTCTCGATCCTGCCGACCTTCTGGGTGATGAACAGTCTTGGCTTTTCGCTGAACCTGGTCAGCCTGCTCGCCATCACGTTGGTGACCGGCATCCTGGTCGATGATGCGATCGTCGAGATCGAGAATATCGTCCGCCATCGCCAGATGGGTAAAACCCCCTATCGCGCGGCGATGGAGGCGGCGGATGAGATCGGCCTCGCCGTGATCGCGATCACCTTCACCATTGTCGCGGTCTTTGCCCCGGTCAGCTTCATGAGCGGGATTGCCGGGCAATATTTCCGCCAGTTCGGCCTGACGGTCGCGGTCGCCGTGCTCTTCTCGCTGCTGGTCGCACGCCTCATAACACCAATGATGGCGGCCTACTTCATGCGCGGCAAACCACATGGCGAAGTCGAGGAAGGCGCTCTCATGCGGCGCTATACCAAGACGGTTGCCTGGGCCGTACGGCACCGGGTGAAGACGGTGGCTCTGGGCCTCGCGATCTTCGGTCTGTCGGTCTATTCGACTCAGCTGCTACCCTCGGGCTTTCTTCCGGCCGAAGATACCTCGCGCATTGTGCTGGCCCTGGAATTGCCACCGGGTAGCCGTCTCTCGGATACCGAAGCGACGGTCGATAAGCTATCGGCGAGCCTCAAAGCGATGCCAGAGGTGCACAATGTCTATGTCGATGGTGGCCGTATCCTGGGCGCCGGGTCCGAGGTGCGCAAAGCCTCGCTGATCGTCAATCTGACCGCCAAGGGCGACCGCACCCGCAAGCAGAAGCAGATGGAAACGGTGATCTCATCTCTGGTCGCCGATCAGCCGGACGTGCGCTTCTGGTTCGTGAACGAGAATGGCCAGCGCGGTCTGTCGCTGCTGGTGCGCGGCAGTGACCCTGCCGTAGTCGCGCGGGTCTCGAACGATCTGGCGTCCGATATGCGAAAATTGCCGCTGGTTGCCAATGTCGTCTCGACTGCCGCCCTCGACAGGCCAGAACTGCAGGTGACGCCGGATCTGGAACGGGCGGCACGCCTCGGGATTTCGACCGAAACTCTGTCGCAGACCATCCGCGTCGCCACCATCGGTGATGTTTCGGCCAATCTCGCCAAATTCAATATCGGCGACCGTCAGATCCCGATCCGGGTCCAATTGCCCGACAGCGCACGGGGCGATACCGGCCTGCTGGAATCCCTCTCCGTACGGGGGACCGGCGGCCAGACCGTGCCGCTCTCGGCGGTCGCGATCATGGAACTCGGGCAGGGGCCGACCGGCATCGATCGTTATGACCGTGCCCGCAAGATCGCCGTCGAGGCCGACCTTCATGGCACGGATGCCCTGGGCGAGGCCTTGAAGGCGATCTACGAATTGCCGACGGCGAAGAACCTGCCCGAGGGGGTCACCCTGACCGAATCGGGTGATGCCGAGGTGATGCAGGAAGTCTTCCAGGGATTTGCGACCGCCATGGGCGCCGGCATCATGCTGGTCTATGGCGTGCTGGTGCTGCTGTTCGGCTCGTTCCTGTTGCCGGTCAGCATCCTCTTCTCGCTGGCGCTCTCCATCGGTGGGGTGTTCCTGGCCCTGCTGGTCACCAACAACGCGATCTCCATGCCGGTGGTCATCGGCTTCCTGATGCTGATGGGCATCGTCGCCAAGAACGCGATCATGCTGGTGGATTTCGCGGTGGAAGAAATCGCAAAGGGCATCTCCCGCACCGAGGCGATCGTGGACGCGGGTCGCAAGCGCGCCCGTCCCATCATCATGACGACGGTCGCGATGGTGGCGGGCATGGTGCCCTCGTCCCTGGCGCTGGGGTCGGGCGGCGAGTTCCGCGCCCCGATGGCGATTGCCGTCATGGGCGGCCTCATCGTCTCGACCGCCCTGTCTCTGGTCTTTGTGCCGGCAATCTTCGTGCTGATCGATGATGTCGCGAAGCTGCTCTGGCGTTTCTTCGGCCGGTTCGTCGGCCCGAAGGAAGAAGATGAACCGGTGCCGGCGCCAGGACAGCGTCTACCGCACGCGGCGGAATGAAAAAGGGCGGCTCCGAAGAGCCGCCTTTTTCTTTGTTGGCCGAAAAGCCTAGTCCAGCTGCATCAGCTGGGCCTTGAGATAGGCGCTTTCGGGCAGGAAGGGGTGCACCGGATGGTCGGAGGCGGCGCCGGCAAAGCGCAGGATGCGACCGTTGCGCTGGGCACGGGCGAGGCCATTGCGCACTTCGGCGGCAAAGGCTTCCGGCTCGACATTGTGCGAGCAGGAGGCGACCAGCAGATAGCCGCCCGGACGCACCAGGGAGGCCGCGACGCGGGCCATCTTGCGATAGGCCTTGAGACCGGCGCCCAGATCCTTGCGCGACTTCACGTAAGCGGGCGGATCGGCGATCACCAGATCGTATTTCTCGCCGTCCTGGGCCTTGCGTTCCATGATGTGCACGGCGTCGCCTGCGATGGTGCGGACCTTATCGGCGACGCCATTACGGGCCGCGCCATCGAGCACGCGGTCGAGGGCGGGTTTGGAGCGGTCGATGAATTCGACCGAAGCTGCGCCGGCTGCGGCAGCCGTCAGGCCGAAGCCGCCGGCATAGCAGAAGGCGTCCAGCACCTTGGCGCCCTTGGCAAAGCGGGCAGCGGCGGCGCGATTGTCGCGCTGGTCATAGAACCAGCCGGTCTTCTGCCCGCCGACCAGATCGACGGCGAATTTCACGCCGTTTTCGATCAGCTCGACCGACCCGTCGATCGCCTCGCCCAGCACGTCGGTCTCTTCTTCCAGACCTTCGACGCCGCGAGCCGGCGTATCGTTACGCAGCACGATGGCGCGCGGGTTCAAGACCGACTTCAGGGCCGCGATCAGCGGCTCGCGCAGGCGATCCATCCCGGCGGTATTCATCTGCACCGTGACGATGTCGCCATAGCGATCGACGATCAGGCCCGGCAGCCCGTCCCCTTCGGCATGGATCAGCCGATAGAAGGGTGCATCATAGAGGGCATCGCGCAGGTCGAGCGCGGCCTGGAGCTTACCGGCCAGGAAGGCCTCGTCGATGGTGGCGCCCAGGTCGCGGGTCAACATGCGGGCGGCGATCAGGGTATGGGGATTGAAGGTCGCAAGACCGAGGGCACCGCCCTCGGCCGCATCGACCCGCACCAGCGATCCCGGCGGCAGCGCTTTGGTCGCCGCGTCCATCACGACTTCATTGGAATAGGCCCACGGGTGGCCGGAGCCAATGCGTCGGTCGCGCCCGGCTTGCAGACGCAGGACTGGAAGGCTGGTCATGTCGGTTCCTTTAGCCCTGGCGACGGGTGGTCGCGATGGGCTGGGCAAACTGCAGTTCGATATCCCAGGGGAAGTAGATCCAGGTGTCCTGGCTGACTTCGGTCACGAAGGTATCGACCATCGGACGGCCCGAGGGCTTGGCATAGACGGTGGCGAAATGGGCCTTCGGCATCATCTCGCGCACGGCCTTGGCGGTCAGGCCCGTATCGACCAGGTCGTCGACGATCAGCCAGCCTTCGCCATCGCCGACGGCATCGGCAACGCCTTTCAGGATCTGGATCTCGCCGCGGCGATGATCGTCGCCGTAGGACTTCACGCAGATGGTTTCGAGGACACGGACATCGAGCTCGCGGGCGACGATGGCGGCAGGCACCAGGCCGCCACGGGCGATCGCGATGATGCCCTTCCACTGTCGGTCGAGCAGACGCCAGGACAGGGCCTTGGCATTGCGATGGAGTTCTTCCCAGGAAACGGGAAAGGTCTTTTGAGAGGCTTCATCGGCCACGGCGCGCACTCCTGGAATGCTAGATCAGAGAATGCGAGGCCTTGTACCCCAAGCGCGCGCCCTCGTCGAGGGCGGGATAGGCGGGCCTGGGTTTAATGACAAAGGACGCGGCGGGCCGAGGCCCGTCGCGCCACAAACTCCGGCACGTGATAGCGTCAGACGTCGGCGCCCGGGTCGGTCGTCAAAAGACAGCCGCCGATGCGCCAGGTCCCATCGTCCTGGGCTTCCATGATGTAAAGCGCCAGCCAGGGCCGGTTGCGGTCATCGACCAGATGAACCAGCTGCAGGGTGGCACCTTCCTCATTGTGAACCAGCTTGCCGAACATCACCGACTTGGCCCGGAAGACCGGCGTATAGCCGTCCTTGACCATACCGAGGAAGCGGTCGGGCGAGCCGAACGAGGCCTGGATCTGGGGGGCCGCGAGTGCAAAGGCGGCGACGCTGTCGTTACTGCGGAACGCTTCGAGCTGACGCTCGATGGTCAGGCGGATGTCGGGCTGCTCTTCAGCTGCGGCCACCGTGGGGAGGAGGGCTAGCCCTCCTAAGACTGCTAGGGTTCGAAAGCTGCTCATGGCTGCCTCCTCGGGGGTTTCCCCTAAATAACGGCGCAGGCCGTCTAAAGTTTCATTTGGGCATGGGGTGGCTGTATGACAAGGCCGCCGGCGGCCTCGCACATTGTTTGCATTGATGCAGATCACGCTGCGGCGGAGTGCCGCAAGCTGACGATTTCGGCTGCTATGGCTCGTGAGTCAGGACATATGGACGGCGATGCGCGGATTTCCTCACGCCGACTTTGACTTGCGAGGGCCTCCGCGCCATCATGGCGCGCCCGGCGAAGTTCGCTTCGTTACGGGAACTTAGGCTTTTAGGTTTACGGTTTCGTTCGGAAGGAAAAGGAGCAGGCACGGCATTACGGGATCCAACCCGTGAAAGCTGGGCCGCCGCCCGACGGGATGCCACCGGAGGAATGATGAAGATCTGGGGTAATTTTGGCCGGTTGATGGCCGCTGTGTTTGCCGCGCTGATCGCAGGCCCGGCTTTCGCTGAAAACGGCCCGCAGCCGTGGGCGATGGGTATGATCGACGCGGCGTCGCCGGTGAAGGAGCGAATTCACGATCTTCACACGCTGCTGCTGTATATCATTACGGGCATCGTGATCTTCGTGCTTGCGTTGCTGATCTGGGTGGTCGTGCGCTTTAACGAAAAGGCGAACCCGGTGCCCAGCAAGACCTCGCATCACACGATGATCGAGGTTGTTTGGACCGTGGTGCCGGTGCTGATCCTGCTGGTGATCGCCGTGCCGTCGTTCCGCCTGCTCTACTTCGTCGATCGCGCCCGCGATCCCGAAATGACCGTCAAGGTCACCGGGCATCAGTGGTACTGGTCGTACGAATTCCCGGACCAGGGCGGCTTTACTTATGACAGCTACATGGTCGCGGACGCGGACCTGAAGCCCGGTCAGAAGCGCCTGCTCGAAGTCGACAACAAGCTGGTCGTTCCGGTCGATACCACCATCCGCGTGCTGGTGACCTCGACCGACGTGATGCATTCCTGGCTGGTGCCGCAGTTCGGCGTCCAGATCTACGCTTTCCCGGGTCGTACCAACGAAACCTGGCTGAAGGCGAACCGCGAAGGCATCTTCTACGGCCAGTGCAATCAGATCTGCGGTGTGAACCACGGGTTCATGCCGATCACGATCGAGGTCCTCTCGAAAGAGAAGTTCGCGACCTGGGTCGAGGAAGCCAAGAAGAAGTACGCTGCGTTGCCGACGTTGCCCGCCACCGGCGTGCAACTCGCCTCGCGCTAAATAGACGTTCTGGAAGGAGCCCCGAGTCATGGCACACGCTGCAGACTCGCACGGTCACGCGCATAGCCACGACCACCACGACCACACCCCCACCGGGTGGCGTCGGTGGCTGCTGTCGACCAACCACAAAGATATCGGCACGCTGTATATCCTGTTTTCGATCATCGCCGGTCTGATCGGCGGGGCGTTCTCGGTGTACATGCGCATGGAACTGCAGCATCCCGGCATGCAGTACATGTCGAACGGTCACGTCTGGAACGTCTTCACGACGGCTCACGGCGTCATCATGGTGTTCTTCGTCGTGATGCCCGCGCTGATCGGTGGCTTCGGCAACTGGTTCGTGCCGATCATGATCGGGGCGCCGGATATGGCGTTTCCGCGCCTGAACAACATCAGCTTCTGGCTGATCATCCCGGCTTTCCTGCTGCTTTTGGGTTCCGCCTTCGTTGGCGGTGACAATCCGGGTGCGGGCGTGGGTTGGACGATCTATCCGCCCCTTTCCTCGAAGCTCGGTACGCCGAACTTCGAGGAAAGGGGCGG
>Ga0209676_1000589_pt1 | contig 54194 bp, 50 predicted proteins | sample AraplaCvi_mLB_r2_FD_184282 | JGI IMG/M metagenome (GOLD analysis project Ga0209676, IMG submission 184282) | Arabidopsis root microbial communities from North Carolina, USA - plate scrape MF_Cvi_mLB_r2 (SPAdes) (version 2) | ecosystem: Host-associated > Plants > Roots > Endosphere | place: USA... | reverse complement strand
ATGCATTCCGTGCCGATGTGGCTGCGCTGGATTTTGATTCGTTTAAATCGGGCCGGGTTTTGGCCAAAAACACATTTTAATGTTTTGCAAGATCAACCTTTTCTGTATCCTAATCTGCTTACATCTGATGTGGCCCGATAACGCTTTGGCGGGCGATACGCTCCCGAACCGGATCGACTGGTCGGTGGCCGCCAGCCTTCCCGCACCCGGGTTGGCACCGGAGGGCGCCAACCTGGGCGTGGCCGGTGCCTTTGCCGGCTGGCACAATGGTGCATTGCTGATCGCCGGCGGCGCCAATTTTCCCGCCGGCATGCCATGGGAAGGTGGGCGGAAGGCCTACCACGACGGTATTTATGTTTTGAAAAAAAGCGGCTCGTCCTATGGGTGGATCCAGGCCATGAACCCGCATTTGAAACAAAAGACGGCCTATGGCGCGAGTGTTTCGCTTCCGCAGGGTATTGTGTGCATAGGAGGTGAAAACGAGGCGGGTACGAGCAAGGCGGTGTTGCTGATGCAATGGAACGAGGTCCGGAAGCAGGTGGATTTCAAGCCGCTTCCGGACCTGCCGGTCCCGCTCGCCAATGCGGCCGCTGCCAGCTTGGGTAATGTGGTTTACGTGGCCGGGGGCGAGCATGGGGGGAAGCCTTCGAACAGCTTCTTCGCATTGGATTTGTCGGAAGCGACGCCGCAATGGCAAACATTGCCGGCATTACCTGTGGCGATGTCGCATTCGGTGGCGGTGGTGCAAAGCAATGGAAAGGCCTCATGCGTGTACGTACTGGGCGGGCGCAGCGCCACCGCGAGAGGCACCAGCGATTTGCATGGTACCAATTTTTGCTATGACCCGACCAAACGCCGGTGGGCGCAGCGGGCGGGCATCAGCGACGGTACAACGCCCACCAACCTCTCGGCGGGAACGGGTGTAGCCAGCGGGGCTTCCTATATTGTTTTGCTGGGCGGTGATAAAGGGGACATATTCAACCGGATCGAAACCTATAATGCCCGCATTGCCGCGGCGCAAACCGACGGCGAGAAACGACGCCTCCAAGCGGAAAAAGTGAGTCTGTTACAAGCACACCCCGGTTTTAGTAGGGACATTTACCTGTACAATACTATTACCGATGCCTGGGCGAAGATCGGCGAACTGCCCGGGGCCGCACAGGTGACCACCACGGCCGTGAAAGCCGGAGAAGAGGTTCTCATTCCGAGCGGAGAGGTGAAACCCGGCGTGCGTACGCCCGTGGTTACACGCGGGAGCGTGCGGAGCCAGTCGTCCTTTTCCTGGGTCGATTCGCTGGTGCTGCTGGTCTGTTTCCTGCTCATGACGGCCGGTAGGTTTCTTTTTACGGGAAAAACCAGCAATACCGACGATTATTTCAAGGGCGGCGAGCGCATTCCGCAATGGGCTGCCGGGATCAGTATTTTCGGCGCGAAGCTCAGCGCGATTACTTTCATGGGTATTCCCGCCAAAACCTACGCCACCGACTGGACCTATTTCTTCCTTTTAATGACGATCATCATGGTCATGCCGCTGGTAGCGGGCTATTTCATTCCATTTTACCGCCGCCTGAACGTCACCTCGGCGTACGAATACCTGGGCAAGCGGTTCAATACCGGCTCCCGCATGCTCGCGTCGGCACTGTACGTGCTGCTGCAACTCGGGCGGATGGGTATTGTGGTGTTGCTGCCGAGCATCGCTCTCACGCTGGTGACGGGCATCGATATCAATGTATGCATTATCATGATCGGCGCGATCAGTATTTTCTTCACGGTCAAAGGCGGGATCGAAGCGGTGATTTGGGTAGAGGTGATCCAGGTGCTGATTTTGGCCGCCGGTGCATTGTTCTGCCTTTTTTATCTGCCGTTCCAGATGGATGACTGGGGCGCTGCGAAGCAGGTACTGGTCCAATCCGAAAAGCTGAAAGTATTCGACTTTCGCCTTGATTTTACCGAGCCCACTTTCTGGGTGGTGGTGATCGGTGGGCTGGCCATTAACCTGCTCACATACGGCACCGACCAAACCACCGTGCAGCGTTACCTGACCACCAAATCCGAAACCGAGTCGGTACGGAGCCTGAAATTGGGCGCGTGGCTCACATTGCCTTCCACGCTGGTATTCTTTTCGATTGGTACGCTGCTGTTCCTTTTCTTTCGCGAGCAGCCGGAGAAAGTGAATATGGCGCTGGACAATGTCGATAATATTTTCCCCTGGTACATTGTGAGCCAGTTGCCTGTGGGGCTGTCGGGCTTGCTGATCGCCGGTATTTTCGCCGCCGCCATGAGCAGCACCGAAGCCAGTATGAACTCCACCGCCACGCTGCTCACCACCGATTTTTACCAGAAACTAAACCCTGCCGTTACCCCCAAACAAACGCTGTTTTTCGCGCGCGCGGCTACCTTGCTGCTCGGCATTTTTGTGACCTGCATTGCCTTGTACATGGCGCATAAAGGCGTTTCGTCGCTTTGGGACCGGTTCAACACCATTCTGGGGTTGTTCACAGGATGCATTGGCGGGGCATTTGTGTTGGGGATTTTTACTACCAAAGCCAGCGGCAACGGCGTGATGGCCGGAATGGCGCTCAGCTGCATTACCCAGCTGCTGATTCAGCAGTATACCGACATTCATTTGCTGATGTACGCATGCACCGGGCTGGTGAGCTGTGTGGTATTTGGTTACTTTTTAAGTTTGCTGATGCCCGTTGAACGTGATTTGTCGGGCCTAACGATTTACAAATGAGCTTCCGGACCCTGTTTTGTTTACTGATTTTGATAGCCGGCGCCGGCAATGCGCTGGCGCAAAGCCCGGCAAGTGACAGTCTCGCACTGGCGGCTGTTTTTACCGACCATATGGTACTGCAAAGGAACAAACCGGTGCAGATTTACGGCCGTGCGCGCGCAGGGGAGCGGGTGCGTGTCGGCTTTCAGGGAATGAGCCGGGAAACTGCCGCGGACACGGAAGGGAAGTGGAAGGTGGGTTTTCCGGCGCAAAAGGCCGGCGGCCCTTATACATTGACGGTCTCCGGCGTGCATAGGGAGGTGGTTTTGAACGACATTCTCGTCGGCGACGTGTGGCTTTGCTCGGGGCAGTCGAATATGGATTTCCAGTTAAAAAATGCTGCGACCGGGCCGGAGGAGTTGAAGAAAGGGGATTTTAACCCGCATATCAGGCTGCTGAAATTCCGCGGCTCGGTGCCGTGGGGAGATGTTTCGTGGGATTCAGCGACGCTGGCGAGGGTTAACCGCCATGATTTTTTCAAAGGGGAATGGAAAACGCCGGACGCGAATTCTGCGGGTGTGTTTTCGGCGGTGGCTTACTATTTCGGTCGGCAAATCGCGGCTTCGGAAAATGTGCCCATTGGCCTCATTCAGGTGGCGGTGGGCGGCTCGCCTACGGAATCGTGGATCGATGAAAAAGTGCTTGCCCGCGACGACCGTTTTGCCGGAATGCTCTCCGACTGGCAGCATTCCGAGCAGGTCATGGAATGGTGCCGCGAGCGTGCCGGCGTGAATACGAGACAGGCGCAGTCGCCGGATCAGCGGCATCCATTTAAACCGGGCTACAATTTTCAGGCGGGTATCGCGCCGCTAACCGACTTCCCGGTTGCGGGGATCATCTGGTACCAGGGCGAAAGCAATGTGCACAACGTGGCACTGCATGAGGCGCTTTTTGAAACACTCGTGAAAAGCTGGCGGCAAAGCCTGGGCAATGCACTGCCATTTTACTATGTGCAGCTTTCAGGTATCGAGCGGCCCAACTGGCCCGAATTCCGGGATTCGCAACGGCAAATGCTGGGCAAAATCCCCCATTCGGGCATGGCAGTGAGCTACGATTTGGGAGATTCCCTGGACGTGCATCCGGTTCGGAAAAAGGAAATAGGGGAGCGGCTGGCGCTGCTGGCATTGCGGGAGCATTATGGCAAGGCGGTTGTAGCCAATGGTCCGGTGATCCGGAAAGCCAAGCTGCGAAAAGACGGCATTGTGCTGGATTTTACATCGGCTCAAAAGTTGCTAACGCGGGATAACGAACGGCTGACGGGCTTCGAATTGCTCACGAAAAGCGGCAAGCGCTTGCCGGCGGAGGCCGTGCTCTCGAACAATCGCGTGCGGATCCTTTTGCCCGCGGGAGAGGCTGTCCAAACGGTGCTGTATGCATACCGGCCATTCACAAGGGCCAATTTGTACAACGAGGCCGGATTGCCGGCAGCGACTTTTTCTATTTCAGTACATTAATTTAAAATCATGAACTATAACCTGGCAGAGCTCGAAAGTCTGCACGCATTTTATAAAAATCAATTACTCGGTAACACGCTGCCATTCTGGTTTCCGAGGTCGTTCGACACGGAACATGGCGGCTACCTTTTCATGCGCGACCGCGACGGGGCTTTGCTGGATGACGATAAATCCGTATGGTTCCATGGCCGGGCGGCCTGGCTGCTTGCCACGTTGTACAATACCGTGGAACCACGCCAGGAGTGGCTGGAAGGGGCAAAATCAGGTATTGATTTTATGAACAAATACTGTTTCGACACCGACGGCCGGATGTTTTTCCATATGACCCGCGCGGGCGAACCGATCCGGAAACGACGCTATTTTTTCTCGGAAACCTTCGCCGTGATAGCGAATGCGGCCTATGCGAAAGCGAGCGGGAGCACGGAAGCGGCTGACCGGGCCCGGGAGCTGTTCGGGAAATCCATCGAATATGCGATGGTACCGGGCTTGCTGGAACCGAAATTCACCGGTACGCGTCCGGCCAAGGGCATAGGCGTGCCGATGATCCTCATGAATACCGCCCAGCAACTCCGCGAGACCATCGGCGACCCGCGTTGCGACGCGCTGATCGATCGTTTTATCATTGAAATCGAGCGGGATTTTGTGAAAGACGATCTCCGTTGCGTGATGGAACAGGTAGCGCCGGACGGCAGCATTATCGACCATATCGATGGCCGAACGCTCAATCCCGGTCATGCGATCGAAGGTGCGTGGTTTATCCTGCACGAGGCGAAACATCGCAATAATGATCCCCGGCTGATTGCCCTCGGCTGCAAAATGCTCGATTACATGTGGGAACGCGGGTGGGATACCGAGTACGGCGGCATTCTCTATTTCAGGGATGTTTACGACAGGCCCGTGCAGGAATATTGGCAGGATATGAAATTCTGGTGGCCGCACAATGAGACCATCATCGCTACCTTGCTGGCTTATACGCTGACAGGCGATGCCAAATATGCGGAATGGCACCGGTTGGTGCATAACTATGCGTACAGCCATTTCCAGGACAAAGAACACGGCGAATGGTTCGGCTACCTGCACCGCGACGGCTCGGTAGCGCAGGGCGCGAAGGGCAATTTGTTCAAAGGTCCGTTCCATTTACCTCGGCAGGAATGGTATTGCATGCAGCTGCTCGGGTCACTGGCGGGGAAAGAACAGGTAGGGAAGGTTTTGGATTTGAAAATTTAAAGTATTGATTATGAAATTATTGAAATGTATTCTGCTGGCTAAGCTGATTGCCGTAAATTGCTTTACAATGGCCCAAACCCCCGTTTTTGTGTCGGGAAATGATGGCTATAAATCGTTTCGTATACCTGCCATCGTGCGTACACCCAAGGGCGAGCTGCTTGCATTCGCGGAAGGGAGGGTAGGCGGCAGCGGCGATTTCGGGGATATCGACATTGTGATGAAACGCAGCCGTGACGACGGCAAATCCTGGTCGGGAATCCAGGTAGTGGCTAGCTATGACGATTTGCAGGCCGGCAACCCGGCGCCCGTTATGGACCTGACCGACCCCGTTTTTCCCGAAGGACGGCTGTTCCTGTTTTTCAATACGGGCAACAACCACGAGGGCGAAGTGCGAAAAGGGAAGGGCCTGCGCGAGGTATGGTACAAAACATCGACCGACGGCGGCATTACCTGGAACGCCCCTGTAAACATTACCACGCAGGTACACCGGCCCAAGCAATCGGCCGTGAATGCTGCCTACAATTTCCCCGACGATTGGCGGAGCTACGCCAATACCCCCGGCCACGGCATGCAGCTGACCGACGGCCCGTACAAAGGCCGCATTTACATTGCCGCCAACCACAGTGCGGGCGCTCCCAAGAGCAATTTTGCCGACTACCAGGCCCACGGCTTTTACACCGACGACCACGGCAAGACCTTCAAACTCAGCGAGACCATTCCCGTCGAGGGTGGTAACGAAGCGACAGCCGCAGAGCTCTCAGGCGGGCGCCTGATGTTCAATGCGCGCAACCAGAAGGGCGACGTACGCGCGAGGATCGTCGCGATCAGCTCCGACGGAGGCACCAAATGGGACACCACCTTTTTTGACCACAACCTGCCCGACCCGGTGTGCGAAGGCAGCATCCTGACCCTCGGCCGAAGCAAGGGCAAAAACATGCTGGCATTCTGCAACGCGGCCGACACTAAAATGAGAGATAACCTGACCTTACGCATCAGTTTCGACGATGGCAAAACCTGGAAGAAAAGTTATGTGGTAGACAAAAGCACCGCAGGCGAAAAGGATTTTACGGCCTATTCGGATATTGTTAGTACCGAAAAAAATACGATCGGCGTGCTTTACGAAAGGGACGGGTACAAGGCGATTGTATTTAAGAATGTGGAGTGGCGGAAATGAGGGGAGCTATTCGAAAGATTGCTCAACAAAAAAAACGATTCAAGCGTATTGCGGAATAGGTAATTGATAAATAATTTAACGGTTACTTATTGAATTCGGTTTTTAGCCTGATCTTTTATTAAAATTAAACTGAAATGAAGCGACTCCTTTTCTTTTCGATGTTGACGGTAATAATTTCTTGTAAAAAGGAATCCACAGATCCCGAGAAACAAGACATTTCTGGTAAATACAGCGGTACGATAGTGGGTAGCTTTTATCCTTCAAATTTTCCAGCTTCCGGGCAGGTACCATTTAGCGATCCGGCCACTTTTGAAGTGGTGTTAGGTGAAGAGGATGGTTTTGTGATTGGTTTCGACAGCGTTGCCACCAAGTTGGTTATCGATAAGAACGACCCTTCGGTATTTAGTATTTATGACGTGCGTGATGGAAGCGACTTACGTGTAATCGCGAGCGGAGAATACCGGAAAGATACATTGCAAATGACCGGAAGCTATCATTTTCTTGATCGTTCGAAACGAAGCTTTCGGTTCATCGGGGTAAAACAATGATATAAACTGAACATCGCCTTCGAAAACCGTTTCCTCATCATGTATCAGCCGAATCTTTTTTTTAGATAGCTTATCAATTGTCCAGCTCAGTTAATCGAAACAGTCATTTATTTGTCAATGATAATTTCAAATTAGAAGCAATATTGCCAGACGAAGATCCTGGAATTGCGGATGTGCATTTTTTCCTTTTAATGCGTCTTGTAAACAATAAAGCAGCACCCGACGCTTGAGAGGTTCGAACTCTTGTCTCCCTGGCTAAATCCGTGGGCCATGCCGGCTCCGTGGGCCTGCCCGGTCAAAAATTATTTGGAGCAGCGCACTTCTTCCAGTAGTCCACAATCAAGCTTATAGTGTCCTTTATATCTTCGAATTTGGCAGGTTTTACGAAGAATCCCTGTGCGGACGAACTGTAAGCGTCAATAACGGCCTGTTGGTTAAGGGCGGTAGTGAAGTACAGGTAAGGAATGCACCTTAGATTGATCGCTGCATCAGTCTGCAGTTTTTTCCTCAATGACAACCCGTCCAACTTCGGCAAGTTAATATCGGAAAGGATGATGAATGGTGGAGGTATGTCGCCAAGTAGATAGTCCAAAGCAGATTGTCCATCCGGGAAGTAAATGATCTCGTTGGGATACCCTAGCTCGTCAAAGACCTGTTCCAGTATGAATTGGTCGTCCGTATCATCTTCTATGATTATGATTGTGCCATCCTTGTTCATATAGTCGCGCTTTAATGCGCTCACTCCTTGCAAAAATCGAGCCAGGCAGCGACTCAAGTACAAGAATTCCTCTGGCGGCGATCAGGTTATGGCCGAATGCTATGTTTCGCCAAGAACATCGGCCTGATTCTATTATTGCCGTCTTCAAGATCGACGGGAGGCTCAGGCATCTTAAAAAGACAAAGATCGTCTGTTTTATTCAGCATGATCTTTGTCTTTTTATTTAACACTAAACCCCAGATGCAATAACTTTGGGCACGAATTTTAGCCTTGCTTCGGCTTGATCCCGGAAAAGCGTGTAGCTGTACGGCGCGTTTCTGAGCTTCTTGGATGTTTCAACGTTCTGAACAATAACCCAGGTAGGATTTACCGGGTAGACAAATAAGCCAGTCGTTCTGTCGGTGGTGTATTGGCCTTGAAAGCCCGCCATAATGTCGTTGTACGTAAATGTCCCTCCGACCGGCACGTCAATTGCAACCTGATCATAACGATCATCCTCAAGAAGGAAGCCGAATCGGCTATCTCTTTCCGCCTCTGGAAAACGGGGGTCCTTGAAGGATTGGATCGTTGACCGAAATATATATTTGTTGGATCCTGCCGGGGCGGGTGCTACGCGCTTGACCGTAATCTTTGCAATAAGTCCAATCGAAAAGAGCGAACTAGCAGAGCTGGCAACAAATTCATACTTGGATCGCTCTTTTATGACGAGATTAGAGTCATTTGGTGTAACTTTTCCATACAGGTTCTCATCTGAAACTGAGCCCCTATAAAATGCGACTTCTACAATTTCAAATTCACAACCCACTGCTCGCGGAGTACCGTTAATGCGGGTACAATTTGAGACAGGATCAGGGTCTGGAATATGATGATCCTGACACGACAAAGCCGTAGCGGTAAGAACAATAGTTGCCATTGAGGCTAAACGAAGCAAGGAGAAGAAGCTCGTGTGTGAAGTGTTTGTTTTGGCAAAGTTAGCAAGTAGCTAAGTATATACAAGATTTATTGTGTCGCGTGATCCTGGCCTTTTATCTCTCGTATTTTAGAGAATGTAAAAGCAAGAAATGCGCAGAAGTTCATGACAACTGGTACACAGTTTCAATTTGAAAACGTGTTATTTTGCGTCGGATAAGCTATTTTTTTCATTAATCAATATATCTCAGCATTTACCATGACAAATTCCCGTCGGAAATTCATCGTTGTTTAAAAAATATGCATTTGGAGTGAATTAAGGCATGTTTTGTGACTGATTTGAGTTTCTTTCACAATGCGATTCACAATGAAAAAATCGAGTGATAATATGTACAACAAAGAACCCCGACGGGCGCCGGGCTTCTGGGAGGATGTATATCGATGTTCAAGTCAGACTTCCCCTGCACGGTCTGACATTACTCGGCAAGGTCTCGAAAGAGCCGTTCCTGTAAGGCCAACACTTGGGACATATGTATAGTCCGAAGTCTTCGAGCGCCTCCGAGCGACAGCGAATCGAATTCGGCAATTTGCTGATTAGCCAGCGCGGCCCTGTCTCGTTCATATTTACTCAATATGTCGAGCTTTTGGAGGTTAGTTTTCAATGGGGCACCTGGTTAAGTTATACCATTATAGCAGCAATAATCATTCCACACCTCAACGGAGGTAACCTCATGAAGTGGTAAAGCACGACGCGGCAGGATGCTTTTATTCCTGGGAAATGCCACTGTTGACCGGGGTGATTTGCAAGTAGGTGAGTAGCAATTTAGCCGTGTTGACTGGCTGGTATAAAAGGCATCTCTTTAAACGGTGTAACCCTTTCTATTCATTATGGAGTTAAGAATACTGATATTTTTGGCCCTTTTTATTTTTCTGTTAGGCTGCAAGAAAGAGGAGCGTATTGATCCGGAAGAAAATACCAAGAGCTATATCAGCTACTCCATCGATGGTAAAAGATATCGTTTGGAGCACGGTAGCGACAGTCAGTATATTAGCTTTTTTGATGGTAAAATAAAGAGCGATCTTTCTCCCTACAAATTGGGAGTGTCTGGTGGAGATTCAACAGATAAAGCCCCTTCCTACTTTATAACGATTTGGAATGACGAGCCAGTTAGCAAAGGTGTATGGAAAGTTTCAACCGATTTTAATCCGAATCCTCAAGTGTTAATGAGCTGGGTGCATCTTAAAACTAAAAATCCACTTGTGTATCGGGGTTATTGGTCATTTTACGAGGGTACAATAGAAATCACAGAGCTGACTGAGCATACAATTAAAGGGGTGTTTTCCGGAGTTGTAGAGGAAGATCCGAATAGTATCATTCGGTTTTACGAAAAATTTCAGGTAACCGACGGAGAGTTTTTTGTGAATCGTAGACCTGGTTATTCAATCGAGTCCAGATAATATTCGGATCCATTGTCCGATGCGTGCTTTCGATCACTTGATTAGGTACCAGTGGAAGGCGAAAAAGTGGAGTATTACGGAGTTTTAATGTAAGAGTTCATAGATTCTAAAGTAGAAATGAGTCTGACTTTGCTTATGAGAAAAGCACTGGATAACTTTGGACTATGATCGACCACAAAGCGAGATACCAAAAAGGGCTTAATTTGCATGACCTTTTCCCGGCCAAATCAGGGGAGTGCGCATGTGGCTGTGGAATGCCTATCGGTGGCCGAAAGAAAAAATGGTTTTCGGAGTCATGCAGGACTCAATCCTATATTCAATTTGCGATAATCAAAGGAGATATTCAAGTCATCAGGTGGCAATTGTTCAATATTGATCACGGAGCCTGTCGAAGTTGTGGCGCCATAACTGAAGACTGGGAAGCAGATCACATCCTACCCGTATCAGAAGGTGGTGGTGGATGTGATCTGGGGAATTACCAAACACTATGCAAGGATTGTCATAGAGAAAAACATCACAAATTCCCCCACCAGTGGGATATTTCCATGCATGCGGCCTCTACTTCTTTTCTCCTGGCAACCTCCGCATCCGGACAGGAAATTATTCGTTGTTGGAATGCATCGAATGAAAGGCAAAGTCTTTTGTTAATGATGCCTGCATCCTCCGGCATAGCCACGTTTATGAAATCTTTGGCTAGCAAAGCCACGATACCTTGCCCGTAAGCAGACAGTGGATTTGTCTTGATGATGCTTAGTTTCAAAACACCTATCTGCTTTTTGCCGCGAACCGTCCCAGCTAAAAATAGATCAGGGTTTACGCTAATATCGACTCCGGATATTCGAATCAACGGATTTCCACCCCTCCAAGGCCCTGTCTCAATATTTTCCAATTCAGGCAATTCCATTTGCTGAATTAATTGAAGAACACTTATCGAGTTTGCGACATCATTTTTCTTGAATTCAGTGCTGACGTCCGCATGGTTCAGCAATTCGATCTCATCAGCTAAAACTTGCTCATTTCTTTTCGACAAATACTCTATAGCCACTTCTCGAGCAATGGAGTACCGGGTCGTAGTTACTTTGGGCGGGTATTTTGCCGACTGAACTATTGTTTTTCTTCGTGCCACCGACGCCTCGATGTACTCGGCAAGTTTATTGACGGAAATTCTTGGCTTTTTTAATGGCTCTGTTGCCGGAATCCCTGTTTCTGCAAAATTGAACATGATTTATAAAGTTTGATTTGGAGGTTTGTACGTGGATTCGCGCGACCTTATCGACAACGAGGGAAATTTTCAATCTTTAAGCCCGAAGTCGGCTATTTTATCTTTTCAAGCACTGCAACCCCCTGAATAAGCGATTCTTCCATCGTGTAAGGGTCTTTTAGAAACAGTGTCCGAGGCCCGAGCTTGTGAGGTTTCATGAACCAGGTCAGCCGCTTCTTTTCAACGACATAGCCAATTTCGAATCCCCTCTTATCTACATACTTGTTTTCCAAATAGTCGTGAGAGTCCTTCGTGTCATTGGGAGCCATTGCCTTTAATTCGTTGTAGGCTTTGATCAGGTCACTGTAATCTTCCGCTGCAACCGAACCGGAATACTGGCCGCTAGTTACCTGGTAAAAAAGTTTTGTCTCGCCCTTCGCAGTTACTTTTCGAATGCGCGTCTCTCCGTATGAGAGCTGCAAAATCATTCGGGTCAATGTAAAATCCTCAATTTTTATAAATCCGTCATGCTTTTCAACGAATTCGTCGAGTTTGGTTGGTGGGGACTTTGGCTCTTCCTGGGCGAAACAGGCCGGCCCAAAGGAGAATAGAAAAACTGTAATCGAGTAAAATGATTTCATTCAATTGAGGGTAGGTAGTAACTATCCGTAATCTTATTACAATCCAAGTTAATATCAAAATAGTTTGATATGTAATCACATCCCGGACCAGGCCCGGGATGTGATGTGATCGGGTTGGTGATCGATGCTGCAATGCAAAAATCAAGCACAGTCAAGCATGAAGATTTTCAACAAGTCACGGAGGTCAAATTCAAGATTCGAATGACAACCTGAATTTGGCAAGTTCGTCAATTGATTTCAACTGGTACTCAATGCCGGCCTCTGTGCCCACGTTGATAACTCCTCCTCGGGAAATGAATTTGTTTAAAAACTCGTAGAAGTCTTCTACGAGAATGGGTTGCATCGAGTACAGATTAAGTAACTCAGTTTTGTTTAAAGTGATCATAAATAATGTTTTAAATTGTACAATCTATTTATACCCCGCTGAAATCTAACCTTATCACAGTTGACGATGTTTTTTACCAAGACGACAATGAGCTGATATCTAGTATTTTGTCACGTCAAAGGGCTATTTTACGATAGTTACCAATTGAAGAGGTACTCCTATGTATTCACAAACTCGGATTGAAAACGCATTGCGGTTGTTTAAGGATGTAGATATGTTAGACCTACACGATTTTCCCGAAGATCAGCGTCTGTATGTTGGTAACCAGTTCAAAATTCTTGTTGAGACAGGTGCGGCAAGGGGGATTCATGCGATCGGAGATGACTGTCCTATCCCTTGCGACCTGAAAGGGCCTGGGAAGATGTGGAGGAGCCAGATTTCCGAAAGTAGGCTATTACTATGCACGGACTGCATGCTTCCGATCTTAATGGCGGACTTGCTTTCGGGTATGTTATTTATGTCCCTCGGTTACCGCTCCGGCTATTGCAGTCAAATTCGCAATTACACCAAGATATTCTGAGATCTTTTTCCTGATATTACTTACCTCTTTTTTGTCTGCACCCTGCACGCTTTCAAGCTTTTCTGCCTCCATAAGTAGTTTTGTAACACTACTCTTAAAAAGTTCATACTGTCCATAGAACCCGCCTTGCAGGATGAATTGATCTGCTTCGGCTCTTAATTCGATATGAATATCAGTAGGGTAAAGATGATAAAGGTCGATGAGGTTTAGTCGAGCGAAGAGCTTAAGAATTTGCTCGAGTTGATCAAAGCGGGCTATATGTTCGAATGGTTGGTAAACGCAGATTACGTCTCGGCGTCCATTAGATAGTTCAAACAACGTGTGCAAAATAGCGTCTTTTTGTTCAGCGGTAATCAGATTGTTCATTGAATTCTGTTGGATTTTTTAAGAGCGTGGGGAAAACACGACTAGGTGCTGTTCTTATTTATAATTTGAGCAATTATAGATTTTTTATAATCAGAATCGCCATCAAAAGCACACCTGTGAGAGACACCAAAATTGTCATGCATCCAACAGTCGTCTTGTTGTAAACCCTGTTGTATGCAGCCTTTTTGGGGTTCGTGAGCCAACCTAGGCCCTTTGGGGCTTTTAAGCCAAGGCTATGGCGGATAACTCGCTTTACGCTTGTTCTTGCTGCGATTCTCTTCTTTATCGAGGGTTTTCTGAATCCAAACTTCATGGTTAGGGATGTTAAAAGTTAACAGTTGCATTCGCTCTTTGAAACATACGTCTTATTGCCGTTTGAATTAATATAATAGCAGCCTCCTTGCGAACCTTTGTGTAGTGATTTTCCATTGTGTGTACCGCATCCCCCGCCATTAGGGCTGACATCATTGGAAGAGCAAGCATTAGTTGCAAAGAACATTAATGCGTAAATTGAGTAGGAGAGTTTTTTCATAAGTTAGGGGAGGTTTATATTAAAGGTTTACTTTCGGCGATAGGAACTTCCTGAGGATCTTCGATAAGAGCTACCTGAGGATTTTCCGTATGACGATCCAGAGGATTTGTGGTATGAGCTCGACGACGATCGGCGCGCAGAGCTTCGGGACGAGTGTGACGTTTCGCTTTTTATATACACTTTGTTTCCTTTGGAATTTATGTAATATCGGCCGCCGCGTGGGCCGGTGTAGATGGTTGCGCCTGTACTTGGGGTGCTTCCATAAGGCTTGCTCGTGCTTGCTTTATAGCTTGTTCTCCCGCGTGCGAGTTCGGAATGTGTGTCAGTAAAGGTGTACAATGCGTAACTTTGTCTGTAAGCCTTCCGGCCCAACCGACTATGCCTGATGGGTTTTGTCCTGCGGGAAATCCCAGTTGTCCAATACTTACGAGATTTATAAAACGCCTCGGTCGGATTTTCCGGCTCTTTCCGGTTTTTAGTGACCACTGTAATAGTGTCCGATACTGTGGCTTCGCCAACTGGACTGGCTCCAACGCCCTTTTCCCCATACAATGTTACGGGTTCCACTACAACAAGAGTGTATTGTCTCAGGGAGCAACTAGATAGTAGCGCAAGAAGAAGTGGCAAATATCTTTTCATAATTTCTGATGGAAAATAACAGTCGAAATAGTCCTGGAAGTAACATCATCATAACAATGAAAAGTAGAATTACTTTTATGTTAGAGCTATAACTAGGAGATGAATGCTTTCTCCTCTTTCGACTTACTAAACGGTCAAGACGATGCACGCCTGGCCAATTATTGTCACGCGATGAGTGTTAATACAAACATCAATATCACACGCAAATCCATACGATAAGTTACTTGCGGACATACGGGCTATCATTCGCGAGGAGGTGTCCGGGCTGAGGCAGCCGGAACAGAGGACACTACCGGGGATTGATTTCTCGGACTACGTCTCGTTTAAGACCGCAGCTGAGGAGCTCGGAATCGCAAGTCAGACCCTTTGGAGCCACAAGACGCGTATTGGCTACACAAAGCAATTCGGGCAGATATTCTTCAAGCGCCAGGATTTACTGAGGTACCTGGACGAAGGCCGGCCGGTGCCAGAATCTCGGATCAAGTTCACGAAGTATACGAGGAGGAAATCGGGTGGTTAGGGTTGAAGTTGCCGGGATATATGCTCGACAATACACAGCTCTCTCAATGAATCATCTGGATACTTCGATACTTTGCAGCCCCATCGACATTGAGAATTTTTATAGTTGTTTGATTTTTGGCGCGATTGAAGTCAGCGATGCGTCTGATATCGATTGATGCTTCTGTATGTAAAGTATAACACTTTCCAGGAATTGGATATATATTGTTTTCTATTGAGCCTATGTCTAAGCGTCGACCGGTGACTACGTCTCGCAAAAGAATCGAATCTTTCGATCCGTCATTCATGCTGTCGTCAGAGCATCTGAATGAGCGTAAAGGAGAGGAGGTACTGAAATTGTCAACTGAAATCACATGGTTAGAGAACTGGCCTAATATTCGAACGTCATTAAAATGTTCCATGTAATTCGTATGGTCAGTTTCTCGATCAGTACGCAGGTTATAGCAAATTGCTTTCCAGGTAGCCGCTGGAATGTTGATCCGCCATGCCCAAGTTCTTTGTGATTCAAACCTTTAGCGGCGCCTGGGTTTAGTATTTTTGATGTGGATGACGGTCCCTACCCGCGAAGATCTTGTTCCATAGATTTCGAAGGCCCTCATCGCGCACTTACCGGAAAGGCCAGTTTTGTTTTTGGTGAGAAATTCGACCTGTTTATCGTCGAGGATTATACCGGTGGCATACTGCTTCTGTTGCGCGTTGTAGTAGACCGAAAGCTTAACCGAGGCGAAGCCTTCTTTCATTCGGCGCTTATCGAATAGCAATTAGACGGAGGGTCTTTTCATAGAATCGGAGACAAATCAAGGGTATTTTTCACAATGAATTCACAATGTAAAAGTAAGAAATGCACAGATATTCACTACAACTGATACACAGTTTCAATTTAAAAACCCCGTTATTTGCGTCAAATAAGCCATTTTTTATTCTTCAATATATCTCAACACTTACTATGACAAATTCCCGTCGTAAATTCATTGCTAGCTCTGCCGCCATAGCAGCAGGTGCTGCGGCTGCCGTAGCGGCACCGGCGAAGAGCAAAACCCCGTTGGTGCATCATGTATTTTTCTGGCTTAAAAATCCTGGCTCGGTGGCCGATCGTGACCGGATCATCGAAGGGTTGAAAACACTGCGGAAGATCGAGGCGATCAAGGAGCTTCGCATCGGGGTGGTGGCGAGCACGGAGAAAAGGGATGTCGTGGACAATAGCTGGGCGGTGTCTGAGCTGATGTTTTTCGAAGACCTTGCCGGCCAGGCAACCTACCAGGATCACCCGATCCACCAGAAGTTCATCAAAGATTGCAGTCACCTGTGGGACAAGGTAATCGTATACGACGCTATGGACGTTTAGTCGTTGGAGGGAAGAAGGGGAGAAGGGAAGAAGGGAAGAAGGGAAGAAGGGAAGAAGGGGAGGACAAAAATCCCTTTCCTCCTTCCTCCCTTTCCTCCTTCTTCCCTTTCCTCCTTTCCTCCCTTTCCTCCTTTCCTCCTTAATTCCAGTAATGTATCACGGCCATTCGAGCTCCCGGGCGTCGCTCGTGGGTTTCAGGCCGGGATAGCCAGCCAGTTGCCCGCCGATGAAGTTAAGGAGGTCGCGGGCGACGCGGGGTGGGGCAATGCTTTTCAGGTGCTTGCGCTTGCCGTTGAAATAGACGATCAGCGTAGTGATGGCCGAATCGGCGCCTTTGAAATTACCGAACCGGAGTGCTCGGAGCTGGGCGTTCCGGAGTTGGTGAATGAGTTGGTTGTAGGTATCGTCGTCGAGCACTGCCGAATAGGTGCCTTTTCGCATCGTTTTGTCGCCATATTCATTTCGAAAATGCACGTAAAGGTTCCTTGCACTATCGACTTGCAGCGATACATGCGGGGCGCGTCCTCCAAAGAATGAATGGTAAACCAGTTTTTCAAAAGAAATGGACCGGTCCGTGAGGTACGCTTTCTTTCGCAGGGTTATGGACGGTTTATCCCAAAAGAAGGCTTTCGAAAAATCGGATACAGGTTCTACGACCAAAACGGAATCGTTGCTGTTGATAATTTTCAAGTCGTAACGGTCTACGTATTCTACCTGACTGTTTGTAGAAGAAGCCGTGTATCTCGACTGATAGCTCAAGGTATCGCCGTGAATGAACAAGTGGAAGAAATCTTCCTTCAATTCCCTGCTGCACATGTAATTGACCGAATCTTTGCCGATGTGCAGAATTTCAATCATTTCCAACTGCGACGAAATCCAGATTCCTTTCAGCTTTTCGGGCTGGGCAACGGAAATTCTGTTGCAAAGCAGTATGATTATCAGCGTGGCGGCGATTAGGCGGGCGATCATGCGGGTTGTTGCTAAATTGGTTAAATGTATATAATTTATTTACATATTTGCCCGCCTTGCACCGAACATTTATTTTGACTTCATACAACGATTGATGTCACCCCGAGCCTCTTTATGCTAACCCCTGCGTCATGCGCGGCGGCGGGTTTGTATTTCAGCCAATCAATGCGTCAACTTCTACATGTATTAATGCTGCTGGCGGCGTGTGCCGTCCGGTTGTTCGCTCAGGACACTACTTCTGTCACATTTACGGAAGAGAATAGCGCTGTGGTGGAGCAGCGGTTTATCGACCGGTATGAGAATGTTTTCATGACCAAAGTCCCCACGCGGAAGATGTTCAAGCTGGGATACCTAGCGACGACTTATAACGGACTCGGGTTCAATGCCGCGTTTGAATATAAGATACTGCCGGCTTTATCGCTGGAAGCATCGCTCACCGGCCGGACCAATCGCACAGGAAACGCCATCACATTGGAACGATTCGAGCGGCAATTCAGCGGGAATAATCTTTTCGCCGGCATCGCGAGCCGGTGGTATTTTGCAATGAACAAGCGGATTGCACGCCGGCAAAGCGCCAACAATTTCAGCGGCAGCTATTTGGGAATGGCATATGAAAGATCACTGGCGCCGATTCAAAGTGACAGGCCCAGGGAGCATTTCAGTATCACATATGGGTTTCAGAGCCGTTTTCTGGCCAATGGCTTTCTCGATTTCTCGCTGGGTATTTACTATGCCAGTCCGTATCTGTTCCTGTGGGACAGGGGTTATCGACCGCCGCCAGGATTCAATAACCGAAATGTAGTCATTGCATCGAGGGCTCTGGTTGGCCTCGCATTCGGAGATTGGAAGCGGAATGACAAAGGGCCATTATGCGACGTCCTGCAATGCGACTATTTTGTGAAGCAGCATTTCAAAATCCGGCTGCCGGAGGTGAACATTGGTCTGGATGCTCAGTCACTCCGTGGGGAAGTGGGCTATGAGCGAAAGCTGGGTAAGAGTCCGTTGTCAGTCAATTTCGGCATTGTCGGCGAAATGAACATTTCTTCACTGGAGATGAGCTCGCTTAATGCGGTAGGAGAAGGACAGATGCGGTGGTATTATCTGCAAAAGAATCAAGTTAGAAGGGGTAAAGCCTCTGACAATCTATCAGGGTTATACGTCGCGCCCCGGCTTGCATACAACTATTACAGAACTATTCGCAATGACGGAAGGATTTTCAATAACTGGAATGTTTCTACGGGAGTCCTGGCTGGTTATCAGCAACGTTTGTTCAATAAGCTTTACTTTGATGCAGGTGTTAGCTTTTCCGGTAGACTTCTAGAAGGAAGAATTTTTAAGTTAAGATATGGCGAGCTACAAGCCAAAGCAGGGATCGGCTTTGCACTTTGAAAACCTATCCCTGCTTCAAAATTCCTAGTCCGCAATGCCGGATGATGCCGTAAGTTTAATGTCGGCATGCGTCCAGGCCTTATCAAACGCGGATTTGATTGCCTGCGCTTCGCTGTTGTTTTTTTGTTGTAGCAGAGCATTGTACAGGCCAATCAAAGCCCAGCCGTTTTTCTTCCAGGTCTGTAAGTCCTCGCGATAGGTGCGCTCTGCCTCGGCATTTTTCCCGGCTTTGAGCAGCACGGCTCCGAGGTGGTGCCGGACGGAGAAAAACCAGTCGGGCGGCTCGTTGTAGTTGAGGTTATCTTCGAGGGCAATGGCCTCGCGGAGCAAGGTGGCCGATTTGTCGAGCTGGTTTTGTTGCGCGGCGATACCGGCCGATAATACCTTGGAGGCGATTTGCACGAGATCCACGGAAGTATTGATGTTCCAGACCGTGATGTCTTTCAACGTCGTGTCGGCGGCCAATGCAGTGAGCGACTTCATTTCTTCCTGCGCGTGAGGCAGGTCATGTTTGCCCAAAAACGCCATTCCCCTTGCATAATGCCAGATTGCCCGCGGATAAACCAGGTCCTTGCCCGGACTAGGTTCGGCCAGCAGCGTATCCCACATCGAAAATTTTGCGGCTACATAGTAAGGGATGGTATAATAATGCTGCAACGTGCCCCACCCTGGCTGGCGCATTACTTCCTTCGCGGTGTAATGCTGTACTTTCCGTGCGGCGAGCCAGGCCAGATTGGAGTTACCTTCGAGGGCAGCGGTAGCCACCATGAAGTGGTAGTTGTGCGGGAAATAGGCGAGCGGGTAGGCGCCCTGCGCATGACACACGGTGATGTAGTTGCTATCCGCCTCGACCGACCTTACATTGGAAAGCGAGCCCAAATGATAGTCGCCGGTGAGGATGTAAATATGCGACGGCATGTGGAGTAGGTGGCCTGCGCCCGGAACCAATGAATCGAGTAACGCCGCCGACCCCAACGCTTTTTCGGGCCTGGCGGAGGCCTCCACGGCGTGTATGTACAGGTGATGCGCACCCGGATGCAGCGGGTTCTTTTTCAACAGGCTTTCCAGGACGGCCAGTAATGCCGGCGTCCAGGATTTGGCTGCTTTTGTTTTCTTATCGTACAAATCCCACGGATGCAGGTCCATTTGCGCCTCGGCATATAACGCGCCGACATCGGGATCGGAAGGGAATTGATCATACACCTTTTTCATCGCGTCCGCGAATGCGATATCGAGCGGTGCTCGGTTGGTAGGAGGAGATTCCGTGTACCGCGTGGCTAACGCGCCGATCAACGCCTTTTCTTTGGGTGTGCACGAGGCTGCCAGCTGCTGCGCTTTTTGGGTGGCCGCCCAGGCCCGCTGAAAATTGTCCGATTCCATTCCCGCATTGTAGTTGGGGCCCAGCACGTAGGCATAACCCCAAAAAGCCATCGCGCAGGTCGAGTCGAGCCGGGTGGCCTGGTAAAACGACCGGGCCGCCTCTGCGTGGTTGAAACCGTAGGAAAGCATCAGTCCCTGGTTAAAGTAAGCCTGCGCCTCGGGGCTGGACGTGGTAATTTTAAAATCGATGCCCTTCAATCCATCGAGCATAGGCGCCTTTTTGCCCGAACTGTACCATTCGGCGTCGGTGGTTTTGGGATTGTAACAAACCGTAATCCGCGCCGCGTTGTCGGACGCCGGTTTTTCAGATTGCTCCTTCTTTTTGAAACAGGACGAAAAGAGGACAATCAATACGAGGTAACAATGGCCATGCTTCATGAGCGTAGAAGTTTGAGTCACAGATCATGCAGAAGGAAAGTGAGCCGCGTAATGCGGTGTGCACAAATTAAGAAAATATGAGACTGGTAATGAGTGTGTTGAGGGGTTTTTAGCGAACGGTCGGTGCAGCGTTTGTAGAATGCCTGTAAAGCAGTTCGATGTATAACTCTGAATGGTATACGATGGAATTTGTCGTTTTGAAGAAAAGCAGGTGTTAAAGGTGGTTGTAAATTTCAATTTCAGGACCATCTTTATTAGATTTAGGCCGATAGCCAATTAGCCTAAAATATATCTTACTTTCCGGGATTGCAATTGTTACAGTTTGATATTTTCGACGCCGTTGTTTCTGCCATCGCTCATTTAAGTTTGATTTTGTTCGGATGGTCGGCATTCATGATTGCCAGTGCGAACCTTGAATCTCAAATGGGCGAGCCGCCTATCGCTCAACTCCTTTTGATTTTCGGGATTTATGGTGGACTTGGGCTTGTGACTTTGCACTTGCTAACTTGGTTATATTCGGGAATGGCGTTTCTCGGCCTTGTCGCAGTCACTTTTGTGGCACCCTTTCTTGGTTTTTGGGTTTCGTATTCACTAAGACAATTGCGCAGAAAATCGAGGTGGCACAATACGCTGTTCGTGCTTGGCCTTCTCTATTTGCCTGCGGTAATTACCTTGTTAGTTGCTATGTTTTTGGTTGCGAATAGATTAGAGGGGGGTGTGTGACTACATTTTTTTGCCAATCTGCTCACACCTTCCGCATTGATTTCAAATATTTCCTATGCCCCCGCACCATCGCCAACCCATCCCTGAACGTCATTTGCGGTGTGCCGTTGCGCGCATTCGCGATGCTGATTTCAAAAAGTATTTTCCAATGCCGGTAGATCTCTTTCCAGGCGAAGAACAGCGTATGCTTCGGGTCGTAGATGTGCGTTGGTTCGCTGGCGGCGCCGTTGAGTTCGATGATTGAAAAATGCTGTCCGGCTTCGAGGGCTGTCCAGTTTTTGAAACGGATATCAAGCCGCCCGAAATAGAAGCCCGGTATTCCGGCGCATATATGGTCGATCACCTGCGTGAGCAAAGGTGTAATGCGATGGCTGAGGTCAGTGAATTTGGAGCCGCGGCTGTGGTTGCCGTAAGGAACCAGACCGACCTTTTCGCCAGCGGCAGGAACGGACCTTAATCGCTCACCCAGAGACTTATGCAGGGCGGGCAGTTGTAAAATTGCGCGATCGTCTTGCATGATCAGCGTGAGAATGTCCGAGATCCCGTCCCCTGTGACGCCCAGCAGCTCTTTCCCGACGATTCCCGAAATGTGTCCCTTTTGTTCTCCCGGCATTCGGTGGTAGAATATGCCCGCTTCGTTGGGGTAGTCGATGTAGGGCTGCAAAAGGAAATCGACCCGGCTGCTTTGGCGATAGTCGTTAAGATCGGCTTCGGTTGTCAGGAGTTGCACCTGTACACCGCGTTCGCCGACGTCGGGTTTGGCGATCAATGGGAACTTGAACGAAGCATTATGCAGTAATGCCCGCACTTTTTCCCGCGAGATGCCTGCCTCGCATAATAGCGTCTCTGGATAAGTATTTTTGGGCATAAGCGCGTAAATCCTGCTCTTGTGCTCCCCTGTGAAGCCGGCATAGCGCATGGAAGGATTGGCTGCTCCAAAAAAGCAAACCGATCGGGCCTTCATGCTCAGCCATAGCCACGCGGGTACCATGGGCAGGTAAACGCATTCCAGCGGCCAGTATTCCCAGTTCCGGAGGCGGATCAGGAAGCGCTTCGCCTTCCAATGAAAGCTGTTAAATGCCGCGTGCTCATCGGAGACTGCCAGGGGCTGTCGGGTCACAAACGTTGTTCCGGTCCGAAGGTCGTGGTAATGCATGGCGGGCTCCGGGCTGGTCAGGTCTATGGATGTAACGCTCACGGTAGCCATTGCGTCCCGGTGTTCGTTGAAGCTCTGTCCAGGATCGAACCTGATGTCGTCTTGGGTATGAAAATCCAGAATGCTCCCGGTGTTGATGGCGGTTTTGCCATACCACTGTTGCAGCTTCGCGGCCCGCATTTGTCGCGCATCATCATTGTAGAGTGTCGTCGATGCCCAGATATGCGGCTGATGTGCGTCGAGTTCTTGTCGATGCTTGCGGCTGCCATCCCAGGTACAGCATATTAAGCGGCCCCCTGTGAACAGGATCAGCGTAAAGGGTTCGATTCCTTCCAAAGACATCGCTTCAAAACAATCCGCCGGAGCGGTTGCTTCCACAATTTCGAGCAAGACCAGCCCCCGGCTTCTGCTGTACGAAGGCTTGCGCGCATGATTTTGAAAACCTCCGTTCAGCAGCACCGCAGCGTCGCGCCGGCCTTTCAATGCGATCCAGGTGCCACCGGCCTGGGTGTCTTTCGGGTAGGTGAAGGGGGCGGCCGCGTAACGCGTTACGGGCGGCTCCGCGGGAGCGCGATCGGTGCGTTCATCCCGGTTGGAGGTCAGGAATGCACCTTTCCCGGTCGGAATGTAGGTTACGGTGCACATTGTGCCTGGCGGTATCGGATGGTGGAACTGGCTACGCCGAAACTTTCCGGCAGCTGCAAGGCGGTGAGTGCTCCGATGCCGATTTTCATCAATGCCATATGGTGCACGGCGTGTTCGAGATTGTAAACCAGCTCCCGTTCATAGTTGGTTTCAACCTGAAAGCCGGTTTGGTCAGCCTCCGTGGCGGTTGTTAAAAGCAGGGCCTTATTTTCCTTGTCCAGGCTAATCGCAATCCTGTGCAACCCGGCCAGTGCCAGTTTTCGCTGCTGTTCAATGGCCTTATCCCGATGCCTGGCGTCATAGTTCACATCGCCAGACCGGTAGCCGCGGTCGAGCTCGATAAAAAATTCGATCACGTGGCGTACGTGCCCGCCCAGGGAGGCGCCCGAGAGGATGGGCAAACTACGCCCATATTGCTCGTCGGACAATGCATCCAGCATGGCGCTGATCTGCGCCAAAGCCGCTTTAATTGATTTTGTTAGTTGCCTGTTCATGTCGTTCGTTTTGGAATTGGGGACAAAAACAATGCCCGTTTTAGAGATTGGGTTTACATGTTAGTCGCGCGGCTTTACGCCCGAAATGCTACTGCGGTGCCAGTAAACGAGCACGAGACAGGTCATGAGCACGACTACTGCCATAACAAAAAGCTTCCCCGAGTCGTTTTGCACGACGATCCCCAGCCGGGTAAGGTGCATGAAAACGGCGCCTGTCATCACGCCGATGCCAACCAGTGCACCATAGGCGGTGGTACGGGGGATGAGGATCAGAATGGAGGCGATCAGCTCCAATACGCCCACGAATATACGTCCCCAGGGCTCCATGCCGACGGTCGAAAAGATGTATACGGATTCGGGGGCGGCCGAAAATTTAAAATAGAGCGTCTGCAACATAATCACTGCCGCTACCAGCCGCAGCAACCACGACCATCCCGGATGTGTTTGCGTTTTCATCACTGCTTGTCTTTGATTAATGGCCATTGTACATCTGCTTTTTCGATGAGTTCTTCCCGTTTTTCCGACCAGTTGTTCTTGACTTTCATATTGTAATTGAAATACAATTTGTTGTCCGCGATCGTCCATGTTTCCGCTTCGGTGGGTGCTTTGTGGCCCTGGGAAGTTCCGTAGGCACAGTAGCCGCCATATTGCGGCACATACATGTCGGGTGCAGCTTTGAAGGCTTCGAGATTGGCGCGGCTGGCGAAAAGCCAATCGGCACCTTTGTAATGATACCTAAGGCTGTCGGCGCCTTCAACCGGCCTCGCATCTTTGAAAAAAGCGACGACGTCATATCCTTTGATGGCCTTTCCTTTCGGCGCGAAAATTTCGGATTTCTGAGCAAATGCTGCCTGGGCTGCCAGCATGAATGCTGCTGCAAATAGTACTTTGTTCATGTGCGTTGCAAGTTTTAAGGTACAAACTTCATCCAGTTGCGATCGGCCTGTGTTTTCAGGCGTACTTCGTCCTGGTTCCAGCTTTTAAGGGTGTTATTAAAGAATTTGTTGTAAAACAGATAGAGCTTCCCGTCCACAATTTTGAACGTTTCGGGATCAACCTCTACTTTTTCTCCTTTCTTACCCATGGCATATGCGCACCAGCCGCCGTATTGCGGCTCGTAACGTGCCGGGTTGCGCGCAAACTCGTCCTTGTTTTGCTTTGAAGCAAAGCGATAAATAACGCCGTTGTAGCTGGTCGAAATGTCCTTTTTGCCCTCCAAAGCCTTGTTCATGGTAAAATAGGCCATCGGATCATAGCCCTGAATGGCAAGGCCGGACGATTCGAGATTGTATTGCTTTTTGCGAATCTCTTCATGCTGCGCGAGGGCGACGCCCCCGAACAGCATGAAAAGGAAAATGAGTTGGATGTGTCTTTTCACTGCAATGTGACTTTAATGATGTTGTCGATTGCCGGCAAGGTCGTGAACTTGTTCGGATTGGGTACGGGCGCTATGGCTTTGCTTTCATTGAGCGGTGTGCCCGCGAGGTTGAATTGTGTAATGCCCGCGCCGGGGAACTGGTCGATGGCCGTGCCGTTGTCGTATAATCCGACAGTCCCCGAGACATCGCCGCTGGCATTCCCGTCGATGTCGTTACCGCTTGTGGCAAAGAACCAGTCGTTGGAGAAACCATACATGGTGGCAATCGCAATGCGATCGCCGGACGCAATTGTGAGCGGTTGTGAAACCTTGCCCCCTGTATTTCCGCCGATTCTGGGCAACAGCACCGTGCTGGTCGGTTCTTTGAGGACGTAGACGTTCTTAATACCCGCTTTCATTTTCAGTGCGGCCGCAAGAACATCGGCATTGCCTTTCTGGGCGAGTTCTTTCAAACCTTCTCCACGGTCGTTTTCGCCGGATTTAAAAAATGGGTTTTCAGTACCATTGTAAACCACAACCAATACCGGTGAAAGCGGCGTGAAAATGCCGGTTTGAGAGGCTAGCCAGGTACTCATAGGACCGTTATCGCCAGCTTCGGCAATGCGGGTCAATGCCTCGGTTGTCGCTTTCCCTTCGGAATAAACAGGCTCGGGGAGCAACAAATTACCACCTGCTACATAGGAAATCGCCCAGACGCCGGGACTGAAAGGCGTCTCGTTCGCGGTACCGCCCGATTGGTTTTTAATGGTAATGGTAAACATCGAATTGCCGTCATAGGCCAGCGTCACATTCATGAGCTGAGAGGCAGGCAGAAATGCATGGCCGTAGTCATCCATTCCCGCCACTTCCTTGATATTGCGGGGCGTAGCCTCGGCAGTGCCCGGGTGTGTTACACTCATACCGGGCGCCTGGTTCACGCGGGAGCCGTTGTCCCAAAGTTTGATTTGTGCTGAAACATCGCCCGTAATGGGTGTGCCGTTGTCGTCGTATAGTCTGATTCCCGGATTGGCGGGAGCGAAAAACAGGTCGTTACTCCAGCCGTACATGGTGGCGAAGGTCAGGCGCTGGTTTTTAGCCGCTGAAAACGAGAAGGAAACCGATTGTCCCGGCAATATCACGGGCGGCGTGCCGGTGCCTTTGAATGTACCCGATTGCACGAGCGGTTTGGCGTCGAGGACGTTTTCGACGGTAAGGGTTTTGGCGGTAGGCTGCGGGTCATGGTCTTTGGTGCAGGCTCCGAAAATGAGGGCGGTCAGCGACAGCCCGAGCAATGATCTGATCATGTCTGTTTCCGTTTTGAATCGTTGGATGATGCAAAGCAACAACCACAGTATCCCGGCGGCGTCACGGAATTATAACAAAAGTATCACAGCGGCATTCCGCGCTGTTTTATTTGTAAACTTTGCAGAAAATCAGCGGATATGGATACCAAAAATGTGCTGATCGTCGAAGACGATACCAACATTACCGAGTTGCTTTCGATCCACCTTTCAGATCTGGGATGCAAGGTGGTTTCGGAAAAGAACGGGCAGAATGGCCTCGCGCGCGCCCAGGACGAAAGTTTTGACCTCATTGTACTCGACGTGATGCTGCCGGGCCTGAACGGCATGGAAATATGCCGGAAAATCAGGCAGAGCGATCGGCAGACGCCCATCATGATGCTCACCGCGCGTTCGGAGGAAATAGACAAGGTAATGGGCCTCGAAACCGGTGCCGACGATTACCTTACCAAGCCTTTCAGTGTTCGTGAATTCATTGCGAGGGTGCGGGTGATATTCAGGCGAAGCGAAGAGAAGGCACGTTACGCGGCGCCTATGCCGCAACTCATCAGCATCGCGGGGCTCGAAATCGACATCGATAAGCGCAAGGTGATGCTCCGCGGCGAGCGGCTCGATTTGTCGCCCCGGGAGTTTGAACTGATCGTTTTGCTGGCGTCGAACCCGGGCAAAAGTTACAGCCGCAAGCAGTTGCTGAGCCTTGTGTGGGGCTATGATTTCGAAGGGTATGAACATACGGTGAATACGCATATCAACCGGTTGAGAGGAAAAATCGAGGCCGACGCTTCCAACCCTGTATTTGTATTAACTACCTGGGGCATAGGCTACCGGTTTAACGAAGATCTGTGAAATGTCAGTCAGAACTATCGGAGGGAACCTTCTCTTCTGGAAAATAAGCGGTGTTTTTACGAGCCTGCTGATCATCCTGGGCATCATATTCGTCATGATCGCCTCCCGGTTTTCGAAGTCGTATTATATGACGGCCCACCAGCAACTGTACGGCGGAATCGCGCAGCACCTGGCGACGTTTACACAGCCCATTAAAAACGGCAAGCCTGATACGACCGTCACACACGACATCATCCATTCCACCATGGTAGCCAACCCGAGCGTGGAAGTGTACCTGCTCGATACGCTGGGAAACATTACCGACTACGTGGTACCGCAGGCCTCGGTACAAATGAAGCAAGTAGACATGGCGAAAGTGCGGGAATGGCTGGCCTCCGATGCCGGCAAACCTATGGGCGACAATCCGAAGCACCCCGGTGAAGCCAGCATTTTCTCGGTAGCGCCGGTGCTGGAAAATGGCGTGAGGGTCGGGTATGTGTACGCCGTGCTGGCTAGCGAAACCCAGAAGCAGATTCTTGCCTCGCTCACCGACGACCTGAATTTCAGGCTGGCCGCCTACATCTTTTTTGCCGCGCTGCTTGGGGCATTTACGGTCGGAATTGTGACGTTCTTTCTGATCACCGACAGTATTTGTAGCATCGCCGGGGTCGTGAAACGGTTCCGGGATGGCGACCACGCCGCCCGTGTACACGGGTACGCGACCGGTAATCTCGGTGTACTGACCTCCACATTCAACGATATGGCCGATGTGATTGTCGACAATATCGAAAAGATCACTGCTACCGACCGGCTCCGGCAGGAGCTGATCGCCAACGTTTCGCACGATTTGCGGACACCGCTTTCGATTATGCAGGGGTATGTTGAGACCATGATGATCAAAAAAGATACACTTTCGGAGCCGGAGAAAGAGCGGTATCTGTCGATCGTTCAGGAGGGGACCCGTAAGCTTTCCGGGCTGGTGGACCAGCTGTTTCAATACTCGAAGCTGGAAGCGAATGTGGTATCGGTACAAAAAGAAGTGTTTCCGTTGGACGAACTCGTTTCGGATATCCTCGGCTCCTACCAATTGAAAGCGGACGAGCGGAACATCCGGTTGTCGTTGGAAACGGTTCCGGCCCTGCCGCCCGTGTTGGCCGATATCGCATTGACGGAGCGAGTGTTCCAGAACCTGCTCGACAATGCTTTTAAATTCACGCCTGACGGCGGGCAGATTACCGTACGGCTGGAAGCATTCGGCCAGGGGGTCAAAATCCGGGTTGCCGACACGGGCGTAGGCATCGCGAAGGCCTATCAGGAGCAGATTTTCGAACGTTACAAACAAGCCGAGATGTATCCGTCGGGGCAGAAGGGCGCGGGTCTCGGCCTGGCGATCGTGCGGAGGATACTCGAACTGCATCAGACCACGATCGAGGTGGCCAGCGACAGCGGAAAAGGCGCCGCTTTTGAATTTGTGATGAAACGGGCATAATCGTGAGTGTCGTTGTCCGGCAAACGTTGCCCGACAAACGTTGCCCGACAAACGTTGTCCGGCAAACGTTGCCCGGCTTAGATTTTTACATTTACTTTAACCGGCGAACCGGAGCGTATTGTAAAGGAGACTAAGCTGATTATTGTGAAACAGGCGACCATTAAGAAATTCCGTTCATTCCTGAAATTCAAAAGGGGACTGACTGCGTATAGTTTAAGAAAGTTCAAACTCTATGAAGTCATTATCTTTTGGCTCAAAAGTATTCTTACGCGGTCGCAGTTTCTGATACTATCCGGGATATTGGTGGGGTGCAGTGCGGGGCTGGCCGGCGTGGTGCTTAAATCACTGGTCCATGCGATCCATAACCTGATTACCCACAAGGTCCATTTTGAAACACAGATTTTCTTCTACGCGGTATTTCCTTTCCTGGGGATCGTGCTCACATCCCTTGTCGTAATCCTGTTTTTTGGTGGTAACGATCGCAAGGGGATACCCGCCATCCTGCACGAGATCGCCCAGAATTCCAGCATAGTAGCTCCCGTAAAAATGTATTCGCAGGTGGTGCAAAGCGCTATTACGGTGGGTCTTGGCGGCTCTGCCGGTCTGGAAAGCCCTATTGCGGTAACCGGTTCCGCAATTGGGTCAAATTTCGCACAAGCTTACAAGCTCGATTACCGTGAACGGACATTGCTGCTGGCAGCGGGGGCCACGGCGGGGATCGCTTCGGCGTTCAATGCGCCCATTGCCGGGATGATGTTCGCGGTTGAAATACTGCTCACCGGAGTCGTGTTTACCGATTTTATTCCGCTCGTACTGGCGGCTGTTTGCGGTAATGTGCTTTCCAGGATGTTGCTCAATGAGGAGACCCTATTCCATTTCAGTAGCCGGCACCCGTTCAACTACCATAACCTGCCCTTTTACCTCGTGCTCGGTGCGTTGTGTGGACTTTATGCCCGGTATTTTGTGGTGATCGGGCACCAGGTAGAGCGATTTTTTGCCAGGCTGAAAGGTGGGAGGTTGAGAAAAGCGATGATCGGAGGAGGAATGTTGTCGCTGCTTTGTGTGCTGTACCCGCCGCTGTTCGGAGAAGGCTACGAAACCGTCAAGGCGCTGGTCAACGGGCAGGTAGGGGAGTTAATGGAAAACAGCTTTTTTGGTATTGTCGGCGCGCAGCGGTGGGCGGTTGTCGTGTTTCTGACGATTGTTTGCCTCCTGAAAGCGTTTGCCAGCTCTATTACCATTTTCAGCGGTGGTAACGGCGGAAACTTTGCACCCTCTCTTTTTGCAGGCGGCACCCTCGGATTTGTATTTGCGTTGTCGTGTAACTTCATCGGCATTTCCGATGTGCCCGTAGCCAATCTGGTGCTGGTAGGAATGGCCGGCGTCATGAGCGGCGTGCTTTATGCCCCGCTGACGGCCATATTTCTGATTGCCGAATCCAGTTCAGGGTATGATCTGTTTATTCCGTTGATGGTGGTAGGCGTGATGTCTTTCCTGATCTCCAAATGGTTTTCCACTATTTCACCCGATTTGCAAAGGCTGGCCGACGAAGGCAAAATATTTACGCGCGAACACGACCGGAACTTGCTTTCGCAGCTGAATACGCTGGATTTTATCGATAAAGACGTACCCGTCGTGGACATCGACCTGCCATTCGAAAACTTTGTCGACAGATTGCACGAAAACCGGCATGACCACCTGGCTGTGGTGGACCGCGAAGGGATTTTTCGCGGCATGATCCTCGTGAAGGAGCTTTATCCTTACTTGTTTACAATGGGAGATGAGGCTGATTTGTCAGTCGCATCGTTGTTGCGTCAGCCGCCGGCAACCGTAGCGGAAACAGAGCCGGTTGCCCGGATCGTAAGCCGATTGGATCAAACCGGTTCCTGGCATTTGCCTGTCGTTGATGCTCAGGGCCATTACATCGGTTTTATCGCAAAATCCAGGCTGCTCGACCGCTACCGCAGCCTGCTTCAAGCGCATTCAGGTTGATTTTACCTTTGTTTAAAAGAATACTTTTTTAACTTGCCGGCCTGCATTTCCCACCTGAACCACCTGCTATGGCATTCAACAGATACCTTCTTGCTACGCTTATCGCCGTCGGCCTGTTAATGGGCTGCCAGGACAAGGAAAGAGCACATGAGCTCGATGCGCGCGAGCAGAACTTACTTGCCCGGGAGAAAGAATTTGCGATTAAAGAAGCTGATTATCAGTCGCTTTTGCGCATGCGCGACAGCCTGCTTACTCCCAGGGACACGGCTGTCGTGATCCAACGCTGGCCCGATGATATTGCAGGGCTTTGGGCAAGCAAGTCGGTCTGCCGGGAATCTAATTGCAGCGAATATGTAATTGGAGATTTGCGTTCCAACACCTGGGAGTTTGTAAGCGACTCCACCGGGCTTTACACGCGGGTGATCAATAACAATAAGGTTGTCAGGGTGTTTTCGGCGAAATACGATAGTACCAGCATCCAGCTGCATTATACCAGCGATTCATCGGCCGCCAGGAATATGGAACTGAATGTGGAGCTGACCCGCGACAACAAGAACCTGATCAAGGGAATGCAGACCACGAGTATCGACAAATCCTGCACCGCGAAATTTTCCATTGAGCTAAACCGCCTAACCAACCGCTAGATGATGACGTTGCTCAACCTCCACATCGGCAGTTTGCCGATCGAGGACCCGGTATTGAAGTTTCTCCTTGAATTGATCATCATTCTGAGCGCACCGTTGTTGCTCAATAAGATCAAAGTCCCGCATTTGCTGGGCCTGCTGATCGCCGGTGCTGTGGTAGGGCCCAACGGCTTTAACCTCCTTTCCCGCGACAGCAGCGTGGTGGTAACCGGTACTACCGGTCTGCTCTACATCATGTTCCTGGCGGGGCTTGAAATCGATATGGGCGATTTCAAGAAGAACATGGGCAAAAGTATCACATTCACCGTTTTTACATTTGCCGTTCCATTTATATTGGGATTGATAGGAGGCTACTATGTGCTGCATTTTTCGATGCTCACCTCGGTACTGTTCGCTAGCCTTTTTTCGTCACACACACTCATTGCCTATCCGATTGTGAGCAAGATGGGTGTGGCCAAAAACCTGTCGGTCAATATCACTGTGGGAGGGACCATGCTTACGGACGTGCTTTCGCTGCTGGTACTGGCGGTGGTAGTGGGGATGACCCAGGGAGAGGTGAACAGCGCATTCTGGCTCAGGCTGGGCCTATCGGTGGCGGCATTCAGCCTCACGGTATTGTTTGTATTCCCAATCATAGGACGGTGGTTTTTCAAGAAGGTCGATGATAAGATATCCCAGTACATATTCGTGCTGGTGATGATTTACCTGGCGGCCGTGCTGGCGGAACTGGCAGGTATCGAGGCCATTATCGGTGCTTTTTTCGCAGGGCTGGCACTCAACCGGCTCATCCCGCACACGTCCGCGCTGATGAACCGGGTGGAATTTGTCGGTAATGCTATTTTTATCCCCTTCTTCCTGATCAGCGTAGGCATGCTGATCGATTTTACGGTGTTTTTCAAAAGCCTGGAAACGCTGGTTGTTGCTGCCGTGATGCTCGTCGCGTCCATTGGAGGGAAGTACCTGGCGGCGGTGTTTACACAAAAGACGTTCCGGCTGACGAAAGACGAAGGTATGATCATTTTCGGTTTGAGCTCGGCCTCCGCTGCGGCCACGCTGGCTGCGGTCATGGTCGGTTATAATATCATCCTCTCCGAAACCGAGAGTGGCGAGCCGGTCCGTTTGCTGAGCGAACACGTACTTAATGGTAGTATCCTGCTGATCCTTATTTCCTGTACTATTTCTTCGTTCGTGTCGATGTCGAGTGCGGCGAAGATTGCGGAGGCCGATAATGAGGCTACGGCGTCGGGCGCGAATCCGGAGATCGAGCATATCCTGATCGCCGTCAACTATGAGGATGCCGTGGAAAAGTCGGTCAACCTGGGCTTGCTCATTAAGGCCGGGCATAACAAGGACCGGCTGTTCGCATTGAATGTGATCAATGATGAGAAAAACGAGTCGTCTGTCCGAAATGCGGAAAAGACGCTTCATACAGCCGTAACCCTGGCTGCGGCGGCCGATGTGCAGATCCGGCCGCTTACCCGGTATGATAGCGATGTGGCTACCGGGATCAGTAACGTGATCAAGGAGCAGAAGATAACCGACCTGATCGTCGCGTTGCAGCCCGGGAAAGGCCTCACGCCGTCGTTCGTTTACAATCTCACCAATGGCTATTTACAGAACGAAAATGTGAATACGCTGATTTACCACGCGGCCCAGCCGATTTCTACCATTAAAAAATACATTGTCCTGATCCCGCCCAAAGCAGATAAGGAACCGGGCTTTTTTCATGCGCTGCTCCGCGTATGGAACATCGGAAAGTCGTCGGGTTCGGAAATGGCTTTTTATGCCAGTGCGCCGATTATCAGCATTATCGAGCGGGTAGCGGGGAAATCGGCCATTGAGCTGTCATTGCACACGATCGATTACTGGGGAGAGGCCGAGCAGGCTGCCGCCTCGTTGGAGGCCGATGAAGGGCTGATCCTGTTCATGGCGAAACGCGGTATGGCGTCCTTTTTTCCTCGAATGGGCCAGATGCCTGATTTTCTGAACCAGTACGCGTTGGAAAACAACTTCCTACTGATTTACCCATTCTCGCAGCAGAATGCGGACGAAACCGAAAAACGGTCGGTGAGCAACCACGATGATTTTGTGCAGATCGGCCGGATGATAGGCAAGATTTTCCCGGGATAGGCGCACGTCGGCTGATCCGTACAAGCAAGTAATTTGAGCCGTGGGGGAAATCGGCCGGGAGCGGCAATGGGTCATCTTTGTATTGTTAAAATCAACAAAAAAAGATGACCACGATAACCAAAATGAACCTGGGCCAAAACGGCCCGCTTGTTTCCAAACTCGGATTAGGCTGTATGCGCATGTCGCCCGTCTGGGGAAGCCAGGCCAACGACGAATCCGAAAGCATTGCTACCATTCAGGCGGCGCTGGACAATGGCATTAACTTCCTCAATACCGGGGATTTCTACGGCGCCGGACACAACGAATTACTGGTGGGCAAGGCGATCCGGGGCCGCCGTGACGACGCTTTCATCAGCGTCAAGTTCGGGGCTGTTTTTTACAATAATCAATGGCTGGGACTGGACCTCCGCTCGATAGCTATCAAGAACTTCATCAACTATTCGCTGGTACGTTTGGGGATAGACACCATCGACCTGTACCAACCATGCCGTCTCGATGGCAGTGTGCCGGTGGAAGATGTGATCGGTACCATTGCCGACCTGATTGCCGAAGGCAAAGTCCGCCACCTGGGCGTTTCCGAAATTACCGCGGCCCAATTGCGCGAGGCACACCGCATCCACCCGGTAACCGCGCTGGAAATAGGCTATTCGCTCGCCGACCGGCAGATAGAAAGCGATTTGCTGCCGACGGCCAGGGAACTGGGCATTGGCGTGGTAACTTTTGCCAATACCGCGGAAGGGCTCCTGACGGGTGAGCTGAAAGCCCCGCTTCCGGCAGGTAGTTACCAAAGTCATTTTTCACGTTTCCAGGGGGATAACCTGATCAAGAACCTGGCTACCGTGGAGGTATTGAAGCAGATGGCAACGGAAAAAGGATACGCGCCCGCGCAGCTTGCCATCGCATGGGTGAATGCGCAGGGCGAGCATGTCATGCCGCTGGTGAGCATGAGCCGGCGCGCGCGACTTCCCGAAAATATGGAAGCGATGGGCATTACGTTTACACCCGCGGAAATGGAGGTGCTCAACACGCATTTTGCTCCGGGCGCAATTGTAGGCGGGACTTATTTGCAACGCTAGCCGGTACTTTCAGCGTCCGCTTTTTATATCTTTACCCTGTGACGAATCCAACTGAAATAATCCCCGGAGTGATCTTCTATTCCTATTTCTCCAAGCAGAGAAAGGATAAAGTCGCTTTTATGGAACATAATACGCTGATTTTGCAGGTCTCTGGCCGTTTCTCTCTGGAAACGGCCACGCAGAAAATCTCGATGGGCGCCGGTGAAATGCTGCTGGTACAGAAGAATCAGCTCGGGGAGATTACCAAAACGCCCCTCGAAGGCGAGGACTATCAAACGGTGGTGATATGCCTGCAAGAGGATCTGCTGCGGACGATTGCACTGGAAGAGCAGGTGGAGACCGGGCACAAGTATTCCGGGCCGCCCAATGTGCTCGTTCCGGTGAATGAATTCCTGCGGGCGTTCTTTGAATCGGTGATGCCGTATATCCGCAACCCGCATGAAGCGGTAACGGAGAAGCTGGGTATGCTTAAAGTGAAAGAGGCGGTGCATTTGCTAATGCACGCCATGCCGGAGCTGGAAGAGCTGCTGTTCGATTTTTCGGAGCCTTACAAAATGGACCTGGAAAAGTTCATGCTCAGTAATTTTCACTATAATGTTCCGGTAGAAAAGTTTGCCCGGCTTACCGGAAGGAGCCTGGCAGGCTTTAAGCGCGATTTTCAGCGGATATTCGGCATGGCGCCGCGGCATTGGTTGCAAGAGAGGAGGCTCGCCGAGGCCCGGTACCTGATCGAAACCAAGCGCAAGAAGCCCTCGGCAATCTACCTCGACCTTGGGTTTGAGAGTCTTTCCCATTTCTCCCATTCCTTCAAGAAAAAGTTCGGAAAGGCGCCTACCGAATGGTCTGCGTAGCATATTGATGCTGGCCAGGCGTGATTAGCCCCTTCTTTTGGCAAGTTTGCACCCGCATTCACAGAGAATGGCCATGTACCTTTGTTGTATCACAATTCAACTGAAAACACAAAACGACATGGGAAAGATCATCGCCATTACCCAACTTTCAATCGACGGTGTGATGCAGGCACCCGGCGGTCCCGAGGAAGACCCCAGCAGCGATTTCAAACACGGCGGCTGGTTCATGCACTACGGGGACGATATGCTGCATGAAACCATCAGCGAAATCATCTCCGGGGAATTCGAAATGCTGCTGGGCCGCCGTACCTACGATATTTTTGCGTCCTACTGGCCCCTGCACGACGATGACCCGATCGGTAAGGCATTCAACAAGGCAAAGAAACACATCGCCACACGCACCCTCGACCACCTCGACTGGAACAATGCGCAGATCCTGCGGGATGTCGTGGAGGAAGTCGGGCGCTTGCGGGCATCGGAAGGCCCCGAAATCCATATCTGGGGCAGCAGTAACCTACTGCAAACGCTGATTTCAGCCGGACTTATCGATGAACACCGGCTGTGGATCGCGCCTGTTGTACTAGGCGGCGGAAAGCGTTTGTTCGAAAACGGCATCCCAGCCGGCAGCCTTTCGCTGGTCGACACGAAAGTTACCTCGACCGGAATGATTATCAATACTTACCGCCCGGCAGGGGCGCTGCCGGGGGAGGGCGTGTAATTGCTTCGCAGGTTATAAAAACGCTTCAACGGTTTTCATGATTCCAGGCGGCTTTGCGGGAATACCAGTTTCTTGACCTAATTTTGATTTCATGAGGTCACAGGTGCAATATAATCCAGGTCGAAAAACAAAAATGCGGGTAGTCATTGAAAAATTGGCACTGGTTCTTGTGGGTACTGCGGTTGTATGGTGTATCATCTATGGAATCATCTGGTACATCGACAGGGATTTCGAGGAAGAAAAACAGTTTATCTTGCAAAACCCCGTCAGGTCAATGGGAGGTGTAATTGGTGAAACGTCATACAAGGGTAAGGGATTTACTATCGAGTACATTGTGGACGATCGGAAATTAAGGTTTAAAACGAGCGTTACAAACGAATTTTTTGACAACACGTTTATTGGCGATAGTGTGCAGATTGTGTACTCGAAGATCGACCCGGAAAAGGTAATATTGCAGTATTCGCTCGACCATCCCAGAAAACGTTGATTTGCGTACAGGTCATTCCGACATGACTTGTACGCAAATTAATGTTGATCACGTATAATGATATCCGCACATAACCGGGCCTGGCTAGTCAGTCAGGCCCAGTTGCTGTTTGGCGAGCGCGTAATCTTTAAGGTCGGCGGTGTGGAGGCGACCCCGTTTGTTGGCCGGTATAATGATCCAGCGGAATTCGAGGTCGAAATCGATCGGGGTGAGCCTGGGCTTGAAGTAGGTTACATCGAAGTTGATTGCCCCAGCCTGGTTTTGTACCTGCATAAAAAAGCCCAATGTCAGTTCTTCGTTGGCAGAAGGTAGGGAAAACACGATACTTGGGCGGCCTTCATTACGGTAATAGGCCATCACCAGGGCGCTGTCGAGGACGGCCTGGGTAATATTGTTGTCGGCGTGCGTCACCATGAAATACGTTGAATCCTCTCGCTGCCAGGCCGTATTAGGCACTTTGATCCACGGCGAGACAATGAGATTGGCTGCTCCTGCGGGTCCGGCGGGGCCTGGTGCGCCATTTTGACCGGGCGTTCCCTGCGGACCCTGGGGGCCGGCCGGGCCGGTGTCGCCGTCGGGACCTTTACAAGCCATTATTGATGCTATTAGCAAAAGTATCCAAAGGCAGGTTTTGCCGGAGAGAGGTATCGTTTTCATCATGATTTCGAGATGGGAAGAGGACGGGCAAACGTTTCAAAACGCGTTGGTAAACACCAGAATTTACCACCTCGCTTTCCGGCGTAAAAACAGGAGGCGAGTACAAATAAAGGCTACACTACGGACAGGTGTAACTGTCTGATAATTAGGGTTTCATGTGAGTAAATATATTGAATTTAATTTGGATATATAAAGAATAAATAGCAATTTTTCTATACAATTATTGGTGCATCCAAGTCCCTCTTCTTCCATCTTTAAATCCTGATGCTTATGAGACCGACTCTATCTGTGCTCTCATTTTGCCTGCTGTTGTTTTCGGAATCTTTTAGCCAGACACCCAAAATAACACGCGGCCCGTATCTGCAAATGGCGTATTCAAAAAAGTTAAATGAGTTTGCTACCACTGCTTCCATAACCATCCGCTGGCAGACCGACATCGCGAACATCGGGCGGGTTGTTTATTCATCGGAACCGGAGTACGAATTGCTTGGCAATGGGTCGCCTATGGTGGAGGAACCGGCGGCGACCACTGATCACATCATCACGCTCACGGGCCTGAAACCCGACCAGCAGTACCGGTACTACATCGGCGGCTGGGTGCCTCCGGCCATTCCTGAGCTCCTCGAAAAGACGCCCGATAACTTTTTCAGGACGCCCCCCTTGCCGGGTGTTAAAAAGAAAGTGAAAATGTGGGTACTGGGTGACTTTGGTTATACAGCTTCTCAACCTGATACGGCCAGCCGTCAGGATAGCGTGATCAACTCGTGGAAGGACTATATGACGGTGAACAAAACGGGCCCGATGGACCTTTGGCTCTGGCTGGGCGATAATGCCTATGAGCAAGGCAGGAAGGAACAATACCAGGACCACGTTTTCGACCGGGTCAGGAAGCGATACGATTTTATGCTCCGGCAGACACCGTTCTATGCTACGCCGGGTAATCACGATTATTTCGACGGGACCGTCGACAGCGCATCGCTTTACGTGGTGAGGGCCACGAAGGAGATCCATTATTATAGCGTCGTCAATAATTTCACCAACGGGGAAGGCGGGGGAGAGCCGTCGATGACGGAGGCCTATTATTCTTTCGATTATGGCAATATCCATTTCATCAGTCTCGATACTTATGGATTTGAAAAACTGGGAGATACCCACACGAAAATCCTGGCGCCGGACGGCTTGCAGGCACAATGGCTGAAAAAGGACCTCGCCAAAGCCAATGCCAATCCGGACATCAACTGGGTGATCGTGTTCACGCATATTCCGCCATTCAGCGGCGGCTCGCATGACTCCGATACCGAGCGCGATCTCATTCAGATCCGAACGAATCTGGTGCCCATCCTGGATGCTTACAAGGTGGATCTCGTGCTGGCAGGGCATAGTCATGGCTACGAGCGTTCGCGTCTTCAGCGCGACCATTTTACAACATCCTCCAACTTTGTGATGGCTACCCACAATCCGGCGCTGGGCAGCAATGCGCAGGGCAACGGACGCTTCGATGGCACAGCCAATTCCTGTTTTTATTACAAAAACAGCGCAGCGACAAAAAATGAGGGCATCGTGTATGTCGTGAACGGGGCCGGGGGGCGAAAGGGGGAAAAGGATTATAGCAGCAATGTCAAAAATCCCGGGCTGGTCAGCCGGCTCATGGCTGCCTCTGCATTGTTTTCGGGCGGGTCGATGTACATTGAAGTGGAGAACAAGCGATTGACGGCCAAGTATATCAGCGCCAACAAACAGGTGGTCGACCAGTTTACGATTTTCAAAGACCTGGACGGCTTCACTGTGCCGGAAACCGACGATACCACGCGTACGGCGATCTGCGAATGTACGGACGCACAGCCAGGGGGCGAGAATTTCACCCATTATGTCGATAGCAAAGGCAATCTGCTGTTGTCGATCAACAAACACGACCTCACCATCGGTAAAGCCGGCGTAGCGCCATTTGAAGTGAAACTGGGCGGCAAACCCGGAAGGACGGAAGTGGGCGCGCTCGGGCCGGGTACCAACTACGTACGGTCGGACAGGCCGCGCTCGTTCAGCTCTAACTGGCGGGTCATGAACCGCTATTGGTCCATCAAGCCTAACCCCGAGCTCACCGGAAAGCAGCAGGTGACCGTGCGACACTATTATAAGGATGCGGACCTCATCTCGCTGCGTTACAACGATGGCGCTTACGAGCAGATAGGGCATTTTAGCCTGCGTTTTTTTAAGATAAACAGTTTGACAACCACTTATGGCCTGGACCCTACGACGGGCGTACATAACACCATCAAGGCGGCGTCGGATTTCAACAAGGATGGGATCTGGCTGTATGACGTAAAACAGTCGGATATTACCGATCAGCAACCCACGCCGCTGGAATACAAATGGCGGTACGGGTTCAATCAGCCGGAGGTATTCTTTTACCCGACTAAATCTTATCCTTTTTACTCCGGTGAATTTGTGGTCGGACGGTTGAATGGCGGTGGCGGGATAGGCGGGCAGGTTTACAACCAGAATCCCCGCGGTACCACGGTAGTATTGCATGCCGGTAGCAATTGGCGCTATTTCGCGAGGGGAATTGTCCCGCCCGACAACGGTATATTTAACTGGAAAGGTGGGCAAGACCCCGACGAGCTCAATGTAGAAGATCCGCCCAACTATGATAATGCGGCAAACTGGCCGACGGGCCCGGCGCCCTTCGGCTATTCCCCAAATCGGGAAGACGGGGAAAAAACGCTCATTCCGGCCTGCCAGGCCGAACTGGATTGCTACGAGGCCCGCGGACGCGCTTCCTATTTACGCGAAGGTTGCCTTGCAGCACCGTGCGCAACCCGCTGGACTACTTCCTATTTCCGGAATTCCTTTCGAATGAGTTCACAAAATATGGCTTACCAAAAGTCGATTATTATCAACTACAAGAGAGATGATGGCCTGGTGATTTACATCAATGGCAAAGCGTTGACCCCTGGTGATCCGAATATAAACCCGGCTACGGTTACCTTTTCGACTTTCGCGACCAATGCTTCTCCGGAATACACCTGGCAGACGATCGTGGTGCCGAACGACGGAAGCTATTTCAGGCTGGGGGAAAACACCATTGCAGTGGAGGTGCACCAGACCAGCGCAACGAGCTCGGATTTGTATTTTGATATGGATATTACATTAAGCCCGGACATCCTGACCGTGCCGGCGCGTGTGGCCCCCATGGCGGAACTTCGCGATCAGGAGCCCGAACGGGTGATCTATCCGAATCCGGTAGACCAGGACCGGATCGTGTTCGACCAGCCGCTTGAATATGAAACTTTGCGGATTACCGATTCGAAAGGAGCGGTGCGGCGGTATATGGCTACGCCGGGTGCTTTGAAAGAGTTGGATCTTACGGGACTTCCGGCGGGTGTGTTTATTCTTTCGAGCCAGCATAGAGGCGTTGTGCGGCATTACAAGTTGGTCAAAAAATGAGGACCGGACTGGCGCGCCCGATCGCGGTGGAAACATCCCGGGCGTGCCAGGTTACCGCACCCATGGAAGGTATTTTGTGTTCTGCCATTCAAATTCACTATTTTGGACGCCGGGAAAATCATTCGCCCGCCAGTCAACAAACAGGAACATCGAAACCAGCACGTTATGCAGAAAAAATTCAACCTGACGTCCTTTAATCTCTACGAGTTTCTCAAACATCAGAATGCCCACAGTTTCAATGTACCCTTCTTTCTGGCCGACAGGCACACCTATCAAAGCGCCCATGTGAACTTCCCGTTCAGGACTTTTACTTTCGGGCTGGGCATTACTTACACAGGCGAAGGCGACGTTTTCAAGATCGGCAGCACCGATTACCTGGTGACGGCCGGGTGCCTTACCACGGTGGGGCCGGGGATGGTTTGCCAGTGGACTGGAAACTACACCGCCGAGCACGACACCGTCTATTTCACCGAAGAATTGTTTGAGGGGATGAAAAACAATGCTTTCCTGCATTCGCTTCCTTTTTTCTTCCACGGGGGCAGGCATGTGATCCGTCTGTCGGACGACCAGACCCGGAAAATGGCTTCCTTGTTCAGTTTGCTGAAAGAGTTGAAGGACGATAAAAGCGCCGTTCCGGGGATGGTTCATTCGCTGCTGATGCTGGCGGAGTCGTTTCATACCGGCCCGGAAAGCCAGACGCCGGACGGAAGTAGCCGCAATGGCGTTTCAAATGGCATTTCCAACAAAGAAAAAATAGCCCAGTCGTTCCGAAAACTCGTTGCGGAGCACTTCCCGGAGCATAAGGAAGTCGCTTTTTACGCCACGGCACTGCATATCACCCCGAAATACCTCAGCGAGGTTTTGCAGGCGGAACTGGGCAAGCCCGCGAAGGCTTTTATTGATGAATATGTGGTGATGGAGGCCAAAAGTCTGCTGAAACAAACGGCTTTATCGATCCAGGAAATCTGCTATTGGCTGGGCTTTGAAGACGCTTCGCATTTCAACAAGTCGTTCAAAAAGCTCACGAACATGACACCTACCGAATACCGGAAGAGCTGATTTGTCCAGCGGAGTTTTTTACTATCTTTCCCGAAATCCTTCCTAACGGCGCGCGGCTTCATAGCGGTACCTTTGTTTCATTCCAGCAAACAGGACGCCATGAAAAAACTTCGCTTTCTTTTGCTCACATCGCTCATTCTGAGCCCGATGATCACTTTTTCACAAACCAAAAAAAACGCAACTATGAAAAACATGGAGGTATTTAAAGTATCGGTTTCGCAACAAGTACTGGATGATTTAAAAAGCCGTTTGCAAAACACCCGCTGGCCGGGCGAAGCGGAAGGCTCCGGCTGGCATTTCGGCACCAGCGAAGCTTATTTGAAAGAACTGGTGCAATACTGGCTTACCAGTTACGACTGGCGCAAGCATGAAGCCGAACTCAATAAATACCCACAGTATATTGCTGACGTAAACGGCGTGAAAGTTCATTTTCAATATATTAAAGGAAAGGGTAAAAACGCCAAACCGCTTATCCTGACGCATGGCTGGCCGGATAGCTATTACCGTTTTCACAAGATCATTCCGCTACTGACCGAAGGCGAGCAGGGGTTTGACCTCGTGATACCTTCCATTCCAGGGTTCGGGTTCTCAGGTAAAGTGGCTATGACGAGTGAGGCCGTCGCGGACCTTTGGAAAGAGTTGATGACAGGGAACCTGGGTTACGATAAATTCTACGCTGCGGGCGGCGATGTGGGCATGGGCGTTACAAAGGCGTTGGCCTCGAAATATCCGGATGTGGTGTCCGGCGTGCATTTCACCGACGTAGGTTACCCGATGGGCCAGGAGGACCCCGCTACCATGAGCGAAGCCGAGAAGCAGTTCGCACAGTTTGTACAGCAATGGTGGTACAGCGAAGGGGCTTATGCCATGGTGCATGCGACCAAGCCCCAGTCGCTCGCCTACGGACTGAACGATTCGCCGACCGGGCTGGCAGCCTGGATACTGAGCTTCGGTAGTGCAGGAGCGTCGCCGGAAATCCTGGAAGCGGCATTTGGCGGGCGCGATGCATTGCTCACCAACATGATGATCTACTGGGCCACGCAGACCATCGCGACATCGATGCGGATGTACAAAGCGGATGCGATCGCGCAGTGGAGCGGGGCGCAGCCGTTGCAGAAATCGAAAGTACCTGCTGGCGTGGCCTTGTATCCGAGGGAAGCCCAGTTCCCGAAAGAATGGGCGGAGCGTTTCGTGAATGTCGTCAGCTTCCGCAAAATGAGCGAAGGAGGGCACTTTGCGGCGCTTGAAGTACCGGATAGCTTCGCAACTGAATTGAGAAGTTTCTTTTACAGCATTGATTGATGAGATGAATGAGGAGTAGGGAGGAAGGAGGAAAGGGAGAGTGGAGGAAGGGCTTGTAACGCCGGCGGAGGGTTCGTTTTGAACTGCTCCGCCTACGTTTGGCTTTATTTTTTGACGATCTTTTTGGATACGGTGTACCCGTTTTGCGTCGTCACACGTACGACGTAAAGACCGGGCGGGAGCTGTTTTGAATCGATATGGTGTTGGTTTCTGGCCCGTTGTACCACTGCACCTGCCGCATTGATCACCTCGATATCCCAGCTTTGCGACACTCCGCTGATCGTAATGCCGTTCTCGGCAGGGTTGGGGCTGATAATCAATGGTGTGTCCGGCATTCTCACATTTACGATTCTGGAATAGGCATAACTGCCATCTACATCGACCTGTTTTAGCCGGTAAAACAACATGCCCGTCGGCGGCTCAGGCGTATCGGTAAACCGGTATTCCGAAATACCGGCCGCGACCCCGAGCGGTGTGGTTACCCGGCCGGCCTTTCGGAATGTTCTGGCGTCGCGTGCCGATTCCACATCGAAATAGTCGTGCATGGTTTCGAATGAAGTGGCCCAGCTGAGCATTACCTGGTTTTGTTCCAAAAGTTCAGCCCCGAACCTCACGAGCGTCACGGGCAGCGCTCCAACAGTGACCACAGCCGGTACGCGCACGTCGCTTGGGCAGTCGGCGCGGAGGCAGGAAGCGTAGTAGGTTCGGGATTCTTCTAGAATGGGCGTCGTGTAGGTGTTACCGGATCCGAGGTGGTTGCCATTGGTAAGGGCGTCGTACCATTGTATCAGCCCGTTGCACCCTGTGGCGGTGAGTGTCGCGGCCGTGCCTTTCGGAATGTTCAGTCCGGGCACGACGGGGTCGAGGCCCTTGCTGTTGATCAGCCCGGAGCGTAATGTTTCAATGGCACTCCGCATTCTCGTGCGTTGATCGTTGGTAAACTGAGTCTGGCAACTGAAACTGTTGTAGCCCATATAGTTTTTGAGGACGTTGCCGTAAGGGCTGTTGTTGTTGCATGGATTAAGCGGGTTGGCGTTTCCCGGGCACAGATAGTTGGAACTTTGATTCACCGGCTCCGTGTCGCAGATGTTGTCGCCCTGTGCTGCGCAGTTGTCGTTGAGCGGGCATTCTATCGTCCCAAGATCGCCTTCGCCGATTCCCCGCGAGAATGTGTGCCCGAGAAACATCCCATGCCCGAACTCGTGGGCGAGCAACTTCGTGCCGAAATAGTTGGCCACAAGCAATACGCCGTCAGTCGTCGAAGAAGCGCCGGTCGGATACCCAGCCATGCCGGCAGCCTGGTCCATGTAGTTGACAAGCCATACATTATAGTATTCGAGATTATTCCAGTAACCCATCGGGTATACCTGGTCGTACGGTAATCCGGGGCCGCCGGGGCCGGTAACGCCAAACGAGGTGTAGGCCGCATTGTTGGTATAGATCCTGTCGATTCCCGTAGTCGGTGTGCATTGCGGGGATCGTACCGCCAGTTGAAATTGAATCTGGGTATCAACCCCGTCGGATTCGGCGAGCTGGTTTCGGAATGCTTTGTTCAGTTCGGCGATCCCCTCATGAATTTGCAAATCGGTGATCAGCGAACGCCCGATAGGTTCCAGGATATGTACGACGACGGGAATGGTGTACACTTGGTCGGCGGCATCGGTGCGCTGCGTTTTGGCAGAGGCCATGTAGGCCTTCAACCGTTTCTGTGCATCGTCAAAAATCTGTTGCTGGGGTTTCGAAAGAATCAGTTTCTGATGTTGTGACGTAGAAGAGCAGATGGGGCTGGTCAGCGGTTGCGCGTGCAGAACGGCGACCGGAAACCATAATGCTGCAACAATTACAAAGCAGCAAACCCCGACGGGTAAAAGCCTGGTAATGGTTTTCATGGTAACGGATGCTTAGGGTTCACCTGGTACGAATTCTATATTAAATATAATTATATTTTAAATAAATATAATTATTCTCCGTAAGACAGTTGCGAAAAGCACTTGTGCGGAAAGTACCTGTAATAATCAGACATCCGTTGATTACCGCGCGCTGCGCTGCCGTCCTAACAAAAACAGCCGACTCAGAGAGCCGGCTGTCGTCATTCTACCCTTATAGTATATTAAAATCCAGGGTTGTTGGGCAGCAAATTCGGGTTCACGTCCGATTCTTGTCTCGGCACAGGGAACAGCAGCTGCTTTTCGCTGAAAGTAGCGCCGAAGACGGTTTTGTGTCCCACAAAATTGTCCCAGTTACCGGTGATGTCGTTGCGAACTTTCCGGGTCCGGAGCATATCGAACCACATTTTGTTTTCAAAACACAGCTCAAAATAGCGCTGCGACCATACTTCCTGCTCGAATGCGGTTTGACTTAAGCCTGAAACAGGTGTCAGGTTCGCTCGCGCACGGATAGCATTCACATATTCGACCGCCTTCGCGTTGGGTGCGCCTTCCGCACGGTTGGACGCCTCCGCGTACATGAGGTACACATCCGCGAGGCGGTACAATGTATAGTTCAGATCGGATTTGATCGTACTCGTGATCGCATTCGCATCGAACCACTTGTAGATGTAGGTGTTCTTGAACTTCACAGGCTGGCCCGTTTTGATGCTCGGCGCAGTAGTGTAAAAGAACTGCTTCTCTTCCACGCGCTTATCGCCCTTAGGAAACGACTTGATGAACTCGGGAGTAGGGTACACCGACCCGTATTCATCCGCATATTTTGAAATACCCGAATAGTTGGGGATCGTGAGCGGCGTGAGCGGGTTGGTCAATGGCACGCTGGCGGCATATTGCACCTGGAAAATGAATTCGCCCAGGTTCTTGTTCGCCGGGTTGATCATATCCGTGTAGTTTTTGAAAAGCGAGTAACCGCCCTTCTGGATCACATTCAACGAGCGTTTCGCCGACTCGGCATAATATTGCTGGCCGCCGTTAATCGCCGCGCCTGCATAGGTGAGATACACATCCGCCAGGATCGATTCCACCGCCGACATGGACACATTTCCCGTCGTGTTCGACCACGGGAGCGTCGAGGCTTCGGCAGCAAGCAGGTCGGGGATGATGATCTTGTCGTAAATGTCCTTCGCGGGCGTTCTTGCGACGTTCAGGTCTAGGTTGGTCGGCGTGGTGGTCACGGCAGGCACTGCGCCGTACATCCGCACGAGGTAGAAGTAGTACAGTGCCCGCAGCGTATGGACTTCCGCCAGCATATTGTTCTTTGCCTCGTCGGTCAGTCCGGCGGCATTGATACCCGGAATGCTTTGTAGCGCGAGGTTACAGGCGCCTACACCGAGGTACATTTGCTGCCACCAGGTGTCGAAGTAAAAAGAGGTATTGGTATAACCCAGGTTCTGGTAGTTCACGAATCCGGTCTGGCCGAGGTCGCTGTTTGCCTTACCGGTCATGAATTCGAGCAGATTGTAGGTATTACCGCCGTAGGAAGCTGGTTGGCCGGCCAAAAGCCCCTGCAAATTGACATAAGCGGAATTCGCATAGGCCCGGGCCACTTTGCTGCTGGAAGCCTCCGATTCGGGCGTCAGGAAGCCTGTCGGGGTTTCTTCGAGGAAATCCGAGCAGGAACCCATGGTCAGCAGTGAAGCAGCCAGCAATATATTTTTCAGCACTTTCATATCTTTTATAGTTGCGGTTTAAAAAGTAAGTGTCAGGCCCAGGTTCCAAACCCTTGGACGGGGATTGGAGAAAAAGTCCAGGTTTTGCGAGAAGGCGGTGTTAGCCCCGTAGCCGGAGTTGAATGTATCCACCTCGGGGTCATAGCCGGTGTATTTCGTGATCACAAACAGGTTTTGAACACTTGCATACAGGCGCAGACGGTCGATTCTCAGTTTTTCAAGAACGGGATCGTTGAATGAGTAGCCGAGCATGAAGTTCTGGCCGCGGATGAACGAGCCGTTTTCCACCCACCAGGTGTCGAAATGCGAATCCTGCGCGAATTTGTAGTTACGCACCTGCGAAATCATCGTGTTCTGGTTGGTAGGCGTCCAGGCATTCAGCACGGTAGCGAGGCTGTTCGCGATGGTCTGCCTGTCTTCCACCGAGTGCTTGAACGTCGCCGCGGTATTGAGGCCTTCCACAAAACGGATATTGAATGAGAAATCCCAGCCTTTGTACTTCATGGTACTGTTGAAGCTGCCGGTCCATTTGGGCGTGGTACGGCCGATAATGCTGTAATAATTGCTCCCGTCGGCATTGTAGATGTACTTTCTGTCGCCTGGTTTCAGGTTATGCTCGGCGGCGAGGGCTGCTTCGTCGGTGCTGTAAGTCCCGATCCTCGTCATGCCGTACAGCGATCCGATCGGCTCGCCTACACGCAGGATGTTGGTCTGGCCGAGGAAATTAGGGCCGGGGAAAATGTCGGCATTGCCCTTGTTCAGTTTCAGGATCTTGTTGGCATTGGTCGCAAATATGAAGTTGGTAGTCCACGAAAAATTGCGTGTTTCGATGTTGGTCGTGTTCAGGCTCACTTCAAAACCCGAGTTCCGAACCGAGCCTACGTTTTGGTACACATTCGCATTCACTTCACCAGCCGACCATGGAATAGGCGCTTGGAGCAGCAGGTCTTTGGTGACGCGGTTGTAGTAATCCACTGTCAGGTCGATGTTCTCGCGGATGCCCAACTCGACGCCGGCATCGAACTGTAAAGACCTTTCCCATTTCAGGTTAGGGTTACCCAGGTAGCTCGGCAGCAAGGTCGATTGCAATGCGCCATTAAGCACCGTGCTGGTCGCATTGGTGGTGCCGGGCTGGATTTGTGCAATGGATTGGTACTGACCGATTTCCTGGTTACCTGAAAGCCCGTAGCTCGCGCGTACTTTCAAATTGGTGATCGTCTTGTTGCCTTTCAGGAAACCTTCTTCCGACACACGCCATGCGGCACCCACCGACGGGAAGAATGCGTATTTGTTGTTCGCCCCGAATTTCGAGGAACCATCATAGCGGCCCGTCGCCGTGAAAAGGTACTTCTCGTCCAGGTTATAGGTCGCGCGGGCGAAATACGAATTCATGGCCCATTTGTAATCGGCTGAGGTAGAAGAACTTCTTACGGAACCGGAGCCGAGTGTGTGCCATTGGAAAATGTCGTCGATGAAATTTTGGGTTTCAACGAAATCGGTTTCCTGATTGTACTGCTGCCACGATGCCCCGAGCAATGCGGTAATGCGGTGACGCTGGTTGATCGTCTTGTTCCAGGTCAGGTAGTTTTCCGACTGCCAGTAGGTGTTGAGGTAGCCCCGGATGTTGGCCACACCGCCCTGGTCGGCCGACATGTGTGCCAGGTTCTGGGACGAGAAGAAGTTGTTTTTCTGAGATTGGAGGTTAAATCCAAGATCGGTTTTGAAATCCAGGTCTTTGGCGATGTGGAAAAGCAAATAGGTATTGCCGAGCGATTGGAGCGTATTATTGATCGTGTACCGGTTGTGGGCGATATTCACGGGGTTCGGCCCGCCTTCCAGTCCGGCGATGTCGTTGTTACCCGCCCAGGTGCCGTCAGGATATTTCACAGGAAGGATCGGCACTTCTTCCGACACCATGCGGGGCACATTCAACCCTCCGTTGCCGTCCGATACCATGCGCTGGCGGCTGTTGATCAGCGACAGGCTTCCACCCACTTTCAGCCATTTGTTGACATCCGTATCCACCGTGAACCGCAGATTGTACCGTTTGAAGGCCGAAGTCGCCATGAGTCCATTCTGGTTCAGATAGCCGAGCGAGAGGCTGAACAACGTCTTATCGTTACCGCCCTGGAAGTTGAGCGAGTGGTTCGTCGAGATGGCAGGCTTGTATACTTCTTTCTCCCAGTTGGTGTTGTACAACGGCTTGTCGTTGGCATCGAACAGCAGCGGGAAATTGGCGTGGTTGAGTGCCGCGGGAGGCGCCCAGGTGCCGCCTGCCGGGTCGAATTTGGTGCCGTTGGCGTAGGCTTCATTATAAACCTTTACAAATTCGTCGGAATTCAGGGTTTTGACGTGGCGGTAGAGATCGCTGACGTTCACATTTCCGTCATAGGAAACTTTCATCGTGCCCGCGCGACCGCGTTTGGTCGTGATCATGATCACCCCGTTGGCACCCCTGGCGCCGTAAATGGCTGTGGAAGAGGCGTCTTTGAGTACTTCGAGCGACGCAATGTCGTTCGGGTTGATCGAGTTGCCATCCACACCGATTACCCCGTCCACGACGTAGAGCGGGTCGATGTTGGAGTTGATGGAGCCGATACCGCGCACGCGCACCTTGGCCGCCGCACCGGGCGCATTGCTGTTGACGCTCACCTCGACGCCCGCAATTTTACCTTGCAGCGCCTGGGAAACGTTCGGTACGGGCTTGTCAACCAATTGCTCGCCTTTGATGGTAGCTACCGCGCCGGTAAGGTCCGATTTGCGGACGGTACCGTACCCGATCACGACCACTTCTGTTAAAGCCTTCGCGTCGGTAGCCAGGTTTACGTCAATCACCGACTGGTTGCCGACGGCGATTTCCTGGCTGGTAAATCCTACAAAGCTGAATACGAGTGTGCTGGATTCGTTGGGGACATTGATTTCGTAATTCCCGGAAGCATCCGTCGAAGTACCGATACCGGTCCCTTTGATGAGTACATTCACGCCGGGAAGCGGGGAAGCGTCTTTGGAATCCACTACTTTGCCGGTGATTTTCTTGTCGGTGGCTGCGCGGGCATACGAGCACAGCGATATCAGGAGCAACAGGTTTAGCAGGACTATTTTCATAATCCATCCCGACCGCAGGACGGGCGGTTGTACATAACTTTTCATGTAGAAATTAGTTAGTGTTTATTAAGCGTTTTGTGTTAAAAAATACGTGGAGAGGCGTCCGTACGGGCGCGACGGGGAGCGGATATGTGTCATGATTTTTAAACAGGTTTAGTAATAATTTCAGGTTTTAGTCATTTCCGAACATGGCTATGCCAACGCCTTATGCCGCTCGGCAGGCGTAATTCGGTTTTGATGTCAGGGGGAGGGAGATATTAATATTTTTGAAAAATATAGTCCAAAAAAGGCCCGTGCAGATTTAAACGCCGTTAAAATGACCTTAAATTAAGATTAAAATGCACCTTGGACAGAGGTGCAGAAAGGCAAGATGTTGGGTAGCAAGGCGTGGGCCCGAGAGGTATTGGTTACCGGTTGAGGAGGGTTGCGAGCGCAGCCTTGGCGTTCGTGTTCTGAGGATTCAGGGAAAGAGATTTCTGATAAGCATCGATCGCCTCTTTTTTCCTTCCTAACTTCATGAGGCATTCGCCATAACTATCGAATGTGTTGAAGCCCGCAGGATAAAGCTCCGTATTGAGCTTGAATATTTTGACGGCTTCCGAGGGGTTACTCATTATTTTGTATCCGAATGAATTAATGCCTGCCTCACTTATATCGTACAATGAGCTTGCACCTTTATGAACCTCCGCTCGTATAAACGCTGCCGTTTCATCGACTGATTTGCCGGTCTGGTGGTATGCGAGAATTGGACGCAGGTTCATCCGGCGCTCCTTGACGAGCTGCTCCGCCAATGTTTCGACATGATAGTCGCGGCGTTCCTGGTCGGTAACCTTCGTGGTGTCGATCTGATAGCGCTGCCACTTTCCATTCTGCCCCATCATGACATATTGCGTACCATAAATCTGCGGCATTCCTTTTCGCATCAGGTGCCTGTCGACGGCGGCAGCGAGCAGCCATCTGTTTACAGTACTGTCCAAATCGAGGGCTTGCTTCATGAATTGGATGGCCTTTGCCGAAGCAAGGGTATCTGAGCCATGCTGAAAGATCATCGCGCTCCGGTAAAAGTCTTGTCCGGTGCGGACTTTGTTGGAATCCAGGAGCTCGTCCACTCTACGGCGTCTCAGCGAGTCTGCTTTGTTGAGTTGGATCCAGTTGATGTTGGCGACTTTCCGGGAAGATTGGTCTTCATTGTACATCCGCTGAATTTCCGCATTGTCGGAAGTTTGCGCGAACAGCGGCGTACTGGCCAGCGTTGCGAGTATGATAATGGAGACGATCGGTTTCATGGGATGGCAGTTGATGAATTACCCGTTAAAAGCATTGAACGTCAGATGTATACTTCTTTAAGTTATTTGTGGGTTTGATTGGGGGGCTGGGGAATTTGACGGGATGCGTCAAAAGAGCTAGTTTTAAGCAGCCAACCAACGCCGTGGAATGAATACCAGCTTGCTACTTCAAAATATCGGAAACCATGTTCAGCTCGATGCGGGGGAGGCGGAGTTGCTGCTTTCGCTCTTTCAACCGAAGGCATTGAAGCGGAAGGCGTTTCTTTTGCGGCAGGGCGAGGTGTGCAGGTCGGAGAATTTCATTGCGAAAGGGTGTGTGAAAGTGTATTCGCTGGATGAAAACGGGTTTGAGCATATCTTGATGTTCGGGATTGAAGGCTGGTGGGTAGGCGATTTGCTCAGCTTTCTGACGGGCCGGGAAAGCCGCTATCATATCGAAGCATTGGAGGATACCGAGCTGCTGCAAATCACAAAGCCGGATCTCGACCAGCTTTACGAGCGGGTGCCCAAAATGGAGCGGTTTTTTAGAATACTCCTGCAAAATGCGTTCATTGCCCACATGGAGCGAATCAACCAGTCACTTGCGTTGGATGCTGCCGGGCGGTACGGGGAATTTATCCGTAAATATCCGGCATTCGGGCAACGTATTCCGCAAAAGCAAATCGCCGCGTACCTTGGCATCACGCCCGTGTTTCTCAGTATGCTCCGTAAAAAATTGATAGAGGGCTGATTTCTTCAACTACTTTAATTTTTTCGACCGCCGCTTTCCGGTCCTTTGCTGCTTCAAACAACAATTGACAAGGTAATGAAAGCAATGATTTTTAAGACGAACAACGACTGGACCGGCCTTATTCTCCGGCTTACAATAGGTTTGATCCTCTTCCCGCATGGCGCGCAAAAAGTGTTGGGCTGGTTTGGTGGCCCCGGTTTCGATGGTGAAATGCAGTTTTTTACCGAAACCCTTCAAATACCCTGGCTGGTCGCCTTCCTGGTGATCCTGATCGAGTTTGCCGGAGCGATCGCGCTGATCGCCGGGTTCGCGTCACGGCTTTGGTCAGTGGCAATCATCGGGCTGTTTACCGGGATTATTTTCGTAGGCCAACACGCGCAGAACGGCTTCTTCATGAACTGGTTCGGCAACCAGCAGGGCGAGGGCTATGAATACCATTTGCTGGTGATCGGACTGGCGCTGGCGGTTATCGTGCAAGGCAGTGGACGGTTTTCGGTCGACAGGCGGTTGTCGCCTGCGGGGTAACAGGCGATGGCCGGAAGGAATTTGCCCCTGCAAAAGTTCATTTGCAGGGGCTATACAGTTACACAGTCGGGTCCCAGCCCTTGGCGTACTCGCGTGACCAGAGTTTCTCGGCTTCCTTGTCTCCGATAATGTGCCCGTTCTTCGGATCGATTTTCAGGTCGCGGCCTACCCGCCAGGCGATATTGCCGAGCTGCATGGCTACGACGCTCTTGTAACCCAGTTCGACGTCGCAATTCGGCTTGCGGTTATTGCGGATCGCGTCGAGGAAATCGGCCACGTGGAGGTTGTCCATGCCCAGGCTCGGGCTGGCCAGGTTGCGGCCCTGCATGCCGGCTTCCTCGGTAGGGGAGTTTACTTCTTTGATGAGCTTGCCGTCGAGATCGTACACTTTGTAGGAGTCGCCGCCGGTGTCGAGGCTGCCGTTTTCACCGTAAAAAATGATCCCCCGGTCCTGGCCCTCGATTTTGCGCCCGTTGGAACTTCTCGATTCCCAGACGAGCGAAATGCGGCCGGGGTAATCCATGGCGATGATCTGCGTGTCGGGTGTCTCCCAGTCGTCCTTAAACTCGTACCGGCCGCCCACCGAGCTGACGCGCGTCGGAAAGTCCACGCCCAGACCCCAGCGCGCCACATCCACCTCGTGCGTGCCGTTGTTCAGCGCTTCGCCGGTACCCCAATGCCAGAACCAATGCCAGTCGTAGTGGATCAGACCCTCCTTGTAAGGCATGCGCGGAGCGGGGCCTTGCCACAGTTCGTAGTCGAGCCAGGAGGGCACCGTGCCGGGTTTCAGGTAGGTGGCCTTCCTTTTATTGGTATACCATGTTTTGGCCAGGTACACACGCCCGATAATGCCCTGGTGCAGCTGTTTGATGCCTTCCGTGAGCACGGGTGCAGACCTGCGCTGCGCGCCCATTTGCACTACCCGCTTATACTTACGCGCGGCCTTGACCGCGAGTTCGCCCTCGCGCGGGTTGTGGCTCAATGGCTTCTCTACATACACATGCTTGCCCGCCTGGCAGCCCATGATCGTGAGCGGCGCGTGCCAGTGGTCCGGCGTAGCGATGTATATAGCGTCGATCGACTTGTCTTCCAGTACCTTCCGGCAGTCTTTTTCGGATTTGGGTTTGGCGGTTTGTTTGGCCTCCGTCACGGCCTCGATGGCTTTCGGGATAGCCCGCTCGTCAACGTCGCAAACAGTGCCTACTTCTGTATTTTTCTGGCCTGCAAAGGTCCCGCTCATGCTTTTGCCCCGGCTGTTGACCCCGATCGTCGCCACTCGGATGAGGTCGTTCGCGCCGATAATGCGGTTGTAACTCTTCGCGCTGAAACCCATGGCCGTGCCGCCGATGGCGATCCCCAACGAGCCTGCTGCGGTAGTTTTTAAAAATTCGCGTCTGTTAGCCATGACTTGTAATGTATTGATTCGATTTACTAAGTAATGCGGTGGCGGTATATACCTTTCCGTTTTGGGTAAATTCGCAGATTTTCGCGCCGTTCGCAGACTTAGAAAAAAAGCAGTAGCAGTCTTTCGTCTGCTACTGCTAAAAATCCCCCTTTAGTCGCAATCCTCTATTGATTTCAGGGGTTGGCGGTCGTGCTGTTATGGAACGAGTATCTTTTTGGTCCGGCGGCCGGCGTTAATGCCTTGGAGCGAAAGGAAGTATAAGCCTCCCGATAAGTGATCCTTGGGTTTCAGCGTGAATTCGTTTCCGGCCCTGACCAGCGAAAACCGAAGTGACTTTCCTGCTAAATCATAAAAGTGGATCGCAGATGCGTCCTCATTTTTCAGCACAAATCTGATCTCCCTGCCGGACGCCGGATTCCCGAGCAGCTCGAATGCGATGCCGTTCGCGCCATTATCGATCGCAATCAGGTGAGAGAGCTCGAAACTTCCGTCAAAATCGACGACCCGCAGGCGATAGTAGTTCATTCCCAACAGCGGTTTGGTATCCATAAACCGGTATTGCCGGGTAGCCTGCGCGTTTCCGCGGACATCCACGCGGCCTACCTGGGCAAATTCCCGGGCGTCACTGCTTCTTTCGATGTCAAAG
>Ga0209676_1000587_pt1 | contig 54532 bp, 52 predicted proteins | sample AraplaCvi_mLB_r2_FD_184282 | JGI IMG/M metagenome (GOLD analysis project Ga0209676, IMG submission 184282) | Arabidopsis root microbial communities from North Carolina, USA - plate scrape MF_Cvi_mLB_r2 (SPAdes) (version 2) | ecosystem: Host-associated > Plants > Roots > Endosphere | place: USA... | reverse complement strand
TGCGCTGGTGTACTCTACCAAGGATGTGAACGTCAATTGGGACGGTAAAACCAATGGCGGAAAAGACCTTGCTGCTGGCCAATATTATTATGAAGTAAAAATCTATTTCGAATCTTCTAAAAAACAAAGTGTACCTGTGACCATGAAAGGATGGGTGCAGCTGCTGCGGTAGATTCTTTTTTCTTTCACATTCAAGTATTTCCTTTGTAGCCCGGTTTTTTACCGGGCTTTTTGTTTCATCATGAATAACCATCAATCATCCATATGAAAACGGCATATGTTTTCCCTGGTCAGGGCTCGCAGTTCAAAGGAATGGGTCTGGATCTTTATCAAAGTTCCGACTCCGCCAAGGCACTGTTTGAAAAGGCGAATGAAATCCTCGGTTTTGAGATCACGAAAATCATGTTCGAAGGCACCGACGAGGAGCTGAAACAAACCAATGTGACCCAGCCGGCGATATTTATCCACTCCGTGATTCTGGCGAAAATCACACCCGATTTCGCACCGAACATGGTAGCGGGCCACTCGCTGGGCGAATTCTCCGCTTTGGTTGCTGCCGGAGCCCTTTCATTCGAAGACGGCCTCTCGCTCGTGGCAAAACGCGCGGCGGCCATGCAGAAAGCCTGTGAAATCCGCCCGTCGACGATGGCTGCGATCCTGGGCCTTGCCGACAACGTGATCGAAGAAATCTGCGCCGGCATTACGGATGAGATCGTCGTACCGGCGAACTATAACTGCCCGGGACAAGTGGTGATTTCGGGAACCATCGAAGGTGTAGAGCGCGCCAATGAACTGCTGAAAGCCGCGGGCGCAAAACGTGCTTTGGTACTTCCCGTGGGCGGTGCATTTCACTCGCCATTGATGGAGCCAGCCCGTGAGGAACTCGCAGCGGCTATCAACGCGGCACAGTTCGAGCAGCCTATTTGCCCCGTTTATCAGAATGTGAATGCCAAGCCGGCCACAGAAGTAGCCGTTATTAAAGAAAATCTGATCTCGCAGCTCACCGCGCCGGTAAGATGGACGCAGTCTGTGGAGCAAATGGTGGCCGACGGCGCAGAAATCTTCATCGAATCGGGCCCAGGCAAAGTTTTGCAAGGCCTTGTAAAAAAGATCGCTAGCAACGTTGAGCTAAAAAGTATTTAATTTTTTTTCCAAAAAGCTTGACACATTACTCTACTCCCATTACTTTTGCACCACTGTTTACGGTTTTGGCCGATGGTGTAATGGTAACACAGGACATTTTGGTTGTCTTATTCAGGGTTCGAGTCCTTGTCGGCCAACAGTAATCGAAGAGCTCATTTTTCAATGAGCTCTTTTTTGTTTCCATCCCATTCTCACTCCTAACCTTAGAATTCTTCCAAATTTCGGAGGGTAAAAGGCCATTTAATAGCATTTCCAACTTTTTGCGACCTTACGGTGACATTAAGGAAACCTTTTTAAAAATTTGGTTACTTAATGTAACTTTTCTGCTATAAAATTTGGATATGAAATGTTACATTTACTATGTTTTAACCTAAACAGCACCCATATGAAAGTAGAAAAAGTAAAAAAGCGTGATCGCGAGCGCACGAAGAGTAAAATACTCAAGGCGGTCGGCGAAGTAATTGAACAACATGGCACCGAAAAAGTGGGCGTAAATTTGATCGCCCGCACTGCCGGAGTCAACAAAGTCCTGATTTACAGGTACTTTGAAAGCGTAGATGGCCTGATGGAACAATACGTCAGGTCGGGAGAGTACACGTCAACCCTCAGCACAGATTACATTGACAACATCCCGGAGCTAACACCGGAAGAACGGAACAAAGCTCTCACGTCCCTCATGCACACTTTCACCAACGATCTGCGCCAGCGTAAAGCTACGCGTGACCTGCTCCGCTGGGAGATCGGAACCGGAAAGTCGATGCTATCAGACGCCCGCAACCAGATTGCGACGCGTATCCTCAGCAAAATAGGCGACCTGCCCTATTACAATGACACCAGCGCGTTAATCGCATTCATTTCAGCAGGCATTTATTTTTTGACTATCTCCTCTGATTATCGTGAAAAAATGCTTGACGTGGACCTTCAAACTGACGAAGGCTGGAAGCGTATCGAGCGCGTAGTTGACAGTATTATCTCGGATGTCCGGGGTTGACGATAAAAAACCACAGGCCCTTCCCCTCAAACGGGAAGGGCCTTTTCCGTTTATTGGCAGTTACTCTCCTATATTTGCGAAGGAAAATCCCGCATTGAATGAGCGTACTGAAAAAACTGGCCAGTGAAACCGCCACCTACGGCATCAGCACCATGCTGGGCCGCTTTTTGAACTACCTGCTGGTGGCCCTGCATACCAAGCTTTTTGAACCTCAGCAAATCGCAGCACAAGGGCAGCTATTTGCTTACGCAGGCCTGGCGCTCGTGCTTTACACATTCGGTATGGAAACGGCATTCTTCCGCTTCGCACGCGAGGAAAAGGACCGGAAGCAGTATTACGACCTGATATTAAGCGCGGTGATCGTGGTCAGCCTGCTCTGCTCCACGTTCATGTTCGTTTTTGCCGGGCCCATCGCCGAGCTGATCAAATACCCGGATTCCACTTCGATCGTGCGGATGTTCGCGATCATCATGGCCACCGACGGCATTATATCGATCCCGTTCGCAAGGCTGCGGCTGGAAGGAAAGGGTAAAAAGTTCGTGATCATCCGGGTTACCAACATCCTCATCAACATCTTCCTGAACTTGTTCTTCCTGCTTGTCTGCCGCGACATTCATGCCGGAAAATACCTGACATTCCTGCAACCGGCCGTAGACCTGTTTTACAACCCGCTGCACGCACCGGATTACATCGTACTCGCCAACCTGATCGCCAACCTGGCATTCTTCTGGATGCTCCGTAAGGAATTCGCCGACTTCCGGTTTGTATTCAACAGCAGCCTTTTCAAACCGGTATGGGTTTACGCATTTCCGGTATTAATCATGAACATCGGTGGCGTGCTCAACATGCTTTTCGACCGCGCGTTCATCCAGTTCCTGCTCCCCGAAGGCTTCTATCCCGGCCGCAGCAACGAAACCGCCATCGGTATTTATGTGCAATGCTATAAGCTGTCCATTTTCATGAACCTGGCCATCCAGGCATTCAAATATGCCGCGGAGCCGTTTTTCTTCTCCAAAGGCGAGGACAAGAATGCGCCGCCGGTTTTCGCGAAGGTTACCAAGTATTTCATCATCATATGCGTGCTCATGTGGGTAGGCATCTGCCTGAACCTCGACCTTTTCGCCGAGCTGTTCCTTAAAAAGAAGATTTATCATGAAGGCCTGGGCGTAGTGCCCTGGCTGCTGGCGGGTTACTTGTTCCTGGGCGTGTACTACAACCTGGCTACGTGGTTTAAGCTAACCGACAAGACGCAGTACGGTACCTGGCTCACGCTCACAGGCGCGGGCATCACCATCGCGACCAGTTTCATATTGGTACCCCAAATCGGCTACATGGGCTTTGCGATCGCATTCGCATTATCGGGCTTTGTGATGCTTGCGCTTTGCTATTATTTCGGGCAGAAGTATTACCCCGTGCCGTATGACGTGACGTCGGCGATAGGCTATATCGGCGGGGGCGCGTTGCTGATTTACGCCTCCTCCATGTTTAAAATACCAAATCTGTGGATTTCCGTGCCGGTCCATATGACCGTGTTCGCGGTGTGCGTGGCGGTGGTGTTTTTGCTGGAAAGGAAAAATATCCCTGCGTTCCGGAAGCGGTAATGCAGGCTATTCCTGCATTTCGCGCAGCAATTTGTTGGAGAAAAGGAATTCTTTCAGTTCGGGCACGTCGGTTTTGGTAATGTCGGTATTAACGCCTTCCCAAAGTTTATTTCCCTGATAAAGGAACATAATGTTCTGGCCGATCTCCATTACCGAGTTCATATCGTGGGTGATGATAATGGTGGTGATCTTGTATTCTTCCGTAATCTCCTTGATCAGCTCGTCTATTTTAACGGATGTCAAAGGATCGAGGCCTGAGTTGGGTTCGTCGCAAAACAAGTAGGCAGGATTCATCACAATGGCCCGCGCAATGCCGACGCGCTTTTTCATCCCCCCGCTGATCTCCGACGGCATCCGTTTCGCGGCCTGTTCCAGCCCTACCCTCTGCAAACAGAACGCCACGCGCTCCCGTTTTTCCTCTGGTGATTGAGTGGTAAGCATATCGAGCGGAAAGCGCACGTTCTCCTCCACCGTTTTGGAATCAAACAATGCCCCGCCCTGGAAGAGCACGCCCATCTCACGCCGGATCGACTGCTGGGTTTCTTTGTCGCAATGGTAAAAATCGCGGCCGTTGTAGAGCACATTGCCTTGGTCGGGCTTCACGAGGCCGATCATGCATTTCAGCAGCACACTTTTACCGGTACCGCTGCCTCCGATGATCAGGTTCGTTTCCCCTTTCTGAAACTGGGCCGAAATCCCTTTTAAAACTTCCTTACCGTTGAATGCCTTGGAGATATTATTGATTTCAATCATTTTGTGTCCGGTTGAGAACGCTTACAAAAGCAGCTGTGCGAGCAGGTAATCTGCGACAAGAATGGAAATACAGCTGTTGGTCACCGCCTGTGTGCTGGCCTTACCCACCTCCAACGCGCCACCCGACGTAAAAAATCCCTTAAAAGAGGAAATTGAGGCGATAAGGAAGCCGAAAACGAACGGTTTCACACACATGAAAAAGATATTGTAGGGCACGAAGGAATCGCGGATACCGTATAAATAATCCCGTTCAGTGATCACGCCGGTGAGTGTCCCCGCCAGGTAACCGCCCAATATGCCCAGGAATGCGGAAAAAATAACGAGCATCGGAAATGTAAGCATCGCCGCTATCACTTTGGGGAGCACCAGATACGACGAGGAGTTGATCCCCATTACTTCCAGCGCGTCGATCTGCTCGGTAATGCGCATGGTACCGAGCTCACTGGCGATATTGGAGCCTACCTTTCCGGCGAGTACAATACAGGTTATGGTAGGCGCGAGTTCGAGTATCTCCATGTCGCGTACAATCAATGCAACAGTAGAAATCGGGATAATGGGACTGACGAGGTTATAGGCCGTCTGAATACAAGACACCGCGCCAATAAACGTGGAAACGATCGCAACGATGAAGATCGAGCTCACGCCGATGCCCACGCATTCCTCCATCAGCCTCCGCCAGTAAACCGATAATTTCTCGCCCTTCCCGAACAGCGTCCCTAAAAAAATGAAGTATTTACCGATTACAGACATGATATCTTAATTGTATTCAATATTTTCGGGAAAATTAGGCAAAAAAAGAAGTAATCAGAAAAATGAATCCATTAGCGGTAGTAACCGGTGGAACAAAAGGGATCGGAAGGGCAGCGATAGAAAAATTTTTAGCACAAGGCTTCGATGTAATTACCTGCGCAAGAAACGAGAGCGACCTGCTCGCACTGCAACAAACATTCAGCGAAAGTTTTCCCCAATCAAAACTGACTTATTTAACGGCCGACCTCTCGGTAAGGGCTGATGTGGATGCCTTCATTGCATTTATCCACAAACATTACGCCCCGGTGGAGGTACTTATCAACAATACCGGCGTATTTATTCCGGGGCAAGTCCATAACGAAACGGAGGGCACGCTGGAAAAAACGATGGAAACCAACCTGTATAGTGCCTATCATCTCACCCGCGGCATCTTGCCCGGTATGATGGAAGCCAAAAGAGGCCATATTTTCACCATTTGTTCAACGGCCAGCATTATCGCCTACCCAAATGGCGGGTCCTACTGCATTTCGAAGTTCGCATTATACGGGATGACCAAGGTGCTGCGCGAAGAAATGAAGCCCCACAAAGTACGTGTAACGGCTATTCTACCCGGTGCCACTTACACCGACAGCTGGAAGGGCACCGAGCTGCCCGAGGACCGTTTTATGGATTCCGGCGACGTGGCCGAGTCGATCTGGGCTGCCTATGCATTGTCTCCCAGGGCAGTTGTGGAAGAAATTCTGATCCGCCCGCAGCTGGGAGATTTGGATTAATGAGTGAACAATAGAGCAATTTTACTAAATTGCCGCATTTTTAAAATTATTTATTAAACCCATATTTCATTTCATGGAACAATACCTCGGTATAGACGTGGGCGGTACTAACGTAAAAATGGGGATCGTTGACGCTACGGATGGAAGAATCTCAAATTTTTACAGTCACGATACTGCCAGCTGGCGCAGCTCCGGGCATTTTATAGACAGATTAGGTGATGCAATTGCGCTCCAACTCGTTGAATATCCCGAAGTCAAAAAAGTAGGGATCGGTGTTCCGGGACTCATCTCCCGCGACAGGACCACGCTGATCGAAATCACGGCAATCCCCGAAATCGACGGGATCACCATTGTTCCGGATTTGAAAGCACGGTTTCCGCAACATGATTTTTACCTGGAAAACGACGCGAATGCGGCTGCTTTGGGTGAATATTACTTTGGCGAAGACAAACTTCCGGAAGATTACATTTTCGTAACCCTCGGCACCGGTATCGGCGGCGCGGCCATTATCGACAAGAAGGTATTCAAAGGCGGTGGCGGTAATGCGATGGAGCCCGGCCACGTTCCTTCTAAAAACGGAAAAGTCCTCGAACGTAACATTGGTAAGAAAGAACTGCTCGACATGGCTAATGCAATGCGCGCAGCTTACACCGGCACTACCCAACTTCCAGCCGACGGCACCATTTCAACAACCGGCCTGGTAGCAGCAGCTTCGGCGGGCGACGAGCTGGCGAAAGCGGTTTTCACTGAAATGGGTTATCTCCTTGGCGAAGGTCTGGTTTCGATGATCCGGATACTCGATATCACAACAATTTTGATCGGTGGTGGTATTTCTGCATCATTTGAGTTTATTTTGCCGGCTATTAACGATCGTTTCAAGTACTGGCTGACGCCTTATTACCTGAAAACAATCAATATCAAACGCGCAACGCTCGCTAACGACGCCGGACTGCTGGGAGCAGCTTCATTGTGTTTTGAATAACGAATAACCCCGAAACAATAACGATTCACTCTTAAACAGTCTCACTATATCTTTCCCTGATGAAATTATCGGTTATCGTTCCTGCCTACAATGAAGAAAAGACAATCCGAAATGTGCTGGATAAACTTAAATCCGTTGACCTGATAGGTAATTTTCAAAAGGAGATTGTAATTGTAAATGACTGTTCTGCCGACAATACGGAGGCAGTTGCTAAAAAATTCATAGAAGAGAATCCTGAGCTGGAAGTGGCTTACTTCCGGCACGAATACAACCAGGGGAAAGGAGCGGCATTGCACACAGGCATCCGCCGCGCCACGGGCGACTACATTATCGTCCAGGACGCCGATCTTGAATACGATCCCCAGGAATTCAATATATTGCTAAAACCGGTTATCGAAGGATATGCGGATGTGGTGTATGGCTCCCGCTTCATGGGCGGAAGACCACACCGCATCCTTTTTTTCTGGCATACGATCGGGAACAAGTTCCTGACGTTCCTGAGCAACATGTTTACCAACCTCAACCTGACGGACATGGAAACATGTTACAAACTCTTCCGCGCCGACCTGTTGAAGAGCCTTAAACTGGTCGAAAACCGCTTTGGTTTCGAGCCGGAAGTAACGGCCAAAATCTCCAAAATCCCCAAAATCCGTATTTACGAAGTCGGCGTTTCCTATTACGGCCGCACTTACGACGAAGGCAAGAAGATCAACTGGAAAGATGGCTTCCGTGCATTGTATTGCATTGTGCGCTACGGCCTGGGAAGCTAAATATCCAGCAGTGCCACGTGGATACCACTTCCACAGACCGTGCTCGTGTAGCTTTTAGCCGGGTTGGTCGGATGTTTGATCTCGATGGTATGCCGGAGGTTATCCGCGTACATATTGAAGTAATACAAAACCATCTTGTTACCTGAAATACGGCACCGCGCAATACCTCTTTTGGCAAAGTAAGCGCTCACGATGTCACAACCCGATGCCTTCCGGTCGATCCACGCATTGCCGTCGAGCCGATAGGAACAGTAGTACGGCGTCCCACCTGCAACGCTCCCGCCCGTTTGCATCCACAACAAATTTCCAAAATAGCTATAATCGCTGCTGACAGCCAACGGCGAATAAAAATCCTGCGGGGGCAAACCTACCCCCAATTGGTAGTAGTAAGGAAACGCCGCCGGACCACCCGCATTCGGCCGCCAGTAATCCATGCTTTGGTGTACCGGTTGATAATAGCCTATGGGCTTCTTGCCGGCCGGCTGTTTCAGGAATGTGCCCCAATCGACGAAGATGTTGCCGTACTCGTGCGCCAGAAAGCCCATGAGGATCTGAAATGCAGGGTCATGCACCGGTTTGTCGGCACGGAAAAATGTGCCTTCCGGGAATGTAACTTTGTCGGTAAACGATTCCGGCGCCCATTCGTGATGGTTATAGAAGAACATCCCGGTGTATTTGCCGAGTTTTTGCCAAAGCTCCATGCAAAAGAGCGTATTCATTGCCTGGCCCGGGTTGAGATCGAATGCGCCGAAATAAATGCCCTCCATCACAGTATTGGTGCGTGACAACGTCCCTCCGGGATGAAACCACGTTTTCATCTGCCATTGTGAAGGATCCTGCGAATACATTATTTCCCAGTCGGCCTGGGTCTTAGATGTATTTCCAAGATAATAAGGGCCCGTGGCAAAGTAATTATGGCAAAGAAAAAACGGCTTCTGGTCCTGTGCCTTTTTAGCCTCGTAAAGTCCGGCGAGTTCATCATAGAATGAATGCCACATCGGTTTGTCGGCGGGCATAAAAGGGAAGTTCTCCATCGTCTCCCCGATCCAGAGATTCGACGCATTCCCGCTATTCCATATCTCATGTGCCTTCGCACGTGCCTCCGCATCCGTAAACGGCCCGGTCGGCCAGCATTTTTTGTTGTAGCCATCCACCCATTCTTCCGCCCCGGAGCAGGGCAGGCCGAATATCGTCGGGATGGTGGGGACGCCATTGTATTCCTTGTCGGGATAAGTACTCCTGAATGTCGCCAGGGAGCCCTCATTACCGAGTTCATTGCGGTTGTAGTGCGTGCCACCCTTCGCGAACGTCTGCGCCCACGTGTACGACTGCTTGGTAGGCGGCTTTACGAGCACGTGTCCCTGCGGCATTGCGATGTTCGGGCTCACTTCCATGAAGCCCGGCGCCTGTGAGGTGGGGTCGTAGCCGGCAGGAATGGTATTCTTAAAAGTGACCGGTATAGTTTGGGCATGGAGGGTCAGGGTGCCCAAGAGCACCCAAAGCAGGATCAGCTTTTTCATAGTCAGTTAAAGATAAAAGTGGTGAGACCTCCCCGCGCTCCGGGCGCGAGCTGTGCGACGGCGTCGTTTTGGTAATAATAGTTACAGCCTTCGGGCGGGCATGGCCAACGGTTGAGCGTATCAAGTCCGATTTTCGTAGCCATTTTCACAACCCTGCCCGGACTGCTCGACTGCCAGGGTTCATTGGTCAGGTTCGCGCCTGTTTTAAGCCATTTACTACCGATAAAATAAGACCATTCATAGCCAGCGGGCAGACTCACCGTTCCGATATCGCTCAGCAACCAGCCGCCTGGATTGGCCGGGTCAGCGACAATCGACAACGTGAGTATTTCAGGAAAACCACTGGAAGAAATCTTAGGCATCAACGCAGGCGGTGCGCAGTTGGCTGCCTGCGCCACCGTGAATGCCTGGGATTGTCCGCTCGTGCAGGTACCATTGCTGCTGAAAGCCGTATAAGTACCCGCATTAACCGTTGTAAGGGTAGTACCGCTCCCGGCGGCCGATCCGTTCAGCAACCAGCTCACATTGCCCGAATAGCCCGAGGCCGTCAGCGTTACCTGCTGATTGGTTGCCGGGCATACATTTGTTCCGGTCGTTTGCACAATGGCAGGTGTAACGCAGGTCGTTGCACAACCCGTAATGGACAAGCCGACAAAATTACTTGGTCCGGCATGTGCTCCAATGCCCACATACTGGCCATGCCAAGAGGCACCTACGGTTCCATCGATAGCATATTGCCAGCCCATGGCAGCCACATTCGGATCGGAACCAAAGGGCGTTCCTGCAAGTTTGGTACCCCCGCTGTAAAATTCGATCTCGCGCAGCTCGCCATAGCCGGTAGGACTGGCCGCATAGCGCACATGCTGGTAGGCCGTAGCATTCGGAAAAGTAAATTCTTGCCAACTGCCTGTCGCATTCACACCTATCGTATAAATGTCCGTCCAAACCGAACCGTCGTTCGAGCCCTGAACTTTCGCCCCGTTGAGCCGGTTGAAATCCGCTGTGCGCCAATGCAGCCTTACCTTGCTCAAAACCGGGCAGATCTGGCCTTCCCCTGTAACGCAAATCTTGTCCTGACGACAACTTCCGCCACCGGTACCGGCTATTTTCAAGGTCGACGCGCCCGCGTTCAGGTTCACGGCGAAAGTGTAATCGGTGCAGGCAATATTCCATGAGCCGGAATTCGGCAGCGAAATACTCTGCGCATTACCGCCGTTGACCGTCACGCTCACCATCGGCGTCGCCGACGAATAATAGCGCAAAGTAACCTGGTAAAGTCCCGCCGACGGCACATTCACCGTGTAGTCGACAAAGTGGTTGTACTGGTTCTCCGCACCGCGCGTCTGGCCGTTCGAGGCATTGGGATCACTGGTAATAGGTCCATTGGCGCCGGACATCAGTTCTGCTTCGAGACATTGGCTGAAGACACTGACCGCATTTTGCCGCCCGACCTTTTGAGCTATTTCCACATCTCGAACCGCAATGGCAAGCTCTCCTCGATAAAGAAACCGATCCATCTCGGCCGAATGCTTCGTTCCGCGCAGCAGCATAAACTTTCCCGCGGGCGGCTTCGACATAAACTTACCGGTAAGCTTATATATAATTCCCTCTCCAGGCCGCAACAGTTTCCCGGAAACCGAATGATAATAGTTACCGCCCGTTTGCACAAAACCATCCGGGAAGACAACTTTCAAAACAAACTCGCCGTTCAGCGACACCGGAAACAACCGGAGGTCCGAAAAGTCGCGCATCGTACACTGAATGTCGATCGAGAACTCCTCTCCCACCTTCACCACGGATTTATCCGCGGTCATTGAAAACAAAACCGGATCTAATTCCGATTCATTTCCACTTTTCAGGCCATTTGCAAACAAATGACTTGCATTAAACAAAAGCAAACAAGTCAGAAAGTATCTGACAAAAGTAATATTAGTGTGCATGGTGAAATAAGTAAAGTAGTTTCCGTAAAACTATATCTACTATTTTGCTTCACCTATTTCATTTACCCATCAAAATTTTACACAAAACCCCTCAATAATTGAGGGGTTTTTATTATTAATAAAACAAATAACTTTGTTGTTCGTCGGGATTACGCATTACATTTCCGGCGATAAAACCCTTTTCAAATTTCTCTTATCAACACGCTATTCATGACCCCTGTATCAGAAAATGCTTCCATATTGCTGGTCGATGATTACCAGTCGATCAACCAGAGGCTCCTCCAACTCACTGACCGTGAATGGGACGTCCTTTCCTTCATCACGGATGGCCTCACCACCACCGAAATAGCCGCGTGCCTTGTCATTGAGCCCAAAAGCATTGAAAATTACAAGCGAAGGATCAGCAAAAAACTGAAAATCGGAGGCCGGAGTAATCTCATCAGGTTCTGCATCGTGAACCGGGATTACCTACGGAAACTTTACATTCTGGCTCGTAAATAGCATTGAGAGTTCGCATTTACAAAGAGCCGCCAACCGACTGATAATTCAAATAAGCTATACACACATTATTTTAATTAAATGCGAAACAAAACGCTCTACATCGTTTCAATCATTTATTTATTAATACCCAATATTATCTTCTATTTATATTGGACAAAAGCAGCTGTTTCTTTAACAGGAATTGCCCTGCTAATTCATCTCCTCCACAAAAACATATTACAAGAAACCGCATTCCCCAAATCTATTATTCATATAAAAGATATTTGTATTGCACTAGGCCTGGCAGTCGTTCTGACACTCGCTTCCGGCATTACGGGTTTCGCATTTCAAACCATGGATCACTGGTGCCACAACGCGAAGTTTCAGGATCTCCTTGAAAACGACTGGCCGCTCCGCTTTCCCGCCAACCGTCCGGTAATGGCTTATTACTTTGGCTACTACCTGGTGCCGGCCGCTATTTCCAGGCTGGCCGGCGATATTTCACTGGTTGCAATCCTGATCTGGACGAGCCTGGGTATCGCATTGGGGCTTCTATGGATTGGCACATCGCTGGATCGGAAGTGGTGGGCCGCATTGCTCGTGTTGTGCTTGGGCGACTTTCCAAGGATTTTTAAAGGCGTCGCCTCGCATGGGTCCATTCAATTGTACAGGTATGAGGAGATTGGTGTTGAGCACTGGTCGAATATCGAGAATCTGTTCTGGGCACCGAACCAGTTTATCCCCTCGCTTATCCTCGGCGGAATGCTTTTTCACATGATCCGTCACAGGATGGATTACGCATTGCTTTGCTTCCCAACGGCGCTGGCGCTTTGGTGGGCCGCTTTTCCGGCGTTGATTGCAGGGCTGATCACCGCACTCTTACTGATTTTCCAATGGATCCGGTGGGGCATTACTGTACGCAGATTGTTCCAACAAGTTCTGTTGCCTTCCCTCACAGCGGTACCGGTACTGCTATTGTTTCAATCGCATCCGCACGCGCCGGAGAATGGACTGATATGGGAATTTCGGGGTGATCTAGGCAATCTGCTGCGGGAATACCTGGTAAATACCATCACGGATACATCGCTCTTTGTGTTTGCATATCTGATATCGCGCAGAGCAGGACTACCGACCATTCCTGCTGTGCCGTTCTGGACGCTGATTTGCATTACATTATTGTTTCCGCTGGTCCGCGTCGGGAAAGTGAACGATATGCTGCTGCGCGGTATGATGCCGGTACTGATATTAATCGGCTGCTGTTTACTGTACCCGCTCGCAAGCCAGCCGCTGCCCAAAATCCTTGCGATATTACGGGGTAATATCCATTGCATCATCATCATGCTCGCGCTGGCGCTTCCCGCAGCAGTAGGGATCGGGCGGTTTTACCGTGCAGCGAGGCTTAACCGCATTACCGCATTATGGGGCCCACCCAATGCAAGGTTCGAGGCGATCCCTTATGACGGCTATCCAAGCCTGTATGAAACATTACGACAGCGCTGGTCACAGCAGGAGGCAGACCAGTACCTCGGAAAACCTGACTCGTTTTACGAAAAGTACATTGCCCCGCCTCCCGCGAAAGATCCTTAAATATGCCTAACGTTTGATAAACTGCTGGGCAGTCCTGACCCCGTCCTGATTTTCAAAATTCAACAAATAAGTACCGGTTGGCCAGTCGGCTACATTGATTTCCTCGCTTCTGGAAGCTTTCAGGGCTTTCCGATGCAGAATCTGCCCTTTTGCATTGAAAATTGCCATTGCACCCGTGGCTGCATTCTTGAATTCGACGCGCAATACCCGGTCGGTAGGGTTCGGAAAGAGCTGCCAGAGCATGTTTTTGGCACCGGTCTCGTTGCCGAGGATCGGACTCAAATCAACCGATACGGTCGAATATCCCGACTGTGAAATCTCGCTGAATGCCTGTATCCTGTAAGTAAATTTCGCATTGAGCTCGATGTTCTTGTCTTCGAAGGATAACGACTGCCCGTTAAGTGTTTTCAAAGTCTCGTACGGAGCCGAATCGGATTTTTTACGTTGCAGCACGTAACTGGTAGCCGTCTCTATCGCAGGCCAGGTCAGTATCAACGAGTTATAAGTACGGTTAGCCGAAAGCACGACATTAGGTAATAGCGTACCAATGGCCACATTGTCGAAAGAAAATGCACCCAGGCCCCGCTTATTCAATAGGTATGGACCTGTGTAAATGCCGATATTTTGCGAAAATGGCTCTTGCAACGGCAGGTTTTCCGGGTAGAATGAGGGCAGATAACTCAATTTCGTCGCGGTCGATGCCTCTTTGAGTGTCAACGTCACCTGATTCCCTTCTGCTTTTCCGGCAGAGAAGGCTGCTTTCTTTTCGTTACCGTCCAGAAAAAAGAAGTTTTTCAGACTCAATACAAGCGGTTTGCCGTCCTGTCCTTTTATTGTAAAGTCAGCGGGCCATTTCAGTTCCTGGCCTTCGTCGAAGATCAGGTTGATCTCCTTTTTCTCCGCGTTAGTATAGAATGCCTTTTTAATATCCGGGCTTCGCACATTGTCCGAATCTTTCGACCCGTAAATGCCGGGCGCGAAAAAGCGGTACATCCGGCGGCCAAATTCTTCGTATCCCGACCTGTGGTAATGCACGCCGTCATAATCGGGCGTTCCAATGGCCGCGAAATGATCTGTTTTGGGGTAAATGTATTTAGTCCGCCTCAGGAAATCGCGTATAGAGCCACCCATCGGATTGGGCGTGTCATTTCTCAGGACAATGACGTTCGACTGAACAACCACAAACTGGTCGACCTGCGGATAGTCCCGTACCCAAAATTTACGCAACTGGTCGAACTCGGTAGCATAATTGGGGATATTTTCGAATACCTCCTGCTCGCCGTGCATCCAGATGAACGCCCTGATACGGGCAGGGTTGGCAACATTTACCCTTTTACGCAAACTGCCGTAAAGTGAGCTGATGCTCATAGAATCGTTGGAACCGCGGTTACCGAGAAAATCGGTCAGTTTTGCGCCGGGCAATGACCCGTTGATCACGCAGGTAGGAATGCTATCGCGCTCCAAAATCTCCTTCTGCATTTCCAGGCCCCACGCGCCTACGTATGTCCACGACCATGCCGCGGCAATCCACAAAGTATCACCCGACAATATATCGGGCTTTCCATCCGGTATACGGGCGACAGTACGGGCATACTTGCTCGACCAGGCCCCGAAAACCGTTGCAGCTGCATTGGATTGCCCGCTGATCACGTAGAAATCACCTGCCACCACCTCATTACGCCGAACGATCAGCGCCGAGTCGGCCTGGTGGCAAGCATATACTTCAAAGGAATAATCGGCCATTTCCGCCTTAATTTTCGGCGTCATACTGAATGTGCCGGTCGTACCAGCGCCGTAAGTGATCGCCGATTTCTGGTAGCCTGTTCGCACATTGTTCCGGAACGTTACCACCGACATATGATCCCATCCCGCCAGCTCGATAACACCGGAAATGGGCACATCGGCCAGGTTGTCGTCCGCACGGGCGTACAATTGCATGTCGCGAGGCAGCTTATTGAAAACCACCGAGTAAAAACGCTGGGCGCTGGCGCTGCCCAATGTGCAGCAAAAAAGGAAGGAAAGCAGGAAAAGTTTGAAGTGTGTAAAGTTCATTTCATTAAAGAAGCTGTTTCTGATGGCTTGAAAATTCTCCGTGCCCGGCCGGGCACATGTACACAAATGGCAGATCAATGCCCGGTTATAAATATATCTTTAATATTTCACATTTAATGCCTCCGGTTTGTTACCGGCACGGGTTTCGGAAGGAAGCCAATGCTCGTCATACATCGCCAGAAACCACAAAACCATGATCATCGGCAGGGAATATTTGTCCCAGGAGAGCTGTGCTTTACCCAGCAATAGAATATTCAGCAGGAAAACCCAGGTAGCAAGGTTGAACCGGGGAGATACAAAACGGACCAGCGTAACCAGCATAAGCACCCCGAATACCAGCTGTTTCAGCAATCCACTAATGCCTATTTTCATCAACAATTCATCTACATAACCTAAATACGGCCAGGTGAAATAAGGATTATAGGCCTGTTTAGCAGGAAAAAAGGTAATAATCGCGGCAATAACCAGCAGAAAAACAGCAAACATCACCGGATGCTTTCGCGGATATTCGAGAAAGTGCGAAATTCGGCGCGTCACCAATGTTTCCGGAATAATGTAATACACCGCTACAACAACCGATGCATACATCAAATAGCCGAAATTGTAGTTCACCAGCTTATCGGAGTCATAGTGCTGATCGGCCATAACCGACGCGGGTGCGGGCCCATGCCAGATAACCACCCAGGGAACAATCGCGAGCACGGCCAGCGCATACCAGATCCAGGCGGGATCGGCGAATATGCTTTTTACCAGAACCACCGGATTGGCGCTCCATTTTATGTTTTTAAATACTTCATAGGCCAGGATCGCCGCCGGAAATGCCAGCATATATTGGCGGCAGCATACCGCCGCGGCCAACGACAGGAATCCCACCCAATGCCATTTGCGCAAATAAGCGATTACGCCGCCGAGCGTGAACACCATCGCGAAAATGTCGGTGTAATAGTAGACGCTCACCAGGTAATAGTTGGGAAAAATCAACAACCCGCCCAGGCAAAGCCAGAAACGCTTCGTACGCTCGGGGCTGTACCAGACGAAAAGCATCAGCAATGCAAAACTCGTAAAAGCCGTAAGCAAGCGGAGGTTCTGAATATCCTCCCCGAAAATCCGCAGCACCCATCCGCCGAGAATGAACGGGATCGGGGTGTTCAGCTCATTGTAAGTTTGAAGCAGGTTCAATGAGGGAACCGGCTCGGTACTGAACAACACTGCAGTAGGCAGGTAATGGTGTTCGTCCTGGTACGGATCGACGGTAAACCGGTCTTTCAGGAAGAAAACAAGGACAAATAATGCGAGCAGGGCAAATGAGGTATATAACTTTTTGCGATGCATAGGATACTATATAAAATTGACTTCTGCGTTGAGCCGGATGCCGAATTGCCCGGCCACCGACGCTTGAATTTTTTCTGATAATGCCTTAATCTGCGCCCCGGTACCGCCGCCGTAGTTGACCAATACCAGTGCCTGGCGCGCATGGACGCCGATTTCACCCTCCCGATAACCCTTCCAACCGGCTCGCTCGATCAGCCAACCGGCAGGTACTTTCACCGTTTCGGCATCTACCGGATAACCAGGCACCTCCGGAAAGGTTTCCCGTAATTGTGTAAATTGAGCAACCGGTATCTCGGGATTTTTGAAGAAACTCCCCGCATTCCCGATTTCGGCCGGGTCTGGCAGCTTGCTGCGACGGATTTGCATGATCGCCTCGCTGATATCGCGGATCGTCGGGTTTTCCGCTCCCATTTCCTGCAATGTTTTTTGAACATCGCCGTAAGCCGCATTTAAAACAGGCTGTTTGCTGAGCCTGAAAGTGGCCTCCGTGATCACATACCGGTGCTTCAACGCTTTCTTGAATATACTTTCGCGATAGCCGAACTCGCATTCGGCATTGCTGAAGAGGCGTTTTTCGCCGCTTTCGATATCCATCGCCTGCACCGATTCAATCACGCTTTTGATCTCAACGCCATAGGCCCCGATATTCTGCATAGGGGCAGCACCTACCGTTCCCGGAATAAGCGAGAGGTTTTCCACACCACCATAGCCATTATCCACACAATGCATGACGAAATCGTGCCAAACCTCGCCTGCGCCCACCGCGAGCACGACCGTTTCCTCAGTTTCCCCGATGACGGTGATACCCTTGATGTCGGGATGGATCACGAGCGCCTCGATATCTTGTGTAAGCAAAATATTACTCCCTCCGCCGAGGATGAATTTCGGTGTTCCCTTCCACTCAGGATCACGCAAAACGGCCGTTAATTCATCAACGGAGGTCACATTTACAAAATATCTGGCATCGGCATCGAGTCCGAATGTATTAAGATGACGAAGCGAAACGTTGGATTGTACTAGCATTGAAATCGGGGATAAACCGGGTAAAGTTAGGTATTACATTCAAAATTAAGTGGTATGGTGATTCATCCAATTTTGATTAAGTTTGTGGGCTCAGTTACAATGGTTCAGGATATGACGCTAAAAAAGAAATTTTTATGGGCTCTGCATCTTGGTATCATTTTGATTTCGGGTTGTGCTAAAAAGTCGGTTGTGAGCTCCGGTTCCGAGTACAGGGAAGATCTTTCCGCGGTCCGGCCACGGTATGAGTACGTAGAACCCGCTGTCGTAACGCGTACAGAACCGGCGACACCCGCCAAGAGCAATAATGTGCCGAAGGCTGATGTAGACAAGCCGCTGTATGTCAACAAGAAACTGGAATCGGTACTGGACACGCTGGCGAAGCAGAACAAGGCTATCCGCTACATCAATGGTTTCAGGATCCAGATTTACGTAGGAAATGTGCGGCAGGAAGCGGATGGTGCAAAGTCCTACATTTACCAGGCCTTTCCGGATTTGAACCCTTACGTTTCGTACACCCAGCCGACCTACCGCGTGAAGGTGGGCGATTTTATGTACCGGAGCGACGCAGAGCAATACCTTGACCTGATCCGTGAGCAATATGCTTCGGCCGTGATCCTCGCCGACAGGGTGGATATCAAGCGAAGCCTGATGGTCAACCCTGCTTCCGACCACAATTAATGTAATTACTTATTAACCGGATAACTTTATCCACATATACATACTACCAACAGAATGAAGAAAGCGCTAATTACAGGGATCACCGGCCAGGATGGTGCCTACTTGGCCGAGCTCCTTTTGAGCAAGGGATATGAAGTGCATGGTATCAAACGCCGCAGTTCGCTTTTCAACACCCAGCGGATCGACCATATTTATGAAGATCCGCATGAGAAAAATGTACGCTTTCACTTGCATTACGGAGATCTAAGCGATTCTACCAATATTATCCGCATCATCCAGGAAGTTCAGCCGGATGAAATATACAACCTGGGTGCGATGTCGCACGTTCAGGTGAGCTTTGAAGAACCTGAATATACGGCTAACGTCGACGGTATCGGAACGCTCCGCATCCTGGAAGCGGTTCGCTTGCTGGGACTAACCCAAAAGACCAAAATTTACCAGGCCTCCACTTCCGAACTATACGGATTGGTGCAGGAAGTACCGCAGTCGGAGCGCACGCCTTTCTACCCACGCTCGCCTTATGCGGTTGCAAAGCTGTATGGTTACTGGATCACCGTCAACTACCGAGAGGCATACAATATGTTTGCGGTGAATGGTATCCTTTTCAACCACGAGTCGCCATTGCGCGGCGAAACGTTCGTAACCCGCAAAATCACCCGCGCGGTGGCACGTATCGCACTGGGCTTGCAGGACAAAGTATACCTCGGCAACCTCGACGCGCAGCGCGACTGGGGCCATGCAAAAGACTTCGTGGAAGCCATGTGGCTCATCCTGCAACAGGAAACCCCTGAGGATTTCGTGATCGCGACCGGTGTTACCACCCGCATCCGCGAGTTTGTCAGAATGGCATTTGCAGAAGTGGGCATTGAGGTTGAATTCTCAGGCGAAGGCGTCGATGAAATTGCGAAAGTGGTTAAATGCAATAATCCTGAATTCCAGATCGAAATCGGCAAAGAAGTGGTAGCGGTTGATCCTCGTTATTTCCGCCCTACCGAAGTGGAATTGCTGATCGGCGATCCGACGAAATCAATGGAGAAATTGGGCTGGAAACCGAAGTACGACCTGAAAGCGCTGGTAAACGACATGGTTGCCGCCGACGTTCAGTTGTTCCGCAAGGACCGTTTGCTGGAAAGCAGCGGCCACCGCGTTCCCAACTACTACGAATAAGATTTGTGCAAAACATAAAAAACCCCCGCAGAGCCATTTTGCGGGGGTTTCTTTTTCTATACTAATAATTTAGATAGCAGGTCCTTTTTGTACGGATTTGGCCGCTTTGATCAGATCCTGAGGTTGCTGATAGCCCAGAAGCTGCTTCACCACCTTGCCTTTGCCATTGATAAAGAACAATGTCGGGTAACCTTCAATGGGGTACCGTTTTGCCAGTGAAGGCCCTTCGCCCGCTTCCATATCGATCTTCACATTGATGAAATTTCCATTGAAAGTCGCGGCTACGTCCTCACGTGTGAAAACGTTCTTTTGCAACATTTTACATGGGCCGCACCAGGTGGTATAGGCGTCCAGGAAGATCAGTTTGTTCTCTTTCTTCGCTTTTTTGAGCAATGAAGCCCATGAACCTTCGGTGAATTGAATGCCTTTCTCAGCCGCCTTTTTATCTCCTTCCCCGGCCACTGCCACCGACATGGCCAGCATCAGCGCCACGATCGCGAACCCGAGATTTTTAAGATTTTTCATTTGAATAATAAGATTTTTGATTTGCATATTCCATAACGAAAATACGCCTTTGTTTTATTTTACACAATTATGGACTGCGAGCCAATCCGACACCTTTTGCGGATAAGAAGCTCAAAAAGGGTAACTTCGCAACTTCATTAACACCAGAATACCATGAAGGTTCAGGAAGCCAAGTATGTGATGAGTAACTCCGATTACCAGAAGTGCCCGGAGCCCGTCCTTCCCGAATATGCATTTATCGGACGTTCCAATGTGGGTAAATCGTCGCTTATCAACATGCTGACAGGCAAAAAAGCGTTGGCCAAAACCTCGCAGCAACCAGGGAAAACGCAGATGATCAACCATTTTATCATCGACAACACCTGGTACCTCGTCGATTTGCCCGGGTATGGTTATGCCAAAGTAAGCAAAGTGGAGCGCGACAAGTGGGAGAAAATGATCCACGATTACCTGCATTATCGCGAAAACCTCATTTGCACGTTTGTGCTGGTGGATGTCCGCCACAGCGCCATGGCCGTCGACCTCGAATTTATGGCCGCATTAGGCGAGGCTGGCATTCCGTTTGAAATCATATTTACCAAAGCCGACAAGCTCAAACCCGGCCAGGTAGCCGCCCAGGTGGAAGCCTATAAACGTAAAATGAGCGAAGTGTGGGAAGAAGTGCCTGAAATGTACGTGACTTCGGCGGAAAAAAATGAGGGCCGCGAACCCATACTCGCGACAATAGAAACTTATAATCAGTCGTTTGTGAAGACAAAATAGGATATCGGTTGTTTCCCCGGCAATCTTTCCTTTATTTTGCGCAAAAATTCAATTGCCGCATCCAACATTAACATCAAGATATAACCATAGTAAGAAAGGATGAGTGAAACAGTAGAGTCAACAGGAATGGATTTGTTGAAAGAAGTAGCCAATGTATCCGGCAAGCCAGGGTTGTTCCGCATTCTGAAACCAAGCCGTGCGGGCGTAATCGTAGAAAGCCTGGACGGGAAACGTGAAAAAACGCTGATCGGGCCAACTGCTCGTGTATCAGTTTTGAAAGACGTTTCGATCTTTACGGACGGTGCAGAAGAATCTGTTGCCCTGTCGGACGTGTTCCTGAAGATCCGTGAGATCCACGGCGAAGAGGTTACATTGTCAGTCAAAACTTCATCGGACAAAGAGCTCATCGAGTTTCTTGCTGAGGTACTTCCTGAGTTCGACCGCTCGAAAGTGTATGTATCGGACATCAAGAAGGTCATTACCTGGTATAACCTGCTTTCGAAACACATCCCCGAAGCATTTGTAGCAACCGAAGGCGAAGTAGCTGCTGAACCGGTAGCGGAAGTTTCTGCCGAGGAGGAAGAAGTGAAAGAAGCGCCTGCTAAAAAGGTAAAAAAAGAAAAAAGCAAAGCTTAATAAGCAACTGATATCATGTGGAACCCTGCCTTTCCGGCGGGGTTTTTCCTTTTTTATGGATAATCTCTCTTCTTACATCGACCACACGCTGCTCCCGGCGACAGCCAGCGAAACCCATATCCGCAAGCTTTGCGAAGAAGCATGGATACACCAGTTCAAAGCGGTGTGTGTGGCGCCCGTTTATGTGCCATATGTCCTGGAAATGTTGGAATTTTGTCCCATAAAAATTGAAATTGCGACGGTAGTGGGCTTTCCGATGGGCTATTCTACTACCGCCACCAAGGTTGCCGAGGCCAGTGAGGCGTTACAGCATGGCGCTACCGAGCTGGATGTGGTGATGAACCTCTCACAGTTCAAATCGATGGCTTACCTGAGCATTCGTGAGGAATTGAAGCAGCTTGCCGACCTCGCACACGAGCGGAATGCATTACTGAAAGTGATTATCGAAACCGCGGCCCTCGATTCGTTCGACCTATATACGGCTTGCGAAATCTGCGCGGAGGCAAAGGCCGATTTTGTCAAAACATCGACCGGCTTTGGGCCCGGCGGTGCGGATGTCGAAACGGTTCGTAAAATGCGGTCGATTTTACCTGTGGAAGTAAAAATAAAAGCCTCGGGCGGCATCAAGACCTACGAACAGGCCATTGCCATGATTCGCGCCGGTGCCGAACGGATCGGAACTTCGTCGGGTGTCGCAATCGTAACCCGCGCATGAAACGCGTGCTCCTGCTCAGTACGGTGCATCCGTCGGCAGACTCGCGCATTATGTACAAAATCGCTCCTTCGCTGCTAGGCCGTTACGAGGTGTTTTGCGCATTGCCCGATCTTCGAAGCAGTCGGAAGGATAAGCTGCATTTGATCAGTCTGCCGAAATTCGGGCGGTTACTCCCCAGAATCCTGTTTGCACATCCTGTTGCGTTGTTCAAATGCCTGCGGCTGAGGCCGGATATCGTCCACATTTTTGTACCGGAGCTGATTCCACTGGCATTTCTTTTCCAATGGGCGGGAGCAAAAGTGGTTTATGAAGTACAGGAGAACCTGTTCAAGAAGTTTGCGATCAAACGGTATAACAATGGTCCGGTTTTCAAACGACTGTTCCGCTTTTTCGACAATCTGGCACGCCGGAGGTTCCACTGCGTATTTACGGACGATGCTTACCTGGAAGAATACCGCGACCTGGCAAAGCCATTCGCCGTGATCCATAATTATGTATCGTTGCCGGTCATAGATTCGCTCGCGCATGAGGGTGCACCGACGCACAGGCACGCGTTTTTTTACTTGGGCGTTGTGTCGATGGAGCGCAGCCTCGACACGATGATTAACGCGATGGCGATGTTGAAAAACAGTTATCCTGACTGCCATTTACACGTTTTCGGTCCTATTCGTGTGGATAAAGCAGAGCTGGAAGCAATAGCCGGTTACCAGGAGTCAAAAAACAATATCACGTTCCATGGCTACACCGATCAGAAATTGGCGCTACGGTATGCACGACAGTGTGTGGCAGGCATTGCACTGCTGAAACCCGTAGCCGATTATCCGGAGTCGTTCCCGACAAAGCTATTCGAATACATGGCGCTGCAATTACCCGTCGTTACCTCCGATTTCCCCGCTTACAGGCAGATCGTCGAGGGCGCGCGGTGCGGGTTTTGTATTTCACCCTATCATGCCGAAATGCTGCACGAAGCGCTGGAATGCTGCATTACCGACATTGCCCTCAGGCAGCAAATGGGTAGGAACGGCAGAAAAGCCGCGGAGGCACATTATAACTGGGCCTCGGAGGAAGCCAAACTTTTGTCGTTTTATAACAACATTTTTAATTCTTAACGATCTAGTTTACAGGCACAAGTATTATAATTTTATAAATTTATTATTGAATTGTTCAAATATGGAGTGCTACGATTTCTACGAAATATTTAACTTTCGGAATCGAAAAGAATTGTAGCTTGCGAAGTCAACTTCTCAATCATGTATATTAATACGGTTAGTCATTATCTGCCAAGCGAAGTTATTGGTAATGAATATTTTACAAATCTCAACAACCTATCTAACGAGTGGATAACGGAAAGAACAGGAATCTCAGAAAGACGAAAAGCATCAGCAGACGAAAATACATCGACCATGGCCCTGAGGGCGGTCGAAACATTGCTCGAAAATATCCCATACAGTAAAAACGAGATAGATCTGATCGTTGGCGCGACTTACACGCCTTACGACACGATCGTCACGCTGGCCCACGCGGTACAGCATCAGCTTCAAATTCCCGATATTCCGGTCGTAAGTATTTCATCCGCCTGCTCGTCGTTGCTCAATGCGATCGAGATCGTGGAAGGCTACTTTGCTATGGGCAAGGCTTCGAAGGCTTTGGTGGTCGTTTCCGACCATAATACGGCCTATTACAATGAAATGGATACGGTTTCCGGGCATTTGTGGGGCGATGGCGCTTCCGCATTGCTGATTTCCAAAGAGCGGCAGACCGAAGGTGATATGCGGATCAAAAAGCTTATCACCGGCGGCGCGGCCACCAGCGGAAAAGCCACCGAAGCAGTTGTACTCCGGCCCAACGACCGGGGCGTGGTAATGCCTTTCGGGCGCGATGTGTTCCAGAATGCGTGTGTTTACATGCCCAAAGTAAGCCAGCAGGTGTTGCAGGAATGCGGTCTGACAATCAACGATCTCGACTACCTGATTCCACACCAGGCCAACCACCGCATCAGCCTGAACGTGATCAACACGCTGGGTATTCCGGCCGAAAAACTGATTTCGAACATCCAGTACCTCGGTAACACGGGCTGCGCCGGTTGTGCGATCGCGCTTTCGGAGAATAAGGATAAATTCAAAAAGGGTGAAAATATCGTGGTAACGGTATTTGGCGGCGGCTATTCGTACGGTGCCATGCTGCTGACGGTATAATACTCCCTGTTTAAACATAAAAAAGCCTTCTAATCGCAGCGATTGGAAGGCTTTTTCTATTTCCGGAATGCTTAGTTCACATCCGGTCCGGCATTGTAGGAAGCCGGTTTCCAGACATTGTTCTCAGGATTGATATCCGGGAGGTTATGCTCAGGATCGATTGTCACCGAACGGATCGGCCCTTGTGTAGCCGCTTTGAACGTCCACGCACCGCCGCGCTGCCAGATTTCCACCGGCAATTCAACACGTGTTTTCTTGCCGCTTACTTCTTCAATATCCACTTTCACCGGCATTGCCAGCTGATCCAGGTTCTCAATCGTAATGTAAGAGCCTTTTTGCGGGTTTTGCTCCACGTAAGCCACGTCTTTCACCGACTGGTCGAGTTTATAATTCTCGAAGAACCAGCCTTTCCAGAACCAGCCCAGGTCTTCTCCCGCCGCGTCTTCGATGGTCCGGAAGAAATCGTAAGGTGTTGGATGCTTGAATGCCCAACGCTGTACGTAAATCTTGAATGCATAATCGAAGCGCTCCTTACCCAGGATTTGCTCACGAAGCATTTTAAGGCCTAATGCAGGTTTGTAATATGCTTCCCAACCCAAATTCACAGCTTGAACAACATCCGGAATAGTCATGATCGGGTCCGCTTTCGGACGGAAGATCATCGGCGCCAGGCGATGCATATCGTTCATTTGGGTCGTTTTGTACTCTCCATTGTTGAAATTATCGCCTGAAAGGAAGTTGATGAACGTGTTGAACCCTTCGTCCATCCAAGCATATTTACGCTCGTTGTTACCTACAATCATCGGGAACCAGTTGTGACCGAACTCGTGATCGGTTACGCCCCAAAGGTCCTCTTTACGGCTTTTGCTGCTGCAAAACACGATTCCCGGATATTCCATACCACCCACAATACCGGCCACATTAGTCGCCACCGGGTAGGTATATTCATGCACATAATTGGAATAGAACTCGATACAGCCCTTCACGTATTCCGTCGAACGGCCCCAGCCATCCAGTCCGCCGTCCTCAGCCGGGTATACCGACTGCGCCAATGCGGTTTTGCCTTTCGGCAGGTTCATACGCGCCGCATCCCAAACAAATGCTTTGGAAGTAGCCCATGCAATGTCGCGCGCCTGCACGCAGCGGAAGCGCCAAGTCAATGTTCCCGACTGCTTAGGTCTTGTATTCGGATTGGTAACGTCCTCCGCGCTGCGGATCACGACGGTCTGGTCACTTTTAGCGGCATCTGTCAATCTTTTACGCTGCTCGGCCGTCAGCACTTCGCTCGGGTTGAGCAATTCGCCGGATCCCACTACGATGTGGTCCCAGGGAACAGTCACATTGTATTCAAAATCGCCATATTCGAGGTAAAACTCACCTGCGCCCAGGTAAGGCAGCAGATTCCAGCCTTCAATATCGTCGAAAACCGCTACCCGTGGGTACCATTGCGCCATTTCGTACACGATACCATTCTTCGTTTCCAGCGTTCCCATACGATCGGAGCCGTACTCGGGAATTTTGAATGAATAGGCCAGCTTGATTTTGATCACGTCGCCGTTCGCTTTCACGGGTGTTTTCAGGCGGATCTGCATACGGGTGTCGGTAATTTTGTACTCGGCATCCACAAATGCACCCTTGCCTTGCTGTACCGCGACGGATTTAATAGAATCACCGCCGTCAAAACCCATATTGCCGAAACGGCCGCCGCTAACCGGCGTCGTTTGTGCGCCTCTCGAATGGCTGCCAAATGCATTCTGATCAAGTTGCAGCCAGAGGAATTCCAGGTTTTCGGGACTGTTGTTTTTATAGGTAAGCTCCACCTCTCCACTCACTGTTCCTTTCTCCTCTTCGAGCGCTACGTTGATCTTGTAATCGGCACGGTTCTGCCAGTATTTGGGTCCGGGGGCGCCGCTTCCGGTCCGGTACTCATTGCCCGGCTGGAAGTTGAAAAGCGGGTGAAAAAGGACATGGGCATCATATTTCACCTTCTCCGCCTCCTGTGCGATAGTGTTGTTGAAGAAGCCCAGACTGCTCATTGCCATGACGCCCAGACGAAATATTGAAATTTTCATTATAATGGTTAAAAATTGGAAATATTGGGTTGTAAACGAGCAATATACACCTTTTCACCTGTTTTAGGTCAAAAACTTTCCATTTTAGCGACAGACAGCGACTTTTGTCTGCCAATGTAAAATTCACGTTCCGATGCGCCAGCGATTGTCAGTTGAAACATACACCCAAGGTGTCCTCGCAGGCGACCGGACAACGCTCAGCCGCGCCATTACGGTAATGGAAAGCACCCTCCCCGGTGATCGGCTGCTGGCTTCGCAAATCTTGCAAAATATCCTGCCGCATTCCGGCAAATCCATTCGCATTGGCATTACCGGCGTGCCCGGCGTGGGGAAAAGCACATTCATCGAGGCATTCGGCAGCTACCTCACTTCGCTGGGCAGGCGGGTGGCCGTGCTGGCGGTAGACCCGAGCAGCAAGCAGTCGGGCGGGAGCATATTGGGTGATAAAACGCGGATGGAAAAGCTCGCGCGCGACCCGCATGCCTACATCCGTCCCTCGCCCACCAACCTCTCACTCGGGGGCGTAGCGCGGCATACGCGCGAGGCGATCCTGCTCTGTGAGGCGGCGGGCTACGATATTATAATGGTCGAAACGGTAGGTGTGGGCCAGTCGGAAACCCTGGTGAAAGGCATGACCGACTTTTTCCTGCTGCTCATGCTCGCGGGCGCGGGCGACGAGTTGCAGGGCATCAAGAAGGGCATTATGGAAATGGTGGACGCCGTGGCCGTCAACAAGGCCGATCATGGCAACGAGCAGGCCGTTGCGAAAGCCGTTATGGAATACCGGCAGGCATTGCACCTCTTTCCTGAAACCGCTTCCAAAGTGCCCGTTCAGTTGGTAGCGTGCTCGGCATTGGAGGGAACCGGCATGCAGCCGATCTGGCAACTGATTTCAGATTACTACGCGCAAACTTCTGAAAGCGGCTTTTTGCAGCATAACAGGCAGTTTCAGCGCGTGGACTGGCTCCGCGAGCAAATCCGGCAGTTGTTGGAAGACCGGTTTTATGAAAATGAATTGGTAAAACAACACATTGCCTCCGCCGACCAGGCTGTACGAAGCGGCGAAAAGCTGCCCGATGAAGCGGCCGCGGATCTGATTAATCTGTTTCTTTCTTCCGAACAACCCTCAAAATTTTCCGCTAAGTCATAAAACTTCCCGGCAAAAGGCATTTTTCACTAAGTTTGAGCGTTAAAACTAACGCGAATCAACTCTATTGATTTTAACTTTTTAAGTTCTCAACTATGAAAAAGACCTACGCCCTCAGCAAAGCCTCCCTGCTAGCCATGTTCATGATCCTTTCGGTCGTTTTTGCTTGTAAAGATGATGATGAACCTACACCACCAGCAAATAACGATCCGATCGTAGCGACTTGGCAACTTACTGCCGTTGCGGCTGCTCCCGGATCTACGCTGCCCGTCGACCCCGCTGTACTCGTATCATGTATATACAGCTTGAAATTGACTTTCAAGGCTGACAATACCGTTGCAACGGCCGATTGTCCAACCGCTGTGACGCTCATTAATTCGGTTATACCCATCAGTGGAGCTAAATGGGAAGTTAAGGACGGCAATTTGATACTGAAAGACGCTTCGAATAATTCCAAAACTTTCAAATACACGCTGAATGGTTCCGATTTGCAAGTTTCCGTTGACGATGCTGCGGTTATTCCGAGCTCAGCGGCCATTGACGTCGTACTGAAATTCAAAAAGGTATAAATATTTTCAAAGTGTCATTAAGTAAAAGAGCCGGGCTTCTCAGTCCGGCTCTTTTGTTACCCGCTTGTGTGATCGCAAACGATCAGCCATTTCCCACTGATTTTCTTGAACAAAAGGGTGTAATGGCCTTCCAGGTCGCCCTTTTCAGGCCGCGTTAAATGAAATTTCCCCACCACAAAAGCCACATCGCGGCCGGGGAATGAGAAATTGAGAAAACTGAATTTCAAGGTACCCATCGTCGCACGGTCGGGGTAACGTTTGAGATAACCTTCATAAGTCGGCTTGTAGCCGTAGGTAATTCCTGCCTTTCCGACGAACATCAGCGAATCGGATTCCCAATAGCCGTTCATGAATGATCGGATATCTCCCTTGTTCCAATCCGCCTCCTGCCGTTTCAGAATGCCGAGGATCTCATCCTTGTCGCGCGGCGACTGTGCCTCTGCCGCCAGGGCAACGCCGATCAGAATGAGGGTAAAAAACCAGTTTCTCATATTTTTTATGGATTTTTGTAATGCAATTGACGATTCTAAATATAACGGAAAGATCGGCGCCTCCGAAAGGCACATGGCCGAAATAACATTGATCCAGCAGGTATGAGTAAGTTCGACAGCATTTTCAAGAAAATCGACCGCCAGAAATACCCTTTCGTGGATGGTCTTTACTACCTGTTCATCATTGTTTTTATCCTTATTCTGTTCCTATTTTTTGCCTGACCAGTGACCCATCCCTATTTATTTATACTGAATCCCAACTCGGGCACGTCCATTGGAAGGAACAGCGCCGCTGTCCGGGAGCGAATCCACTCCGTCGCGAAAAAGAATGCCGGTTCTGCCCAAATCCTATTCACAGAGGAGCCCGCCCACGCAACAGAGCTTGTACGTGAGCACATGCACGCGGAAAAGTGGAAGGCGATCGTGGCGGTCGGCGGCGACGGTACGGTGAACGAGATCGCGAAGCCGCTCGTGGACACCAGTATTCCGATAGGCATCCTGCCGCTTGGCTCAGGAAATGGCCTCGCCAGACACCTGGGCCTTCCGCTCACGCTCGACGCAGCCCTGAAACGCCTCTTCGAAGGCAAGCCCTCCACGATCGACAGCGCAGAGTTGAATGGTATACCTTTTTTCTGCACGGCCGGAATGGGTTTTGACGCTTATGTGGGGCATTTGTTCAGCCAGCAAAAAGCACGCGGCCTGATGACCTACGTCAATGTTTCATTCAAGGCTTACTGGTCCTACAAACCGCAATCGTTCCGCCTGGACGGTGTGGAAAAGCAGGCTTTTTCGCTTTCATTCGCCAATGCGGGCCAATTCGGGAACAATGCCTGGGTAGCCCCGCAAGCCAGCTTGCAGGATGGCCTGCTCGATATATGTACGATCAGCCCGTTCCCCCAATGGTATGGCACGGCGCTCGCTTACGGGCTGTTTACCAAACAGTTAAAACAATCCCCTTACATCGATTACCAGCGTGCCACACATGCCGTGGTCGAAACCGATGCGCCTCCGATGATCCATTACGATGGAGAGCCTTTACAGCTGGATACGACACGAATAGAGGTTAAAATAAAGCCGGGAAGCCTGAACGTGATCATCTGACTCCCCTTAATTCAGAAAATATGTCAAAGAAAAACCGTTCCGGCATTGTGTATTCCACCAACCCGGAGTTTGAATACAACGATCAGGAAGATGAGCCAGAAACACTGGCCCCGCAGCAGCAGGACCTCCGCATCTGGCTCGACCGCAAAGGCGGTGGCAAGGTGATCACCGTCGTGAAGGGGTTTATCGGGACAAATACCGACCTGGAAGCGCTCGGCAAGCAGCTGAAAGGCCTCTGCGGCAGCGGCGGCACCGTAAAAGATGGCGAGGTGCAAATCCAGGGCGACCACCGCGACAAAGTCATTACGTGGCTCACAAGCAAAAGCTATAAAGCCAAAAAAGCCGGAGGGTAGCTCCGGCTTTGGTTATAATGTCTTGGTGGTGTCGATTTCTGTTGGTGCAGGTACCGATGAAGCCGGGGGTGTTACTGCTTTCGTCGGCCCGAGCACTTCCACGTCCGTTACAAAGAACTTCGTATCACCATTCCAGGGGAGTTTGAAAAATTTCTCTTCGTAGGTCAATGAAACCCTATGGCCGTTTTTGATCGCCTCTTCCAGTTTGGAGATCGCGTCCTTGTTCTTGCCGCTGACGGAGAACACCCATTGCGAGGAATTCATGGTACCGTCGCCTTCGAACAAGCCGCCCATTCTCAGCTCACCTTCGTAAGTTTTGAATAAATAGCCCCGGTTACTGAGCCTTGTCACATATCCTCCCCGCTTTCCTTCGCTGTAATACCCAAAAGTGATGTAATATAAAATCCCGAATACGATAGCCAGAAATACGGCAAATATGACCCATTTACGCATAACAGTCGATCAGTGTGATGGTGATAGAAGCGAACTTCGCAAAACAGTTTGATTTTTCCTAGTTATTATTTGGCCCGGATCGCGATCACCGGATCCATGCGCGCTGCGAGCATGGCGGGTACAATGCCCGAGAGCACGCCGATAATGCTCGACACGCCCAACCCCAAAAGCACGTTGCGCGGCAGCAGCAGGATTTCCAGGGAACCCAATTTGAGAAACGAGAGCAGGTACACCAGGAATATCCCTACCATCCCTCCGACCAGGCTCAGCATCACCGCTTCGAAAAGGAATTGAAACAATATCGAATAGTTTTTGGCTCCGAGTGATTTCTGGATTCCAATCAGGTTGGTTCTCTCTTTGACCGACACAAACATGATGTTGGCAATACCAAAACCGCCCACGAGGATGGAAAAGCTCCCGATTACCCAACCTGCGACCGTGAGTACCGCGAATAGGCCAGAAATCGCGACAGCAGCCGCTTCGGGCCGGTTTAATGAAAAATTATTGCCATCGCGCGGCTTGATCCCTCGCTTGGTACGCATCAGGCCCACAATCTCGGCTTCCACTTCTTTCATCCCCACATCGTCGGGGAAGCCCTTCACGACAATATCGGCACTTCGCCGGCCCGATTGGAATAGCTTGGAGAAGGAGGAAAAAGGAATCAGGCAGATCTTATCGGGGCTACCACCAAAATCGACCAGGCTTTCGCCCTCTTTCTTCCGCACGCCGATAATTGTAAACTTATGCCCGGCCAGTTTGAATGGTTTCCCGACAGGATCCTGGCCGGGAAAGAGCGATTCCGCGATGTCCGCACCGACAATGGCGACATTGCGGGCATTATTGGTTTCCAGCGGGATGAAATAGCGGCCATTCTGCACCGGAATGTCAGAAATAAGATTGTACTCGAAAGACACGCCCTGGATGGTTGAGTTAATGCTGTTCGAACCGTTTTTGAGTGTGGTATTGCCCCTGAAATCCATTACAGCCACGGCACTGGCACTTTCCAGGTTTTCGTAGAGGTACTTATATTCGGAATAAGTCGGTTCGGGCCACTGGAAGTATTTCCACCATTGGTATTCGCCACCGAAGCCCCAGGGCCATTTTTGTACGTAAATCACTTTGTCGCCGATGAAGCTCAGGCTGTCGCGGATACTCTTTTCAAGCGAATCCACGATCGTAAAAACGGCGACGATAGCGAATATGCCGACTGTTACGCCAAGAAGCGATAGAATAGTGCGGGTAACATTGGTTTTGAGTGCTCCCCATGCAAACCGGAAACTCTCCCAGACCTGTCGTAAAAACTTCATCATGACGTTACGGACAATTTGAATTCAAAAGTTAGCGCATCGCCCCAATGCATCGAAATAAATTGGTATAAAAGGTAAGAAAAAGGGTTCGATTTAATAAATTACAACATTAACCTGACACTCCTATATGAAATTACGCTATACGCTAATGCTGCTCGCCGGCTCGCTATCCGGCATTTCTTACGCCCAGAAACCGGTACAGGAATCCACCGGTTTCTACCAGTTCCTTTCCGACGATCCCAATCAGAAACCATTTTTCAGCGACCGCAAAGGCGTCGTAGCACAAAACGGTATGGTCGCTTCCGCGCACCCGGCAGCATCGCAGGTAGGTGTGGATATTCTGAAAGCAGGAGGTAATGCGGTGGACGCCGCGGTAGCCGTGCAATTTGCGTTGGCGGTGGTGCATCCTTCGGCAGGCAACATAGGCGGCGGCGGGTTTCTGGTTTTGCGGGATAAGGATGGTAAAAGTTACAGCATCGACTTCCGCGAAAAAGCGCCCGGCAAAGGCCACGCCGATATGTACCTAGACAAGGACGGCAATATCATCCCGAAATCCAGCACATTGGGCCGCCTGGCATCGGGCGTACCGGGATCTGTGGATGGCATGGCACAGGCACACACAAAATATGGCAAGCTGAGCTGGAAACAGGTACTGCAACCCGCTATTGATATTGCAAAAAAAGGCGTGGTACTCACCGAACGGGAAGCCAGGAGTCTCAATTCGATCAAAAGCGATTTACTGGCGGTCAATCCGGGCTCGTCCTACTTCCTCAACCCGACCGGCAAAGACTGGGCCGCAGGTGATTTGCTGGTTCAGAAAGACCTCGCGAAGGTATTGAAACGCATTCAAAAGAAAGGTCGCGAAGGCTTCTATGCAGGTAAGGTGGCCAGGCAGCTGGTGAAAGATATTAACCGGAATGGCGAAGGCATTATCAGCAAACAGGACCTGGCCGATTACCACGCACAATGGCGCGAAACCATCACCGAAGGCTACAAAGGCTATAAAGTGATTACCATGGCCCCGCCATCCAGCGGCGGCGTGGCATTGCTGCAACTCATGCGCCTCACCGAGCAGCATCCGTTGCGGAAATGGGGCTGGCACAGCGATTCGACTATTCAGGTAATGATCGAAGCTGAGCGCCGCGTATACGCCGACCGCGCCAAATTCCTTGGCGATCCCGATTTTGTGAAGGTGCCGGTGAACGATCTGATCAGCAAAGACTACCTGCAAAAGCGTTGGAGCGATTTCTCGTGGGACAAAGCGACCGACAGCAAAAATATCCACGGTGGCGTGCTCCCGGGCTATGAAAGCCTCGAAACAACGCACTTTTCGGTGGTAGATAAGGAGGGTAATGCGGTCTCCGTCACGACCACCCTGAACGGCGGTTACGGCAGTCGTGTAGTGGTGAAGGGAGGTGGCTTTTTCATGAATAATGAAATGGATGATTTCAGCATTAAAGCCGGCGCTCCGAATATGTATGGGCTGATCGGCAACAAAGCCAATGCAATTGCCCCAGGCAAGCGAATGCTTTCTTCCATGACGCCGACGATCATCGAAAAAGATGGAAAACTGCTAATGGTCGTAGGAACGCCCGGCGGCTCTACCATTATCACGTCCGTTTACCAAACGATCCTGAATGTACTGGAACACGGCATGACCATGCAGCAGGCTGTGAATGCATTGAAATTCCACCACCAGTGGCTGCCCGACAAAACGACTTTCGAGGCCAATGCATTTTCCGCTGAGGCCATTAAAAAGTTACAGGATAAAGGCTACATCCTCGAACAGCAGCGTAATTCCATCGGCCGGATGGATTGCATACTCGTACTCCCCGATGGTAGCCTCGAAGGCGGCTCCGACCCGCGCGGGGACGATACGAGCGTTGGTTATTAAGTGAGGGGGGCCGGATTGATTTAGCACCAGGTAAGCTCGCCGATCAGTCCGGCGTGCTGCGGATAAAGCTGCGATAATGCATTCCGCTCAGCCATTTCAAAATCGGCAAAATCGAAGCCGGGCGCTACTGTGCAGCCCACGAGCGCGTACGTACTCCCGCTTGCAGGGCGCGACGCAAACCACGCCCCGGCCGGCACCACAGCCTGGAATGTCTCGCCATTGTCAGGATTATTGCCTAGCCTGATAATACTCAGCTCCCCTGTATTTGCATCAATTACAAATACTTCCAATGCTTCACCGGCATAGAAATGCCACATTTCATCGGCTTGAATGCGATGGAATGCGGAAAAATTATGCGATTCAAGCAGAAAATAAATGCCGGTGGAAAAAGCCCTGTCTCCCCCAAATCTCGCGGGTAATGCATGATGCGCGATGCTTTCCGACGCGCGGTAGGTTTCGGCAAAATGACCGCCTTCGGGGTGCGGCATAAGGTGGTACTTTTCTATCCAGTAGGAAGCTGGTTTCATGGAACGTCGGTTGAGATACAACCGCAAAGTAATCCGCATGGCGAAATATTCACCATTGGCTCATTCTTTTTTGCCAACAGAAAAGTTTTGATTAATTTTGATCATTATTAATCATAAATAATCAATTTTAATCAATGGCTAATCCGCGTGTTAACATGTTGTCCGAGGAAGTGCTTTCCAATAACTGGTACACACTCCGCAAGTATACATTCGATTATCAGCGAGCAGATGGCTCATGGGGACGCCAGGCCCGCGAGGCGTACGATCGCGGGAATGGCGCGGTGATTTTGCTCTACAATAAAGAGAAGCAGAGCGTCGTGCTCACGCGGCAGTTCCGCCTTCCTACCTATATCAATGGCAATGAAACCGGCATGATGATCGAAGCTTGCGCCGGCCTGCTCGACAAAGACAATCCGGAAGAATGCATCAAGCGGGAGACCGAAGAGGAGACCGGTTATAAAGTGAGCTCGGTCAAGAAGGTATTCCAGGCCTACATGTCCCCCGGCTCCGTTACCGAAATCCTCTATTTCTTCGTCGCCGAATATTCCGATGATATGAAAGTGGGCGAGGGCGGAGGCTGCGCGACCGAACAGGAGAATATTGAGGTAATGGAAATTCCATTTAAAGAAGCCATTCAAATGGTCGGGAACGGAGCGATTAACGACGCCAAAACCATCATGCTCATCCAGTATGCACAGATTAACGGATTGGTAGGGCAATAAAAATGCCGGAGAATGTTCTGAACGTTCTCCGGCACCGGTTATAAGCTGCTATCAGGAAATGGGATCCGGCGTCGGCGTGACATCCGTTTCGGTGGAAGCCGTGCCTTTGGTACCCTTGAACTTTTCGAACAAATCCTTGAAAAAAGCCTCCGCGTCGGGGAAATTTCCTTTCAGCGTCTCAGCACCTTTCGTTTTAAGTTCCTCGAAATACTCAGGAGCTTTATCGATGGCGCCTTCGGCTTCGGCTTTCAGGTTGTTAGCCTTTGTTTTGAGGTCTTCCAGAAGCTTCTCTCCCTCCTCGGTCTGAAGGTATTTGTGTGCAGCCACTCCCGCAGCGGCGCCCAAAATAAATGTGGCCAGGTGTTTCGCGTTAATGCTCATGATTTCCAGTTACTTAGTTTGAGATTGAATATTCAATTTAAAGAAAGTAATATTCCCAACAAAAGAACGGACTGACAAATCCGGATGCATCTCACAGAAAAAATTGTGCCCGGTAAGCTATTTACCGGGCACCTGACAGGGAATTTATGCGTGAAACAGCCTATTTGATTTCAAATGCAGCCTGCATACGGTAACTGATCTTGATTTTTTGATACTGCACATCGCTGTCCTGAACGGCGTCCGCGGCTTCCGCCGCAAAGGCACGCACATTAGCTTTGGCAAATACAGGCTGCGGGAAATACAGGTTTTCATCCAATTCTTTGATCGACAACACCTTACCCAACTTTTGATCGAGCGATGCCACAAGGTACTCTGCTTTCACTTTGGCCGCTTTCAATGCGTCGATTTTCACCTGCTTCTTGAACTCCTCGCGTTTCGAGTGATCTACCCGCGCAACGTTCGCATACTGCACGCCGCGGCTTTCAACCTTCGACAAAATGCCGTCCAACTTTTCGGCGCTCGACACTTTCAACTCATATTGCTTCGCTTCGAGGAAAGTAGCCGGCTTTTTCTTCTTATCCACATAATTCTGGTACCCCCCTACTCCGCTGATCGACAATGCTTCCTTCGGCAAACCGGCATCTGCTACCGCCTTGATCAGCTGCTTTTCAAGCGTCGAAATGTTGACCTTGTCTTTCTGGTTTTTCTCGTCCTGGAAATACTCACGGAGCGAGATGTTGAAATAAATTTCATCGGGCACAACCTCCATTTCGGCGAAACCCGCCACTTCTATATTTGGTACCTGAACTAACTGTTCTGTTTTGACTTGTGAAAACGCAGGATTAATGAGTGATGAAGTGATGAGAGCGCCGAGCAAAAAATACTTTTTCATGGCCTTAAAGATGGATATAAATGAAACTGATATTAACAGGAACGGCCCCTTTCAAACCTGCTGGTTTCGGAACCGTTCTATGGTTTAGATACAAAAACATGCCGAAAGGTTTAACCGCATGCACACTTAAATGCGCCGCTGATGTCCTGCTTCTACACAAAAAAAGTGGAAGAACGACGTAAAAAGCTGTCATTCTTCCACTTAATGGCCTGGTAAAATTTTGTCAAATCAGGTAAAATTTTGGTAAATGGAATCCATGATCCGTACAAAATGTTGGTAATCGGAGTCGCTCAGACTGCCCCAGCCTTTGCGACGGATGTCGGCCACGATCGGGAATGCCTGGTTATAGATAGTCTCTCCATTTTTGGTGAGAAACAGGTTGAATTTACGACGGTCCCCGGCTGCCGGCCCACGCTCGACCATCCCTTTTTTTTCCAGCAAATCGATAATCCTCGTCACTGTCGGAGGATCCTTGAAAGTCATTTCCGCCAGCTCATTCTGGCTGATGCCCTGTTTTCTGAAAATATGATCGATAAGTACCCATTGATCGACCGTGAGGTCGAAACCCGCCTCAGTCAGCTGCTTTTGTAAGGCATTACGAATCTTTTTGATAGTCGTATCTATCTTAAAAAAATAGGCACGATGATCCGACTGATGTGTCATGATGTGGAAGTAAATAGGGTTGGAATGATTGAGTATTATCAAATATAAGCCTGTGCAACAATTCGTCTACTAATAATTGTGAGAAAAAGTTTAGCAGGAAGTTAGTATTGATAATTGATTCAGGCCATTGGTCCGGATTAAGCAACCGAACGGTGGTTCGCAGCTGAAACGCTTTTCAGGCAGCAGAAATAATCCAAGATTTCGACTGAAAAATTACATCGACAGAAGTTATCTAAACTATTTCTGCTATGCGAAAATTACTTTACATCTTCATCCGAACTGGCCTATTCGTGGTCATTTCGTGTATCGGTCTCTCCCTCCAAGCGCAGGACCAGATTAACGTTTCCTATAATCTTCAATCTGATATGCAGGTCAGACTGGATGTGTTGGACCAGTCCGGAAGGGTTATCGAAACACTGAAAGAAGACAAGACAATAAGTCGTCGAGGGCGCTATTCAGCTAGCGTTAAAAGTAAGAATCTGCCAGTTGGCACCTATTTCATTCGCCTTCTCACTAGCCAGGGGATCGAAACATGCCGAGTAATCATCACAAAATAACCTCCTATATGACACGTTCACGGACCGTTTATATATCTCTTGGAATCGTCATGCTGCTAGCTGGTTGTAAAATCGTCGACGCAATAATTGATCCCGCCGGACCTCTCCCACGCTTGCCAAACTGGGGCTACCTCACAGCTGAAATGAACGGCGTGAATTGGAGTACAACCTATAAAAATGCCTATCAGGTTACACATGGATCTACTACTTATGCCGATAACCCCAAAGGTGTTTTCTACGCATTAACCTCGATACTGTATTCACCGGAAGGTTGTGATCGTCAACAGTTGCTGTTTCAAAACATACCATTTTCTCCACAAACAGGTTGGCATAAACTTGTATCATGCAATCCCTACACGGGGTGCGAATCCAGCGACAAACCATGGGTAGCATTGTTTGAATCACTCAGCGACGGCGATGTTGCAGGAGACTTCTTCTATACCGTCGATTCTGAGGATAATTATATCCAAATCGACAGTTACAATGCCCAAACGCAAGAAATAAGAGGGAGCTTTCAGCTTACATTAGCCAACGCCCGGATACCCCGATCGTCCAACGCGTTGCCAGATACCTTACGCTTCCAAAACGGCCGGTTTCACACTAAGATTATCAGATATAAAGGAAGAGGTGAGTGAATATGTTGGCCGGAAAACAACATGAGCCGGGCACAGACCCGGCTCATGTTACATGAAACTTTCGGAAATTCCTTAGGCCGAATTCCGCGCCGCATTAATAATCCCGAACATGGCCCGGATAATCAGCTGATTATAAGTCTCCACATCCACCTGCAAATTCTTCGGATCGCCGGCGAGCATTTGCAATGCATATTGCTGGATGGTGATCAACGGCAATACGATGCGCTCGCGAGTTTTGATGGAAACCTTGGTAACGTTGTTGCTATCGAGCAGCTCCTTCTGACTGGAAACTTCCAGCAGAAGTTCGCGGGTGAGCAGGAATTCCTCATACATTTTGTCCCAAAATTCGCGGTACTCTTCCTCATCGCGAAGGTATTTGGTGGCAGGGAAAAATGCCTTCGAGAGCGACTGCATGGAGTTTTCTATCAATGTCCGGAAGAAGAGCGACTTCTGGTAAAGCTTCTTGATATCTTCAACCTTGTTCTGTTTTGCCAGTTCGCGGATAGCTGTTCCGAAACCGTAGAAGCCCGGCACATTCTGCTTCATCTGCGCCCACGAGCCCACGAACGGAATCGCACGCAAGTCCTCGAATTTCAAGCCCTCGTCGTCATTACCGCGTTTGGTCGGACGGCTACCGATATTGGTTTGTCCGTAAAAGCGCAACGGCGTCTTTTTATCGAGGTATTTGACAAACATCGGATGGTTTTTCAGATCCAGATACGAATTGTAGGCTATTTCCGCCATTTCCTCGATCAGGTCCTTGTCGGCGTCGGTCAGTTCATCGTCCCGGTGGCCTTTGAAAAGGTGATTTTCGAGGCCGGCAGTGAACAACCTTTCCAGGTTATACATGGCCGTCGTAACGGTACCATAGTTAGAACTGATGGTCTGCCCCTGAACAGTCAGCTGGATTTCTTTATCCTCGATATCCTTGCCTAGCGACGAATAGAAGTTGTGGTTATTGCCTCCGCCGCGTGCAGGAGGTCCCCCACGGCCGTCGAAGAACGTCACTTTGATGCCAAATTCACGCGATACCTTGGTCAGCTCCTCCTTAGCACGGTAAATAGACCAGTTGGCACGCAGGTAGCCACCATCTTTGGTACCATCCGAGAAGCCCACCATGATCGTCTGGTGATTCTCACGGTTGGCAAGGTGGTTGCGGTAATATTCATTTTCATACAGCGTCCGCATAATACCCGGCGCGTTGGCCAAGTCATCCACGGTTTCAAAAAGCGGTACGACGTCGAGGGCCAGCTTGCCTTCTTCGTCTGCGATCAGGTTTTTGGCCAGCGCCACCACTTGCATTACGTTCAATGCGGAAGTGTTGTTGCTGATCACATACCGGTGCGCGCCTTTTTCACCATTCTTTTCCTGGATGGTTTTAATGGCTCTGATCGAACCCAGAATATCTTTTGTGAGTTCGTCTTCATAATCCTCATCGCGGAGTGGGATATTCAGGGAGAGCAGCAGATCGATCTTTTTCGCTTCGTCCCAGCTCTGGTAGTCGCTGTATTTCAGGAGCGGAATCTTTTTTTCCAGTCTTTTCAGGATATCCTCCCAGGCTTTGCCATGCTTTCGGCTGTCCTGACGGACGTCGAGACTTGCGAAGAAGAACCCGAACAGATTGAGTTTCAGGATAAAATTATCCAGCAATTCTACGAAAAGCCCCTGGTGTTTGTTCACCAGCACTTCCCGTGCTTTCAATAATTCGTCGATCAGCTCCTGAGCACTTTCGTAACCTTCTTCAAACGGTCCGAAAATGGTGCTGTTCATCTTTTTCTCCGCCAATGAAACCGCATCGTCCACTCCCTTGAATGTCAGACGGCGTTTTAATTGGCGAATATCACGGTAATAGCCCCGCAATAGCGTCTCGCGAAGGCGATCGGCCACTTTCAGTGTGATTTCCGGATTTACGAACGGGTTACCGTCGCGGTCGCCGCCCGGCCAGAAGCCCAGACGGAACACATTCGGGTAAGGCCAGTCGTGTACGCTCATTCCCAATCCATTAATCAATTTTTCAAGGATGGACGGGATGGCATCATAATATACGTTTTCGAGGAACCAGCACAGGCTCACCGCCTCATCGAACGGCGTAGGTTTTTCATGGTTAATGAAAGCCGTTTTTCCAAGCTGCAATAGCAACTGGTTTACCTCTGTAAAGTCGTTGGCTTTGATCGCATCTTCCAGATCATTGATAATGCCCAACACTTTGCCCGAATAGAACTGGGTCGGGTGGGCAGTCAATACGATGCGCACGCTGAAATCTTCCAATTTGGCGAGGAGCTTCTTTTTCAGCTCGTCGTTTTCCAGGCGTTCGGTCAGGTAAGTTACCGAGCCTTTGCCGGTGAGGTCGTGGGTCTCGTCGAAGGCCGCATCTTCCACCGAGTCGAAAAGTACGACCTGGCGTTCGATATATTGGATAAATGCAAAAAGCAGATCCGCACGTTCCTTGGGAGTAGCCGTTTCCAGGAGCTCTGAAAAAAAATGCTCGATGATTTCTTTGGGAGATTTGCCTTCCTGAAAGCCAATCTCGCTTTGCTGAGTCAGTATCGGAAGCAGGGAGCCTGTTTGAAATATACCGCGGTAGGGTAAGCTCAGAAACAGGCTATTAAAAATATTATACTTCGTTACAACTGCGTCCTGGAAACTATTATTCATAATGGAGTGACGAAATTATATTTTGAAATTTGCACTGAAGGCAAATATAACCTTAAAAAATGGGTTTCAGGCTTTGGGATGCGCTTGTTGATGTGATTTTTTAAGCTTTTCGATGGAGTTATGGGTGTAAATCTGCGTGGCAGCGAGGTTAGCATGGCCCAGTAACTCCTTGATCGCGTTCAGATCAGCCCCGCGGTTGAGCAAATGCGTCGCATACGTATGCCTGAGCACGTGCGGGCTCTTTTGCGAAAGCGTGGTGACAGCCGAAAGATATTGTTTGACCTTACGCTGCACAAAAACCGGGTAAATCGCTTTGTTTGAATCGGTTAACAGCAAAATATCGGTATCTTCCTCCGGCGCACGCTGTTCTATATATTGTTGAAGCAACTGCGCCAGAGAAGTAGAAACCGGCACGATCCGCTCCTTGGATCGCTTTCCGAAGACCCGAATGGTACGAGCAGGCAGGTTGAGGTCTTTCAATTCCAATTCCACCAGCTCCGAAAGCCGGATCCCGCTGCCGTAGAGCAGTTCCATAATCACCCTGTCGCGCAACCCCTCGAAATCATCGGTGAATGTGCCCTCTTCAAAAAGCATCTCCATCGATTTCTCCTCCACGAATGCCGGCAGCTTCTTACGCGTTTTCAAAGCCGACAGGATCTTCGTCGGGTCAGCGTCAATGTGCTTTTTCTTTCTTAGATAACCATAGAAAGTCCGGAGCGCCGCAATTTTCCGGTTAATCGACGACGGGTTAAGGCCCTCTTCCATTAAACTCACCACCCAGGACCGCAGCATCGGCGCCTTGGCCGTTTCGGGCTCGGTGCATTCATATTGGAAAAGGAGGTATTTCTGAAACTGTTCGAGATCAGTCTGGTACGATTTGATCGTATGCGCACTGGAGCGCTTTTCGAATTGAAGGAATTCCAGAAACGGCGTTATCATGGTCCGAACATACAAAAAGGAGCCATCTAATTCAAGATAGCTCCTCTCGTATGATATGGATACAATAATCCTATAGAAGTCTTTCAGAGAACCATTCCGTTAGGAACTAGTCTTCTAAGTGACCGTAAGTTTTCTCTTTGTAAACGGCACGCAAAACTTCGAAACGACGCTTAACAGATGGTTTTTCGAAAGCTGTACGGGCACGAAGCTCACGCATTGTACCAGTTCTTTCAAATTTCTTCTTGTAACGCTTAAGAGCGCGATCAATCGATTCGTTGTCTTTAATGTTAATAATAAGCATGCTTATAATTTCTAATGTTCTTTGAATTGGTTTCTGAAATCGGACTGCAAAGAAAAACTATATCCAACAGAAAATCAAGAAATAAGTCGTTAAAATTCGTTTATTTTTGTATCCATTGCATTGAAACACTAGTCATTAACAGATTAAACAGCCCAATATGAGTTCCAGACTGGGAATAATTGATTTAGGCACCAACACATTTCACCTGCTGATCGCGGAGCCTAACGGCGCTCATTTTAAGACTGTTTTCCACGAAAGCAGGCCTGCCAGGATCGGTTTAGGGGGTATCAACAAACGCTTGATCACCCCCGAAGCGCAGGACCGCGCGCTTGCAGTCCTCTCCTATTTCCGCGAAAAGCTCGATTCTTTTGAAGTAATGCCCGAAAAAACGTTCGCATTCGGCACCAGCGCGGTGCGCAATGCGGAAAACCGTCACGAGTTCTGCTCCGAAATTTTAGAAAAAACCAATATCGAGGTGACTGTCATTGACGGCAACCGCGAGGCCGAGTACATATATTACGGTGTACGCCACGGGGCCGACATTGGTGACGTTCCCTCGCTCATCATGGATATCGGCGGCGGGAGCGTGGAATTCATCATCGGTAACCGCTCACAGATTTTCTGGAAGCAGAGCTTCGAAATCGGCGGACAGCGGCTGATGGAAAAATTCATGCGGAACGACCCACTTTCGCAAGCCGATCGCCGGGCACTCTACAATCATTTCGATGAAAATCTGATCCCGCTCGCGAATGCGGTGCACCAATATGCGCCCGAAAAACTGGTAGGCTCGTCGGGCACGTTTGATACCCTCGTCGATATCGATTTCCATTTCCGCACCAGTGATTGGCCGCCCGCATCTGAAACCGATTTCGATATCCCCCTGGAAGAATTTTACCGGGCTTACGCCCTCATCCTCTCCCGTAACCACGACGAACGCATGGAGATCCCGGGTATGATCGAGCTGCGTGTGGACATGATCGTCGTGGCCGTCTGCCTGATCGACTATGTGCTCAAAACGCATGGTATCCGGCAAATCCAGGTTTCCAAATATGCCCTAAAAGAAGGCGTCCTGGCCGAATTGATGGCCAAATAGCCCCCCTAACCTCTCATTTAATTACACCTTTATACTTTATCCCAAAAACCAAACTCTATGAGATTAATGCGTTACCTTCTCCTCGCGGCGCTGGCATTCGTGTACATGCACGACGCGCACGCGCAACGAAAGAAAAAGAAAGACAAGCAGGAGGATGTTAAAATCGACAAGGCCGTCGACGCGGTCGCTTCCGCTGTCAAAGACAAATTGAAAGACGACAAAAAGAAAGGTCCGAAGGCATTCAAAGAACTCATCGACAGTACCAATGCCATCAGCCAGAAAGGCATGATCTCGGTCCACAAGGTAGATGACAAATGGTATTTCGAAATTCCCGATTCGCTCCTGAACCGGGATATTATGGCTGTGACCCGCTATTCCAAAACTGCGGCAGGCGGCGGTATCTTCGGAGGAGAGGAAGTGAACCGCCAGATGATCCGCTGGGAACGAGGAATGGACAATAACCTGCTATTACGTTCGGTAACGATTGTCGTGACAAGCGCCGACAGCACCAAACCCATCTTCCAAGCCGTCAAAAACTCCAATTCCGACCCCATTATCGGTGTTTTTGATATTAAAGCAATCAAAAAAGAGCCTGAGAAATCTTCGGTGGTAGATGTGACTGAATTCTTCAACTCCGATAACCAGGTATTTTCGCTGAGTTCGGTGAGCAAACAGCTGCTGAAACTCGCCGCATTCAAGAAAGAGGCCTCATTCATTTCCAAAATCAGTACTTACCCTATCAATACCGAGATCAGGACGATCAAGACCTTTAACGTGACTCCTCAGCTGCTGACGCCGACGCCGGTACCTTCGATCGGCCAATACCTGCCGTCTGGTCTCGACGCGGGTGTTGTCACATTTGAAATGAACTCCTCCTTGATCCTGCTGCCGAAATCGCCGATGAAAAAGCGCATTTTCGATAGTCGGGTAGGCTATTTCGCCAATCAGTATGCCACGTTCGGTGAGGAATCGCAGCGTTCCGACACCGAGGTGTTTGCCGTAAGATGGCGCCTCGAACCTAAGAATGCCGAAGATGCCCGCAAACAGAAAAACGGTGAGCTGATCGAGCCTAAAAAACCGATCGTTTATTACATCGACCCGGCTACTCCTGAAAAATGGCGCAAATACCTTAAAGCCGGTGTAGACGACTGGCAGGTTGCATTTGAAAAAGCAGGCTGGAAAAACGCCATTCGCGGAGAATATTGGCCCGAAGGCGACACAACGATGAGCCTTGAAGACGCCCGTTACTCGGTGATCCGTTATTTTGCAGCCGACATTCAGAATGCTTACGGGCCTAACGTGCACGACCCGCGTAGTGGCGAGATCCTCGAAAGCCACATCGGTTGGTACCATAATGTGATGCGCCTGCTCCGCAATTGGTACATTATCCAGGCTGCGGCAGTGGATCCGAAAGCGCGTACCAAAAAATTCGATGATGAATTGATGGGCCAACTCGTTCGCTTCGTGTCTTCCCACGAAATCGGCCATACTCTTGGACTCCGCCACAACATGGGCGCCAGCTCGGCCACGCCGGTTGAAAAGCTGCGCGACAAGGCCTGGGTAGATGCACACGGGCATACCTCATCCATCATGGATTATGCGCGTTTCAATTACGTGGCACAGCCTGAGGACGGCATTACCAACCTCTTCCCTCGCATTGGCGACTACGACAAATGGGCCATTCAATGGGGTTACAGCAATTTCCCCGATGCCAAAGATCCCCAGACCGAAAAATTGGCTTTGAATACCCTCACCAAAGAGGCTTACAAAGACAACCGCCTGCATTTCGGAACGGAAATCAGCCCGTACGACCCACGTTACCAGACCGAAGATTTGAGTGATAATGCCATGAAAGCTTCGGAATATGGTATCAAAAACCTGAAACGCATCCTTCCGAACCTGATTGAATGGAGCAAGGAAGACGGCGAAAGCTATAAGGAACTGGATGAAATTTACGGCAACGTGGTGACGCAATACCGCCGTTACCTGGGCCATGTGATCAAAAATGTGGGTGGCATTTACGACACTCCGACGACCTACGACATGGAAGGCCCGACTTTCACGACCGTACCGAAGTCAACCCAGAAAGAAGCTGTCGACTTCCTGAATGCCCAGCTTTTCAAAACGCCGACCTGGCTTCTGGACCAGAATATCCTCAACAAAGTGAAACCCGAAACCGGTATGGAGGCCGTTAAGGCATTGCAGGATTACGCATTAACCTCCCTTTTCGCAGGCGACCGTGCGGTGCGGCTCATGGAAACCGGTATTTCTGCTAAAAACTACACGCTCGACGATCTTTTCACTGATCTGGAAGCGGGAATATGGTCGGAAGCCAAAGCCGGAAAGCCGATTGACCTTTACCGCAGGAATTTGCAGAAAGTATATGCCGAAAAGCTGATCTCATTGCTAAAACCTGGTCGCGCGAATGTTCAGTCTATTCCGGTGGGCATTACCTACGGTTTCTCGACACGCTCGGTGGAACTCGAAAAGACCGACTTGCCCTCCATCGCCCGCGCGCATTTGGAGCAATTGAAAACGACCGTGAATGCAGCCATCGCGAAAAGCGCCGATAAGAACACCCGCTACCATTTGCAGGATGTCTCTCAAAGAATCAAGCAGGCACTTGATCCGAAATAATGTAAATTGAATCAGGCAAGTCGGAAACGGCTTGCCTGATTTGCTTTTAAACTTTAAGAAATGTCAGAACTCGCTGAACTACTTCGCCAGCACCCCGCATTCACTGCTGTTGTGCAGAATGGCAAACCCTACCGCAAGCTGGATTTTACGGCAGGCAATAACGATTTGCTGACGCGCGATCTCTCGGAAACCGTTGATTTCTCCAACTACGTTTTCAATGAAATGCTTTCGGAAAGCCGTTTTAACGGAATAGGCGGCTATGGCGAAGACCGGGTCATTTACCGGCATCGGAAGCATTTCACAGCCAACGCCGAAAAACCCAGGAGCATTCATTTGGGCGTCGATATCTGGGCAGAGGCAGGCACGCCGCTTTACGCGCCACTCGACGCGACCGTGCACAGCTTTGCTTTCAACGATCACTATGGCGATTACGGCCCCACCATTATTCTCACGCACGAGTTAAGTGGCATTACCTTCTTTACACTCTACGGGCATTTATCATTAACCTCACTGGAAGATTTACACGAAGGCAAAACGATTCAGGCCGGCGAGCAGTTCGCAACCATCGGTCCCTACCCCGAAAACGGCGACTGGCCACCGCATTTACATTTCCAGGTTATTGGCGATATGGGAAAGTACCGGGGCGATTTCCCCGGTGTCTGCAATGCTGCGGATCGGGATTATTATTTGAATCTATGCCCTGACCCTGAGTTGATTTTGAGAGCTGGCTATTAATGTTTCTTCTCCAAATTCGGCAAGAACCCGGTCAGCAGGCCGATCAACGGCAAGAACGAGCAAATCCAGAAGACATATTCAATACTCGTCTTATCCGCCAGCGTTCCGAGAATGGCCGAACCGATACCGGCGATACCGAATGCGAAACCGAAGAACAAACCGGCGATCATTCCTACTTTGCCGGGAATCAGCTCCTGCGCGTACACGAGGATAGCCGAAAATGCGGATGAAAGGATAAGACCAATAATGCAGCTCAATACGCCCGTCCAGAACAAATCGACGTAAGGCAACAGCAATGCAAACGGCGCCGCACCGAGAATCGAGATCCATATCACATATTTACGCCCGATCCGGTCGCCTACCGGCCCGCCGATGAATGTTCCGGCCGCCACCGCAAAGAGGAATGCGAACAGGTAAATCTGCGAGCTCTGGATAGAAACGCCGAATTTATCGATCAGGTAAAAAGTAAAATAGCTCGAAATGCTGGCCATATAAATGTATTTCGAGAAGATGAGCAAGAGCAAAATGCTTATTGAAACAATCACTTTGGATTTTGACAAAGTTGCTTCCTGCTTCACTGAACCGGCCGATTTCTTCACAACAGTGGCCAGGTTTTGCTTGTACCAGCCTCCTACCCACGAAAGGATAATGATCGCCAACAAAGCAACCAGCGAAAACCAGATCACCTGGAAGCGGCCGTAAGGCAACAATATCAACGCCGCCAGCAATGGTCCGAGCGAACTGCCCGCATTACCACCCACCTGGAAAAGCGATTGCGCCATCCCGTGCTTCCCCCCGGACGCCATTCGCGCCACACGTGAGGCCTCGGGGTGAAATACAGCCGAGCCGATGCCGATTAGCCCCACAGAAAGTAATACAATATGAAAACTGTTCGCCATCGAGAGGGATACCAGCCCGAGCAATGTAAAGCACATCCCTACTGCCAATGCATAAGGTTGCGGCCTTTTGTCCGTAAAAGAACCTACAAGTGGCTGAAACACAGACGCACTCACCTGGAATGTAAATGTAATGAGCCCGATCTGCGAAAAACTGAGGTTGAACGAATCTTTCACCATCGGGTAAATCGACGGAATGAGAGATTGCATCGTATCGTTCAGCAAGTGGGAGAAGCTCAGCGCCAGAAGGATTGGAAATACGGTCTGGGAGGCGGAAACTGGGGCGGTCGCAGATTCGGCGGCGGCCGCATCCACGGAGGAAGAACTCTGGTCGAAACTTTTCATAGGTATTCAAAATGCCCCCGACTTCCTGTTTATGCAAGTCGGGGCCCAAAAAAGAATGACAAAGGTATCGATTCCGGGCCGCATTATGGCCGGAAACCAAATAAAATTCTATTTGCGATGGATTACCGTTGCCGCAGACTGGGCTCCGGCGAGAATGGTAATGTCTGCAATCGTAACACGGTCAGGTGCATTAACGGCGTAGAGTATCGCATCGGCGATGTCACCCGCCTGTAACGGATCGAAACCCTGGTACACCTTTTCGGCCCGGGCTTCGTCGCCTTTGAAGCGCACAAGCGAGAATTCCGTTTCCACAGCGCCCGGCGCCACATTGGTTGTTTTGATGCCATGCTGCGTTAGTTCGAGGCGCATTCCTTCGCTGATCACTTCCACTGCGGCTTTGGAAGCACAGTAAACGGCACCGTTCGCGTAGGTCTGTTTGCCGGCGATGGAACTGATATTGACGATATGGCCTTTGCCGCGTTCGAGGAGCAACGGGATAATGGCTTTGGAGACGTAGAGAAGACCTTTCACATTCCCGTCGATCATCGCGTCCCAGTCGTCGGTATCGCCTTCATCGAGCGTACCGAGCCCGTGTGCATTGCCGGCATTATTGACAAGGATATCGATGTTTTTCCAACTGTCGGGCAACGAACCCACCGCTGCAAATACCGCCCCTTTGTCACGGACGTCGAATACAAGCGTGGTTACTTTTACTTTCGGAGATAATTCAGCGGCTACTTCGTCGAGGCGCTCCTGGCGACGACCGCACAAAATAAGGTCTATTCCGACCCCGGCGAATGCTTCCGCCGTGGCCTTACCGATACCGGATGTGGCTCCGGTAATAAATGCAATACGGGACATTGAGTGGATGGTGTGGAGTGAATTTTACTTTTTGCTTTTGGGAATATTCAAACTGCTGAACTCGCCTTTTTCCAGCTGTGCCGCCTGTGAGAAAAGCTGTACAGCATGTTGGTAAACATTATCGCTCGGGTTGAGCACCTGGAATACCTCGTTGTTCAAACCATTCTTTTGCTTTCTTCCCCACACATAGCGACCGATAATCGCTTTGGTTTGCGAGGTAATGAGCGATCTGGACAGGTTCAGTTCTTTTTCATTGGGCTTAATACCAGCCTTGGAAGCGTCTTTCACCAACTCGGCCAGCATCGCATCCGACACCTGGAATGATTTCAGGTATTCCTTGAATGGCTGTTTTTCAAGCTTCTTCTGGTTTTCGTTGGCGTAGCGCAGCGCATATTCACGGATAATGTTTTTGGAATACAGCTCAAACAGGTATTTGCTGTTCATCAAGGTATCTTTTGCCACGAAAATATCCGGGGTAATACCGCCTCCGCCATATACAACACGGCCGCCATCCGTTTTATATACCTTACTCTTATCAAACTTAATGCTATCGACGTTGAATAATTCGCCGCTTTCGTACCGGTGCGCCAGGTCCTGGCTGTAATCTTCCCCTTTACCCATTTCATAAGGTTTCTGAATGCTGCGGCCGCTAGGCGTGTAGTAGCGTGAAATCGTCAGGCGCAGCTCAGAGCCGTCCGACAGTTTGATCGGCATCTGAACCAATCCTTTTCCATAAGACCTTCTGCCCACCACCAATGCGCGGTCGTGGTCCTGCAATGCGCCAGCGAGGATTTCGGAAGCCGATGCGCTGCCTTCGTCTACGAGCACGATCAATGGGCCCTGCTCAAAAAGGCCGTCCACGTGCGAGCGGGTCTTGCGGTCGAACCGGCTGTCTTTGCCTTCGGTATAAACCAGCAGCTTATCTCCTGCGATAAATTCGTCGGCCATGCTTGTGGCGCGTTCCATATAGCCGCCCGGGTTGCCGCGAAGGTCGAGGATGAGGTTTTTCAGGCCCTCAGCCTTCAATGTTTTCAATGCGGATTTGAACTCGTCGAAAGTAGTTTCCGAGAAACGGCTCACCTTGATATATCCTATTTCCTGATCCACCATGTAGGAAGCGTCCACCGAATAGGTAGGAATGCGATCACGCACTACGGCGAAATTCATTTTATCCTTTAACCCTACCCTTTCGATCGACAGATCTACTTTGGTGCCGCGCTTGCCGCGCAACAGCTTGTACACCTGCGCATTGGTAACGCCCGGGCCGGATAGGTTTTCTTTATTCACCGAAATAATACGGTCGCCGCTCTGGATACCGGCCGCCTCCGACGGGCCGCCGCTCAGCGGGGTTACCACATACACCGTGTCATTGTAAATATTGAACTCGACGCCGATACCGTCAAAACCCGATTCCAGTTGCGACCGTGCCGCGGTAGCCTCTTCGGCATTGAAATAAGCCGTGTGGGGATCGAGCTTTTCGAGCATTTTGGAGATGGAGAAATCCACCAGTTCCTCGGTATTTACCGAATCGACATAATTATTTTCTACCAGCATCAACACCTCCCTGAACTTGCCGTAACCTTTCGCCACGTCAGACAGTTTCTTCCCGCCGCTGAAAAACGTACTTCCCAGCAGCACACCCGCCGCCAGCGTAATCGCGATGATGATAGGCAAACGAACTACGGATTTCGAGTTCTGAATGGGGGGTTGGGGGCTATGTGAATTCATACCGGTAAAAATTTGGAGTATGCGTGCAGGAAAAGGCTATTTTCCCCAACGTGAATTAAACGATTTTGGTTGCCTAATGCAAGCGAATGCAGGCCGTTAACAGACCAACGGCCCGGATTTCTAGATGAATGCCTTCAATGATTCGGGATTGCGCATGGTATCGATATTAATACACTTGGCCGGATCCTGGCCCATCAATATACGCTTCATCGGCGCTTCCATCTTTTTGCCGTTGATCGTGTAAGGGATGTCGCTTACCTGCTCAATCGTGTCGGGCACATGCCGTGGACTGTATTGGGTGCGCAAAGTGTCTTTGATCTGCTTCTTCAAATCTTCGGTAAGCTCCCTACCCATGGCGAGGACGACAAATAGCGATATTGTGCCCTCTCCGTTCGATTTTTCGAGGTAAACCGCCAGGCTATCCTTTACCTCCGGAATGCTTTCTACGGCCCGATAAATCTCGGCGGTGCCGATACGGACGCCGCCGCGGTTCAAGGTAGCGTCGGAACGGCCGTAAATAATCACCGACTTCCGGTCCGTGATTTTAATCCAGTCGCCATGCCGCCACACCAGCGGGTACATTTCGAAATAGCTGGAAAAATATTTTTCGTCGTTCTCGTCGTTCCAGAAATAAATAGGCATCGAGGGCATCGGCTGGGTGATTACCATTTCGCCCAGTTCGTTCAACACCGGTTTTCCATCCTCACCGAACGCCTCAATCCTAGCCCCGAGCATCCGGCATTGGATTTCGCCCGAGTACACGGGCAGGAGCGGGCAGCCACCCACGAACGCGCTGCACACGTCCGTACCCCCGCTCAGGGAGATCAGCCAAATATCTTTTTTGACATGCTTATAAATCCACTCAAACGCCTCCGGCGGCAATGGGGAGCCGGTTGACCCGATCGTTTCCAGATGACTCAAACGCTCGGAGGTAATGCTGACCCCGCTTTTCATCGACGCAATAAAAAATGCTGCCCCGCTACCGAAATGCGTGATTTTGGCTTTTTCGACCAATGTCCAGAGCACTTGCGACGAAGGATAAGCCGGCGCGCCGTCATACATCACCAAGGTCCCCCCACAAAGCAGCGAGCTCAATGCGTAATTCCACATCATCCAGCCGGTGGTGGAGTACCAGAAATACCGGTCACCCGGTTTCACATTCTGATGCAGCATGAGCGCTTTCAAATGTTCGATCAGACAGCCGCCGACGCTGTGGGTAATGGCTTTCGGTCTGGCCGTCGTTCCCGAGGAATAGAGGATCCAGATCGGATGATCGAATGGCACCGGTTCAAAATCGATCCCGAAGTTCTCGAAATGCAGAATATCGTCCCAGGCCGTGAAACGCTCCGGACGCGACTCGGAGAATATGTTATTGATCAGCACCGTATCGGCCACGCTGGGGAGCGCGGCGGAAAGCTCGCTGGCGAATGAGGTAATGTCATACCTTTTGCCATTGTAAACATAGCCGTCGACCGTAAACAATACCTTCGGTTCGATCTGCGCAAAACGTTCGGTAATGGCTGGTTTGCCGAAATCAGGGGAGCAGGACGACCATACCGCACCGACGGTATTGGCCGCCAGGAACGCGACTACGGCCTCCGGAATGTTAGGTAACACCGCCGCCACGCGGTCGCCCGGCTTCACGCCACGCTGTTTCAGCCAGGTCGAAACGGCGGCTACCTGCGCTTCGAGCGTTTCCCAGGAGATTTCCACGAGTTCGGCTTTTTCCGACTGGAAAATAATCGCAGGGCGTTCTTTGGTCTTGTTTCTGAAAATATGTTCGGCGTAGTTGAGCTTGGCGCGGGTGAACCAGCGTGTGCCGATCATGCCGTTCAGGGGCTTTTGCAGCACTTCGAGGTACAAATCGTGTGATTTGATATTAAAGTAATTCCAAAGACTTTCCCAGAAATCTTCCAGGTCGGTCACCGACCACTCCCACAGATCGTGATAAGAGCGAAAATAGAGGCCCTTTTTGACAAACAGCCAGTCCATATATTTTTTCAGATTGGACTGTTCCAACAGGTTCCTTCCCGGTTTCCACAACGGTTGCGCCTCAGCTGACATAATTCACTTGTTAATGAAGGTTTAGTTAGGTAAAAATGGCCATTTCCGGCCGCATTTATCCGATAGTACTTATAAACGTTTCTATATCATTTTTGACATAAACACATTCAAATATTTTTACCCGGAAAAATTCCCCTATCTTTGCACGCTAATTTTTTTCAACACTAGTACTCTGACCATCAGATACGTTGGCTAACCAGTTTTAGTGGCAATTCATACCATTTTGTGCGAATTAAAGCACTAATCGGTTACAAGGTAAATTTGTAAGAGGAAATAAATCCAGTAGTGATACTGCATTCCTGATGAGAAACAGAAACAATTCCAAAGGCTCCCAAGGCGGAGGCGGCTTCTTCAAGCGCGCAAAGCCTGAAACCGAAAGCCGGTTCAGCAAACCCAGCATCAAAAAATCCAGCCTGCGTTTTTCAGCCCCTGCCGAAAACAAGGGACAAAAAGCACGTCCGAGCTTCGATCACGAGCGGCCACGCGATGAGCGCTCAGGTTTCGGTAAGCCCGATTTCAAGAAATGGGACAAAGGCGGCAACGATCGTCCATTCCGCCGTGAAGGCGATTCTGCCGAGCGTGGCTTTAAAAAGGATTTTGGTAAAAAAGATTTTCGCTCCAACGACCGTGGAGGTGACCGTTCCGGCGACAGAAAGCCATTCGGTGATCGTCCGGAAAGAGGTAGCTTCGGCGGAGACCGCAGCCGAGAGTTCAAACCTCGCTTCGATCGCGATAATGACGAGCGCGAGTTCAGACCACGCCCGGACAGAGATTCGCGTGATTTCAAATCACGTCCGGAAAGAGGTAATAGCGATCGTGAATTTAAGCCGGGCTTCGATAAGCCACGTGGCGACAGAGATCATGGCGATCGCGAGTTCAAACCACGTTTTGACAGAAATAATAACGAGCGTGAGTTCAAACCGCGTGGCGACAGAGAAAATGGCGACCGTGAGTTTAAGCCACGTTTCGACAAAGATAACAACGACCGAGAGTTCAAGCCGGGCTTCGATAAGCCGGGCTTCGACAAGCCGCGTGGCGAACGCAGCGAGTCGAGATCAGAAAGGCCTTCCCGTTCATTCGACCGTAACGAAGGTTCATTTAAAAAAAAAGAAGATAGGGACGACAAACCCTACCGCTCACGGTTTCAGGACAGTGAAGAGCAGGACCGCAGCGGGTTGGTGAGACGAGTAGGACGGTACGAAACGGCGCCGCGCTACAATCTTGACAATTACGAGGCTAAAAAGAAGCCCTCGGCGAGGCATAAGGATAAGGAAGAAACCGACGAGATCCGCCTGAACCGCTACATTGCTAATGCGGGCATTTGCTCCCGTCGCGAGGCCGATGATCTGATTTCGTCGGGCCAGATTTCGGTGAATGGTAAGATCATCACCGAAATGGGGTACAAAGTTCGCCCTACCGACGTGGTAAAATACGGCAAGAAGGCATTGAACCCGGAGAAAATGGTGTATATCCTCATTAACAAACCGAAGGATTACATCACTACCACCGACGATCCCGAAGAGCGCAAAACCGTACTTGACCTCATCGCTGGCGCGTGCTCCGAGCGCGTGTACCCAGTGGGCCGCCTCGACCGCAACACAACCGGTCTATTGCTGCTGACCAATGATGGAGAACTGGCCGAAAAGCTCACGCACCCGTCAAGTGGTATCAAGAAGATTTACCAGGCAGAACTCGACAAGCCTATTGCAACAGAGGATTTTGAGCAGCTGCAAGCAGGTGTCGAACTGGAAGACGGTTTCATTCGTCCCGACGAAGTAGGTCTGGTGACACCCGATGCGCAGGTTGTAGGCCTCGAAATCCACAGCGGCCGCAACCGCATTGTTCGCCGTATGTTCGAGCATTTGGGTTACGAAGTCCAGAAACTGGACCGCACCGTTTTCGCAGGCTTGAACAAAAAGGACCTGCCACGTGGCAAATGGCGCTTTCTGACCGAGAAAGAAGTGATTAAACTGAAATTCCTGTTTTAATTACGACGCATTTGAAAACAAGAAGAGGCTGTCTCAAAAAGGCAGCCTCTTTGCATTTTCTGGGTTTTGCCAATTTTCTGGTATTGATTATCTTTAGATATTAGCAATCCAGGATCGATGGCCCGACGACAACCTACCTTCAAGCCTTATA
>Ga0209676_1000586_pt1 | contig 54582 bp, 60 predicted proteins | sample AraplaCvi_mLB_r2_FD_184282 | JGI IMG/M metagenome (GOLD analysis project Ga0209676, IMG submission 184282) | Arabidopsis root microbial communities from North Carolina, USA - plate scrape MF_Cvi_mLB_r2 (SPAdes) (version 2) | ecosystem: Host-associated > Plants > Roots > Endosphere | place: USA... | reverse complement strand
TCTTTAAAAGAAGCATCTAATATCGAAATCGAGTCCCGTACTTCTATCCCTTCGGTTTGAAGATGCTTATAGATGAGTTGTCGAACCTTTTCACCACAATCTGAGATATCTAATCCGTCCTCCACCGAAAAACGTGATTTCACTAGCTGACGTATCATACCAAGATGTTTTAAATCATCAACGAAACCTTCAGCTTTCGGACTTGGCATAACTTTATCCATACTTTCTGCAAAACGTCTGTAGGTCATATCAAACTCCGCACGAACATCTTCATCCGCAAGACGTAATATCCTCTCTTCACGCTGCGTTTTCTTTAGTCCATCAAAAAAACGCATTGCACAACGATGGCGCTTCTCTAATCGTGGTAATTCTTCATCAATTGGAATAAGCGCTCCTTTTATATCACTAGCGCTAAAGATTTCTAGTGCTTGGTCTAAAAAGCGAGAGATACCAAAATAATCTACGATTAAACCATATGTTTTATTGTCATCATACTTTCGATTTGTCCGTGCAATGGCTTGGAGTAAATTATGCTCGTGTAAAGGTTTATCCAAATACATAACTTGCTCTACTGGCGCATCAAATCCAGTTAACAATTTGTCACAGACAATTAACATCGCTAATTTATCTTCCTTAAACGGTTTTTTGAACCGTTCAATCAACTTTTTTTCCTGTTCTTTTGTTATATGATGCTCACGAAGTCCAATAACATCGTTATGTCCAGGAGAAAAGATGACTGCCGTCTCAAATTGACCCGCCGCATATTGATCAATTAATGCTTTGTACTTCACCGCAGCTAACCTGGACACAGCAACCACTTGAGCTTTATAACCGTTCACCAAAACATGAGATTCAAAGTGCCGAATCATATCGAGAGCAATTTCTTCCATCCGTTCTGGAGATGTCAGAACCACTTCTTCATTAACATGTTTTCGTTTAATTTTTTCTCTCGTTTCTTCATCATATTCAAAAAAGACACGTTCAAACAACTCATCTAAGGAATCACCTTTCATATGAACCCTTGGTAATCTTGATTCATAGTAAATCGGAATTGTAGCACCATCTTCCACTGCTTGCTCGATCGTATACTTATCAAGATATGAACCAAATTTCCCTGTCGTTGAACGTCTTTGTTTATCAATTGGGGTTCCCGTAAAACCAATAAAGGTGGCATTTGGCAAAGCCTTTCGCATATTCATAGCTAATCCTTCATATTGCGAACGGTGTGATTCATCTGTCATAACAATGATATTTTCTGCTGCTGATATAATCGGAAATACTTGATTGCCATCCCTATCTTCTGTTCCCTGGAACTTTTGAATCAGGGTTAAAATTGTCGCACCAGAACCTCTACCCAACTGATGTTTTAAATCTGTCACAGAACTGGCCTGAGTTGGATTTGGAAATCCACAATTTTGGAAGGTTTTCGTGATTTGATCATCAAGATCCTGACGATCCGTAACAATCACAATCATTGGATTTTCAAGGTTCGACTCTCGACGAAGTTTCATCGCCATATACACCATCGTTAATGATTTTCCAGATCCTTGCGTATGCCAAATCACCCCACCTCGCATAGAAGGAACCTTCTCTGTCGTAATCCGGTGAATCCCTTTATTCACCGCACGATATTGCTGATAGCGAGCCAATTTCTTTACTTTTCCTTCATAAACAATAAAATTTCTCATTAAATCCAAAATCACTTCTTTTCGAAGCATCCCTGCCACCATAATATCTTGCGAACGATTATTGCCGATATCCTCTACTGTTAATGGATAAGGGTCATTCCAGAGGCCATAATGTTGTGGTCGTGCTAAAATAGTTCCGACTCGAGCTCTATCTCGACTTGTGACAATTAGCATTTGATTGTACCAAAAGATACGTTCATTCGTTTCCTGATAACGTTCAAATTGACGAACCCCTTCTGGCAACTGTTTGTCCCACTGTAGTTTTGGACTTTTGCATTCTACCATCACTAGAGGCAATCCATTAATATAAATAACAATATCCGGACGAATCGTCCCATTAGCATTTGTATATGAAATTTGATTCACAACCAAGAATTCATTGTTATCGGCAGTTTCAAAATCAAACAGACGAACCGTCTGATTCTTATTACCACCACCAATATCCTGACGAACCGATATTCCTTGTCCAAATAACCAATCAAACACCTTTTTATTGGCATCCCATAAATCTTCAAATTGTATGGTCACAATTTGCTTAACTACCTTTTCAAGGTTAGCATCACTCATCCAATCATTTAACTGTCTGATGGATGAAGCCAAACGTGCTTCTAAAACGATACTCCCTACACCACTCCGTTCGAAATCCAATTTCGAACCTTCCATATATGTATACCCATAGCCAACCAATTGCTCAATAAATGGTCCTTCCACCTCGGTATATTCATAAGATTTCACTTGCTCACCTCCAATTAGAAAATCCGAGTTCCTTCCTATCAGTAGCAACAATCGCAAGTCTAAAAACAACATATCTTTTTCTTTAACCATTATTGACTATAACTTATGAGCACCAACCACTAACGTCTAAACCTAAATGATACTCCATCGACTATTACCTAAATTGCCACCCGAATCTTTCCTGTTAAAAGATTTTGCATTAAGCCTTTTTTTAAATCCATGTACTTTTCTTTTTCAATTTCATAGCTTTCAATATGCTCATCGACTTCAGAAAGAATTTCAGCGATTTTTTGTTGTTCTTGAAATCGCGGGAAAGAAATTTTAAAACTTCTGAGTTCCCCACCATTTATCGCAGTGAAGGCACTCCCCTGACTCAGAGAGTTGAACTTATCCGTTGAATTTTGAAGAGTATAAAATAAAAACCACGGTACTGATTTTCCATCGATTGATCGAATTGCACCTAGTCCTCTCCCAATACAAGATTTTTCTTCACATATATTTACCTCACCAACTGGAGCTCGAACTGAAAATAGTACATCATCAGCTTCAGCTATTTTCGTAGGCTGAGAACACCATTTTTTTACGTTGGGATACATATATCCAAATTCAGTTTTCCCCTGATAAAAAGGTAGCCCTTCTCCCTCATCGTTATAACTTGAAGAACTGGGTGACTGTCCCATTATTATTTCAGCTGCATTTTTTAACTCTACTACCTCCCAACTAACAGGAATCTCTCCAAGCTCTGTTTGCTTAAACTTGTTATGTCCGATGCCCTTTGTCAACAATTGTTGCATCAAGCCTTTTTTGAGTTCTTTTATTTTTTCAATTAACTCGTCGGTGTTCTCGAGTTGCTCATCGACAGTCGAAAGAATTTCAGCGATTTTTTGTTGTTCTTGTATAGATGCTGGCAAAAGTACTGGAATGGAGTATATGTCCCCCAAATTAATCTTAGGGGGAGCAGCGTTTAACAAAGACCTTTTTAATGCTTCAGATATGAAAAGTTGAGATTTCATAAATTGATAAACATATCTTGAATTAATAGCATCTTTTAATTTTATTAACGCTAAACTTACATATATACTCGCATTTACGTCCCAATCGATTAGTTTTACTTGTCCAATCTTTCCAATACGAGTCATTAGAATATCGTTTTTCTCAACTAAACATCTCTTTGAATTTATTTCATGAGCTGATTTAGAAATAAATTTTGTTTTCTTAAATTCATTATTTGTAACATTTTCTACACTATAAAAAGGGATGCCCGACGCTTTGTACAACGGGGTAGTATGCGTACCATCCATAATTTTGTTAGAAATATTTCCTATAGTTGTTAACTCCCATTCTAAAGGAATCTCGCCGAAATCTGTCATCTTATATTCTTCTCGGACTTTTTTTTCGAGAATAACCATTACAATTCACCAACCCCTATTTCTTTCAAATAACCACTCAATTTCGTTTTAATATTGATCTGTTTCGTTTCTAACTCTCTCAAATCTTCCAAAACAGCATTCAAATCCACTGGCTCTTCTTCTTCCGACTTATCAATATAACGAGTAATATTCAAGTTATAGTCGTTTGTCTTAATCTCTTCTAAAGTAACTACACGGGCATATTTCTCAATATCTTCATAATTATCAAACGCTGTAACCACCTTGACAATGTCCTGGTCACGCAACGTATTTTGATTCTTGCCTTCTTGATACTCGCTTTCGGCTGCAATGAACAATACTTTCTCTTTACGCTCTTCGCTCTTATTTCGGTTAAAAATCAAAATACAAGCTGGAATTCCCGTTCCATAGAAAAGATTTGATGGAAGACCGACAACTGCTTCCAATATGTCAGACTCCAATAACCCTTGACGAATCTTCCCTTCTGCCCCTCCACGGAATAACACACCATGAGGCATCACAACGCCAGCCATTCCATCTGATTTTAAAGATGTTACCATATGTTGAATAAATGCATAGTCCCCAGCATTTTTTGGAGGAATACCATATTCAAAACGACCGTAGGGGTCATGTTCAGCTTCTTCTCGTCCCCATTCTTTTAACGAAAATGGTGGATTAGCAATCACTCGGTCAAACAACATGATTTCCCCATCTTCCACAAGCTTTGGTTGTCGAATCGTATCTCCTTTTTTTATACGGTGATCCGGTAATCCGTGAAGCAGAAGGTTCATCTTTGCAATCGACCAAGTACCCAAGTTCTTTTCTTGCCCGAATAACGATAATGATTGTGGATTTCCATCCTGTAACCGATTGAATCAGCATCCCACCAGACCCACACGTTGGATCGTATACACGCATACCTTCTTCTGGCTTGATTAATTTCACAATTAATTCTACGACTTGGCTAGGAGTGTAGAACTCCCCACCCTTTTTACCAGAATCGTCAGCAAACATTTTAATTAAATACTCATAAGCACGACCTAACATATCCGGTTCAGATAGATTACTATTCCGCAAATCTAATAGAGAGAAATGTTGCAATAATCTTTGCAATACATTATCTGTTAATACTTCTTTCCGATTAAAGTCAACCGGTGTCAATACCCCTTCAAGTGTTTTATTTTCATTTTCAAGTGATTCAAAAGCTATATTTATCACTGAACCGATATCTTCTGAATGTTTACGAATCTCTTCCCAACGCGCGGCATTAGGAACAAAGAATTGATACTGTTCTGGATCATCTGCCAGTAAAGTACCCAGTTCTTCTCCATGTTCATCGATAAGATTCATCTTCTGTTCTTCCGAAACATCGCTTAATCGTTTTAAAAACAACAAACCAAATATATAATTTTTATAATCACTAGAATCTATCGACCCTCGCAAAATATCTGATGATTTCCATAAATGTGACTCTAATTCTTGGAACGTTAATTTCGACACAGTACTATCCTCCCTTAATTTTGTTTTTAATTCTCCTAGATACCAAAAGAGCGACCACCAGAAATAGGCAGTCGCTCTTGAAGGTGAAAACCAAAAAGTCTTACATGTCAAAAAAATAATTTGATTTATTGGATGTATTGAAAAATCACCAAGAGCTTGCCATACAATCCCTATAGTTCAATTCATGTCTCTGTATTTATTAATATCTTTAAAGTGCTATCAATTCTGCCTGATTCATCAATATTGGAAATACATCTGAAAATATTGAATTTTATCTATTTATTCACTCACCGTGTAAAAAATAATATTACTACCCAATATCATTATAATAGTTACTGTACGCAATGTATACAATTTAAATACAAAGTTAATTGAAATATAGAGGCCTCTGAAAAACCAAATTTTTTGAGTAGGTCTACGTGAATGTGAAACTAAAAGGCCATTTTCCGTTCACATTTGAACGGAAAATGGCCTTTTTATTCTTTATCTTTCAAATTGTTACTTACTCTACTGGTAGTACATCCTTAATTCTTAAAACACTATTATATATGCGATTATCATCCAACTCTTCAATATCCCATGTGATCATTACTTCTCCAAAATCATGTTGTCATAATTGAATAGTAGACGTTGGATCATCACCAAACATCTAATCTATGATTTTAAATTCAACTCACTATTTTTCAACATGTTCATCATATTAAAATCTAAACCTAATACTGTCACTCGATTATCCAACAATGAAAAATACTCTTTCAACTCTTTCAACTCTTCTATCATCTTACATTCACCTTTTTATTTTATTATGCATCAAGCATAATTTTATGGTAAACAAGATAAATAATAAAGAAGAAAATCTACTGTACTTCAACAAATCTATTGTGCAGTCACTATCCACTACTCAAATTCTTTACTTGCTCTCTTTTTTGATAGTCTGTTTCGTGTAAGGGCAATGAATTGATTTGATATATCTTTCTCTCAATTCATTCGTAAACCATTCTTTTTGTTTATTTATTAATGCAGAGATTTTTTTATTCTATACAACTCTTACCACTATGAATAGTGTATTCATGCGAAAATGAATTGGATCTTATTTCGACAAAAGATAATAATCTATCAAAATTCAACGAGTCATCCAAAGTGTTTTTAAGTTCAATATATTAAAATTACCTATTCAGCTACCACATGCGGTAGTTGAATAGGTATCATATCTTTTTAATATCTTTTTCAATACTTTTCAACAGTATTGAATAGCCCCAAATGATAAACATATCTGTACTTAATTTTAGAATTGCATAAACAGTAGATTCCATCTTCCATTTACCCCAAATTTCATAAAAATTAAAGAAGTTATCATATATAATGGCTAAAATTGATATATAAAACAAAACTCTTAAAAATGTATGTAATCTTCTCATAATTTATTAATTCCTTATATAAAATATTTAGTACATTACTAATATTTTACTTGAAATTTCAAAAATAATATATTTCCTTATTCATCCAATCTGTGCTATTGAGTTCATGTAGACGTTAGTTATACTAGTTATTACACGACCGAAGCTTTCCAATTTTACACTTTTTCAGAAGGAACAAGGGGAAAGCTTTTCCAATAGTACGACTTTGACAAAACTTTTTTTAAAAAAGAAACACGTGAAAGGTTACTCTTCAATGAGAGTAACCTTTCACCGAACAATCTCTCCATTCAAGTTCACAGTTTCATATTTTTCTTTCACTTCAACGTAAAATTCAGTTAGTAAAGCATAGTAATATGGCATAACATACAATCCCGCAAGACCGAACGTTATCAAAAATAATAAAAACCACCCGATAAAAGATAGATTAAGCAAAACGTATTTCCACTTATATCCATTCATCATTCGTCGACTTAATGTAATCGCATCTAACACTTTCATTTCAGGGTAATCTTTAATGATATACGCAACTTGTGAATACGCTGTTGCCTTTATGATTCCTGGAACAATTAATAGTAGTGACCATAACATCGTAAAAATGGTAGAAATAATGATTATACCTGCACTTCTAATGAACTGCTTCCCGTTTTTAAAATAAAAAAATAGATCTGATAACGTCCGATTTTCCTCACGAACTAGATGTAAAAAATAACTTAGGAGACCACAAGTCAATGCTGCAGAAAAAATCATTGCAATCAATCCAATTGTCATTTCAGCACCAAAAGGCAGTGTTTCTTCAAAGCTCAGGAATGCTTTATCATAATAATAGAGATTAGCTGGTATCGGTAAAATTAATTGAATAATTAACTCTAACACGCCATACACCACTAACAGTAGTATAGCTGAACCCCAATTTCCTTTTAACTTATCTTTCGCCGTTCTTTTCATTGATGAAATGCGCATTTCATTTCCTACTTTCTTTACATTTTTATTAATCTTTACAAAATGGCAAACGAAAATGTGGTCTTACTACATTTCGATGAAAATTTTTATTTCTTACCTTAGTACAAATTGACAATTGAACGATTTTTTCCTGAGTCCCTTTATCGTACAACTTCTCTAACACATTAAGGTTTTCGACTCCTAATGTCACACCCAACCTAAACCCTCTACTTCCTGCCATTAGTTTAGATAGTTTCGGTATCTTACCAATTTCCTCTAACGGTGAAAGGATAAATCTTAATGGAATATGTTGATGTTTATCTTGCTGAATTAACGTTAATCCTTCTTTTATGTAGGTATGTACGAATTCAAGCCATTCTTCAACTACACAGTTCCTTTGAAATTTCGTTATATATATGACAGTCTTCTGATCTAATGCAGCCTTTAAGTCGTACGTTAATACAAACTCACTATCTAATTGTGTAATAAGCCATGTATTATATCCCTGTTTCGCTTTTAATCCAGAAGTCTTGTGGTACCAACTACCGTCTGGATCTATAATCACGATACTTGCAGTGTCTTCTTTTAAAATAGCAGTCTCAACAGCATTATTTAAAAGCGTAAGCGAACCTATATATATCTGATGATGTAGCTTCTTATTCCAATCCATAATACCATTCCTTTCATTTTATCCTAGTAGGGGGACCGTCAGGAAAATGCGGATTTACAACGCTAAGCCGATTTTCCTGACGAATCCATCGTTTTTAACAACGTTAAGAAAGTTGTAGTGCTCTTAAAGAATCTAATGATATCACTTTATCCGAATTAAAATGATATTCTCCTAGAAAATTAATATGTTCCCAGCCTAAAGTGATATGTGATGTAATAAGTCTTTGTTAAAACCATCAGACTTTCTTTGATATTCAACTGCTTTTGTTAGATGTAGAGTATTCCATATACTGATGGCATTAATAATTATATTTAAAGCACTGGCTCTTTGAAGCTGATTCTGTATGGTTCGTTCTCTAAGTTCGCCTTGTTTTCCGAAGAAAATAGCTCTTGCCAATCCGTTCATCGCTTCTCCTTTATTCAATCCTCTTTGTATTTTTCTTCTAAGAGATTCATCTGAAATATAATTAAGAATAAAGATTGTTTTTTCAATTCGTCCCATTTCGCGTAAGGCTGTAGCTAAGCTGTTTTGTCTTGAATAAGAACCTAATTTCCCCATAATAAGAGATGCTGAGACCGTTCCTTCTCTTATTGAATGTGCTAACCGCAAAACATCCTCATAATTTTCTTGAATAACCCTTGTATTTACTTGTCCACGTAAAATAGCTTCTAGTTTTGGATACTCACTTGCTTTATCTATTGTAATTCGAGTCCGATAGATCCCTTATTCTTGGAGCAAATTTAAAACCTAATAAATGGGTTAATCCGAAAATTTGATCTGTATAACCGGCTGTATCCGTATAATGTTCTTCTATGTTTAGATCTGTCTCATGATGTAATAGACCATCCAAGACATGAATTGCATCTCTTGAATTAGTATGAATAATCTTTGTGTAGTAAGAAGAGAATTGATCACTTGTAAATCGATAGATAGTAGTTCCTTTGCCAGTTCCGTAATGTGGGTTTGCATCTGCATATAGGGATGAAACGCCTAGCTGCATTCTCATACCATCTGATGAGGATGTTGTACCGTCGCCCCAATAGGAAGACAATTGTAATTTGTGATGAAAATTTACTAAAGTGGCTTGGGCTCTATTCATGGCGTCTTCATACATACGCCATTGAGAGACATTGGCTAGTTGCTTATATGTAAGTCCAGGTGTAGCGTCAGCCATCTTACTCAATCCAATATTCATTCCCATTCCTAATAGAGCAGCCATAATAATGATTGTTTCTTCTTTATCTGGCTTTCGATTGTTAGAAGCATGGGTAAATTGCTTATGAAATGCTGTTATATGAGCAACATCCATAAGTAGATCAGTTAATTTTATCCTTGGTAACTTTTGATAAAGACTCGCACTAAATCTCTTTGCTTCTTCTGGAACCTCTTTTTCTAAGCGTGAAATTGACAATTTACCTTTTTCCAGAGAAACTCCATCTAGTTTGTTAAAATTGGCAGATAACCATTTTAATCTTTCAGTAAGGTTACTAGTTCTTTCTGTAATGTAGTCTTCGAACGATAGACTAACTGACAGTCTCGTATGTTCTTTCGTTTGATTCCATGTATCCTCGGAAAATAAATATTCCTCAAAATCTCTATATTGTTTGCTGCCCACAATAGAAACATCACCAGCTCGAACATGTTCTCTTAGTTCTGTTAAGACAGCCATTTCATAATAATGACGATTGATTGTACCATCATCCTCAAATAAGTGTTTTTTCCAACGTTTTGAGATAAAGTCTACAGGTGATTCATCAGGTATTTTGCGTTTCCCAGATTCATTCATTTCTCGGAGAATCTCTATAGCTTGTAAAAGTGGTTCATTTGCTTTCGTAGAATGAAATTCCAATACTTTTAATAGCGTCGGTGTATATTTTCTAAGTGAATAAAATCGTTTTTGTAGTAAGTCTAAATAATCATAGTCGGCTGGGCGTGCAAGCTCTTGAGCTTCTTCGACTGAAGATACAAAAGAATTCCATTCAATAACGGAGTCTAAAACCTTAAAAACATCTAAATTTTCCTCTTTTGCTTTGATTAAAGCTTGTCCGATGTTCGTAAAGTGTATAACTTTCTCATTCAGCTTTTTACCGTTTCGCTTTTGAATTTCCTCTTGAGCCTTGCGGCCTTTTGATAGCAGGCTGAGTATCTGTCTGTCATGAATTTCGAAAGCTTTATCCGTTAATTCCTGAGTAAGGTGCAATAAGTAGACAGCTAAAATAGAATAACGTTTTTCTTTTTGAAATTCACGAAATGCATAGGGTTCATATCTTGAACCTAAGCGAGATAGTTGTAATAGGCGATTTTGATGTAAATGACTAATTTTTACTGTTTCTAATTTCATCCCGCGTATGTATTCGAGTCGTTCTATTACTTTTAGAAATGTTTCGGTTGATGGGTGACCTGGTGGTTCCTTTAACCAACCCAATATAGTTTTATTGAACTGAGTTAGTTGATGCGAGGTAATAATCTCTTCAAGTTTTTCTTTTTGCTCATTTGTAAGGGATTGACTAACAGTTTTAAATAGCTTCTTTTCTGCCATTATCCTTGCCTGCCACACCATTCTTTCAAGTGTAGTGATTGCAGGTAGGATAATTTTGTTTTTTCTTAAAAAATCTATAGATTCATGTAGTAGATGAATAGCTTCCCCATTTTCAAAAGCTAATTTATGAATATGCTTAAATGTCATTCGATACTCTTTTAGAGTAAAAGTTAAAAATTCGTATTCACTACGAATTTCTTTCAAATGATCCCAAAGTGTATTTTCTCTTTGAGGATAAAGACTAAGCGAAGACGGTGTGGCACTGATTTGTTTCGATATATACTGTATGACAGAATCTGGTATGTTTTTTATGTGAGTGTACGGCCAACTAGGATACCGAAGGACTGCTAATTGAACTGCAAATCCTAAACGATTTTCTTCTCGCCTTCGTTTATTTATAATTTCTAAATCACGTTTGGAAAAAGTGTAGTAGGTTCCTAGCACCCATTCATCTTCAGGGATTTGCATAAGGAACTGTCGCTGTTCCACTGTAAGCAATTCTCTACCTCTCGCAATTTTCATAAAGTATCATCTCGTTTCTGTAATTATTTAGTTAATTAATCTAATTATATATCAATAGAGTACACTTTAATGATAGTTTACAAGAGTGTTGATTTTACTGTATCATCTAACTATCATATACACTTGTCTTTTGAATTTGGATTTTAGGAGGTATTTTATGATTTTTGGATATGCCCGTGTTCCGACTGTTGACCAAAACTTAGATTCTCAAATTGAACAATTACGAAATGCAAAAGTAGATCAAATCATTCAAGAAAAAGTCTCTGGGGTACTAGAACAAAAAGAGGCATTGGATCAATTGCTAAATCAGTTAATTAAGGGTGATACACTCGTTGTAACAAGAATGGATCGCCTAGGGAGAAATACAAAGCAGTTACTAGAACTAACAGAAGGATTAGAAAATCGTGGGGTTCATTTGGTTATCTTGAATTTGGGAATTGATACTCGAACTCCATCTGGAAAATTTATTTTAACTGTTATGTCTGCATTCAGTGAGTTAGATCGAACCATGATTAAAGAAAAACAACAAGCCGGAATAATGCTAGCTAAACGAAAAGGTGTGTATAAAGGAAGAAAACAGAAATTCAAGTTAAGTCATGAGGGTGTAAGACATGCAGTTGAATTGTATGAAACTACAGATAAAACTGTAAAAGAAATTTGTAAAATAACAAATATAAGTGAAGCCACTTTTTATAGAAGATGGAGAGAACATAAAACAAACCCTATTTTTGTGAAATAGGGTTTGTTTCTTGAAAGTATGCTTAGCGTTGTAAATCCGCATTTTCCTGACGGTCCCCCTAATAGCTCGGTACTACTATTTGGCACACCAACAACAACTACTGGAGCAACCAAAATAGAGGCTAAAACTTTTTTATTTTTGTTTCTATTAATTGTCAATTTTTCCACTCCTTTTCACTTTATAAAATCATCTTAGGAATTTCCCTTCCCATGTGTGAAGATATAAAAAGAAGTAAAAAAAAGTTCCGGTATCAAAAATACCGGAACTTTTAAATTACATATATACTTTAAATCGCATTTTTCTATGTTCGTTTAATTTCTCATTCAATGTAGAAGTCTCTTCTAGTTTTAAGCGATAAGACTTTACTAGTGTTTCAAAGTATTTAGCCATTTCCGCTGACATATCATATTTATCTTCGTTCAGTACCACATTGACTTTACGAAAATATTTATTTAAGAAGTGTTGACCGAATTCAGCACACTCTGTAAGAGATGAACTTTGTAATCTATGAAGAGCTGTAGCTAAATGATTTCTGAAAGATTCTAATTCAGAATCCTTTTCTGCAAGTTTTTGAAAATGTGTATACTGGTTATCTAATAATACTTTAAATAGAAAACCATTACGCACTCTTCTATTTTTTTTACTTTCAGTTACTAATTCATTAAAATTCTTTTTACCGTAACTTAAGTATTCTACATTATCATTAACTAATTCTTTGTAGAGTGCAACTTGTAGTGTCGTACCCATACTAATCTACTCCTTCTTCTGACTAATAAATTCTTTTCGCCTTTTTATTATATCATCTAATGTAGTCATATTAACAGATGTTCCTACTCTAGAGCCAGCAAATTCATCATAAATATCTTGAATATATGTCCAATCTACATCATCTAGTATAGACGATTTTATTAAATCTTCTTCATCACTGTTCTTACCACGAGTTGTAAATAACTTCGATAATACTAAATCTTCTTTTGAAGCAAGTTTGACTTGAATACAAGAACCCTCCGAAATTAATATACTACGGTCAATGAAGTCTTCCGGTAATGGAACATTCATTAACTGTTCTAGTCTATTGTTAACAGAGTGCTTGTCCATTATTTCTGCTGCTTTTCTGTCTACCCTTTCTTCAAAATAAACATCAATATCCTTTGTTCCCCTGAAATTCGTATGTAGCAATAATGCTGTCGCTCCAAAAATAATAAATTTAATTTTCTTCTCTAGCTCTCCGTATGTTTGAAATAGCTCAAAGTCGAGTATATTAAGTGCTTCGAAAACGTCTTCTTTAGTTTTGAAAGTAGTCACATATACACCCACTTTTATCCCTCTTTTCTTCATGTTAGATTTTTGGTTATAAGTAGACAATACAATTCGTTCTAAAAATTTCTACAACATATTTCCAATTCTACTATTTTAACACTATATTCCTTAAAAAATGTCAATCTAGTAAGCAATTATTCCTGGATTCGATAAAGTTTGCTCTATACTTTTTGACCAGATTGAAAAGTCCATCATAAACTGGCCATCATGTAGCTTTAATTCTTCTACTTCATCTATTAGGTCTTGAATAATATTTTTTTCAAATAGATCACAACAATTAGAGTATCTCTCTCGTAAATCTTGAATAATTTGATTTAATTCCAAATTAAGTTCCTCCTAAAAAGGACTTTAGAATACAGCGGTAAGCTAATCATCTAAAGTCCTTAAATTTTATCTGACTAGAATACCGTTTTATAAGTCATTGTTGTGATAATTAACATCTTCATGTGCTAGATGCTCCTTGGTATATACCCAACTTCCAAAATAGTCTGCTTGTAGCCCATTTAAATCAATTGTTTCATCTTGATCAATAGCAACAAAAACTACTTTTACATATTCTTTACCATCTGAGGATGTAATTGTAAGACTTGTCTTACTTTTGCTTGCCAATTAGAATTTTGTTCTGCTTTTTTAGAGTTTTTAAGTGCTTCATAGATTTGTTGAAGACTAGCTTGTCCTCCAAGAGACTCCATAGTAGCCTGAACTAGGTCACGCCAAGTTACGACTAGTGAATCACGCATATCTCTAAGAAGTCGTTTAGTGAATTGCATTGGAACTGTCCAAATTTGATTTTTCTTGAATACTAACAGATGCTCATGAACAATTGGAATAAATTTGCCATTATAGGTCCTATTATCACTAACACAATTATGTTGTGCCTTGATAATATGAGAGTCCAAATTTCCAAACCAAGTCATATCTTTAATAATACTAAAGTATTCCTTGTTTTTTCTCACATCACCAACAAAATAGCATGATAGCCACCATTTATTAAACTAGAATAGATCTTAGCATTTGCTAAATCTAGTTTTTTGATAAAATCTTGATAAGTTGGGCAATGTGATAAATCATCTGGATGTGCTTCCTTTCCCCACATATTACCTGAGTATTGAATAATTGAATGATATGGTGGGTGACTGAAAACAAATTCTGAACCTGGTAATTCATCTGTTAAAATATTAAATCCACCAAAGTTTAGATTCAAATCTAAATGTACACTTTTATCTGTGGTTTTAAATATATTTTGTCATAAAAAACAGATAATTAAGTCTTATCTTAATTATTATTCTGTCATATATTTTAAAATAATATGTCATCTTTAATTTCGATCTAATTTTTCAAAATACTCTATCTGCAAATTTGAGGTTATTAAAATAAATGGTTCTGGTGCAAAAAAAATATAAAATTACTATTTTCTGGTATTACTACGCTAAAATAGGTGAAGTCAAAACAGAACAACAAAATCAATCAATAACATTGTTATTCCAAAATTAACAGACGTTGATATCACAGACGAACAAGCTTTTGAAGAGCAATTAGGTGAAAAAGTACCTGACCATTATCAGATTACAGCGCATAAAGATAATTCACGTATAGGTGATATGCTAGTTCAGTTTACAGATCCAGCATGGATTAAAGCGGAAAATGAAGCTGATAAAGCGATAAATGCAGTGGTACCTTCTGGTGATTTTAATGATATTAATAACATTAATGAAAATAATAAAAAGATTAAAAGGATTACCGAAGAAAGATTTAAAAAGTTTGAAACGACTATTCCCACAATGCGCCTTCCTTTTGCAAATGGATGTTTTTGAATTTCAAATTGTAGCAAGCTTTTAGCTCATAAATGCAAATATATAGTTATGCAACCTCTGAGTATTGAACTTTACAAGTTGAACATTTATTATACAAAATTAAACCTTTATATACTATATCATATTAGGCTCTGGCACATGTTTAATCTATATAAATGGCACTTTTTTAATCAGTGGTTAAGTACCTCTACCTTAATCAGTTCGATAAAATAGCAATTGTCGTCTTAACTAAGCATACTTTTCACTTTGTATTTTATGAGTCATTTTACTTTTTCTTTACCTTATTATTAACTGTTACTTAGATGGCGGTAATAATTCGTTCATCACTCATTGCTTAATATGATTTGTAACCCAAAAACCTAAAGGTCAATAATTATTCCGGAACGTATCAAAAACATTTTAACGAACTTTTGAATCGACATATTGTACCATTTAGGAGTGTATCAATATGTGTACCTTTTAAGATTAAGTATAGATCCTTCGTCCTGTTTTTACAGCTTGACAAATAAAAATTATAAAAAAATGAGGAGTCTTTAAACTCCTCATTTTAGGTTTAGTATAATATTTAAGTGTCATTCTTTTCTGGACGAAGAGTGGAATATGTCAGGGTGCTACCAATAAACAGACCTATCGCTATTAATAAAGGCGCAATTAGAATATGCTCATTTTCTGATAATGCATAAACTCCTAGCCACAATGAAAAAATATTTCCTATCGGAATAAGCAACGTTGTTAAAGTTGTTCTTTTTATACTTTTAATAGACAACAGTCTTAAATAAATTACGTAACTAATTAAAATAAAACCAAAAATTAATATTAAATATTTCAAGTTACTCTCTACAGTTTCTACTAAACCTAATATTACAGCAGTTAGCATGCAAACAGACAAAATTATGTGAGAAATAATAGTTAGTTTTCCTTTCAAATCAACATCTCCTTATAGACTACCATTTATAAGAATTACTAGGCATTCGTATCCACGCGGTAGTAGCTCTATCATATGTTTTATAGTAATCCCACAACATATATGCAGCGCCTAAAAGAGGGACTCCTTTTACTATTCCTTTAGCTATTTTTTTCACCCCAGAAAATGTAAGCTTTTTATCTTTCGAAACGGCCGATATAAACGCTGTTATACCACTAATTCCAATAGCACCAAAAATGGCACTTTTTTCTTGACTATATAAACTATCTACATTTCTAGTGAATTTATCAAAATTCTTTTCATATTTCGATGTATACTTTTCACTAACTCCATATCTTGCTTTTCCTCCACCATTTTTATCATTTTCCAATTGATAACTCATTCTGGTACCATACGACTTAACCCACGAGCTTGCAAACGGTTCAATATCATTTTCTTCAATTTCACTTTTAATCTCATTAAGGCTAATAATTAAGGGTTCACTGCCACCTGCCTCAATGATTATTTGTTCATCATTTACTATTACTGTCGTTTCAAATTCATCAGATAAAGTTTCTTTCCCATCCTCAAGTAGATATACCTTTGTATAGATTACATCACCTTCGGTTGTTTCCACATATTTATACATTTTCCCATCTTCATGTGATGTGTAGACCGTTCGATTTTCAGTATCTTCAATAAGCGTTTCTACTGGTATAGACGGAGTAACTCCAATTGCCGATTCTGAGTTCTTTCCACCAACATAGGCACTTACTGTCACCCAATAATTATTGTAGTTTGAATAGTTCCCGTACAATCCACCTGCATTATATCCATTTCTGTACAAGTTCCAAGGACGGTTTTGTAGTTCATCTCCACTGCCATCTGTGTGGAATTGATATCGACCTTGATTGATTTCATCAATTGTTGGGTAAAGCCCTTCTCCTAACGATGTCCAGTACGTGTTATCTTCAATATCAAAACTTTGATAATTATATCCATTGAACAACCAAACTCGATATCCTTCAGCCCCTGGTATTTCTCCCCATTCAATGTCAATACTACCTTTGTCAGAATCTAGACCAGCACTATCTTTATCTAATTGATGAATAGTAGGAGTCTCCAAAGGAATAGTCGGTGTCACTACATCTGAAACTTCACCAGCACCTGCTGAATTAACTGCTCTTACATACATGTATAAAGTTGTTACTTCTCGATAATCCCCGAACTCTGGATTATTGTTATATCCGTTTGTATAAACTCCTCGTGGATCAATGGGTAGTTCAGTTCCACCACCATTAGTATGAAGTTGATAGCGACCTTGTTCAATCTCACTTTGTCTTGGCCATATACCTTTCCCTTTTGACGTCCAATAATCTGCATTACTATTCGTTGGGATTTCAGTATAATTTTTACCATTAAATATACCAATTACATACTTTTCAGCTCCAGGAACTGGATCCCAATATAGTTCAACTTCTCCTGTATCTTTTCCAGGAGTATTTTTCGTAATGACAAAAGGTTTATTTACTTCTCCAGGAGGTAAATCTGTATACGTGACAGAAAGATACGGTTTATTGACACTATTTTCTGATGACGTTAGTTTTTTCCAGTACTCTTGTCCATGACCAGCAGTATTTAACATAAATCCGTTATTCTGTTTGCTACCGTCTGCCCAACCTTTGACAGTTGAAGAAACATTGAACGACGCCCATGAATTAATCCCTACATTTGTTGAGATAATGTGTGTTGAACTTGGTTTTGTATTCCAAGTAACAGAGTTTAAACTTAATGGTTCATCATTTTGAGCGATCCATAAACCGTTTTTTGTCCCATTTGCATAATACGCATGTGTAACATAGACATTTAATGTCGCACTTTGTACCAATTTTCCACTAATACTTGCAATTGGATTCTTTAGATAAGCATAGTTTGTACCAGTTGAAGAACTATAGTATCCCGTTCGTAAGACATACTCACCCAATGCACTATCGAATTTATTCTTTTCATAGTTGGTATCCGGTGTTGCACTCGATACATAGGTATCAGTTGTGATTCCGATTGATGTTGTTGGATCGATATAAACAGGATATTTACGCGTTGGGTCTTCTAACCATGTAGAATCCGCCACAAGCGTTAGTTTATATCCTTTGTTGATTTTATCTAATGTAAACGACACGTCATCCGAACTAGCAGCATCACCTGATTTAGGGTCAACATTCGAATCTGACATTGTTGGAGCTGGTACGTTAAAAACTTCTTTCTGATTCTCATCTACGAATGTAATAGAACCTTCATCGGTTTTCTTGGCAATTAAATCTGTTTCGATTTTAAATGTGAATTGGTTGTAACCATTGTATTTATTTAACACAATGTCTTCCTTCACATTTTGGTCAAAAAGAATATTCCGTAGATTTATATCTGGAAAAATGTTTTCGTGAACAATTTTATTGCTTTTTTTCTTGAACTTCGCAACTGCGTCAGTTACATCAAGTGTTGGCTTATTTTCACCAGAAGCCTGTAAAATTGAAAAATCTAATGTGTGCCCTTTTGATGTGAATCGCGCATACTGACCATTCTTCATTTTCTTCTTGAATTTTGTTTCAATCGCTGTATTTTCTGTTTCTAATGAATCACGATCTGTTTCATCTTCCATTACCCCAGGTGAAATCTCTTCATAGACTTTTTTACCCGACTTTTTTCGATGAACGGGTTGAAAGAAAATTTGTTTTCGATAGCTCCCCCTTCCATCATAGAAGGTCTTTGTATCCTCTGTACGCATTTCAACGACTTCTCCAATAGAGGGTTCTTCTTCATCGCTTGATGTAGGTTCCACAGGTTTTCCAGGCGGATCTATGTTGGATTCGTCTTGCGGTATGTGTAAAGGTGGTGCGGATAGTGATTTCTCTGATGAATTTTCCTCTCCGGATGATAGAGTATGTAATGGTTTATCGTCCACTGTTTCGGCTTTTATATCCTTCGGAATAGATAATCCGACAACCATTAGTAGAATCAAACTAATTAATAGTTGTTTAAATATTTGTTTTTTTATCATTCAATGAACTCCTTTTTAATTTTTTCTTAAAAAGGGTATCACATCGTATTGTCATTGTATACAATATTTTCATAATTTTATATTTTCTTCCAATTTTCCTAAATAAAATAAAAAAGTCTACCCGGCTCTCATTTCAGGTAGACTCTTTTACGAAAATTGACTTATACGTGCGCTCGAATATAGAAGAAATCTCTTAAAGATTACAAAATTACTATAACATACTTTTATAAAATTGTATACAATTTTATAAAAGTATGTTAGGCTAAACGTATGTTATATTTTCATATAACTTCCTTAATTGAAAATTTTTTAAACACTGTTAGATTAATTGAAGGAAATGCCATTCTCTTTTTTTTGAGGGTGGCGTTTTTTTCGTGTTTTAGTAAAAAAATTTTGTAAGAGTCGCTTTCTAATGGAGGGTTCCCTTCCCTCGGTTTCCCAACAGTTGGTATCACTAGGTTTTAGAGGGAAGAAGAAGCATTTTTCATGACTTGGATTTCTGACTGACTAAAAGATCAACAAATACCCACAAAAACGCCATACTAAATCCCACCCAGAGATACTCATACTCCTCATTCTTAGAAGATTTTAAAAATAGATTTATAATATAATTCAACAGACTAAACAGCATCCCGTACACAACAAATCGAAAAATTAATTTAAAAATCTGCTTCTTGTCCATCTTCATTAATTTAATCAAAATCACAATTGATACGTACAATGCATAAAGAAACAGAAACAACACATATCCGACTATATAATTATAACCATATGTCCCCTCATTATCTAAATAGATAAAATAGAGTACTGGAATTAATCCCAAAAACATAACACATGAAAATATAATGTATACGTTCTTTATCATCATGTCCTCTCCTCGTACAATAAGTTCCACACTACACTAATTTTTATAAAATCTGCAAACACAATGAATAGGTTATCCTTTTTTATTTTTATTTAAGCTTTGGATATGCCTATATTTTTCATAATACGGAGAAATGAGCATATCAATAACGATGAGTGAAACATATAATATAAATAGTAAATCTGCTAAGCCTTTATCAATATTAAAAGCTAATGGGATCAATAGTAAGGGAAATAAAATCCCTGGAAATATCCTCGAAAACCATGTAAGACGATGTTCCAGACCACATTCTCTACAAACTAATGGTTTATACGACCATAGAGTTGCACTTTGAACTTCTTTCCATTTAAATTGATAACTACAAGAATTACACTTTTGGATACTCAATTCTAATTATCCTTTCTTTCAAACATTCTTATACGTAATCCTTTTCATTTCCTAATAAGGTTGTCCTACGATTACGCCAACTCTTTCTCAAATTTTGTAACGGATTAATAATCCTATCTACCGTACTTACGATATAATAGATAACCAACGACACTACTTACACTAAATAACAAAATCACACCAATTAGTATCAAATTCAAACCGATATTTTCCATTTTCCACCAAACCTATGTAAAGTGATCTTAAAAACTCCTTCAAAATTGTCAAACTCATTTTTTTACCCTTCTATATCCATTCGCATATCTCGCTTGTTCTCCCATTAAGACTAACGACTTATCTGTCATAACCTTAGGTTCTCCATAAGTTTTAAATAACATATCTCTATCCATATTATGTTCTAACTTACAATGCATCTTTGTAATAACAGTACCTGTATGAAAACACTCCGGATGTGGACATGCTTGCATTTGCATCTTCTAAATCCTCCAGTCACTTTCAATCGAAAGAATTCGTTACTCTAATACTACCAGTCCTTTTGGATATTTACTATTAAAGCACTATCTAATTAACTCGTTCTTCTTTTGTTTGCGCTTATTTAGTATAAATCGTCTGATATTTCGTGAGATGGGTGATATGGGAAAATTAATGGAAGACCAGTTTCTGTCATTGTTATCTTATGTTGCAGATCAGGAACGTAAAAAGATTCGTCAGAGACAAGCAGAAGGAATTGAAGTTGCAAAAAATCAGGGTAAGCATCTAGGTAGGCCACAATTAAAACTTACTACGCTTAGTGAGCAACAATTACATATAATGGAAGAAACATATCTCACATGGAAAAATAGAGAAATATCAGGAGTAACGTTTATGAACCGATTAGGCCTAAAGAAAAATACATTTTACAAGATAATGAAAGAATATGAAAATCATTTAAAATTAAGTGGGAGTTAAAAAGTTTCTTAGTACCAATAAAATTTGATGAGAATGTTCGTTACTTTAATAAGCTGGTTCCTTAGCGACTAGTGACCAGTTTAATTGTGTCGGTTTTATGGATAGACGTACCCATTTCTTTTTTTGATAAAGTGTCCCAAAATAGAAAAATGCGGATTCATTTAATTTTTTTCGTTTTATCACACAAAATGAATTCATAATTAACTATTCAATTACACCCGTGAATATTAATAATATTCCTAGAGAAAATGCTATGAGTAAGAATGAAAAAAAAATTGCCACACAGTGAGAGAAAATGGCGATTGAATGATTATATCAAAAATAGTTTGCAAAATATTTTGAAATTTATTGTTTCCTTTTAATTCTTTATTAAAATTATTAATGGCTAAAATTAATAAATATAAACCCAATATCAAAAACAAGAATGTAATAATTAAGTAGTAATATGGATTGTTTAACATATTTACCTCTTTATTTTCTTTTTTTTACAAATGTAATCACGGCTTTTTCCCACTAATAGAAGAAATATATCTCACATGGAAAAATAGAGAAATATCTGGAAAAACGTTTATGAACCGATTAGGCCTAAAGAAAAATACATTTTACAAGGAAATGAAAGAATATGAAAATCAGTTAAAAGCAAGTGGGAGTTAAAAAGTTTCTTAGTATCAATAAAATTTGATGAGAATGTTCGTTAATTTAATAGGTTGGTTCATTAACGTCTAGGAACCAGCTTAATTGTGACATAAATATATCTAACGTACAATTTTCCCGAAATGGTCGTATTTACAGAGTTATATGTATATAGATTCCACTTTTTGTATGATCACTTGTTTGTTCATGTCGTCTTGTTCGTATTCAATTCTCAGTTAAGTATTTCTTTGTTCTTTTTTAACGCTCGAAACAAAAGAATGATATCAACAATAAATAAAATAGACATATCAATAGCCAAAACAAAGTGTCTAGTGATATAAGCGATTGTACCAATAATAAATGCAAATACAGATAGAATCAAAAAAATTAGAATCTTTTATTTTACTCTTCATATTACCCCCAACATTGTCGATATTATTAAAATTCTTTTAAACTTTCTTGTTCTGCCATTAATGCATGCGTTCGTTGAAGAAGGAAATTTAAATCAATCTTTGAGTGATAAAAATGTTTTTAACGTATCATCACATACATTTTCCTCAAGCCATTCACAAATTTGATTTTCTTTTCTCTCTCTTCGTGCAGATTCAACTTCATCTTCTGTATAAATATATTCATCATCAATTCGCGCACTGGCTTCCGATATTTTTAGAATCTTTTCAAGGAAATCTTTTGTTTCGCTTTTTTCAGTATCATTTTCAATAACCATTCTTTCAAATACAGTTGAATGGATACCATCCAATAAAGAAATTCCCTTAAAAAGAAAATACATTGCACCATAAAGTTTGCGTTCTTCATCTTCCGTAAATTGAATTACCATTAATGTTCACCTCGTTACAATTTCAACCTAACTTTCTTCAACTATACGGCTAGTTAATTAAACTATTGCCAACGTGGGAGTGGTGGAGAAATAACTTCTCTATTTTGATGAATATGTCGTATACCGCTAGTTAACATCACATGTAGGAACAAAAAAAGAATCTTCCTGAAAGACCCTTTTTTTTTGCTTCTTATGTAACCATTACATGTGTTATTGTAAATGTCTAAATTCTTCCCTTTGTTAAAATTATCTCTGAACCGTTTATTCTCTATTTATTAAGTTGCATACTTATTAAAATTATAAACACTCTTTTCCCATGCTCCGTTTGTAATGGGACCTCCTATTAGCTTAACTATTTTTCCGGATTCATTCAGTTCTATCTCATATTTATCTTCTGTATAAAAATCAATTTTTGGTATTACATCAAATACAGTTGTTTTTGAAAGCACATTGTTTTCGTAAAAGTACTCTTCGTAATAAAGATTTGCGTACTCTTGTAATCCGCAGTCACAATATTCATATTTAACGATATTTCCATTATCATAAGTACACCGGGATACTACATTTATTTCACCCCTAGTATCAAAACCTAAACCATAGACAATATTTTTGTTATACATCAAATACTCTTCATTAAAACAACTATCTGGAGTAGTAAACTCATTTACACCTTTGATTCTTATCAGTCTGTCGTCTTTATCAAAGTCATATTCATAAGAGTATTTACCAAAATCTGATTTTCTTTTAAAGAGTTTTCCTCTTTTAGCATTTCCAACGATAAAATCCAGAACCGGACTTGGACAATAATAGCCTCTATAGAATAATTCTCCACCCTTTGAGAATTCAACTTTAACAACTTCGTTTTCTGTTGAATTCCGTAATTGAGGAAGAGCATCTACATATTCATTTCTAATGTTTACTATGCTTGAAATAATGTCGTTGAAGTTCTCTAATTTATCTTGATCGATTTTAGTTTGAATTTTTTAGTTGTTCTCTTGATGACTGAAGTATTTCTTCCAACATACGTTCAAAATCGTCCATTTAATTACCCCTTATTGATTTAAGTCTTTTAGTAAACTAACAGCTGTTTCATTAATAGGACTCGTTTCAAGTATTGTATGAGCTAGTGACTTAGCTTCTTCATCAGTTAACAAACGATCTGGTATAGAATTAAAAAATAATAAATACTCTTTATATCCTATATTTCCCCCATCTAATTCCACAGCTCTTTTTGCATGAAAATATGCAGCTTGATAAGCTCCATCTATATGACAAAGTGGTTGTGATAATAATATAGATGCTAAATAGTGGTAGGTAGCGTTTTCTTCGTTTTTTATTAAATCATTTACAAATGTATAGTACAATATGCTTTGATTTTCAAATGCCAATTCCAACAAATATCCTTCCAATTCTTCTTCTGTCTTATCTTTGACTAAAAACTTCGCTTCACTAAAATTATAAAATTTAATAGCATTTTCTAGTTTTTTTATCATCTTGTCCTCACCTATGCATTTGAAATTTTTTTAGTGCTATTTGATACCTTAGAGTATATTACCTCTACTGTATGCCCCTGCACTGTTTGTGTTCTTTGCCTAACTGATCTATATGAACCATCCTTACCATTTTTAAACACATTTAAAACCACCTGTGAAACTTGTTGCCAACTTTTTTGTTTTTTACACCTTTTCCCCAAGCTGGTTTATCCTGCATAATATGACGAATCGTATTTTGACTTAAAACTTTCACTTCTTTAACGAGCCTATCTGGTAGTTTTCCTTTATAACTTCTAATTGATCTGGGAATTCTTATTACTATTCTTCCCAATACTTGACGAGATCCATCTCCCCAAAAAAAAGCACAAAAATAAGCTGAATACTCAGCGACAGTTGCATCATAATATTTACAAATGAAGTATTTGGGGTCAGACGACCGAAAAAAGAATATTGTACGCTAAGAATATAATGTTTTTTCGAGACAAGTCATACGAGATATAAAGAGATTTTAACTCCCATGCAAATACTTAAGTATCAATAGAGTATTCCCTTGATATGACTGAATTGTGGTTCTAAACGTACAATTTTCTCAAAATGGTCGTGTGACCCCATGTAGATCGAATCGTGCAAGAAAAAGTATATTGGGTACTAGAACAAAAAGAAGCATTGAATTAATTGCAAATCAATTAGTTAAGGGAGATACACTTGTTGTAACTAGAAGGGATCGTCTAGGAAGAAATACCAAACAGTTACTCGAACTAACTGAAATCTTAGTAAAACGAATGATTCATTTAGTAATATTGAATTTAGGCATCGTTACTAGAACTCCCTCTGGAAAATGTATTCTAACGGTAATGTCTGCATTCAGTGAGTTGAATCGAACGATGATTAAAGAAAAGCAAGATGCTGGAATTATGATTGCCAAATGAAAAGGCATATACAAAGGAAGAAAACAGAAATTTACATGACGGCGTAAGACATACGATGGAATTACACGAAACAACAGATAAGTCTGTAAAATTATGAATATAAGTGAAGCTACCTTTTATCGACGATGGAGAAAATATAAAATGTTGAAACGAGTTAACTACATGAATTAGCGTTTAATATTAAAATCAGTTCGGTAGCTTGAATTGACAGTGGCGTTCAGTTGATTAACACTAGTATTAATACAGTATTATATTCATATAGGAGTCCTTGAGGAGAGTACTAAAAATATGCTTACGTTTACTTATGAAGTACCAAACAAGGTACGTATGTCAACAAAAATACCAATTATTAACGAGCAGGGTGAGCCCGTTTTTACATTACAAAAAAATCAACATAGATTTTTTGCTCGCATAGTCCACGACACAGTAAGGGGTGGACTACCCTATTGTTATAAAGTTAACGATATGAATGGTGAGTTTTTTTATAGTATAGTTTGCACTTTCCCTGGAATTCGCTATCAGTTGACGGAACAATCCTCCCAACAGATGATACCTATCACATCTCATAGAGTTCAATTAATTGAAAAAGCGTATTCGTTTTTGTTAAATAACCATACATATTATTTTGAACGAGATGCGACTAACGCAGGTCACTTAAAATGCGACAATCAACAAATAGCAACTGTCTATTTGCCCTTTGATCCAGATATTTGGAAGAAGATTGATAAAATAATCGTAAAAGCAACAACAAAAGAAATCGCTGCTTTAGCTGCAGTTTTATATCATACGTTCTATTATTACGATGCATGAACTACTCGTCATCAAGTTTAATAGGGGGAATCATAGGATTGTTGATCTAGTCCGTCACATAATTAATTAAGTGATGGACTGGAGCAACAATAACAACGGAAGTGATTGATTATTAGAGAGCTTAATAATTGGTCTAATGTAGCAGGAAATTGTATATATAATACTTTTTTTCGAAAAATATAATGTGAAGTGACAAATTGTGAATGAACGATGCGTGTTAGTGTAGATAACCTAAATCAAGTTTGTGTTTTTTAAAATTAATAGAACCGGAAAAAATATTACTTTTTGTAGAATGATTATCATAAAAGATTGTTCGACGAAGTGTTAGTTGCATAAGTAAGATAGACTTGGGAAAATTTGAAATGTTTTTAACACGATAAAAATCTGGAGTTTTCTAATAATTTCAAAAAAGAAAGGAGCAGCAACGAGATGGAGAAAAAGATTGCTACAAGTTGCGCGATAATCTCAACAGTTATTTTTATCGCAAATGTTTTGTATATAAAAATATACATAATCTCTATATTTGCTTTTCTATTACTTACAGTTCCTGCAATAATTTATAGAACAAAAATTATTATTAGTATAAGGTATCCATCAGTTAAAGAACTTATTCAAGGTCAAAAAGGTGATTTCCTAATTTTAATTGCAATAATAATATTTGGGGTCCAGGTTGTATTCGAGAGTCCTACCTTTGCACCCAGTCCATTAATCGCAATACTTGCTTCTATCGGTGTAATGGTTAAAAATAAAAAACATAAAAAGTAGTATTAATCTTGCGGATGACCAATTCTCTAATGATGTACTTCTCTAGTTCAAATGTTTTTATGTTTCTCTCAAATATTTAACAGTCATTTAATTAGGCTTTTACATGGACCTAGCAGCATCTCCATTCACTCTATCATTAGAAGGGAACTACTTATTCGTAGTAAGAATTTGAACCCGTACAGTTAGTAATTCAATAGACTAGGTCTTTTTGACATCCCCTCTTTTAGTATCCATCTAATATGTAAAAGAATTAAGGGGATTAGTCGAATAAATACAAAAAAATTATTGACTACACGTAAGAAAGAGAGCTTATTCTAGGTGCAAATTTTCAGACGCTCGAACAAGTACAAAAAGAAATTTTCATTTATATTGAGATGTATTACAATACAAAACGAATGCATTCCTTGTTAAAGTATTTATCCCCTATAGTGTTCGAAAGAACCCTTTCATAAAATCCACTTAACTTTTATTGGGTCAGATCAAGATAGAATAGCTTATTTTTCGTTTTTGAGTTAATCTTACTCCTTAGATTGATGGGCAGGTAATGGGACACTATATAGTAAAAATCGGGAATTCTCCAATCGTCACATCCTTTTAAAAATCGCCCAATCTTTGTTTTGTAATGTTGAAAAATCTTTGATAAACTCTAATTTTCTTGGTAATTTTCTGAAAATATAAAGTCCTTGGTTTCCCAATATATAGACATTGAATAAATTGCTTTCTACTTTTTCTACTTTATCAACTACTATTCCATTGTGATAAAGACACTTACTAGTAATAATATCTTTTTCAACTTCTACTTTAATACTGTATTCTTTACTAATCCTAATCATATTATTAATCATTAAATTTCGGTGAAGGATATAGTTCTTTTTAAGCGCGTATGCTGAAATTAGAAAAACAATTATCCAAAAATAAATCAATTTCTTATCCTCCGGTTTTATGAAAATTTAATATATTCAATGGTCGGCACTATTTTCCCGATATGATGAGCTCTGGTTATTATTTCAGCCTATTTATCAAGAGTGATTAAAATGAGAGACGTCATATCTCGATTCTTCATCTCTACTTTATAAAAAACAGTAGTACAAACCAATACATTGGTCAGCACTACTAATCTTAGTATGTTTGTTGATCGTATCAGATTTTATATATTTGAACGAATCATTTCTTCTACATAATTTTTTAAACTCAAGTATCTCGAATTGCCTGTTAAAAAATTATATGTCTCATACATTGGGAGAATAGACTTTTTATGTTTTTTCGAATAGATTACCTGTTGAATGTGAATATAGTCATTTAAGGGTTCTGTACTTTTAATTAGTCGCTCTACTGTAAAAAAATTATACCAATTATAATCATTTTTAAGGTTTCTTCTAATAATCTCACCAATATATGCTCCTATACGCGAAGCCAAAGTATTTAAATACTGTTCGACTAATACAGTCTCTTTAATCCGTATAATATATTCATCAATTAATCCTATACTTTCTAGACTATAATTTAATTTCGTTTTTGTAAGATTATTTTTATCCCAGGGATCATCAGATACATCTTTAAAAGTTAATTCTGATAGTCCTTTAACCAAAGTATTTTCTCGTTGAAAGAATAATATCAAATTTTACACCTTACTTTCCATTATAATACTTATTTTTAGGATACTTATCACCAGCATCCAATAACTTAAAAATCGTTAATCCGGGATTTGCATAAAAAGAAATTATAGTTGTCGCTGTAGTTAGAATACCAACAATTTTACTTGCAATCGTATTAGATATTCCTTTTGCCAACATATTTTTCTTGAATTTAAAAAAAATATTGTTCGTCGACTCTCTGAGAGTTGCCGATTCGCAAGTTTCTTTAAAAACACTTTTAAAGCATTACCTACTAAACCAGCAGTAATGAAAAAGACTGCATATATAGTTGATGAAATAAACCATTCTGAATTCCACCAAACATTCTTCCAATACTTTCCATCTGGATCTGTTGATATAATTGGATTGTTATTAGTATAGGTGTAGCCATTTTGAGAAGTCAAATCATCTATATCTCCGTTATATGGATCAAGTGAAATGAAAGTTCCAATTTCTTGATTGTAATATCTTGCCATCAAATAGTACAAGTTTGTTTCCTCATCAAAATAATAGCCCGAATATCGAAAGGGATTTGTGATGGACAATGACCCTGCGACATATAAGATTGATATGGCTCTCTGGTCAGTCGAACGTTTTAAGAAACTTGTGTTTCACCCTTTAGATCATCAAAGTTAGAATCACCATATAAGGGGTTGGAATATAAAATACTTCTTGATGCATTTCATTGACAAACGAAATACGCTTACTTTCTAAGATTTTACCATTTTGAACCGTTTGATTTCTCTTTAGGTCAACCCACTATTATAGCTCATATATCCTTAAGAGTATAAAGTCCGCATTTTGAGGAAAGACCATTAATGTCAGTATTACTAGTATTTAACACTTGTTCCGAGAGACCGTAGTTTATTTGTTCTTTAATTTATCATATAAAAAGAAGTAACTGATTGAAAAAATCATACCAAAAATTACTGCTTCGAGTTTGGTTTCTATAACTTTCCATATAAACATCAAAGAATACATAATAAAAACTGGTAAAAGTACCCATAATACTTTATATTCATTAAATCGAATCGAATAATAAATAGGATAAATTGCAAATCCTATATAGAATAACATTGTGAAAAAATCCATTATCCTGACGCCAACTCCAAACTATTTGTATTTTTTTGTCATATTGTTTTAGCTCTTTTTTAACGTCTTTTATAAAAAAATAGGTTACTTCTGCAATCGTAACCTAATCCATGAAAAAAATACTTCTTCCCACAGTTTTCGCTACTTCTTTTAATACAATTTTAAATGAATTTTGAAAAGCTTTCTTTTAATTTCCTTTTTAAACGCTTGATCAGCAATCATAATAATGCTCCAATTACTATTGTTGGACGATACTCTAGCGTTTTTCATAGCAGCATAGATTATAGCTAAAAGTTGTGCAATAGTTTTACCAATATTAAAAGCATTACCAAAGAAATGTTCAACTACCTCATTGAAACCGTATCTTATCGAAAATAATATCTTTCTTACATATTTGTATCGTGCAGTTGATTCTACTAGTCAAACCATTGGTTTTTACTTTAGAAAAAATAGAAATACAAAATCAGCCAAATGTTTTTTCAAAAAACTTGGTTCTTTCGCACGTATCAATACCTCGTGTGATTACGATAGATAAGGATCCAGCTTATCCGGTAGCAATAAATGAATTGAAAGAAGAAAAAAAGATGCCAGTAGGCATCCCAGACTGTCGACAAACCTCATTTTAAACTCAATTTGAAATGAGGTTTGTTTGTTTTTAAGGCGTTGTTTAAGGCGCTCAATTTTTATAATATAACCAAAGTTCATCGTATTTGCATTCCGTATCCATCACGTAGATTTTCTTAACACCATTTATTTGCAGTTCGCTATATAATCTCAGGTTAAATTCATTTACTAAATATTGCTTCTGTTCATCTGAATAATTGGTCAATTTATTCACATTCTTTTTAATAATAGCTTCAAACTCATCTCTCCTACTGAGAACTAAAATTTTTGAACTAGTTAGCTCATTTGGAAAAATGAATAGAAGATAACAATATTTTTTTTCTGGATTATTTAAGATGATTTTTTCGAAAGAAATTGTTAACTGTTTAATTACCTTACCTTTTAATCTATTTGATATCTTATTTGAATCTAAAAAATAATTGTTACACAACGCAAGTTCCCAATACTCATTTCGAAAATTTTCTGTGATATTCTCTGTCAAATCATTAATTTCATAAAGTAAAGTATTAATTCGTCTCCTTATACCTCTTAACTTCTTATATCTCATAAAACACTTCCTTATATTATTTTACCCTCAGGAGAAACGTTTTTGTAATCTCCTGTCTTACCATTCGGAGGACTTAAATCCCAATGTTCACCTCTGTGACGCCTCTTATCTTTTTGCTCCCCACTTTGTTTTATTGTGTTCATAACTACAATCAAAGTGTATAAAAACAAAATCCTAATAGTTAGAATGGTATCTAAATTAGGATTTAGCTGATATTGAAATTACTTGTTATTATTTAATTCTAAATCCAATGTAACAATTATTTCTTATTCTTTTCTCTATGCCGTGATACAAACAGAAGAAAAATATCAACTATGAACATAACAAATAAATAGATCGACCAACCAACCAACCATAATACTCCAATACATATGCAATTGTTCCTGACGTAAAAATAAATACCGCAAGATATAAACACAACTGTGAATCTTTTAATTTTGGTTCCATAAATTTCTCCAATCAATTGACTAACGATTAAAAAAGTTTGAGAAATTCAAAGATTGTTACAATTAAATAAACGGTCGCTATAATTGTTCCGAAAATTTTCATAAACAAGTAAGGGACCATAGGTGGGAGAGGTAGCATATTCCGTACGGATTCCCCACTTCTCATGTGTAAAAAATGTTTTTTTATTTACATAAAATAAGCATACCCATAAAGCAAAAATTGATAGTATAAAGTTTAGAAAAACATAAAGCATTGTTATTACCTCTAAATCTTAATTATTTTCAACGTACTTTTCTGGGACTTTCTTTGAAATATGAGTTTATGATATTATATAAAGCATTTTGATTAATGCTGAATCTTTTTTTGAATTCTTAATACTATTCTTCCAGATAATTGACCAGATCCAGCTTCCCCCGCAAGAAGCAAAAAAATAAGCTGAATACTCAGCGACAGTTGCATCCATAATATTTACAAATGATATATTGGATAAATTAATGAAAATTATGATCGAAAGCGTTTTATGGAACGAGTTACACCAGAGATTAATGGAAGCTGTAAATAAAAATAATTAGATGAGTCTACTCTAAAATCATATATTTCACGATCGAAGGTTGTTTTATTCATTTCCAGCTTTTTTTAGTATAATTATAATAGGACCCGTCCTAATTTTGTCCTACGTTTCATTATAATCAAATTATTACGTGCAAACTAAATAGATAGAGGTGAACAAACTGATAACTTCAAAACAAAAATATTTAGAATTAACATCTGCCACTTTAATTTTTTTACGTCCTAAATTATTTTTTCCTATCTCTACTACCGTTGTGTGCTCAGGGCCAATTTTAAAACTAGGTTGGTCTCTATTTATTAATAAGGAGACTGTATCCCTTAAATTGGACATAATATTGGCTGTCTTTTGTGTAATACTCATAGTTTATACCTGGTCTCGATTTAAAAAAGAACTCCAAGTATTTAAAAAACAAAAAAACGTTTTAAATGATCTTAAAAAATATATTAAAGAAGAGGAAAATATTACAGATTTAAAAAGTAATGTGCATAAAGAGCTTGAAAAAATTATTGATAATAAAAATTAACAAACATTATTTATATATCTAGTTCTGGGTACTTAGGGGTTTGTGTAGTAATGGAACAGAAACGGCAATAGTACCCCAAACCCCTCACAAACTTACCAATATAAATCTAATTCATCACAAGAAGCATCAGCTTCGATAAAACAATTTCTCAAACTAGCATCACTCGAAATTTCACAAATGATTTCTTCCACATATTGAGTTAGACTTTCCTTCGTAACATATGGAACATAGAATTCATATTCACCAGATAAGCTCACTTCCATGTTGAAATGATCCCTTAAGTATTGCTCGACTTCTTTACGAACTTTTCCTTTGCCGCTTACAAATTTACTGTTATTTTCTATTCTAAGCCACATTTTAATAGTGGCTATTTTTTCCTTCTCACTCTGTTGTTTTTCTTTAACGTTGCTTCCTTTGTTTCTGATATATCGATACAATGTCGCCTGACTGATGCCAGACAACGCAACGATTTCACTGATGCTATACTCTTTAGAAAAATATAATTTTAAAGCTTTTTCAATAAATTTCTCTTTTACTTTAGGACGTCCGCCTTTTCTTCCTCTAGCTCTTGCACTTTCAATCCCTTCTTTTGTTCTTTGGACAATTAAATCTCGTGCAAACTGGCTGAACGCTTGAAATACGGTCAACATGAGTTTTCCTTGAGGTGTATGCGTGTCGAAGTTTTCTTTTAAGCTGATTTGTTAATGTAATTGTCGTTTGGAATACTCGCTATATGGCAGCTGCTCTTGATGCGATACAAGAAAAGGACATGGAAATTAATAAAGAAGATATACAAAGACTCTCTCCAGTAGGACATGAACATATAAATATTGTGGGAAGATATTCATTTCATTTACCTGAAGAAGTTGAAAAAGGAGAATTACGTCCATTAATCCAAATTAATGAAGAATAGATATATACAGGTTTGTGTGTTATTGCCGTTTCTGTTCCATTACTACACAAACCCCTATTTATGGTCTAGATGGAATTGAAATATTAGAAAAAAGAGTTCTCTATCGCCTGTAAAAAGTATTCTAGAATATCTTTGTATATTCATGAGACATGCATATAAATAATTTCATCAAGTTTGCGAAAGAACCATTTTTGTATTGCAAAAAACAAAGTAGTGGAATAGATGTCTATCAATATGACACGAATCAATATTTATATACAATTGAGCACTTTAAGAATGTGAAGAAAATTATCTATAAAGACGGCTTAATCATGGTTCAATTCAACCTTAATAACCTTTGGGTTAGTATAATTTGGTCAGCTAATGATTACTAATAGCATATATAATATAAAGTAGCCACACTTTATTATATTAAGATAAACCTTCTCCCGTTGGTGGGTCAGTTCACCATGAAAATATTTTTTTGCCTGAATGAACTTTGAGAATAATTTAGTAATTTGAAAACTGATGTAAAAAATAACCAACATAATTATTAAATCTATAATACTAAAAATAGAAAAACTGAACCCTATTAACTTCACTGTGATAAGGAGACACGCTGCTAATAGTAGTGCTATATCCTCATTATGTTCTTTGAAAAATTGTTGTTTAGTCATTTGGGCTAAGTATGCTCCTTTTATTCAATGAAATATTGTGATAATAGTGTGTAGGAGGTTTATAAAAAGAAAAAAATATAGTTAAATTGGATGTGAATTTTTGTAGGTTTTCGATATTATTCCATGAGTATAGTCATTTTTACAATAGCGAGAAATATGAATCACGATTTGGCAAAAATTTTTATATCATTACTATGAGACAAACGGATTAACCGACTTCTCCCACTCAATGTACCGTAAGATGACAGGGGGAAGTTAAACTTGGGAATTATAGTATTTGAAACCTTATCTTTTAATACTTAAAATCTAAACTAGTTTGATTTTAAATCAGAAATGGAAAAGAATCTATAGTGACTCTTTTCCACTGTATTCAGTTTTGGTAATCTAATTTATATTCTTCGTATTCACTAATTAAGAAATATTAGTTCGATTGTCTAAGTACAAGTATGAATATCATAGCTGCAAAAAGTAGTTTTTTGAAAAAACTTCCTATACAAAAATCCATTTTATAATAATAGAAAGCTTTTTAAGAAATATATTTATATGAATTAAACCCACTTATTATCCATGCAACATTTATTTTCCCGTCATATTTCCCATCTAAATAATCTAAACCCTTTGCTATTATTCCTCCTGGTGAATTTCCTGTAGCGAGTAATGCGATATTAGTTAAATATTTCATCGTTTTTGTCGATACTTTAATTCCTAATTTTTGAAAAATTTTAGTTAATCCGTTCATGAATTTTTTTATTTTTTCCTTTTTCATTCGTTTATTAGCAAAGAATGTATTTATTCTTCCCCCACACATATAAATTAAAACATCTATTTGGTAGCCTATTTGCTTAGTTGAAAGTCGGACCTCAATAGCATACTCTCCATAAGAATCGGTATACAGTATAGGATTGTTGTTCCCGTAACAATAACCATTTTGGGTTATTAGATTTGTCTCAGCTTCAGAATATCGATCAGGAGATATAAAACTTCCATTTTGAGGTTCATAAAATCTAGCCATTAAATAATACATTTGGGTTTCCTCGTCATAATAATAGCCTGCATATCGAATTGGATTGATATTTGATAATGGACCGGATTCACTTAAATGATTCCCATATGCATCGTATTGATACGATGCCACCACCATACTATTTTGATCAGTAATATGTTCTACATCGCCATGTTCATTCAAGTGATAGTAGTATACATTTGTTCCTTCTGTCATACTTAACAACATGCCCGACGAACTATAGGTATAGTATCTCGTTAATGTATTATTTTCATTCGTTTCGTAAAGTAGGCGGATACTATCACCATCGTAAGTAAATTGCGTGACAATATTATTGACTTTCTTCTGAATACGTCTCCCTTTTTCGTCATACCTATACTCTGCTATTAGACTAGAGTCTGAGACTTTACTGACTTTGATTAAATGTCCTTCGATATCCCACTCAAAACTGCGTTCCCCATCATTAACCAACTGACCATTGTCGTCATACATATAAACTTGATCATCAACTTGGATAAGTTGATTTCCTTGATTGTACACGTATGACATCTCTTCGACAAGTGTTCCATCCATTTGTTTAACTGTTTTCTTCGTTCGATTACCTACTCCGTCATATTCATACGAATACGTCAGTTGCAAGGTTGGTACTGTTTCTGAAAGTAATTGATTCAGTGAATCAAAAGTATAATCCGTTACTTGATTATTTTGATTGACGATTTTATTTCGATTTCCTCTCGAATCGTATGAATACTGGGTTGACTTTAGTTGAACGCCATCCATTGTAAAAGTGGTAAGGGATTGAATTTGGTCAATTTCATTATACTGATAGTTAGACGATACACCGTTTCCTTGTACGAGTCCTCCAATTCCACCAGACTCTACATAATCGATTCGACAAATGTTGTCTCTTGGATCAGTCACAATCGTGTTTTGATTAACTGAATTGTATCTGTATAGGTGACGATAAATGATTGACTGATTTGTAATTGTTAGTTCTTCATTGTTATTATTGCTATCATATTCCCAATTAATCGTACCGTTTGATGCTGTAGTTGACGTCAAACGATTGGCTAAATCGTATGAATACTCTTTCACTGTAACTAACGCAAAATCATTAACTCGTGTGACATTTCCATTTGGATCAAGTGTCAATTGAAACCTTGGAACGTCGTTCCATAACACACCAACTTGTCGATTCGCCTTGTCATACTGATAACTTAAACGGTTTTCATCTGGTTTGATGATTTCAACCATATTCCCATTTTGGTCATATTTCGTTTCTGTGTTTTTATTTAATGCGTTCGTTTCAAAACGTTGTTCATTATTTTCGTTATATTGAAACGAATGTTGACTATAGATTGAATTTTCATCCGTTTTCTTTGTAATGTATTTATCAATGAGATTTCCATTTCGATCATATTGATATTTAATACGCACGTCATATCCAGGTGGAAATACTTCTTCTAGATTCCCATTTTTGTCGTATGTGTACGTTGTTGTATAGTCTTCTTCATCTGTTTCGGATAATTTCCATCCAACCTCGTTATAGGTTGATTTTGTTGCGTATCCTAGTGGATTTTCGGTACGTATAACATAATTACCTATTTCGTCATACGTATTCTTTGTAAAGATAATACCTCGTTGGATTCTTATATCGTCAAACCATACTTTACCGACATGTCCCCCTCTTAAAACTAAACAGATTTCCAATGATAAGATGGGTTGACTAGGGACGATGGTCACAGCTTGACATTCCCATTCATGCGTACCAGTTGTAAATCCTTCACTTAACGTTTGTGTAGACTGGTCTTGATAAACAACGTTTACTTCAAGTGCATAATCATTATCTCGTGGCACCTCTGCCAGCCCTTCAGACTTGCTTAATCCAGTAACAGTTATTGGAAAGACATCATTACTCGTTTGATAGATGGGGATTACTTGTTTATAAATGATGGCTGGATCCGATTGTACATTTCGTTCATACAACATATACTGATCCGTTAGCTCATCATTTGTATCAACTGTCGCAGTTCCACTTCCAGTTGCCGGTGTCCAGTTTGTTAATCCATCTTCAAAACTACTATTTTCAACTGGATTGTATGTGCCAATCACATCACCAGATTCGAGTTGGATATTATCAAACCATGCGCTACCAACCGCGTTGGTATTCTGATGATCGACCTCTAAATAAATGAGTACCTTCTTTGTCTCACTTTCGGTAATGAAGGAAAATTGTCGCTTGACCCAGTCTGTCGTTGCTGTCAATTGTGCATAGCGATTATCTAACCATTTAATATCTTGATCATTTTCATTAAGCTGCGCCACTTGAATAAACGCATTCGCATGTTGAAGATTTTCCGTTTTAAGCCATCCACTCACTGTATACAGGGTATCTGGCTTTACTACAACTACTTGGGTTGCACTTAAATACCCCCATTCAGATGAAGTAGGTTGACAATCCACTCGGACAGAATAACGTCCACCTACTTTTCTAGACGAGTCAATTGAAATTCGACCATTGTCATTCCATGTGTATAAATACCAAAAATCAGGTGAACCATTACTCGCAGATTCCATCCCTGCATTCTTTAATAGATTTGTTGTAGACGAAATATCTTTACTAGATTGAGTGAGATTTCCGTACTCATCATACCGATTAATCGTATTCACTTTTACCGGAGAGGAACTAGATACTTCACTCGTTTCTTCATAGATGGATTCATACGGTTTACCCATTTTATCAATATACTCAATTTGATTATTTTGATCGTCATATCGATATTTACTCGTACCGACTGTATCCTTTTCTATCAACAGGTTACCCTTCTCGTCGTACACATACTCGTTCGTATATGGGACACTTTGTAGGAGAATGGGGTTGCTGTTGACATTCGCATCGGTAGACGCCTTTAATCGGTCTTCTTCATACTTATATGTTGTGAGTAATTCAAGCCCACCGGGATCAACTAATTCTTTCACCGGATTACCCTCTACGTTATACTCTAATTGAACTTGATTCCCTTCGGGTTCGGTATACGTTAATTGTTTATTTGGTATATCATATGCAATACTTGTTAGTTGACTCAGTGCGTCTTGAACAGATGCAACTATGTCATTCACATAATTGAAAGTGGTTACAACCGGTCTTTCAGTTGTATGAGTCGGATCAAACCACGTTGTTAACTTCCCGCCTGTATAGGCAAATCGAGTGATCTCTTGTTTTGGATTCGTGACACTTGTTAAGTTACTCCCTATATATCCATACATCCACTCTCTTTGGTCGGGTCCTTTTACTTTTTCTACTTTCACATTTGTCCCGTAGGTAAGTTCTACAAGACGACCACTCGCATCCCGTACGGAAATTAGTTTATTTGACGTATCATATGTCAGAATAACCGTATTCTGATTCGCATCAACAATAAATAGAAGTCGGCCTGAAGCATTGAAATAATATGTCGTTTGATCCGTAAACGTCAGTTTATAATTAACCGTAACATTTTCGATCGACTCACCATATAGTTTCTCAAGTTCTGCATCAATCCCACGAGCTGGTTCATATGTTTCATCAGGACGCATAAAATATTGATAGAGTGTTCCTTCTTCATTTCGATAAACCACATTGGTCGCACGAATGAGCAGATTCATCTCTACATTACTTGACCAGCCGACTCCAAACAGTCCGTTTACAGTTGACTGATTGTTGTAGGTTCTTGTGATGGAAATTGCTGGGCCTCTTCCTGAGAAACTAAAATCTGTTTCTGATAGAACGAGATTTCCAGTCGCAGCTGTTACCTGTCCCTTAGGGACTGGAATCGATTGAAGATAGTCTGGAGAACCGAAGAAGTATTCACGAGTTGGTAAAAATGGCGTGAACGGATCCGATAATGGTCCAGTCTCTGTACTCTTATAACTGCGGATACGGAACCAATAATTCGTACTATTTGGATAGGAACCTCCCGAATTTCGATACACTGGCGATGGATCAATCGCTAATTCAGATCCAAGTCCGTCAGTATGAAGAAGGTACCCACCAGCTGCAATTTCTGATGCTGTTGGCCAGATTCCCTTCCCTTTTGATGTCCATGACGTTACTTCCCTATCAGGAATATCAAATTCTTGATACGTTCGCCCATTAAAAATTGCAAGTTTATATCCTGTCACATCTAAGCGTTCTTCTGTTTCCCAAGTTAAATCAATGTATCCGGTGTTCATATCGACGGATAAATCGTTATATACTATACCAGTGGGCGGATCTAATTGTTCAAGTGGAGGAACAATGATGGGAATCGTCGGCTGGTATGCGCCTGACAATGCGCTTTCCCCACTTGCATAAACGGCAATCACTCGGAACCAATAATGGGTAGTGGTTGGATATGGTCCACCTGAGTTGCGATAAACCGGTGATGGATCAACCGAAAATTCAGTCCCCCTTGCATCAAGATGCAGTAGATATCGACCTTGCACAATCTCAGCTGCGGTTGGCCAGATTCCTTTTCCTTTCGTCCACCAACTTGTCACATTCCCCACATTGAATCGCTGGTACTCTTTTCCGTTAAAGATCGCTACATCATACCGGACAGCCCCTTCTGCTTTTTTCCAGGATAGATTGACATACCCACTATTTGTTCCAGCACCATTGGAATAGGGTGTCCCTGTTGGTGTCGCAGGTGTTGGATACGTATATGTGACAGCCAAATACGGTTTGTTCGTACTATTTTCATTTGCATAGAATTTCTTCCAGTATGTCTGTCCATTTCCATTGTTGTGTAGCTTAAATCCGTAATTTGTCTTCGCACCAGATACCCAGTTTTTAACAGTCGTTGTCACCGTGAATTTCGCCCACTGTCCTCGATAAACTGATGTATTTGTAATATTTGATGAACTAGGTTTGTTATTCCATGTAATAGAGGTTTGCCCCCAGTTTGCATTTACCGCATCAATCCACACACCAGTTGCTTGTGAGACATAGTATGAATGACCTGTATACACATTAAAAATCGCAGATGATATGGTCGCACCAGCTAGGCTAGCGACATCCGGTTTTAAATATGCATAGTTTGTGCCTGTTGATGAATCATAATACCCAACCTTTAAGGAGTAAAACCCTGAAGCACTATCCCAAAATGCATTATAATTTGTTGTCGGATAAGCACTCGCGACAAATGAATCAAGTGAAACACTCGCATTTATAGTTGGATCGATATAGACAGGATAGACTCGTGCAGAGTCGGCTAGCCACTCGTGATCAACTTGAATCCATAAAAACGACCCATTGTCATTTGATTCGAGTTCAAGTTGAACATTATACGAAACACTACCTTCTCCTTTTTGGTCATCGTAGTTGGAATCACTCATGTAAGGTGTGGGGATATAAAATATCTCCTCAGTTGCTGCATTCACAAATGAAATCCGACCGACGTCCAGTTTCACTGGCGTTAAATTGGACTCCATACGAAAACCAATCGCAGTTACGCCTGAATGTTGTGTCAAAATAATATCTTCTTTGATAGAACTATCAAGGACCGTATCTCTAATGTGAACAGAGTCTACCACGTTTTGGTAAAGAAGTTGGTTGGCTTGAGGGATTGCAGCTACATCATTTGATGCGAAAAATGCCTCGCCTTTTCGAACGCCTATGAACGAAAACGAAAGAGTATCTATTCCGTTGGAATACGTTAAATAAGGTGAATCCTTGATTCGTTTAGATAGTTCAACATGAAACAAGGGATTTTCAGCAATATACTTTCCAGTTGAAGGGTCTTCAACAAGTTGATTGGAAATTTTCTTCCACTGCCCTGCTACATGTTGTTGAACAGGTGCCGTATAGATATACTTCGTATACTCCCCACTTCCTGTTTGAACCGTTATTTCAGTATCCGACTGATATTGCGAGAGATCAATAGGGTATGGGGCGACATATGTGGATTCGTCGGTTTGGCGGTAAGTAAAGTTGCTTTGATTTTTTTGCGGCATAAAATTCACTCCCTTGCATAAAATCGAAGTCATTTACTACTTTATTCACGACAATAACTGTACAGAACTCTATTCAAATTCCCCCAAGAAACAAATTTCTTCAGACACTATGCCACTCGTTACTACTTCTTTCATGACGTTTCACTAATTTGTAGAATGTCTTTTCTGACCATCCACTTTCCTTGATTGCTTGGAGTCTAGTAATCCGTCCATTCTTCCATTTTTCATAGGTCGATACAAACTCTTCTGTAATTTCCGACCGATTTTCTTTTTGTTGATATAAATTTGGGTAGATTTCGTTCACCATTTCGTAAATGTTTTGATTCCAATATTTTTTACAAGGTACATATAACTTATGTTTTCGTAACCATTCACGAGAATATACCTTTTTTAAATCCTCTGACGTTAATTTCTCAATGTGTTCAATTGTATATTGCAATGCGTCTAGACCTTGTTCTTTCGTCCAAAATGATTTCTTAATCGATTTAAAATACCAAGGTACAAAGCGATTTGGATATAAATCATTTAACATCATAAACGCATTATGCTGCCAATGTTTTGTCAGAGGTCTCGTAAGTCCATGCTGTTGAGCCCAACCATATGAATAAACTTTATAAATTTCTTCAGTCGTATAGTGGTATTTTTCTTCTAATAATTCTCTTAGTACATCAAGTGCAGTTTGCGGATCATCCCAATATCCTGTAGGCGATTGTTTCATTTCATATTCCTTAAATGTATTGGGATAGAGATCATTCAACATCTTATAAGGACTATGATTCCAATAGGTCGATAAGACTGAATCGAGCCCATTCTGTTTAATCCAATTAATATCATAGATTTTGATAAATTCAGATTGTGGTAAATTTGTTTGTTGGATACAGTATTCCAATCTCTCTATGGCCTTATTTTTTGTCCAAAAATGTTTCGGTAGATTTTGAAGATCCCATTCAGTCAGAACACCAGGATACGCATCATTGATGGCCGCGAATGGACTAACGTTGTAAACAATTTTGAGCATACCTCTTAAACGATATTGATAAAATATTTCACATGACACGTGCTTCTTCACATCTTCTATATCCCACTTTAAGATTTCTTCAATTAAATACCGCGTTAATCGTTTTGCATTTTGCCTTCCCACATCTTCGCTCCACGTATGACGCGGGAACTTGTTTCGCTTATTTGCTAATACTTCTCGATAAATTTCCTCAATTGTAATTCCCATGGTAAACCTCCTCCACAAACTAATTTGACGGTTAGACGTATTTCAGATAATAAAAATAAAGATTGTTTAAATAACAGATATATGTGATATTTGCGACTTATATGCAGTTGGAAATAAAAAATAGTGTCCAGAAAGTGTTTTTTTCTGGACACTATTTTGCAAAATAACATTTCAAAAACACGCAAAAGAAAATGCAAAGTGACAACTCATTAACTAGGTGTTCCTCTAATCTTTAAATCTGATATCGCTAATTTGATTTCATGGTAATTGAACAAGCATTAAATACTTGTTTCAATTTTGTTTCAATGCTCAGTTATTTCTTTGTTCTTTTTTTAACGCTCGCAACAATAGAATGACATCAATAATAAATAAAATTGACATATAAATAAGTAAAACAAAGTGACTAGTGAAATAAGCGATTATACCTATAATAAATGTAAATATAGATAGAATTAAAAATAATCTTGAATCTTTTATTTTATTTTTCATATTTTCACCTGCATTGTCGATGTTATTAAAATTTTTCGGATTTAAATCTGAGGTCATTTGCCCTACTATCCTCTTTTTTTCTAGTAGTGCATTAAATAGTTCAAAATTATATGCTGATTTGTCGATAAAAAAGGAATTTTTCCCGCACTTCAGATATAAATAAAATGGAACTTCATCAACCTTAGTTATATCTGAATAATGTACTTCAAATGTTCTCCAAAAGAATGTTCTGTAAACGAAAAAATCCCTATTGTTAATAACCTTTACCTTCCAAGCTAATCCAACATTTACCAGTGTTAGACCTAATAATATGAATCCCACAAAAACAACGCCTACCCAAAAACCACCTGTATTATTTGGATAGATTAACATAAGAACGAAAATTGATAGAAAAAGGATACTATCTATAATACCAATCCAAACATATATTTTTGACAAACGTACAGTGAATTCATTCTTATCTTGATTATTAATTAATTCTTTTTTTGTGTTTACTTGTACAAAATAGCCTATAACCATAACAGTAATCATAATTAATAAAGTCTCCACCTATACACCTTACCTTTATTGCGGTTCTATATACCATATAAATTCGATTCTATGTTATATAAACTGCCAGTTAGTACAATGACAAAATACCATTGACGGCTCTTGATGTTCAACTATCGCATGAGTTAGTTGAATATCGTTTAGTTACAAACTCGAATTTTCTATCAAGTGTAAAAATAATAAACTCTTTTATCACCTGTAAAATGAGCTAATTACCTGTTAAAATTAACTTCCGTGTTTTTGCATCATATATTTTATAACTAATTTCAAACATATGGTCTTTTGTAACTGTCACTTCACAAAAATAAGGAATGGACTTTCCATAAGCATCCAGTTCAGGAATATCTCTGAAACTAAATATTTCAGCTGTATCCAGCATTTCGAAGTCCGCTTCAGAAGTACGACTTGGTGAATCGATTTCAATAACACATTTTCCACTAACCACTGCATATTCCTTTAGCACAACATACTTTAGGCTTGGGAGGGTAACCGTTAAAAGTAAAACACCAAGTATTAAAACACCAAAGAATTTACCTACCTCTAATAACGGATATTCTTTATCACAATACATAGCGAAAAAGTAAACTACTGCGGATATGACAAATAATATTCCAAGTATTAGCATTAAATAATAAGTGAACATTGTTTCACTTCCCATAACAATTTAATTGAATAAAATAGTACCTCTTCTGCCACTAAACTACCAAATCGTACAATAAGGTTAGTCAACCATGAATTCTCAGGTTTACCAAAGTGGATGAAGTATTTATTACTATTCCATGGTAGTTATAGAAGGGAAAATTACTTTATATTATATTTGTAGTTTCAAAAATCCGAAAATTAATAAAAGAATACCTAAATAAAATAAAGCACTAAAACCATAAAAAGGATCTAAAGTAAACTCTAAAAATGCATCTAACTTTTCTTTTAATGTTTTAGATTTATTAAAATCATTCAATAGTATTAGTAATGGAATTAAAACACAAATAACACCCGCAATTATTGATAACATCGCCATGAATTTAACCTTTCTTTTTGAAAATAGAGTAAAAGCAATATTTATTCAATACGGTTGGCAAAAAGTTCCTTCTTTATTCAACTGCCAGTTAGTTGAACCGGACCAAATGCTTTTTTCTATGATTTCTTAATACCCACTTAATATGTATATAAAAACACGCTACGGAATTGGTCCGTAATGTTACAGAACCAAGTGTAAACTTATTAGGAGAGGCGATTGAGTGCCAGGAGTTGGTCGCAGAATGAACGATAAATTTGTAACAGAGCTAGCACAGAGAACGATATCAAACTTCGAACGATTGAATGTAATCTCCTTAAATAACTTGTATTAATCAAAAGGTGACGCCACATCATCATAATTGAATAGGACACCATCTTCTGATTTGATTTGTGAAATAAGGATAAGGTTTTAACAAAGAACGAAAATGGAAAGATGAAATTTTCTACTGATGATGGGAAGACGTGGACTGAACGTGCTCCTAAAGGCGAACTAATGATAAGAAATAAAAATGGGAAAGTCACCCACTCTACTGATGGCGGTAAAACTTGGAGAAATGGTGATCCCGAAGGTGGTGGCCAAGGAAATTTTTTATTTAAAAAAGAAAATGGGAAGCTAAAAATTTCATCAGATGGTGGAAAAACTTGAGTTGATCGTACACCAAAAGATGTCGAGAAATCAAAAAATCTAGATAGTTCTACTAACAATAAACATGAAAAAAAGAATTTGAACATCTAATTCTCAATCAACAACTATCGAAACTCCTTCTTTTCAATCACAAAAGAAGGAGTTTTCTCGATTTACTCATAAGTAATGCAGTAAACGGACATTAAAATAAAAAACAGCACAGTCAATACTTAACCATGTGTATCAAATCTTAATTTAATTAATGCTCTATTCGATAGTAACCCAGTTAACATTAACCAGTCAGTATATCCTCATTTGGATAGTTTATACTCACTTTCTCAACTTTTGCTAATGAAAGTGCTAAAGTAAGTGGACCGATTTTTCCTAAAAACATAATAAAAATTAAAATTAACTTACCGATAACTGTTAATGAAGAAGTGATACCCATTGATAAACCTACTGTACCAAATGCTGAAATGACTTCGAACAATAGTGATAAAAAGGATGCTTTTTCTGTAATATTCAACATAAACACAGCTACTGAAATAAAAATAAGTGCAATTGTTGAAATCGCTAAAGAGCGAAAAATAAATGACTCATTGATCGAACGTTTCGCAATTAAAATATTCGTTTTTCCTTTTAAAAACGAAATAACACCAAATAGTATGACTACAAACGTCGTTAGCTTTATTCCTCCGCCTGTTGATGCACTACCTGCACCAACAAACATTAATAATATCATGATAAAAAGAGTTGCTTCATCTAATTTACCAATATCTAGTGAATTGAACCCTGCAGTTCTAGGGCTGGTAGCTTGGAAGTATGACGCCCACAGTTTGTCGGAAAGTGTTGGTAAAGTACCTAATGTGTTTGGATTATGATATTCTAAAATAAATAGTAGAAACATAACAACAAAATTTACGATTAGGGTACCAAGTATCATAATTTTTGAATGTAATGTTAACTTTTTAAATTTTCTGTTCTGCCAAATGTCTAATAACACAGTAAATCCGATTCCACCTAAAATAAATAAGCATGAGATAACGATATTTATTAAAGGATCTCCAACATATCTCGTTAAGCTATCAGGCCAAAGAGAGAACCCTGCATTATTAAACGAAGATATCGCATGAAAAAAACTAATATAAATACCTTTCCACCAACCATATTCAGGTACCCATTTTATCGACAACAAGATTGTCGCAAGGAGTTCTAAACAGATTGAAATGATAAATAAATGTTTAACTAGGTGAATAATCCCCTCAAAAGAATGTTGATTTAAAGTTTGTTGAAACAATAGACGTTTTTTAAAATTAATTTTCCTGCCCAACATGATAAAAACTAAAAGTGCAAATGACATGATTCCTAAGCCACCTAATTGAATTAACAAAAGAATCACCAATTCTCCAAATAAACTAAACGTATGTCCCGTATCAAAAACGACAAGACCAGTAACCGTACTTGCGGAAGTTGCAGTAAACAATGCATCAACCCAACTTATTTTTTCGGAAGTTGAGAAAGGTAATTTCAATAATAATGTACCTAACAAAATCAAGCCTATAAAGATGATGATTAGTAATTGGTACGGAGAAACATTCCTTTTTATCTGTTTCATTTAAACGCCTTCTTCCTCAAATCTTCGAATATCATCATTGTGTCCAATTACAATTAAAATGTCCTCTTTCTGTATTTTAAAATCGCTTGTAGGTACGATAATGGTCTCCTCACTTCTCTGAAAACCAACTATGTTACAACCATACTTTGCTCGAACATCGAGCTGTACCAGTGTTTTATTCTCTATTTTTTCAGTGGCACGTATTTCAACGATACTATGGTTTTTCGAAAGCTCGAAATAATCAATCATTTTATCGGTAACGATATGACGAGCAATACGTTTAGCCATGTCTCTTTCAGGGTGGATGACTCGATCCACACCAATTTTCTCTAAAACTCTATGATGATAATCATTATGAGCTTTTGCCCAAACTTGAGGAATGCCTAATTCCTTCAGTAACATCGATGTTAAAATACTACCCTCAACATTATTCCCATATGAGACAAATACGTGGTCAAATTTAGTTATTCCTAAGGTTTTCAACGTAGATTCATCGATCACATTTGCTTGTACAACATGAGTCGCAAACTCAGCATATGCATTTACTTTCTCCTGATTTACGTCAACAGCTAAAACTTCAACGCCTAGTTCTGAAAAAGCTTTAACAAGACTCCCTCCAAAACGGCCTAAACCAAATACTGCAAATTGTTTTTTCACAATTCGTAACTCCTTTCGAAAAAAGTTTTATAAAATACTTTTAAGTTCACTAAAACAGAAAATCTTTTTGTCAATTTTTGATTGATTATTTTGTATAACATTTGGTTTCATTCGCAACGACCTAACGATTCTACATACTTTAGAATCAATGATATATATACTGGGTAACTCTTGCAAATTTTGAGAAGTTTGACGTATTACTGCTCAAGATAGGGTTATGGTGCAAAAAATCATCAAACGTTCATATTTCGAATCAAATAATGTATACAATTTTAGGAAAATTGTATACATTATTTGATTTTCCGTTTATGCTTTTACTAAACTCGATAACCTTTTTTATTTTGTGTAAATTATATTTTGGAGGTGATATCGTGAACTTAACTTATAATGAAGCAGTTCGAGGTTTTAGGGAACTATTAAATAGAGTAAAAGACGTCGGCTATCTAAAATTTTATTTATGTGAAGTGTTTGAAGAGTTTTCCTCATTTCATTTGTGTTATTTAGATAAAAAGCATAAGCCAAAATGGATGAGTGTATTTCTTCAAAATCAAAGCGAGATCAAGCCTCGTTATATTTTTAAAATAGAAATATTAAATAAGAATTTCAATGTGAAAAATTATCGATTTAAAAGGATTGATGAAGTCATGGAAAAGATTGATAATGAACTTTCCGAATCAAAGGCCGATGTCGATGGGAAGAATTTTTATAAATTCAAGTTGATTAAATACAAAAGTTTGCTAGGTCACATGAGGTGGATAACAACTTGTTTTAAAAACGTATAAAATCATATGGGGAACCGATTAGATTTTATAACTTCCTTGAAAATAATGTAATAGTTTTAAGTGTGGAAAATGAGAATCTTTTAGGGATTGTCATTTTCCGTGTCGACATGCAAATAAATAAAAAAATTGAAAACTACACTATTGAGATTTCTTCATATCAACATTAAGTTTTTGTATCACGCTTACCTGAGCAGCTAATAGAACTGTCTCTTTTGCATATTTTAATCATTTTAAGAATCATACGAAATACTATACGTACCTATTTACAGTATTTGGTATACTTTTTATCTACAATACGTATACAATATCTTCGTTTTCCGTGATACAATGAACAAAATGTGCCAATTTACAGTCTGGTAATCACGCGAAAAGGAGTATGAGGATATTGCGAAAAAAGAAGAAACGACGAATCAAAAGAAGTATCCGTCGATCAACTCTCTTTTTACTTGTGTTCTGTTTCATTTACTCATTCGTTGTTCAAATCAATGAATGGAGAGTGCAGAGTAAAGTCAACAGTGTTGAAAGTAAAACCACGGATTCTAACCATGCAAAAACTCCCTTAGATACCTTGAGTAAGCAAACGCAAAAAGAAAGCGACTCACCGACTAATCAGAAGATCCCCTCTCAACCTTCTGTTCAACAACAAAAGATCGCATATCTAACGTTCGATGATGGACCAAGTAAACTAACTAATCAAATACTCGACGTATTAAAAAGAGAAAATATTCAGGCTACCTTCTTTATGGTCGGAACTAACATTACGCGCTACCCCAATGAGGTGAAACGTGCCGTTAGCGAAGGGAACTATGTTGGGGCTCACAGTATGACACATGATTATCATAAACTATATAAACAAAACCAGTTTGTAGTAGAAATGCAACAAACCATCTCTCTTATCAAACAATTGACAGGTGAAGATACCAATTTAATACGTGCACCGTTTGGAACGAAGCCTGGTCTACATGAGCAACTAAGAACAGAATCTGCAAATGCGAGGTTTAAAGTATGGGACTGGACCGTCGATGCAGTTGATTGGAAGAACGATTCTACCCCATTTACAGTGATTAATGAAGTAAACAGACAGGCAACAAAGAATTGTGAAGTGATACTATTACATGAGAAGCAAATCACACTAGATTCACTACCTCAAATCATTAGCAATCTACGAGCCAAAGGGTATGTATTTAAATCTTATTCATCAAAAAATCATTTCCCCTTAAACTTTTGGGATGATAGACGACTTTAAAATGAAATCGTAAACAACTAATCAACTCATCATCCAAGGAGGAATTCAATGAAGCATAAACAAACGCAACGAAAATTGTTATTCAGTCTGGTCACTATCATCTTCCTATTCATTACGTTTAACCTCTTTAAATTAAACGCGTATCGACTTTCCTGGAATCAAGCAAATGCAAAAGATGCACCTATCGAAAAAGTTTTGACAGGTCAAACGATTGTCATTGATGCTGGACATGGAGGGCGGGATGCGGGATCCATTGGCCAAAATGAAACGCTTGAGAAAGATGTTACGTTAAAGTTGGTTAAACAAATTGAATCAGAATTAAAGATACGAACCGGGGCTACAATTATCCTAACACGCGATGGTGATGAAAAGATAGAGCTTGGAGATCGGGTTAAAATCGCGGAAGAAAACAATGCAGATTTATTTGTCAGTATTCACTTCGATGCCTTTTTTACAAATGATGCAGAAGGGATTACAACGTATTACTATAAAGAGTCGGACCAACAGTTAGCAAGTTTAATACATGAACATCTATTTAAAACCGGACTAGAGGCAAGAAATCGTGGAATAAATACTGGTGATTATACTGTACTAAGTGAGAATTCACAACCTTCTCTTCTGTTAGAGCTAGGTTATATTTCAAATGAAAAAGATGAAGCACGAATAAATTCAGAACAATTCCACGCTGATACCGCAAAAAATATTGTCGGCGGCATGATTGATTATCTCTCACCGAGCTCACCCGTCAAAGGAAGTTATCGTGACTAAAAACTGGCAACATATAGGAATAGAGAATCGACTCTGTGATTGTCCTAGATTAGTTCCTATTGCTGTCAGTTTTTTAGTTGACGGGCGTGTACAATCTCCCCTTTCAGGTGCAGAAAAAGGATTTTAATTTTCCATACAAAATAAGTGACCAATTCATCAAAACTCATTTGTGTTTAGAATCTGGTACATTGATGACCGGAGCCGGTTCTTTGAAAAATTGTTTTAATATTCTTTTGTTCTTGGGAAGGTCTAATTTTAGAACAGCCCCCAAGTGATTCACAGTAACATTAGTAAACCCTGTTTTTATTGGGATGCTTAAAGTATCAATTTTTTCGATGGGTTGTGAAAAAGCAACTGAACTAAGTGTCAAAGCTTCCTCTAAATTTAAATCCGTTGAAACATACTTAATTGCTTCATCTAACAGTAGAGGGGCTCTTACGATTCCGCCAAACGTGTTTAATTTATCTTTTACCGCATTTACTACTTTTAATAAGACTTCCTGTTGACGTTCTACTCGTCCAAAATCATTTCTATGATCATGTCTAAATCGCACATATTTTAAAAGTTGTTCCCCGTGCAAATTATTTTTACCAGTTTTCATTTTTAATTTCATATCATCAATTAATTTTTGACTGACATCTACTGTAATTCCTTCTGGAACAAGTGTGTTAACGATACCTACAAAACCTTTAAAATCTAAAATGACAGTATGGTCAATTATTATACCAAAATTATACTTAATCGTTTCTTTTAAAAGTTTTTCTCCACCTAAATAATACGCTTGGTTAATTTTACCGTATTTGTGTTTATATCCATTGATTCTCACTAAAGAGTCCCGTAATATGGAGGCGACTTTTAATGTTCGATCTTCGACATTATATTGAACAATGGCGATACTGTCAGACCTAGAATTTTTCTCTCCTCTGGAATCAACACCAATAACTAAAAAAAATATCGAGTTATCTAACAACTTTTCTTTAAAATTATGGGTAGTTTCTTTACTGTGATTATCACGTGGATTGTTAAATCCGTGTAACTGACAACCTGATAGAAGTATCACGAGCAAAGAATAAAGTAAGATATGGAATAATTTTTGCATGATTCCCTCCAAAAAATTCAAATAAATACCGAGGTTAATTGTCAAAAAGTCACTTTAATGTATTTTTTCCTTCCCTCCGTTTTTTATGCTCAATGTTTTTAAGCAAGTTAAAAGGAAACAAAACACTTTCAATCTATGAACCAAAGCTCAGATACAACTACATATGGAGGGAGATGGGTACCATGGAATCCAAAGGATGTCTATCTATAAGGCGATAGGAACGTGCTCGTAAAAATTTTATAGCAAAAATAAATTCAGATTATAAATATACTCAATCTTAAGAAGAGTCGTATGAGATAGATATGAAGTATTTTGGAGTATTAATTGAAGGTCAGCACCTAAAAAAGATAGTTTACTTTTGGAGTCCTCCGTCAATAGTTGTATCGAAGCGTGTTTAATGGAAGGTTCTGTTGCAAAAATTATAATATTTTCAACGTTATGACGTTATAACTTACAAGGAGAAATTGATATGTACTATGTTTATATCCGAGTGTCTACCCAGAATTAAGATTATACTTTTCAAAAAGAGCAAATCCAGCAGTTTTGTAAAAGGAATCACATTGAATTATTTGATGAATGTATATTTGAAGAAAAACAAAGTGGAAAAAAACGTGGAAAGAACACAACTCAAATTGCTAATGCAACGACTAAATTCAGGAGGCACTCTGATTGTCTACACTTTAGACCGATTAGGTATGAATCTATCTGATATGATTCATACACATGAAAAATTGTTAAAAAATGATGTAGGAGTTATTTCTATAAGTGATAATATTGATACTCGGAAGAAAGATGATCTGACAACTAAAGTAATGGTTACCTTTTTAGCCTTGTTTGTGGAAATAGAAAGAAATTATACAGTAGAACGTCCTCATTCTGGACGGCTGAAGTATGTAGAAAATGGGGGGAAACTTGGTAGAACTCCTAAAATCAATAAAATGACAACCATTTTGATCATCGAATTATTAAAACAGGGGAAAACGAAACAGGAGATAGTAAATTTTTTAAAGGTTGATCGTGTCACTATTTATCGAACATTAAAAAGGTATGGATACTAAATCTGGACATGTTTATGGAACGCCTTCTTTAATTGTTAAAGAAGGCGTTCCTATTTTTGTTAAAAGTTGGATAAATTTTGGTAAATGTACAAAATAGTAATTATAGAATATGGACAAAGGGGGTATAGAAATTGAAAAATAAGTATATAAAACATTCAATAATGGGCCTTTTATCAGTGGTCGTTCTCCTAGTTGGAGGATGTGGTCAAGGTAATGAATCAAAAGAAGTAGTGCACCAACAACTGATAAACATAACATAAGCATTGATCCAGAAGAGAAAAAACTACTGAATCAAATTATGACATTAGCTGCTCAAGGAAAAGCTGTCACAGGTGAATTTAAAATAGGTACTACTTTAAAAGGGGCAAAAATAAGGCATGGTGTCCATAAAGATGATTGGGGGCAGACACTAAAGTATAAAGTTGATACTACACAACTGGAAATATCGTGTAATGCTAAGGGGACTATAGAGTCAATATTCGTACAGGACCAAAGATTTAAATCAATTTCAGAAAAGGAGTTAGAACAAATACTGGGAGCACCTTATAAGGGACTAACATTGACCAATAAAAAAAGCAAAGTTTGGAGTTATCATGTAGAAGATATTTATGTCGACATTATTTTAGATAAACACAAAAATGGAGATTTTCTGTTTAAAAACTACGGAATTAGCATGTACTAGTATTGTCTATTAATTTTTAAGCAGACATTATTATGCAAAATAACATTTCAAACACACGCAAAACAAAATGAGAGTAATTGTAAAATCAATAAAACAACAAATACCTTGATCAACGAGTTATCGGAACAGGAAAAAACGAAACAGGAGATAGCAAATTTTTTTAAGGTTGATCGTGCCACTATTTATCGAACATTAAAAAGGTATGGATACTAAATTTGGACATGTTTAAGGAATAGCTTCTTTAGTTGCTAAAGAAGCTATTCCTAGTTTTATTAAAGTTTACTATCTATTTTGTCACTTTTAATGTTTGCGGGATTTTCTGGATTCTTTGTTTTATAGACTTCTTTAGGTGTACGATCAACCCACGTTTTTCCACCATCTGATGAAATTTTCAGCTTTCCATTTTCTTTTTTAAATAAGAAATTACCTTCTCCGACACCTTCCGGTGCCCCTTTTCTCCAAGTCTTACCCCCATCAGTAGAGTGGGTTACTTTACCATCGTTATTTTTTACTATTAAGTTACCGTGAGCTACGGTTCTATCAAATGAACCTTTAGGAGCGCGTTCACTCCACGTTTTCCCATTATCAGTAGAATACTTCATTTTTCCATTTTCTTTTTTTGTTAAAATCGAATCCTTAGTTCCTGCTACTTTACCTTTTATCACAATTTCGTTACTATCTTTATCTTGAATGATTTTGCTATCTTTAGGAGCACCCTCAGTCCAAGTTTTTCCGTCATCTGTCGAATGACTGATTTTACCATTTTCATTCTTAACTAACATTTTCACTTTTTCAGATTTTATTTCATCTTGTACTGAAGTTTGACCTTTGTCCATTTTGAGTTTTGCTGAGTCACTTGATGCAAATGCTGCACCAGATCCTATACCGATTACCATGGCACCGCACGCAGTAGCAACAACGGCTTTCTTTTTTGTTGATTCAAACATATTTCTCATTGTTTTTTTCATTCATTTCGCCTCCAAAGTTTTAGTGTGATGTTTCACAATTTCTATACTAAAAGACAATCCTTAAAATTTCCTTAATAAAATACTTTATGTATACAAAAACCTGTTAAACAAAATGTAAAGTAACATTTGTGTATTGCTGTTACATGGAAGTTAGATTTTCACATCGATGGAGATAGGACTGTTAAAATAGAACTATTAAATGTCAGATATATGTCAATTGATTATAATATTCTTTAACACCTCGTATGGTAAAGATGTTTCAATATTTCGTATTATCTTCCGGTTGTTATGTATAGAAAAAAGCCTGCCCAGATTGGCAGACTCCTTTATCATTTGTACGTTTAGCAGATAATAGTATGGCAAAAGGTAATCGCACACTCTACAATTTTAATCTAAATCTGCACATCTTTCTTATCAATATTATTTTGATTTTTATCGTCAGACACCGTGGACGTTTTAGTTAGATTTTGAATTAATTTTGTTAAATCAATATTCGTTAATGCACCAACTGTTTCAGGTAACGAACTAATAATATCAGTGACATAGTTCGTAACTTTCGCAGCACCTTTGTTATTGCCATCTCCACCTTGATCCACAATGACAATTTTTTCTGTTTTTGCGAGTGGACTTGCAATTGCTTGGGCAATTTCTGGGAACTGTTTAACAATCATTTCTGCAATCGCTGCCTCACCGTATTTTTTCATCGCTTCCGCAATTTTATCTTTTGCTTCTGCCTCAGCAAGACCCTTTTCACGTATAACTTCAGCCTGCGCAAGACCCTCTACTTTTTGGGCATCTGCTGTCGCTTGACCTGCTAATCGAACGCGCTCAGCCTCAGCTCTTGCTTCTGCTTCAATACGATACTTTACAGCATCTGCTTCACGAATTTTCTGCATTTTATCAGCTTCTGCGGCTTGTTC
>Ga0209676_1000585_pt1 | contig 54659 bp, 53 predicted proteins | sample AraplaCvi_mLB_r2_FD_184282 | JGI IMG/M metagenome (GOLD analysis project Ga0209676, IMG submission 184282) | Arabidopsis root microbial communities from North Carolina, USA - plate scrape MF_Cvi_mLB_r2 (SPAdes) (version 2) | ecosystem: Host-associated > Plants > Roots > Endosphere | place: USA... | reverse complement strand
CGTCTTGAGGCATCTTGGCCTTGACCGGCTTACCAAAAGATTTGTTCGGCTTGATATCCTTAATTATGCCCTTCTCTTTGAGCGCGACGAGCAATAATTCAGTCGCCATCAGTTGATTTGTATTGCTGCTACCGCCGGATGACAGCACAGCCACTGCCATCTTCTGTTCCGGAAGCACGACCAGTGATGCATGTTGTAGTCCCGTGTCGCCGCCTTTAGCCAAGCCCTTTATCCCATATTCACTGAATGGATATAGTTTCACACTATCCCAGCCAAGACCATAGTTGAAAATATTATCTCCATCCCCCGGCCACATTCCTTTTTTATATTCCTCTTGCTCCATCGCCTTGACTGCCTTATCAGAGAGGATTCCTTTTCCCTGCCCCATAAATAATTGTGAGAATCGAACCATATCTTCTGCTGTGGAAGAGATCCCTCCTGTACCGATTACATTCACCGATTCAGTAGGAAGCTGCCCTTGGTAAGTAGGAAAATAAAGTCCAGCCCGTTTATCGTCTTTCCATTTGTCCTGCGGCGTTTTCGTATGATTTAGCTTTAAGGGTTCTGTAAACCGTTGATGTATAAATTCGGTAAAGCTCATACCACTGACTCTTTCCACCATAATCTCGGCTAGCGTAAAGCCGTCGTTGCAGTATACGGAGAACGCGCCAGGATCCGCCTTCAAGTGCTGATTGGACAATTGTCGTAACAAGTTATCATGGGCATAGGTATCATTATCTTTGAATAAAAATGTGTTACCATACCCAGTACCTTGCAAGCCAGAGGAGTGGTTCAACAGCATACGTGGCGTAATGCGTTTATACCGTTCATCCTTCATCTTGAAATCAGGAACATAGTGGAAGACAGGAGCATCCAAATCGACTTTTCCTTCGTCGACCAATTTCATCACAGCTGCAGCTGCATACATTTTACTGACTGAACCAATCCCGTATAGGGTATCTTTGGTCAGTGGCTGTTTCCCTTTCATATCGTTCTTGCCTGTCTGACCCGACAAAATAAGTTTGCCATTATCAATTAACGCATACTGCACACTAGTCGTCTCATAGGACTTAGTGAGTAGCGCAGCCTTCTCTGCCGCAATCCTCTTCAGTTCTTGGCTAGCTACTTCTTGGCTAGCTACAACCGTAGTCTGACTGCTAGAAAACGCCATCGCCCCTGTTGTTAAGCTCATCGTTAACGCTAATGTAGCAGTTAACACCCCAGATAGTTTATTTTTCATAAAAAAATTGCCTCCTTAGAAAAGTGATCGATTTCATTGCTTATTTCGAACAAAGGTATCTCCTTGTTGTCCTTGTTAACCAGTATACATAAGCAAAACCAAATTAAAGGAAAAACAAAGTAAATAAAAGGTAAAATTCAATAGCAAGAACTAAACATGGATAGGCGCGCGACAGTAGTATTCCTTTTAAAATTTGAGAGTAGACTTTGCTTATAAATAAAAACTGAACTAAATATTATAAATATTAGTTCAGTTTAAAAAAATCCTATTATAATGTTCCACATTTTATTAAGCATACTAGTCTATTAAAGATATAACTTTATCTAATGACTTTTATTGAATAAACAATTTGGCATCCGCCCAGTTGGCATGATCATTGTCAATATTATCATTAGCATCAAACGCAACTAACTCAAGTGTATCTTTTCCTGCAATATTGACTTCTACATGTTCAGCTGGTTCGTTCGATTTTTTAACTGGACTTATATATAAAATTTTACCATCAGCGATTATCACAAAATTCACAGAACCATAACCCGGCGCTACTTGATCATCTATTCCTACATCAACTGTAAATTTAGTATACTGTCCATTCAAATTATACTTAATTGAACTATTTGAGTGCGATCCAATCCCTTTTTCATATTTCACACCATTAATAGATAACTGTGTTTTATAAAACGATTCGTTTTTATTATAAGAAAAATAATTAGGTGTCATTTGCTCTATATCTCCTGTAACTGAAATTGGAGTTAACTCATCACTTAATTGCACAGATACAGGTGTAGCAGCTAAAGTAGTAGTACCGCTTACAAAAAATGTACAAAATGTAAGCATTAAAACCACAGCTAAACTTAATACATTAAATCGAAAACCTTTTGGATTAATAACGTGCTTTGTGTTTTTCATATCAAATCCCCTTTCGATTTTGAAATACAATCCTTATATTTACATGATAAACCAAAATTTTCAAGTTTTTTAATTGTAATTATTTTTTTAAAAAATAGAATAAAATCGGAAACATTAATCCACAGGTTGGGAAAACGCTGTCTTAAAGCAATAAGTGTTGTTTCTGCAGCTTCCGTAAAACTCTTATCCATTTCACTTGCAAAATCTCTCTCAGTTGTTCTATTTTTTCTTAATTCAAAGGTAAATGTAAATCTAAATGAGACATTTGTTACATTGAAACTTTTTTAGTACCATTAAAAACTTTAGTACATATAACGTATTTCAAGCTTTTCTTGACCAAATAACAACAGGGATAAGTACTAAGGATAATAGACCTCCAGCTATAGATAATACCGCATAACTTGCATTAGCCAATACCATGCCTGAGAGAACACCACCAGAAGCTCCTGCTAGTGTAACTAAAACATCTATTTTCACTTGCGTTTTTGCACGTGTAGAAGGCACTGTCGAATCTACTATTTGTGCAGTACCACTAGTTAAACCAAAGTTCCAGCCTAACCCAAGTAGCGACAGAGCAACGATTAATAGAATCATAGAATCCAACCAAAAGTCGGAAAGCGAATTCCTAAGTTTTTAACCGAGGCTGTTTTCTCAAAGATTGTTGCTAATGGATTGTCTATCTTATTCAACTAAAGCACCCCGTTCGTTTAATAAGAACAGCGACGCTTCTTCAACTAAAGTTCTTGTTAGTACGTTACCTATAGACTAAACTCTAACGGAACCTATAGACAAAGAAAAAAGACCGTCCATTGACGATCCTCTTTCTCACTAAAACGCCCGATTGCGAGGTTCAAGTAAAATACTACTACGATTGCTTTGATTTATTGTGTTTAAAAACATTGATTGGATCAATAAGACCAAGCACTACAATAAATACTCCATTACCTAAATTCAACCAGTCACGAGTTGAATCAATGCCACTACTAAAATTTAAGAATATAAGTATCAAACCAAATAAAATAAAAATAAAACGAAGTACTTTTTTACTCGCATAATGTTCTCCTCCTAAACAATCTGGCTCCGTTTATGGAGCCAAGCAGATACCTTACACCCCTTGAGTCGGAGAGCCCTCTCCGTCCTGACTGCCGTGCTACCAAACTTGCCTTTGGGAACGTTTTTAGGTATATATGTGTATATTTTATTCGACAATTTTTGTTTGGTTTTTTAATTTATATGAGTGAATATAATTTACTGCATACTTTACTAAAAATATTCCTAAGACTCCACCCAAAACATTAAATAAGAAAAAGATCATATCCTTATTACCAAAGTTGCTCATAGCAAAACCAGACCACCCAATTAAAAGACGGGCGACATCTATCACTAAACAACTTAAAATAACAATAGAAATTGCTTTTTTGTTACTTTTTAAATTGAAAAGGAGTATTAAGAAAATCCCAAACGGTACAAATAAAATAACATTATAAAATAAAGCTGAATAACTCCAAAGAGAAATATTAAAGTGCATCGTATGAAATATTCCAAACCCGTCATTCGGTGAAATAAAACCTCTAAAATCGTCTGCTGGATTTTGATGGAGCGTGAATCCACCCAATTTAATTTGAACTAAGCTTATTACGTAAAAAATAGAGCTATATAACATAACTCGTTTCTTAGCACTTTTTGTTACTTTTCTAAAAAAATCAAGTAATACATCAACAAAAATGTATACTAACAAAATTAAGAATGCTAAGGGAACAATATTGTAAAGAACATATGTTGAATGCATAATTAACATCTCCCGTTATTTTATAGTCACTATTCATTTTACTATAGCAACTTAATGAAGGGTTAACAAATTTTACCTATCCATAATATTGATTTCGATGTTCTTATTTCACTAAACTGCCTCGTTAGTTGAATAGCAACAATCTTTTCGAAAACAGCCTTATGTTTTTAGAGACTGACACAGCAAAAAAGCGGAATGACATACCAGGATGGCTGGATGGTCATTCCACTTTTATTATTCTAAATAAGCACTAATCGATTTCAATAGTGTAATTTCCAGTTTTTTCAACCATAGCCTGTAGAGTGTAAGTTCCCGAGAATGCTGGTATTGAACCTAGCTTAGTAGATTTCCCTGGCTTAACATAGTCACTCTCAGCAATTATGTTTTCGCTACCATCCACAATTCTAAAAACAGCTTCCCCTGGATTACCAGCCCAGTTAGTTATTGTAGGTGTGTCCCTGAAAATATTATTAGACCCAATCACGTTACCCCAAACATTCTTTGTTAAGGCAGCAGAATCTGTCCAATTAATTCTTGGTGTAATCGCAATATTATCGTTGATAGGACTTTCAATAACATCTGTGATTTCAGTCGCATCTGTATTTTCAGTCATAGCTGCTTTTTCCTGTGGTGCGCTACTTACTGCTAATGCTAGTGCAAGTGCCGCCATGGAAGATAATGCAATTTTACTAAGTTTCATAAAAAAACACCCCTATGTTTGCATGATTTGTAATAAATACTAATTATGTATTATTATTATAAATCGATATTAACATTATTCTGAAATATGTGTCAGCCCGAATATATTATTAGTTTTTAGAGTTGTTCTTGATTTAGTTATGTTGCATTTATCAGATAAAGGCCATTTTTAGTTTTGAATTCAAAATAATATTTCTCATTTCTTTTTAACTGTTCCAATTTCGCACTTGTACCAGGGGATATTTCCAATTCATCTATTACAATTTTACCCTCTTCATCTTTTACTCTTAGTAATATTTCATTTGGATTGTTTGCAGCATTAGTAATTTCTTTTTTCCAAAAAACGCTATCGTATATCAAGTAATTTTGATCCTCGAAGTCCAAGCCTTCCCATTCTTCCTTACCGCCCTCAGAATCTACAACTACATTTGCACTTACCATTGGGAAAAAGAATTTATTCACTGGCCCTACTTCTTGAATAGCGAATGCACCTATAACCGTTAAAATAAAAGTTAAAAAAGTAGCTGTTACGACTTGGATTCGGCGCTTTTTATTCACTTTTTTAAAGGGCGCGATTGCATTGCTAACTTGCTCTGGCATTGGCTCGACATAATCAGTTTGCATCATTGTTAATTGGGCCTTACATTCCTTGCAACTGTGTAAATGTTCTTCAACAATTTCGATAGTATCCTCACTACAAATCCCATCAACATATGATGGCAATAAATCTTTAATAACATTACATTTCATAATGACCACCTTGTATCCTTTCTGCTAATTTTGCATTATTCTTAAATATGCCTTACATCCTTCGCATATTCTAAATGTTCTTCAACAATTTCGATAGTATCCTTACTACAAAATCCATCAATGTATAATGACAATAAATCTTTAATAACATTACAATTCATAATAATCACCCTCTATCTTTTCTGCTAAAGTAGTTTTTGCACGGTAATAAGTTACCCTAGCCCAGTTTTCACTTTTATCAAATATCTCTCCAATCTCTTTAAAGCTAAGATTAATTGATGTTCTTAGTAAAAAAATTTCACGATAAGGTTCTTTTAAAAGATGTATTTTTTTGTGTATCGAAATAAGTGTATTGCGCTTAATTACTTCGACATCTGGCCCGTCAACATTTGATGGGCTATCCAAACCCATTTGCATTATATTTTCAACACTCAAATGTTTGTTGTTTTTCTCCTTTTTTAAATGGTTGTAATATGTATGTTTTGCAATTTGACATAACCAAACGGACAACTTACAGTTACCGTTATATCGATGAATAGATTTTACTGCTTGGTAAAAGGTCTCCTGAGTTAGTTCTTCAGCTAAATCTACATTCGATGTTAAAAGAATAAGGAATGTCTTAACTTCTTTTGCATTAGTCTTGTACATCTCGCTTAAGTCATCCACTTTCCTCCCCCTCTCTGTTTACTTATATAGATTTGAACGGTAATTTGTCGCAAAAAAATTTAAGATAATTTTTACTGTATACTTATATATAGCTTTAAAAGGTAATTCGTTACAAGAATCTTAAAATCTTTTTAAATGGCTGTTTTCTCAAAGATTGTTGCTGTAAAACTAAAAGACAGATTTAATCTACAAAATGTGTAGGATAAATCTGTCTTTTCGGTTTGATATTTCGTGAATCGAAAATTTAACGAAAGCTCTGGTTAGTTGAAGAAAAAACATTCATTATTTTTAAAATATTTTACTTACTTCTATGTAAAATAACTATTTTCCTCGTGGCCAAATGAAATATGAAATAGATATGATAAAATCAATTCCCAGTACTAAAGACCATACTTTTAGTGTTTCAAAAAGTTTAAAGCTACGGTCCGCATCATTTACTAGGTATATCAATATTAATAAAAATCCTGCTCCGATGATATATGCAAATAAATGCTGAAAAGACCCTTTCAAAGAATTACGAGCATATGCGAAACCAGTCTTTTTTTCAGGTTTTGTTCCCTCTTTTTTTATGTAGTATAAGAACCTTTCATCAGCCCAACGAACGATACTCTTTCCAAAAGCAATTGACACACCTAAATAGATAGCAGCAATTGCGTGAGACGTAGTTGCATTTCCACCCTTTAATAGATCCATAGCAGTTACGATTAACAGAAACAAATCAATCACGGGTGTTAGAAGTAAAAAGAACGATCCCATTTTTTTACAGTTATAAACATAACGTAAAGTTAGACCGAGTATTATAACAATCCAAAACCCAATTTCTGCTGCAATAATTGACCAAGTAATAAAATTCAATTAACCACCCCACACTTTTACTTACAAAAAATCTAGTAGTATAAAAACACACGCTTATATATTGAATATTATAAGGAGAAACAATAAAAAATTCCACCTTTTATCAAATTAACCATATTAATTCAACGAAAACCTCTTTTTGCTTCGCTAATTGAATAACAGTAAACCACTGAATCCGCTTAAAAAGCATCTGATAAATGGTGCTCTTTGCCTTTTCTTATTGCTTCAATTGTGAAATATTTTGATTGTTGACAAGTTGAAATAAGCATTTGCTCTACCCGATTTTCAAATGCCAAGTTTTTATGTAACTCAAGCAAACGATACCAGTAGAGGTAACTATCCAAATAATACGTACCAACACCTTGAAATCGTTCCATCCATCCTTTCAAACGGCGATGGAAGGTATTAACGTGTTGTATGTGGAATATCCCTTTTTTTTACTCGTTGATTTTGATTAAGATTAATTGTTTCGTGTTTAAGATTTTTTTCTGCTGCAAATTTTTTATAGTTGGTAGCTGTATCCGTGCATAACAAAGAAGAATAGGCTATATAATCCCCGATAACCCCATCAATTTCTTCTGCTTTCACATGACCTCTACCCACCATCCTCGCAATAATATTGTTATTTCGATCTTGTGCTACCACTACAGCAATTTTTTGATTTGAAATTCCTCGTTTTTTGGGTTTACGATGTGTAAATCTACGACCTTTTAAAGATTCACGAAAGAAAGTCTCATCACTTTCAATGATGCCAGATAATTAGTTGAAGCCGTGACTTCCTAAAGCGTTTAAAATCTTGTGTCTCCAATAAAATGCGGTAGATATATGAATTTCTAAAGAGTCTGAAATCTTCGGTAATGTAACACCGTTTATCATCATTTTAATGTATTTAATCCATTTTTCCGGATATCGCGAACCTGAAAAAGGCGTATTTGTCATATCATTAAATGTTTTTCCACAATCCTTACATAAATATCTTTGTCTTGAACGATATTTACCATTACGTTTTACAGCAGTACTTCCGCAATGAAGACAACCTAAACCAGACGAAAAACGAGACTCCTTGATCTTTGGAAGTAATTTTTCCATTTTATTTTCTTCTTTGGGATATAGGTCTTGTTTCATTGCCTTAAATAAGGCTAGTTGATCTGCTTTTCCTAATTCTCCGACTGCTTCATATACATATCTCCACATTATTGAACGCATCCTGAAAATGCATTATATTCAACCATTCAGTATTTTCAAGAGAGCAACAATCTATACGAAAACAGCCTTAACCGAAAAAGAAATTTGGAGTTAATGGATTTACAACTTGTGAAAGTTAACTTTTAAATTTTACTTACTCCTCCTTTGACTGCATTCACAAAGTAAGCACTTAAAGCCATTGATTACTCTGAAACTATCCCAAGTGTTGTTACTTAATAACCATATTATAAATAGTAATAAAATTCTTTTGTTGTTGCACTTTTGTAGTCTTTTGTCAGAAACCCAATGTCTTACCATTGAATGATCAACATCCAATTCTGTCGCTATTTGTTTTATAACTCACTCTCTTTTGATTTGGGTTATTAAAGTTATTTAATTTAAATTAAAAAGGTAAGAGCCTTACTACAATTTATAAGTAGCAAGCACTTTAAGTTGTTTCAATTTACATTCAATAATTATATATCCCTTAAAAAATGAATAATAGGTGTAATATTTCTTATTCATCAAACGCGCTGGATTGTTAAATAAACCTATACTCTTCTTTTATTCTTATACATCTGGATTTTCACTAGAGGTTTTCCTTTAACAGATTCAATGCTTTTTGAGTTGAGTCAATCAATGAGAAATCTTCTTTTGTTTTTCTTAATTTCAATGCTTCAAAAAAACATTCTTCGGCTTCATTTTGCCTCGCTAATTTCATAAGGCATTTATCTTTGTATTTTTAAAACAATAAAAATATAATAAAAAACGAAATAAATTTATTGATAATCGATAAAAACTATATTAAAATCATATAATCATTACATCAGTGAGGTGCTTTAAATGAATGGTAAACTAAGTTCAACTTTTTTCTTAAAGGTTGTTGTTTTTCTTATTGGACTGGCGGTACTTGCCGTATGTATATTTTTGTTGCCTGAAGCAGCCAGAAGAGATGCTATAGTGCGTCCAGGAGATTACTCGATATATCCATTGTTAATATGTACGTATGGAGTATGCATTACGTTTTCTGTAGCTTTGTATCAAGCATATAAACTACTGTGTTATATCGATAGTAACAACGCTTTTTCCGAGTTATCCCTTAAATCCTTGAAGGTTATAAAAAAATGCGCTTTTACAATTATTTTCTTAATTTTATTAGTAATAGTTTACTTAAGGGTGTTTGCCATGTTAACGGGTGATGACCCAGCAGGTCCAATAGCACTTGGACTAATAGGGATATTAGCAACAGCTATCATCGCTGCCATTATGGACGTACTTCAAAAGCCATTAAAAAATATCATAGAAAAAAAGAAATAAAAATGTAGATGTTTGTTTTGCAGGTATAATATCTTCTTTCTCTATTAAATTAAATGGCTCTTAAATGAAAAATTGGCGCCTATTCTTTTTCAAGAATTGCGCCGATTGTTGATGATCGTTTTCAACTAAAGCTCCTAAGTATAGGAACAATAAAAAATGCAGGTTTACAGCGTTAATAAATTGTCTCTATATACAGGATATTATTCAGATAACATACGCTACAAAATCTTGAAAAGTTTTATTGTATCTATGTACCTTTGTATAAAAAGCTGTATAAACAATATTTAAAGGAAATCCAAGAAATGTTGGTTTAACAGCATTTCTTAAATTTCGGTTGCTTTCCAAACTTTCATTTAGGAACGTTATTTAAATTGTATTTTATATGTTTTATAAATCATTGTTACAATAGCGAATTAGGTTGTTCTGTTGTTATATATTTTTATTACAGTTGTTAAAATCGCAATAAAAAGAACAATAACACTATTTATTAATAAATTGAAGACTACTTGGATGCCGTAAAATATTGCAAAAGCATCACGAATAACCAAAAGTGCTAATACACCTCCGATTGACCAAAATAAAACTGCTGAAAATAATATTGTAAAAGCCAAAAAGTATAGATTTTTCTTTTTCTTCTAAAATATAAATCCAATAACATTTGCATCAATAATAAAAAAACTATAAGAATTAAGAAAAAACAATCTATTAGCTGATTTAGTTTAATAAAGAAAAAAGAGCTGCCAAAGCAACTAATTGATACCCCGTTAATTGAAGCAGAAGACAACTAAAGGACTTTAAATGAAGGAGTTAGTCAATTGAATTAGCTATTCTTACTAATATGTCAGGTATTTCTGTATTGGCTACTTTATTATATACCCCCAACATATATTGTAAATTATTCTTTTCAAAAACAAAAAAATTAAATAATCGGTCTTCGAAATAAATACCTTTGGTACCATCTCGAAGTGTAAACTCCTTACCATTTAAGTCCAGTTTATTTTTGAAGTTCAATTTATTTTTTTCGGGACGAATGTCAATTTTAAAGATATTTTCTCTTATATCTTTATTAACAAACCTAATTTCTAAGGAATCATTCACATTATAGTTCTTATCTTCAAAAAACCTTCCAAATTGATGTGTGAAAGAAATTGAAGGCAACATTTCGGGCAACTTTACATCACATTTAAAATGATTTTCAAATTCCTTTACTGCTTTTTTTACAGATTTATATCCAGCTTTTGTGAATCTTTCCTCAAAAGAAGGTGAAGTGTCGTTCGGATTTGCATTTACTATTCCGTAATTCAACCCACAAATACATATACTAAATAAAACCAATAGAAGTGGAATAATTTTATTCAATTTCATCACCCTAAATTATATTTAGGATTAGTGTGTCCTGTTCCGTTACATTAATTCCTTCTTCGACTATCCTGCTCCGTTCGTTCAATAAAGAAAAAAAGAGCTTAGTTATTTATTTATATTAAAGGAAAGGGTTCTTTTAATTAACATTTCGGAGTACCCAATGCAAACAAAAGAACCTTAAATTAAGTTATTTTTTAATACAGTTTTATTTAAGTTTACTCTTAATTCTTGATTTCAAACTATGTTTTAAAAAAAGATTACACCGGTTACTTTTAAACTATTTAGTAACTATTTCTAGTATCATATAATTTATCTCAAGCTTTTTTTGACCAAATGACAACTGGAATAAGAATTAAGGATAAAAGCCCCCCTGCTAAAGATAGTGTCGCATAACTCGCATTAGCTACTACCATACCCGAAAGAGCACCACCTGAAGCTCCTGCTAGTGCAACTAAAACATCTATTTTCCCTTGCGTTTTTGCACGTGTAGAAGGCTCTGTCGAATCTACTATTTGTGCTGTACCACTAATTAAACCAAAGTTCCAGCCTAACCCAAGTAGAGTCAGAGCAACGATTAATAGAACCATAGAATCGCTTGGTGCGAATGCCGCTAGTAGACCAGCAAATAACAAAGTCACTCCGGAAGCAATACTCATGGTTGTTCGTCCAATTTTATCAACAAGAATACCAGTCACGAGCGACGGAAGATACATGGAACCTACATGAAATCCTATAACAATTCCAACCTCCGATAAACCATGACCATGATGTTTCATATGTACAGGTGTCATCGTCATTATAGCAACCATTACAATTTGAGTAAGTACCATAACCGTTGCACCGACTGTAAGACCTCTTTTATTGATAGCTTTTTCACTAAGAGATTCCGTCATATTTCCATATTCAGTCTCTCTTCTGTCCGCTTCTATCATTTTTGCAATTTCTAATGGATCCGGACGTAACATAATAAAAAGGACAAGACCTGCTAAGATAAATGCTGTTGCAGATAAGATAAATGGGCCCGCAAGCGCCGGAACACCCATGGAAACAGCAACTTCCCCCATAATTTCTACTAAATTCGGCCCTGCGACAGCCCCGAATGTTGTCATCACCATTGTTGTGCTGATAGCCGTTGCTCGTTGTTTATTATTGGCTAAATCTGTCCCTGCATATCGAGCCTGTAAATTTGTCGCAGTTCCTGCGCCATAGATTAGTAGAGAAACGAATAATAAAGTGACACTATTTATCATGGCAGCAATCACTACACCAATTGCACCGAGTCCTCCGACAATAAAACCTGTAGATAAACCTGTACGACGTCCATAACGTTGAGATATTTTTCCTACAATTAAAGCTGCACCCGCCGACCCTAAAGTAAATAAAGCGGAAGGTACCCCTGCATAAGCATCCGTTCCCAGCATTTGTTGAGCTAAAAGAGCCCCTACCGTAATACCTGCTGCAAGCCCTGCCCCACCAAAAACTTGTGAGAGACTAACAACGAGTAGCACACGCTTATATAAACTCTTTAGCTTTTCAGGTGATTCTATATAAGTCTCTATCGGGTCTTGTGTTTTTCCAAACATCTTTCAATACCTTCTTTCTACTTATCTTAATGATTAAAACATAACCATTTTGTCAGCCCATTCGACGTAGATGTTTTATCAAGAAATCGCAATACTATTTAGAATTCTAATAAAAATACCATCTATTACTTTTCCATTCAACAAACCTGTCCTCGTTAGTCATAAAGTTCTTAGCAAAAGTTACCTTCCGTAGATCGCATCCTAAATATATTTCTATGTAAAATGTATATAAAACTTAATAAGAAGATAGAACTGTCAAAGTAGAATACAGATTTGACAGTTCTTTTTTAATTAATGCGCTTGCATTACAACATTCTTTTTCTTTGAGAATAGTAAAAAAGTGATCGTTAAACTTAAGCTGATTATACCAAAAACTAGTCCTAGTCCACTTAAACCAACTAAATCTAGCATCATGCCTGTTGACAATAAGACGATCTGAAAGATGACAGAATCAATCATATTACGGAATGAGAAAAATCGGCCATGAAAATCTTTTGGCACTTGCTTTTGAAAAATCACCATGGTCGTTGGGAAAAAACAGCCTACTGAAAAACCAAAAACGCCAAAAGCTACTAATGCAAAAAATTTAATATCTGATAAAAGTAGCATGAGCTCCATCGAACCGATGATAAACGCTAAAGTAAAGAGGAGTGTTCCAATTTTCACCCGCTCCGTAATCAATTTCAAACCAGCTGCACCAAGCATGAAACCAATGCCCTCAACTGTATACAATAATCCAGATATTGTCGTTGAATGATGAATCTCAGAAATTTTCATAATAACTAAATTAAAGGAACCTAAAAATAATGTTGGAATTAACATTAAAACAAGTGTCATTAAAACAATTGGGTGATCCTTCACCATCGGTAACACTTCTTTAAAGCTGCCCTTTTCCTTAGTTGCTAATGAGGGATTAACCATCTCATCTAATTGTAGGAAGTTCGTAATAACAAACATCAGAATATAGACAATAAATGAAATGATGTACAACCATTTCAACTCAAAGAAACTTAACATGAATCCCGCTGCAGCCGTACCAATAATCCTTGAAATCGTTCGGGCATTCATTTGCCAAGCATTAAGTGTGATTAGATCCTTATCCTTAACAATCATTGGAATAATAGATTGTAGAGCAGGCATATAAAAGGCTGCTGCTATTTGAAGCGTAATTAAAAAAAGAATCATCCATACAACCGAATTTGTAAAAAGTGCCATAAACATAAATAAAACACTTATAATTCGCCCTACACTTGCCCATTGTATAACTGTTTTTTTCTGCGAATTATCAATAATACGTCCTGCCAACGGACCTACTATTAAGCCCGCCAATATACCGCAAGAAATAATTAATGATTTGTGAAAGTCAGAGGGAACGACCTCTTGCATAAAAGCTAGATTGCCTATAATTCCAGCCCATAAGCCAAGACCAACAACAAATTCACCCAATAAAATAATCCATACATTCCGATTATGCCACATGCCGTATCTCCTTGTTGTTTCATTTATTAATTACTACATAGTAACAAAATTATAAATAATCGTACATAGTCGTTTTTCATAAGTAAGAACTATGCAGAAGTTTAGAGGCAAATGCAAAAAACACCGTTTGATTCCAGTATCAAACGATGTTTAGCTTTTTTGAATAAAGCTGACGGTAACTCATATTTAATTTATAATGATTTTCTAATAAGGCGCCGCCATCCTATCCAGAAAATAATAATCAACATACCCGCTCCGACAGACTCGGTAAGTTTCCAAAAAAGTATAAGAATCAGCAAAATAATTAACGGAAGAATCGTTAGCTTCAAATCATCCAATTCTTTCATGCGCGCACTCTTCTTTCTTACGAGACATAATTAGCATTCATAATACTTTCGCAAGTACAACTGATACTTACTTTCAAATTATTATTATTGTAAAATTTTAAAATAGAATATCTCCATAACGATGGATACTGCTTATCTTCATCTATATTCTGAAGGAAGCATAATGGAAACCTCATATTTCGCTATTTTTATTTGATGATATTACATACCAATTATTTAGTGCCTCTCCTTCTCAACACCTTCACCACAATCGATGTAGCCTTTCAGTAACATTTGATAGCGTAAGTCTTATAAAAAATATTCACTTTCACAAAAGAATTGCTAACATATTTAGCCTTTCGTAACTTTCAACTGATACTGCTCAACTATTCGGCTAAAGAACGAGGCTAAAACTTGCTGAAATAACATACCAAACACTACTGGCATGATCGAAAGTATGTCGTAGCTACGACTACTCCTACAGCAATATTGCGCATCCCTCCTGTAAAAAAGAACATTGTAATAATACTTATACCCCTCCAAAGAAACTATTCAACATCTCTTTTTATTCCTTCTTTCCTAAATGAATCTCTTATAGGATTGCTCTCTCATTCTTTCTACTTAAAATAAACTAGAAAAATTTGCAGTTTTTAGCCATATCCTTCAAACTATTAATAGTACTAGAAAGAAAGGATGACAGAGACAATTGAAAAAATTAGTGTTCGCTTTATTGCTTTCCATACTTGTTGTGGCAAGTGGATACACTGTTCAAGCTGCTGGTTTTAAAGATGTGCCAGAAGATCACTATGCGTATGAAGCCATCCTGTGGGCAGAGGAATATGATATCGTTAATGGCTATGCAGATGGTACATTTAAGCCTAATGCAACAATCACAGAGCAACAATTCGCTAAACTACTTACTAATTTTTACGAGCTCGAATCACCTTATGATGAGCTAAAAAAACAAACCCCTCTAGCAAACTGGTCTGATGAGTTTTACAATCGACTTGCAAGCTATGGTGTTCCATTAAACGGATATTTCGATAACACTATTCGAGGAGCTAATGTGAAGCGCGGTGTTGTGGCACAAGCTATTACACATTTAGCTAATGGAAAAAGTGGATTAGATCAATCCATACAGTTTTTACTCGATTATTACATTTCTACTGGTCAAAACTTACAGTATGAAAACCGTAATATACAGAAGTTTTTTGGCGTGACAAACAATATGACGCGAGCTCAAGTTGTTACAATGCTCCACCGTATGGATGAAAGAAATTTTTATGAAATTTCGGAGGACGCACAAAAAATTCACGAAAATACGAGTAATGCTTCATTAAATACACGAGCAAAAAATGGCCAAAATCAGCTAGATAAAATAATGCAGTTGACAACACCTTCCAATAGTGCTTGGAATGGAACCTATTCGTATTACTATAAATGGGGGACAGGCTCAACTGATTTTAATCGCCGTGATGCCTATATTTCAAACGCAACAAGCAAAAGCTTTACTATTTTCATTACTGCCAATGATGGGACAGCTGCAGGGAGTGTCGATGGGACAGCGACGATTACGTCTAACACTAAGGCCGTGATGAATAAATCTTCAAACGGCAATCGATGTGTATTAGAATTTGAACGTCTTAATAATGCGCTTAAAATTACCGAGGTAGACTGCCCCAAAGAGCATGATGAAGGAACGAATTTTTCTGGGACTTTGAAGAAACAATAAATTCAACTGGAAGGACCTTTATAAATCACAATAATACTCTTCAATTGTGAAAAGAACTAAAAAGTGCGAAATGGATTAAAAAATTCATTCGCACTTTTTTGAATTTACGTCTTTGCCTTTTAACACGATGATTTTCCCTTTTCTATAAATGTAAGAATAGGATCTACACTTTTTTTGATACAGCTAAAGTATTGTAGAAAGAGATTACTTAGTCAGTAAACAAAAAGAAACCATTTTGATAAAAGAATTGTTCAAAATGGATCCTACAATTGTTTTTATTATAGAAGTCCGGGTACAAAATATATGCCCTTAAACCTTCTTATACATCTTCATAGCAATCTCTATAAAATCAGCGAGATACGGAGATATATGCTTATCCTTATGCCAAGCTATATCCGTAAAAATGTCTGCTAATTCCGTTGATGTAATCAGTTCTTGTAAACGGTGATTTTTCAGCTCTTTCTCCACCACCATTTTAGGTAAAAATGAAATACCTAAACCTGCCATCACACATTGCTTAATAGCTTCAATACTTGCAAATTCAATCATTTGTATTGGGAGCGCACCTTCCTGCCGTAGTTGTACTTCCAATTGATTACGGTAGGAGCAACCGTTCTCCGTCAGAAGCATCGTTTCATTTGAAAGTTGCTGTAAAGAAAATACTGGACTCTCCTCGTTACTATCAGTAGGTGCACTGACAAAAACTAATTGCTCTTGAATAAGTCGCTCACGATGTAACATAGGTGTTTCCTTATAGGCATCCGTAATAAATGCTATATCTAGATTGCCTGACTGTAATAAATCTTTAGCTATTTCTGTTGTATGTACCGGCTTAAAAATGATTTTTACTTGTGGATGAGATTTCTGAAATTGTTGTAAAACACACGGCAGACGGTATACACATTGACTTTCCTGTGCCCCTATTTTTAACACCGCTTGTGTTTGTTCATTTAATACAGCTTTTTTCATTTCCATATTTAAATCTAGCATTTTTTGGGCATACTGTTGTAATCGCTGGCCCTCCTCCGTAAGGGTAATGCGTTTGCCTAGCCGCTCAAAAAGGACTACGCCAAGCTCTTCTTCAAGCGATTTAATTTGTGCTGTAATACTTGATTGAGCATAATCTAGTAGCTGTGCTGTTTGCGTAAAACTTAACGTTTCTGAGGCCGTTAAAAACGTTTGCAGCTGTTTAATATCCATCTTTTCCACCCCTAAATCGTTTTTTTCGATACATTCCATCGAAACATTCAGCTTTATCGATAATAAACATAAGTTTACACTAGTTATAACCTGAGGGACAGAGGAGGATTTTTATGAACATTACCGTATTTATTGGTAGCTCTAGAGCCGATAGTAATAGTGAACAATTGGCTGATTATGTATTAGAGGGCTTACATCATAAAAAAATAGATCTAAAAAATTTATCGATCGAGCCTATTCACGATTTGCGCCATGATGATAATGGCTTTCAGTTTGTAGATGATGATTATGATCAAATTATCCATGCGCTTTTAACAAGTGACGTCGTTATTTTTGCCACACCGATCTATTGGTACAGCATGTCAGGAATAATGAAAAACATGGTGGATCGACTGAGTCATGCTATTCGAGATGAGCGTTTTCCACAACTAAAAGAAAAGCTACAAACTACCGAGGCGATTGTTCTTGCCGTCGGTGGTGATGCCCCATATATAAAGGGGCTACCAATGATTCAGCAATTCCAGTATATTTTTGACTTCTTAAAGATGCCGTTCTCCTCGTACATTATTGGAGAAGCAAACAAGCCCGGTGAGATACGTCACGATGAACAAGCACTGGCGCAGGCTTCTATTTTAAATAAGCAGTTAAAAGCACGTATCTATCCCATTAAAAAAACGACCTGAAAGCATTACGCTTTTAGGTTATTTCACTATGTTGAAACAAAATGATCGAGGAAATCTTAGTGAGAATTAATGCATCCAATTAAAAGTCTCCCTTCAGCTAAACGAGTGGTTGATAAAAGTGTATTTTGCTCTAAATGCAAGCAGGGACGCACTTTTGGTTCATCACTCTATTCGTAGTGGTTTTTATAAACGTTTGAAACATAGACAAGAAAATTTAATATGATTGGACAATGATTTCGAAGAATCACTATTTATCCCACCTTTAGTTTTTAACTAAAAAACAAAAAAATAATGTGTACAGAATCAATAATCAGGCAGCAATCAAAAAACGACCACAGCTTAATGGTCGTTTGTAAATTCTAGCTCTTTAGGTGGATCGCCTTTTTTATTCATCAGGCGCATACGGATCGGCTCGATTTTTAATGTAATCATTTCATCTTGATTTCCAACGAAAATGCTTGTAAAAATCTCAGCCAACTTATTTTTTATTCCTTCCTCTAGAATTTCTGTTAGCTTTCCTTCAATTTCAACATACGTGTCACCAAAGCCTCCATTTTCGTATCCATATAAAATATGTGTATACGGGTTTTTGCGAAGCTCTTCCATTTTTTCAGAATGTTTATTTGTAACTGTATACAATACAAAATCTTCATGTTGGAATGTCATATAGCGTGAGTACGGTTTGCCATTCTCAACGGTTGCCATCGTTCCTATTTTTTCACGATTTAAAACTTCTAGTATTTCATCTCGCACAGAGGTCATATTATCTCATCCTTTCTTATCCATACTATTTTGTCCTTATTTAGCTTACCTAATCATATTTTTTGAAAAATATGAATTGACAATATTCGGTTTATTTTTAAATCTATTGTTATAATAATTTGTTGAACAACATGAATTTTTAGAATGAGGGTTATAATAATGAAGCAAGCATTTTTCACACGATGTCTGTTCTTCTTAACGGGTATTTTGCTTTTATCCTTAGGTATAACATTGACAATTAAAGGTCAGATTTTCGGTGTTGGTTCATGGGATGTATTACATATTGGACTTGCTAAAACATTGGGATTAACTATTGGTACTTGGTCCATTCTCATCGGACTAGCCATAATAGCGTTTGATATAGTAATTACAAAGAAATTTCCACTGCCGGGTACGTTTATAGATATGTTTTTAGCAGGAATTTTTATTGATATTTTTAACTATTTGATTCCTGATATAGATGGTTTTTGGGTGCAACTTCTTTCATATGTATGTGGCTTACTATTACTTGGCTGGGGTTGCGGTATGTATATGGTGGCAAATTTAGGGATTGGTCCTCGTGATTCATTAATGCTTCTAATGGTTCATAAGCTTGGCTGGAGTGTCACACGCTCTCGAACAACTATGGAAGTAACTGTCGCTTTAATCGGCTTTTTACTAGGTGGACCTATCGGCGTTGGTACTGTGCTAATGGCTTTCGGACTCGGACCTATTGTACAGTTTGCTTTAACGTATAATGAAAAATTATTTATGAGATGGACTGGCGTGAAAAGCGCTGTAGTATAGGCTTACAAGACAATGCAAAAATGCATTGTCTTTTTTGTATGTAGTGACATATTTCCGTTATCGCAAATCTTTACAGCAGTTTATGCAATAAACAGCAAGGAACCACTTACAGCACGTGTAAGATGGCTCCTTTTTTGTTGCTATTCTTCTGACGCAGATGGATTTTTCCCAGTAGCCTCTATTACTTCAGGGGTCCCATCCACTATGTCGTCATCCTGTACATTTTCAGCGGCAGGAGGAGTAATTGTCACTAATGTATAGTCATCTTCCTGTAATATTTCAAAAGAGAACTTTTCGCGAATATCTCCTACATAAAGTGATGTCCCGATTGCTACATCAGTCACATCCACCTCTATTGTTTCAGGAATTTCTGACGGACTTACTTTTATGCGAACTTCACGATTAGGCTGTAATAGGAATCCACCATCAGCAACTCCAATAGCATGACCCGTAACCGTTACTGGAATATCAACCTCTAGTTCTTCGGCCATATTGATGGACTTGAAATCTACATGCTTAACATTGCCCTTTAACGCACAGCGTTGTACTTCTGTTAATACTGCGTTGACCCGTTTACCGTCTACATCTAATTGAAAGACATTTTTATTGCCGAATTGAGCTAACATTTTTGCAAATTGTCTGGCATCCAGTGATACCGCTGTGGATTCCATTTGGTAGCCATAAACAACGCCCGGAATAGCACCGTTCTGTCTAAGTTGAGTTAATGATGAATTACGCCCTTTATCGCGTTTTTTAACAGTTAAAACAGTATTCATCGTCTTTTCCCCTTTCATGGAAACTAGTCTCATAAAAGGTTTTGCCCGTTCTTATGATTTTTATACCTTTAGAATCTACTGTTCAATAAATATCTGTGGGTTGTAAACACCTACTCCATTCAAAAACAGAACATCGCCCTGTAAAATGACACTAAAATAAAACGTAACATATGTCCTTCATTCGTATACCATCCCCTAAACATTAGGTTGCCACCAAAATGTTCACCAGTATACACAGATTTTTATATTAATTCGTTACAAATCAGATTAATATCTTCTGAAAAGGTTTTTATTCTAAATGCTTCGGAAAAATTCATTTTCTCAGATGATGTTACAACTTGCTGGAGCTTATGTTCATACGTAAATATAAATTGATCAATCGTTGGACATTCAAGTTTTAAGGCTCTAGCTACCCCTTGAATAATTTTCAGACGATAGTAATCCTCTTTTGGCATTCGTGGGATATCCCATATACCTTCATGATTCATAAATATCTTTTTTATAGGCACAGCTGAAAAATCAAAGTATCTTCCCTCCTGATCGGGTTTAGAAAATGGATCAATCAATAACGATGCATAACGTATATACAGCAGATACTCCTGATGAATAGACTCCAGTTTTTCAAAATCTTCGATATCTTGTCGTGCTATACTTGACGGTTGTAATGAATAATTATCATCTACCATAAATTTCAAAAGGTTTAGAGGCCGAATATTGAAATGCCTTACTATTTTCATCATCTCTTTCCAGTGATTCAGTAAATGGCGAATCATTGTGTACGTAATTGGCCCCTCAGGATAAAGCTTATAAACATACTTTATAGTCTCTTGCTCTTCAAATATTGACTTTAGCGAAAAATCATTCATAAAGAGTGCTGGATGTACGTATAAAGAAATATTTCTTGTCTCTGCTTCTAATGGTGATGCTAAAACTTTCACTTGAATTCCTAACTGATAAAATAAATTGCTTAGCTTTGCCATATGTTCCGATTTTATTTGATTCGATCCAATATAAACTGTTTTCTTTATCCCAGTTGTTAACACTTCATTCGATGGCACACCGTTTAACCATCTAGTATCACCATAATATGTAGAAAAACTAATCACCTCAGCACAGGAAGATATCTGTTTTAAATAGTTAGAAATTAATTGATTCGAGCCAAATGTAGGAGAAATCAATATAATACACTTGGCTTGCTTCAAAACTTGGATATCAATTTGTGATAATACAGTTATATAGGCATCTGTAGTCACACTGAGAACAATGGTATCCCAATCTCCTGATATTGTATTATATCCTTTAAAAAGACAATCAATCACACATTCTCCAGCTGCAGACTGATGCTGTTTATTTTGTATATGTGCTTTAAGTGTACGTTGTTGTTTGATTGTTTTTTCAAAGAACATATTTGAACGTGAAGATTTTCGACCAGCAATCCCCACTTTGCTATCGAAATGATTTCTAAAATTAACAGCTAATTGAACAGATGTTGGCCCTGTTCCTAATAATAAAACCTTTTTGAAAAATGTCATATCATTCTCCTTATAATTTAGTATTTATACTTTTTGATATAAAACGATATCAAATACGCCTTGAGGGGCTGCAATTTGCTCGACTATACGCCATTTTGTTGCATCCACTGTTTCCATTGGGTAATTAAAAAGAGACTTTAATCCATTCCCATAACGCATCGCAATCATCACGTCCTTATTTGTTAAACCATGTAATTGTTCTAATATGTCATATTTACAGTTGACTGTTGAGCTAAAAATAATATGACTAATCTGTTGAATGGATTGGAGTTCATTCACTGACTTATTTTCAATCTGAATTGTATGATTTCCAAGTTTAGCAGCCACTTGCCTCCCCAACAGAATAGCTTCATCGTCAATATCAATACCCAAAACTTCTGCTCCTGTACGTTTAGAAATCGATAATAGTGTTATTGGAAACGAACCTGCCCCAACTACTAACACCTTTGATTTATTGGTAATAGGAAAGCCACTATGTTCTTTTTCAATGCAGCCCTCTATATTGCGAAAATAATCCGTCATCTCTTCGGTTTCATGTAAGTATTTCAAAGCCCAATATTTTTCCATTATTTTCACACAATCAGCAGACATTTTTCTTAACTTCTCGATTAATAGTGAGATTTCATATGTTTGTTTTACATTATGCCATTGATTTTCATTCTCACTGTTAATTATAAAGGAAGAATAATCATCAATCACTTCCTCTAGTTCTGAATAATAACCTACCATTTGATCTTGATTATGTTTGTCAATTAAAAACCCAAGCTTAGAAACAAAGTAATGTAATTTATTTAATAAGGTTACTGGCTCTTTCACTTTTGTCACTTCCAATGCTTGTATATTAAAGTTCAAATTATTCCTTTGATTTCTCTCTGGCACCCCCAAATTTATAACTAGCCTGTTTACTGTTGTATGACTTATCTAGGTCATAATATAGATTGTATGTGGGTACCTCTTTTGTATAATACGTAATGCTAAAAAAATTCATGCTAATAGTGACAAATTCATTCGCTGAAAAAAACAACAAAAAAAGTCGAGAGACACAATGTCCTCGACTTATACTGACTAATATTATATTCTACCTGCAGCATCCAATGTCATCGCTAGCATTTTAGCAAACTCACCACGGGTAATAAATTGATTTGGTAATAAATTTGTATTGTCGTTTAGGGCACCGATCGCATACAAAGTCTCAGTATGACGCAATGCTTCCCCTTGAAGGTAGTAGCCATCTTGATAAGGTAAAATCACATATTCCTCCTCTTGGACAAAATCTACAGCATCTAATGTTCGACCAAGAATTAAAATTGCCTGCTGGCGTGTAATTTTTCCATTTGGATCAAATGTAGTTGGCGATTTACCGTTTATGATTCCTAAAGAATGTAAGGCGCCTACATAACCGTTATACCAAGATTTTTTGACATCAATGTCTTTGAATTGTTTTGTCGGTATTTGTTGAAAACTGAATGCACGAGTTAATAATGCACTAACCTGGGCACGTGTTAAAGAATCATTGACACCAAAATTATCGGCTGTTTTGCCTTGAACAATGCCCCTCTTTGATAAAGTAGTAATATACGAACTATATGATGATCTTCCTATATCACGAAAATGATTTGGCTGTGAATTATCAAATTTTAATTCTACATTATTGTGAATCGTTGCAATTACTCGGTCCTTTAAATCTCGATAAGCAACCGGCTCCATTGCTCCTTTTTTAGCAACTTGTTTTAAGACCCCATCCTGACCATTTTTAAAAATTTCTACTTCTAAGGGCTGACGGTTATTGACAATATTTGCTTTAACACTAAAAATATCTCCTTTTTCTGATGCATTAATTGTGGCACCATATGAAGAGTACACCGTCATATTTGGCGTTTTCATATGTACATAATTAGTTGGCTCTTGATAGGCATGTGCCTGCATTGGATTGACCAATGATATTCCTAGTAATCCTACCAATAGACCCTTTGATAATTTCCCTTTCATTTTATTTCTCCCTTCTTTCAATCTAGCACTATCATACCGAATTTAACTATGTAAAAGAATACCATTTCCGACTAATTGTTCTATCGAAAAACTACACTTCAATAACAGGTCTAAAAGTGTAGTTCTAACATGTACTTATACGATTGTAATTTTATTATCTAACAATAAGTGTAATTCATGAAGCTTTTTAATTTCAAAATGTGGTTGAATTTCACTTGTATTTTCAATATCACGTATATTAAACCAACATGTATCAATTCCGGCTTGTAGTCCGCCTTTAACATCAGATGTTAAGGAATCACCAATAATCAGGGTCTTATCCTTATTTATATGTTCGATACGTTCAAAAACATAATCGAAAAAAGCCGGCATTGGTTTTTGATAGCCTGTTTGCTCTGAAATAAAAATAGCTTTAAAAAATTGTGCTAAATTTGCATCCTCTAGACGTTTATTTTGAGTCATTGTTTTACCATTTGAAACGACATATAAATCATAGTTATCGGCAAGCTGTTCGATTACTTCGTAGGCACCATCTACAAAATGATGTGCCTCCTTCAAATATTTTTGAAAGACCGCTTCAAAGTACTCCCCATCTACATCTAAGCCGAATTCCTTTAATGCAATCGAAAATCGAGTGTTATGTAATGTATTTTTAGACACCTCACCACGTTCAAAAGCACGCCACATAGATTCATTAATCTCTTTATAACGCGCAATCATCGCCTGAGTTGCTGCAATATTTTCCTGTTTAAATAAACGGTCAAGTGCTGCATTTTCAGCCAAGTCAAAATCTAATAATGTGTCATCCACGTCAAACAATAGTGTTTCATACTTAGTCATGTCTTTTCCTACTTTCTTTGGTGCTGTATTACCATATCATTCCTACTATCATAACGCTTTTTTAGAAAAATAACAGTAAATTTACCCACCTGTCAACTTTGCGGAATTTTAGGAATAATCTCACAAATAAAACCTAAAAAAATTTTACTTCATTGCGTAATAAAAATGATCATCTTGCCTAAAAATAGCCCTTTCGATAATTTCATATTTGAAAATAACAGCGAATATGAGACAATAGAATGCTAGAAAGGAAGATGTACGAATTATGACGACTCTACAAAAAATTACGCCTGCCTTTGATCCTTGGGAAGCGTATTTAGATGTTGAACAACATGGGCATATGACCCTCTCTAATATTGAATTTACAACAACAACTCTTTGTAATATGCGCTGTGCACACTGCGCAGTTGGATATACATTACAAACTAAAGATCCAGATGCACTGCCAATTGAGCTAATTATAAAGCGTCTTGATGAAATACCACACCTTAAAACAATCTCGATTACTGGTGGAGAACCGATGATGTCTAAGAAATCCGTTCAAAACTATGTATTGCCTTTATTGAAATATGCACATGGACGAGGCGTGCGAACGCAAATCAACTCCAACTTAACATTGGAGCCTGAACGTTATTTACTGATTGCACCGTATTTAGATGTACTACATATCTCACATAACTGGGGTACGATCGATGAATTCGTTGAAACAGGCTTTGCTATGATGGAGCGAAAACCAACTTATGATCAGCGTGCAGCTTTATTCCAACGCATGATTGATAACTCAAAGATGCTTGCAGAACACGGTGTTATGGTATCAGCTGAGACAATGTTAAACAAAAAAACTTTACCGTACTTAGAACATATCCATAACCAAATCATTAATGAGATGAAATGTGCACGCCATGAAGTGCATCCAATGTATCCTTCAGATTTCGCAAGTGCCCTTACGTCTTTATCACTTGAAGAAACTCGTGATGCGATTCATCATCTACTTGATGTTCGAGATGAAAATACTTGGATGCTTTTTGGTACGCTACCTTTCTATCCATGTAGCATGAATGAGGAAGATCAAAAACTCCTAAAACGACTACGAGAAGAAAAGAACGTTACGATGCGTAATGATCCAGATGGTCGCTCTCGCTTAAATGTCAATATCTTTACAGGTGATGTTATTGTGACAGACTTTGGCGATACACCAGCACTCGGCAATATTGAAAACGACGAATTACCAGCAATTTTTGATAAATGGATGGCAACAGATTTAGCTAAATCACTAAACTGCCACTGTCCAGCCGTAAAATGCTTAGGTCCTAACGTTCTCGTTAAAAATATGTACTATAAAGATACACAGTTTGTTAGTGGCTCAGCCAAAATGTAAAAGGAAAAATGTCCAATGCATTACATTGCATTGGACATTTTTTATAGGATTTATGAAATTTTCGCCTTAACAATTTGTTAAGCTATTATCTGTTGCTTCTTTTTATTCCTGAGGTAAATTTAAACTTTTTAATCTTTCAATTTCATCTCTCGATAAACCTAATAAATCCATGATTTCTTCAATCGGTATGACATGTTAATAATTTTTTCACTAACTGTATTTGCTCTTGTTTAAGCTCTTATTTGACTTCCTTTTACATGAATAATAGATTTTTTTACTAGCAAATTCGTAGTTATTTCTGTTGTTTAGTAGATTCAATATACTAATTAAGCAATTCTTCTTTCACTAAAACTATGGTGTTCTTATTAACTCCTTTGCCATTAACTTAAAAGTATTTAAGCGACTTTCTAGTGCGTATTGGTTGCAGTTTAGCATCACTTCGTCAAATCCATATTGCTCTTGCTCTGCTACTAAAAATTCAGCAACTTCCTTCGGTGTTCCAACCAGATTGGCTTTTCGATTATTGGCGATTGTCATTTTATCCATCTCTGTAAGTGGATAATCCTTTGCTTCCTCAGGTGACATCGCTTGAATAATTTGACCCTTCATGAGATGAAGACGTGTAATATCAATCGGTTTCGCCAAATATTCCGCTTCCTCTAACGTATCTGCAACTGTCGCAGCATAAGTAACGATTATTTGTGGCTTCTCCATATAATAGGAAGGTATAAAGTAATCTCTATACGTATCAAATATATCCTTTGACATATTGCCAGTGAAAAATTGTGCATATGAATACCCTACACCAAATCGACCTGCCTGCATAGCGCTTTGACCACTTGACCCAAGTAACCAAGCTTCAGGTAATTGGATATTCACTGGTGCCGCAATTACTTGATCATAGACATCTTCCCCTGTTTTTTGATTATTCATCAGTTTTAAAATGATCTCTAGCTTATCATATTGCTCTGTAAATCGTTGTCTTCGTCCCTCTGCTAGTGCATAAACAGAGGCATGGTCACCACCAGGGGCTCTGCCGGCGCCAAAATCAATACGATTCGGTGCTAAGCCACTTAATGTTTTAAAGACCTCTGCCAGCTTATATGGAGAATAATGCATCATCATTACGCCTCCAGTACCGATACGAAGACGTTTTGTTTTCGCCGCTAGGAAAGCAGCTGTAACCTCTGGAGCTGAACTTGCCAGTGAATGGCTATTATGGTGCTCTGCTAACCACATTCGATGATAGCCAAGCTCTTCACCTAAAAGCGCTATTTGTTCTGTACGCTGAAAGGCCTCCTCAGCAGTATGATCTTTTGGTATAGGCATTTGATCTAATATACTTACTCTCATTGAAAACACCCTCTCTGTCTAAGCACTCCTCTCTACTGTAATATAGTAAGCTCTTTATACAAAGTAAAAGACCTTACTCATAGGCAAGCCGCTTTGCATGCCATGTGTCATAAACCATGCCAATAAGGAACCGTTTTTGTTCGGGACTCAATACAACATCATTAAATTTCATTGCATAAATAGAAAATTGATTTGTTTGTTCATCCACTACAAACTGTAAAATGGCATGTCCTTTTTCATTTTCAAAAGTAATATCACCTGATAATTCGACAACATGCTCGCCAGTTTTTGCCTGGTAATAGCGCCAATATGGTTCAAAAAATGCGTAATTAAATGCATTACGAACAGATACATCTGAAAAATTCCCCAAATACCCTTCTTTTACAGTATCGATAAACTCATTATCAGTTATATCTTTTTTGGCATTATACACACATCCGACAAGTAGCCCCATACATACAACACAAACAAATACTCTTACATGATTTCCTAAACTCAAATGTCATCACGTCCCCTTTACGCAAAAACACTATCACCTACATAATACATCAAAATACATACACAAAGTAGAATATTTCAACTATTTGCAGAATTTAAAAATATCAAAAGAGATCGAATCCTCGAAATTAACAGAAAAAAATTATTGAAGCTATTTACAGTTACTTTTCATTTCGCTACTATCAGATTATTATTATAGAAAAGAGATGAACTGCTGTGCCTTTTGATTTAGATGTAAACATTTTACTCATCCTTATTTTTTTGGCTTTCTAGCCGCATTTATCGATTCTGTTGTAGGAGGCGGTGGGCTTATTTCTTTACCAGCTCTTATGTTTGTTGGTCTTCCACCATCTGCAGCCGTGGCTACGAACAAGTTAGCAGGCACTATGGGTTCATTAACGAGCACCATAACATTTTATCGCTCTGGTAAATTGGATATTAAAGCCGTTTACAAACTGTTCCCTTTTGTTTTTATAGGCTCCATGATCGGTGCATGGATTGTCCATCTTATGGATCCTAGTGTTCTAAAGCCACTTATGCTTGTCATGCTAGCAGCTGTGGCTATTTATACTATTTTCAAGAAAGACTGGGGTAGCATTTCTACCTATAAAAAATTGACACCTAAACGTTACGCATTTTTTGTGGCGATTATTACATTAATCGGCTTCTATGATGGCTTTTTAGGTCCGGGTACAGGCTCATTTCTACTGTTTGCCTTTTTAATAGTTGGCTTCGATTTTTTAAAATCGGCAGGGAATGCTAAATTTTTAAATTTCGGAAGTAATATCGCAGCCCTTCTTATGTTTATATACTTAGGGCAAATAAATTATGCTTATGGTTTACCTATGGGACTTGCACAAATTGCTGGGGCAATTGTTGGTTCTAGGTTTGCCATTAAACGTGGCAGCGGGTATGTACGTAATTTATTTATCGTTGTGACAATTTTATTACTTTTGAAAAATACATATGACTATTTTTCATGATTGATTCATTATATCTACCATTTTTTTAATGCAAGTCAATTACGCTCGGCATAATGTGTTTTGCGCGAAAGCGAAGCGACAGCTGCATGATGTTGGTCACTCAGTCTTTTTCACAGGACATTGTTGTTCTTAGACTGAGTTCCACTCATCTTTGGCAATTTTCAATAAAGATATTACGTCGTCTTCGTACTTATCAATATATCGACTAAATAGAAGCATGCTAAAAATACAACATGCTTCTATCATAATTTTATTATCCAAAATTCTCCGTCTATAATTATTCTTGCTTCCTAAAAATTCCGTAAGCAATAACTCCAAATACATAGCCTATTCCAGCCCCTAAAACAATTGTAAATACGAGAAAGTTTGGTTTGAAAAACATGCCAAAAACCACACCGAGAGCACTTCCAAAAATCATTCCCAATGGAATTAAACTAGCAATTAAATCTTTAGCGTCGCTTGACTTTTTCATACCTAATGCTCCTTTCTGTTTTTATAATTGTGAATAGATATACAATCATCATACTGAAAATATAACCTGCCAAAAAAGCCACAAAACAACGCTTTTAATTCATCACAAATTTCTATGCAAAATAGCCTTTATATACAAGATGGGTGCTGCCCTACATCAAGGAATGGTGCCATTTAATTGTGATTTAAACTCCCTCTTTTCAATAAGCATTCCTCCACTTCAAATCTGATTTTAAGAAGTATAGCTTACTTGCTTGTATTTTCAATCTACTATATGTATGGGATGGTTCATGTAGAAAAAGTACCGTTGACACTTTCTCAGTTCGATACTATTTTAGGATATTTCCCTTGATTGCAATGCCAGTTTTTTAGATCCTCCCCGGGCGATTTTATTTGTAATTGTGACCAATTTACCTTTTTCCCTTTCTAAGCAATTATAAATGGTTTATAATTTGCTATGATTTTTCATCACAATAAAATGTACAGAAAAGGGCAACTTAACAAGTGGCGGATTTCTTCATCCCCACTGATGATTATCACAGAATTTAATACGGGATAAATTATCAGGTATCAATGACTTATCTTTGAAATTAACAGAAAAAGATAAGTTTTTTTGATGCTATCAACTTTTTTTCCCCTTTCATACGTCTAGTAGTTGTATACAATTTGAAAATGTTAAAAAGGAGCTTCTTTGGACATGAAAACAAGAAATGCATTTCAACATGAAGAGGTGTTTGTCCAGTTAATTCGTGAACAGAAAGAGCGTTTTTATTTGCTCGCGTATAGCTATACGAAAAATGAACAGGACGCACTTGATGTTGTACAAGACAGTATTCAAAAAGCAATGCTTTCTCTCGATCGACTAGAAAATGTCGAATATATGAAAAGCTGGTTTTATAAAATCGTCGTACGTACATCTATTGATTTTTTACGTAAGCATAAACGCTTACACGTGACAGACGATGATACATTGCAATATTTAACCCCTGCACAAGAAGATGTTTACGAAAACGTTGATTTAGAGCATGCGTTAGATGAATTACCAATTATGTATCGTGAAGTTGTCATTTTACACTATTTTGAAGACTTAAAGCTCGCTGATGTTGCAAATATCCTTAACATTAAGCTGAGTACCGCTAAATCACGTCTTTATAAAGCGTTAAAGCTATTGAAAATACAATTACAAGATGTGAAGGGAGAAACAGCACATGGATGAAAAAATAAAAGAATTAGAAAAACAATATAATGAGGTATCTATTCCAAAGGAACTTGATTTTGTGGTTGAAAACGCATTAAAACAAGGTAAAAAGAAAAGAAAAAAACGAGCACCACAATGGATACTAGGATCTGCGGCAGCGGCAATGCTTTTTACAGCAGGTTTAAATGTCAGTCCTGCAATGGCACGAACACTATCAGATATTCCTGTTGTTGGTAGTGTCGTAAAGGTCTTAACATGGACTGAATATAAAGTAGCAGATGACTCATATGATGCTGACATAAAAGTACCTTCTATCAATAACCTAAACAATAAAGATCTTGCTACTACTTTAAATGAAAAATACCGTTCAGAAGGTAAAGCTCTTTATGATGACTTTATTGCCGAAGTAGGTGATATCAAGGCTAATGGTGGCGGTCATTTAGGCATAGATAGTGGTTATGAGATAAAAACAGATAATGACCAAATCTTGTCGATTGGTCGTTATACTGTCAATACTGTTGGATCTTCTTCTACAGTAATGCAATACGACACAATTGATAAACAAAATGAAATTTTAATTACACTACCAATGTTATTTAAAGACGATAGTTATATTAACACTATCAGTGAAAACATTAAGGAACAAATGCGCGAACAAGCTGCTGCATCTAACCAAGAAAAAGTGTACTGGTTAAAAGGAGCAGGTCTTCCTGATGAAGAAGTTTCAGATGAATTTACAGCTGTTAAAGCTGATCAACAATTCTATATTTCCGATGAAGGAAAGCTTGTTATCTCCTTCGATAAATACGAAGTAGCTCCTGGCTATATGGGTGTTGTGGATTTTGAAATCCCAACAGATGTCTTGAAAAATGACCTTGTAAGCTCTAATTATATTCATTAATATTGTAAACCTATAATCCGTGTGGGATTTTCTTTATCCTCCACGGATTATTCGTCTACACCAATTGGGCTTTACGCACTCCATTATGGTGCGAGAATAAAAACATTTCCCAAAAACGAGTTATTTGACATTTCATTCGTCAAATAACTCGTTTTTTTCGGTGATAAACTTTTCATGAATGTGATGGAATACAGATTTAAATTCTTCTTTTACAAGTAGTTTGTCATGCTTATAATCCTCTCACTTTTTGTCTAAGCTAAAGTGTATCAATTAACGTTAGAGGGTTTTCATATGAAAGGTGTAGGATCAATTAGTATTTTACATGTTATCTTCTTATCTATGACTGTTATTGGCTTAAAAAATCACGTGACCATTATTCCCCCGCTACTAGATGTTGTTGGGAGAGATGGTTGGGTATCTGTCATAATGTCTGCAGTTATTATATTCTTCTGGCTATTTTTTTTAGTTTATATTCAAAAAAAGACAAATCAGGAACCTATTCGAGACTGGTTAGATGGGAAAATTGGAAAAACTGGCTCTACAATTGTCATATATATTATAGCTATTTTTTTATTCATTCTTGCTGCCTTTACAATGGTTGAAACATTGCAATGGGTAAACACAACATTTTTACCTCAAACACCGGTCACTATATTATTACTTATTTATACAATTCTTTGTATTTTTCTCGTTACAACAAGTTTACAAACCATTGTTATTTTAAATGTCTTTGTATTATTCGGTGTAGTAGTCTTTGGCTTTTTTGTAGCATTTACAAATTTACAGGTAAAAGAATACGAACTACTACGCCCTTTTTTCGAGCATGGTTTCCAACCTGTTATAAAAGGAATGATTTATCCTGCATCAGGATTTATTGAACTATTAATACTCTTATTTTTACAGCACCAATTTAAAGACCGCATTCGTTGGTATCATTTTGGCATCATGCTTTTCATTTTAATGGGGCTTACTTTAGGACCACTCATGGGCGCAATTGCAGAATTTGGTCCAACCGAGGCTGCAAAGCAAAGGTATCCTGCCTATGAGGAATGGGGCTTAGTATCAATTGGTCGCTATATTGAGCATCTTGACTTTTTCTCAATTTACCAATGGCTAACTGGAACATTTATACGAGTTAGCTTCCTCTTATATGTTATAGCAGATTTGTTTAAGATGACTGGTGATCCAAAGCAAATATGGAGAATGATAGCTCCACCCTTCTTTCTTTTATGTCTGCCGCTAATTATTTTAAATGAAAACATATTTTTGAAGGTGAAAGGGAACTATATATTAACAGTTACTTTTGTTTTCTTTTTTCTTTTGTCAATTTTCTTCTTACTAGTAGCTTTCTTTTCAGGTAAGTCTTCTAAAAAGGGGCAACCTGAAAAACAAGAAATGGAAAGTGGTGAATCATAATGCCTCAGCAGGAGAAGGCGATAGACCTAAACACCTTAAAAAAACTATTTCAAAAATCAGCAGATATTCAATTTCAGGAATATGCATTTAATCAAAAAAAGGTTCAATTCATTACCTGTGATGCAATGGTAGACCAGCAAATGCTCAATGAAGTAATTGTTCGGCGTGTTCAATATCTTTATGACAATTTAGCTGATACATCCTTAGAAGAAAATATTACAAATCAACTTCATATTCCGACGCTTGAAAAAGTTAATGATATAGAACAAGCCATGAACTTTGTATATACTGGTTTCCTACTGCTTTATTTTGAAGAGGAAGAACTTTTGTATGCTAGCTGTATTGCTAAAAAGCCTAATCGAAATCCTGAAGAAACTAGGATGGAAGTTCTCGTTAAGGGGCCAAGAGATAACTTTATTGAAGACATCCGCGTCAACATTGCACTATTGAGAAAACGTTTACCTACGAATTCATTTTGCGTTGAGAAAGTGGAGTTAGGAAAACGTTCAAAGACAAGCGTGGCTATTCTTTATTTTGACGATATTGTCGATATGGATATTTTACACGGAATAAAAAAACAGCTTGCTGCAGTAGATACAGATATTGTCTTTAGCGGAGATGTTTTAATGGAGAGAATTAATAAAAACTCTAAGCTTTTCCCGAAATTCGATTACACAGGACGACCCGATTATGCTATTCAAGCTCTAGTTAGAGGACGTTTTCTCATGTTCGTCGACGGTGTAGCTTATGCCATGATCACTCCGGTCAATTTATTTTTATTATTAAAATCCGCTGAAGATAATGAGTACCCTATCATTTTCAGTTCTATAGAACGACTTTTGAGGATTCTTGGCATTTTAATTGGGTTGCTATTGCCTGCATTTTGGCTCTCACTGACGACCTATCACCAGAATCAGCTACCATTCCAACTTTTAGCAACAGTTGTCCAAGCAAAAACAGGTTTACCTCTCCCCTCCTCTCTGGAGATGCTAATAATGCTACTCATGTTTGAATTGTTTCGAGAAGCTGGGTTACGTCTGCCTTCTGTTATTGGTGGAACGATAAGTGTTGTTGGCGGTTTAATTATTGGTGATGCGGCCATTCGCGCAGGTGTAACAAGCCCAGAAATGATTGTAGTCATTGCGATTTCTACAATTGCATCATTCACTCTTGTGAACCAATCACTTGTCACAACCATCAGTTTATTGCGTATCACATTCATTATTGCCAGTGCTTTTTTTGGTTTATTTGGATTTTTTATATCACTATACTTTACACTTCTTTACTTGTGTAATATTCGGATTTATGGTTACTCTTACATGAATCTTGCAACAGATTTAAATTGGATGACTATTAAAAAATCGATATTCCGCTTATCACCAAAAGGCTACACTGAACGTAATAAAGCACTTGCACCCCAAGATAGTACTCGTACCTCTACAAGGAAGAAGCAGCAGCAATGAAGAAAAAAATTGTTTTACTATCCAGCTTACTTACTTCACTAATTCTTTCAGGCTGCTGGGATGTTACCGAACCTCAAAAAATGTATTATGTTGATGGACTCGGTATCGATTATAAAGATGGTCAGTATGAAATCTACTTGCAATTAATTAGTTTCTCTGATGTTGTAAAATCCGAAAATTTTACTCCTCAGGCGGCACCAGCTGAGGTTGGACAATCTAAAGGAAAGACGCTGGAAGAAGCACTTTTTAAATTATTTCGATCCATCGACCAAAAAGTGTTTTGGGGGCATATGACCTACATTATTTTCTCTGAAGAAGCGATGAAAGATAAAAATACAGTCCCCATTATAGACACTGTATTGAGATATAGGGAAACAAGGTATCAAATATGGACCTATTGTACACAAGACCCTATTAAAGACATTCTACTAGTAACGCCAATTTTGAATAAGCCGCTTACAACGTCAAAGCTTAGTAATCCTTTAAATACCGAAGATAAAGAAACGTTCGTCGAACCCGTTAATTTTCGAAATCTAGTTATTGGCTTAAATGAGCCGAACTACGAAATTGGCATCCCTTATGTAACCATTAACAAAGACTGGGGCACTGAAGATCGTCAAGAACAAGAAACTGCCTTTATAGGGATTGGCGTACTTTCCAAAGATGGATTTAAAGGCTTTATTAAGAACGATGCTGCAAGAGGAACGCAATGGATGCACGATAGAACACAAAGAGGTGAAACAACCTTTAAGTTAGAGGAAAATGATTATTTAACGACAACATTGGAAAAAATCAAGGTAAATATCAAACCAATAGTTAAAAATGATCAAGTAACATTTGATGTAGAGATAACATTAAATGCAAGGATAAACGGTTTCAAAACTAAGGTTTCAGAAGAAGAAATAAGAAAAAAATTAATAAAAGAAGTAAAAAAAGAAATTAGAACAACATATAAAGAAGCATTAGCGAAAGATATTGATATTTATCGCCTCTCTGAACATTTATATCGAAAAAATGTAAAAGTGTGGAAAAAACTTGAGGAGGATGGGAAGATCCCATTAACACCTAGTTCTATTAGTAAATTAGAAATAAACATTAACCAATTAAAATCCGGTCGTAAAACATTTACACGAACAATTAATGAATAATCTAAAAATATCCCCTCGAAAGGCACCTTATCTATTTGAGAGGATATTTTATTTTATTGATTAAATCTGGATTAGGGATTTATTCTTTTCCTCTTTCAATTTATCGACTCAACACGAAGGCTAATAGTTCACATGATGTAAATAGTCTTTGTTCCCCTACTCACTTCGTTGTAGTATCCCCCAAGGAGTTGCCTATTCTCTAGCCCAACCAACTTAATACGACTTTTGTTCATATAACCTTCGAAATATCCTGCTTAATTTCTTAACAAAAAATTATTTGTATAATAATGGTCTTTCCATGAGAACAATCATCATTTTAAATTTTTTAACATAGTTTCACATTTTCATTTGCAATTGACGATTACCATGCTATAATCCATGTATAAAGAATTGAATAACTTTTGACAATTATGTCAAAGGGGAGTAGCTAGCAGATGTGAACGAGCATCTGATTTCACATTCGTCATTACATGGTTATTAACCATCGGGTGTGAAGGCATATCTTGGCGTACAAGATATTTTCTGTATAACAGTGATCGCTTAGCAAGACCTTTGCCTATTTTTTAGGCAGAGGTCTTTTTATTTTGCCTAAAATAGCAAAGACTACGTTAAAAGCAGTTTATTCATTTCAGTACTAATTAAAGGAGGAAATAAATTTGGAGGCAATCTTACTCGAATACGCATGGGTACTCGTCGTATTAATTGTTCTAGAAGGTTTATTAGCTGCTGATAATGCAGTTGTAATGGCCGTTATGGTTAAACATTTACCAAAGGCACAACAGCAGAAAGCACTATTATATGGTTTGGTAGGAGCATTTGTTTTCCGCTTTGCTGCATTATTTCTTATTACTACGCTCGTTAATTTTTGGCAAATTCAAGCGATTGGTGCTGCGTACTTATTAATCATGTCTGGTAAGCATATTTATGATTCACGGAAAGCCGCGCAAAATCCCGAAGAAGTTGATGAGCCTAAAAAGCAATCTGGCTTCTGGATGACCGTCATAAAAGTAGAATTAGCCGATATTGCCTTTGCGGTTGATTCAATTTTAGCAGCTGTTGCCATTGCAGTGACACTACCTCATATCGGAAATTTTGATGTTGGCGGCATTAACGCTGGTCAATTCTCAGTGATGTTCCTAGGAGGTCTTATTGGTGTTGTAATGATGCGTTTTGCTGCTCGTTGGTTCGTAAAAGTTCTGGATAAATTCCCATCACTTGAAACAGCTGCCTTCTTAATCGTTGGTTGGGTTGGCGTAAAACTAGCTGTTTTAACATTAGCACACGAAAAACTGGGTATAATTCCACATGAATTTCCACATTCAACGATATGGAAGGCTATTTTCTGGATTGTCTTAATTGGAATTGCCCTTGGTGGTTATTTAGTTGGTTTGAAAAACCAAAAGAAAAATGCAAACTAAAACGTAAAAATATATATTACTTGGTCCTTACGAAGACCAGGTTAGTGTTTGTATCACCAACCGAGGTAATTCCCGAACGGAAATCACCCCTCGATATGGTGATACAAATTTTTTTATAGTTGAATCTTTTCCGAAATTGGTTCGTATGTTAATATAAAAGTTATTTTACAAAAGAAAGGATTTTTCTATATGGCGTATGCTAAAAATCAAAACTTAAACAAAATTTTAAAACACTTTGCTTTTATGTGGGTATTGACAGTTGTCGGCATGTACATAGCAACATTATTACCACCAGCGGTTGTCATGCCGCTATCTATTATTACTCTGGTACTTCTTATCATCGTTTGCTTTGTGCGAAGTGTAAAGCTTGCTAATTCCATTATGTATACAATCCCCTTTTTAATGGGAATTACACTATTTTGGACAACACAATTTTACATTGCGGAACTAGGAGAACAGCTTGTTTTACTTGTATTCGTAGCGACCGTAGCTATTTTCATTGTGCTAGCACTGATTGGTATGATGATGAATAAAGACATTTCCAATTGGGGAAGCTATTTATTCACTGTCCTAATTGTCGTTATTGTATTTTCATTAGTCTTTATGTTTTTCCCTGTTAGCAACTTGGTCGCATTGATTATTGCGGGAATTACTGTACTACTTTTTAGTCTCTATACGGTCTATGACTTTAACAAAATCCGACATAATCACGTTTCAGATGCTGAAGTCGTTGGTATGGCTTTAAATCTATACTTAGATTTCATTAATTTATTTGTCAATCTTTTAGAAGTAATTTGGCGTTTAAAGAATGAATTTGATTAAATTTCCTAATTGAGAATAAAAATCAATTAAACTTTGCCATACTACCATTTTTCGCTGTATACTATAGGAGAACAGTAAATATTTACTGTAAAGGGAGGAAAATATTTATGTTATCTGAAAAACTACACACAGCACTAAACGAACAAATGAATTTTGAATTTTACTCTGCGCATGCTTATATGGCGATGGCGGCATATTGTACAGATCAAGATTACGATGGCTTTGCCAACTTCTTTTTAGTTCAGGCTGAAGAAGAACGTTTCCATGCGATGAAATTTTATAATTTCCTAAGTGATATGGGCTACCGCGCAACAATCCATGGCTTTGATAGTCCAGATAATCATTTCGAGTCTATTTTACATGCCTTCAAAACTGGCCTTTCACACGAGAAAGAAGTAACGCGCCGTATTTATCATTTATCGGATATCGCTTTAGATGAACGCGAGCACGCGACTATGGCTTTCTTAAAATGGTTCATTGACGAGCAAGTAGAGGAAGAATCAACGTTTGACACGTTAATTCGTAAAATCGAACGCATTGAAAATGACTCCAATGCAATCTTTATGCTTGACGCAGAATTGGCTACACGTTCATTTTCACCTGATGCTGAAGCATAAAATATAATTTTAAACAAAAAAAGAATCTGTATGAGCAGATTCTTTTTTTGTTTATTTCAGTGGAAAATCAATTTTTTGAGTTCCATCTATAAGTTGCCATGATTTTAGGCTTCGATAAGCAGCTTCATGTACCGCTTTGCTTTCGCTACATAAAAACATGTAAGAAAGAACAGAGAAACGCCGGCATTCAACGTTTCTCTGTTCTATTATAATGGCTGAGGTTCTAGAACTTCTCCATCAAATGCAGCACGATAAATAGTATAAATGTCTTCTCGCTTAAGTGGCATCGGACTACGTGCTAGAATTCTTGTTTGCTTTGTCGCATCTTCCGCTAGTTGTTCCAGTGCAATTTCAGGTATATTAAATCCTTGTAATGTTGACGGAATATTAACATCCTGCACAAGTTGCTTCAATGCATCTACACATTTATAGGAAGCCTCTTCTTGCGATAAATACGCAGATGAAATACCCATTGCATCTAAAATATCTTTCATTCGTTTTTCGCAACTTTGACGAATATAGCCCATGACATATGGTAATAGCACTGCGTTGGAATCTCCATGAGCAATATGGAATTGGCCACCAAGTGGATAAGCTAAAGCATGTACTCCTGCAACACCAGCATTGAAAAAGGCTAAGCCTGCCAAATAACTGCCATAACTCATATCCGAGCGTGCCTGCTTATTTTGACCGTCATGCACAGCAGTTCGGATAGAGCCACTAATTAATTTTATAGCTTGTAGTGCAAGTGCATCAGTTACTTCGTTTGCATTTACGGAAACATAGGCCTCAATTGCATGTGTTAAAGCATCTACACCCGTAGCAGCAGTCACTTTAGGTGGTAAAGAAATTGTTAACGCAGGATCTACAATAGCGACATCTGCTAATAAGTAATCATGTGTCACAACATCCTTCGTCGTTTCAAGTGACAGTACTGAAATATTTGTCACTTCCGAGCCTGTTCCAGATGTAGTTGGAATTAAAATTTTAGGTAATCCTTTATTTTCAAGATTTTTTGTTCCCGTTAAATTTAAGTAATCTGCTACTTTCCCACCATGTGTTGCTAAAACCGCGGCAAGCTTCGCTAAGTCTAATGCACTTCCTCCCCCTAAACCAATTACTAAATCAAAATGATGCTTTCTTGTAAACTCAACTAGTTTTTCACCAATTGCGAGCGGTGGCTCAGGAGCAATATCGGTATAAATAGTTGTAGAGTAGCCATTTTCAAGTAAAGGCTTTTCAAGATGATCTGTTAAACCTAACTCTTTTAAAAATGGATCTGTGATTATTAAAATATTATTTGCTTTCAATTTTTCTACTTCCGGTAGTAGCTGATTTAAGCAACCCCAGCCTGTATAACTCGCAGGAGTAAAGGTTAATTTATGCATAATTTTTCTACTCCTATCTATTCATAATAGCCTTCTGTCGATTTTCTAAATGACTTAAATTGGACTGGATCATGGCCAAACCACACTTGCGAATTTGTTTCATTTGCTAATTTTCTAATTCGGTCAACTGTAGAATTATAGCCAACAGAATCATATAGTATACCAGGCGGCTTGACAGGTGGACCAAAGCTTTCGGCAGTGTAAATGGCATCCGAAGCTAAAATAATTCCCCCGGTTTCTGGCATATTAATATGCAAAGCTAGCATTCCCCAAGCATGGCCGCTTCCAAAATTCAAAACTTGGATTCCTTCTGCAAGTTTCACATTATCCTCACCACGCTTAATTAATCGCCATTGTAAATTGTTTTTTATCCACATATCAATGTCACCCCAAATATAGGCACCTTCTTTTACATTTCTTGCGTATGTTTGTAAAGTTCCATTGAATTCATCTTCCTGTACAATAATCGTTGCATTCGTAAAAAGCTCTAAACAGCCTGCATGATCTAAATGTAAATGTGAAGCTACAACATATTTAATATCTTCGGGACGCACATTTAACTCTTCTAATCGATGATGTAAATAGCATTCCTCTGGCATATTAATTGGGAATGCTTTCTGAGTAAATTCACCCCAGCGCCCTTCAGATCCCATTGAATTTGGGTTACATGCTGTATCAAATAATATTTTCCCTTCTGGATGGTCAATTAATACTGTATAAATTGGAAGCTCTACAAATTCATTTGGCTTGTTTGGATAATCAATAGTTGCAGGATTATGCATGGCAATCAAAAAGTTTTTATCCATTCGGATTGTTCCATTGTCCATAACATACAATTTCGGGTGTTGTTTGATAGTGTTCATTTACAACCATCTCCATTCGTGATTAATTATGCCTCGGCATAATTACGTCAGGAATCGGCTTTGTGCCTGGGCCCGCACGGCGCAGGTCAGTTAGCTGTTATCGCATGGATGCGATAATTTTAGGCTAACATCCACTGTGAACTCCATTCCGATTCCTTGACATCCGCCGGATGCTTTAACTTCTATCAGCGGTTGTCAAACATCTGCTGATAGAAGTTAATTATTATTCCAAATCACTAGCTTCATTTCTGTCATTTCCTCAACTGCATATTTGATTCCTTCACGACCGGTTCCGCTTTCTTTAACACCACCATATGGCATTTGATCTACACGATATGTCGGAACGTCATTTATAATGACACCCCCGACTTGTAATTTTTTTGAAGCTTTAAAGGCCGTCTCAATGGAAGGTGTAAATATCCCTGCCTGTAAGCCATAATTTGAGTCATTAACCGCGTCAATGGCTTCTTCTACTGATGAAACAGTATTGACAATAACTACAGGCGCAAATATTTCCTCACAAGATACACGGCTAGTAGAAGATACATTCAATAACACTGTTGGAAGTAATATATTATTTTCAATACGACCACCTGTCAGTATTTCAGCACCTTCTGCTACCGCCTCTTCGATCCATGTGACAGCACGCTGCTGCTCAGTTTCTGAAATCATCATCGCTAAATCTGTTGTTGCATCAAGTGGGTCCCCTATTGTTAAGCGCTTTACTTTTGCTTTTAGTTGCTCTAAAAATTCATCCATTATATTTTCTTTTACATATATACGTTGTAGTGAGATGCAAACTTGACCTTGGTTTGAAAAAGCACCCATAACAATTCGGTCCATAATTTTATTGAGTTGAACCCCTTCATCCACAATAACACCAGCATTCGAACCAAGTTCTAATGTGACTTTCTTTAAACCAGCGCGATTGCGAAGGGAAATACCTACAGCTGGGCTCCCGGTAAACGTAATCATTTTCACTTTTGGATGTGCTAAAAATGCATCCCCTATTAGTTTTCCTTGCCCAGTAACTAAGTTAAATGCACCTGTTGGTAAATTAGTTTGTGCCAATAAGTTTGCTAGAAAATGAGCAGATAAAGCTGTTTGTGTCGCGGGTTTCAAAACAATCGTATTTCCAGATGCTAATGCCGGTCCAACTTTATGGGCTACTAAATTTTGCGGAAAATTAAAAGGTGTAATGGCCGCAATAACGCCCAATGGTTCACGAATTGTATAACCAAATCTACCCTCTCCGCTTTTAGATGCATCCATCGGAATCATTTCACCAGATAGTCGCTTCGCTTCTTCTGCTGCAAATTTGTAGGTTTCAATCGTTCGATCAATTTCAGCATAGGCATACTTTAACGGCTTTGCAGATTCTAACGAAATAATGCTAGCTGCCTCTTCTCGATTTTCTGTAAATAAATCAGATAACTGTTCTAAAATCTCTGCTCTTTGAAATGCTGTTAATGCTGCCATTTCGGATTCTGCTGCATGAGCACTTTCAATTGCATGCTGTACATCATCTTCAGTTGCCATCGCAAATTGTGCTACAACCTCTTTTGAGTAGGGGGCTTGAACCTCCATATACTCTTCTGTCATTTGCCAGTGTCCATTAATAAATAAGCCCTTTTTCAAGACCTCACTCACTCCTCTCTCCAAATGGTTACGTATTTATTTTAGAAAACAAAAATGAATACGTAACCATTTTTGAGTAAAAAACAAACTGATGTTCATCAGTTCATTTTTTACTCGTAGTATTTCTTGGGAAAAGTTTAACAGATTCTGTTTGTTGGATGCAAGTGCTTTTTTTCTCCATTACCTCAAATAATTTTTCAATAGCAATAAATCCGAGGCTTTTCTCAGATTCTAGTCCTACTGTTGTTAACGCTATCGAATGGTGTTTACTAAGCTCCACATTATCAATGCCAATAACATTAAAATCTTTAGGAACTTGAAAGCCCCGTTCTAAACAAAGATTTAATATTTCAATGGCAATAGCGTCTGTTGCAGCACAAATAGCTGTAGGCTTTTTAGGAAGCTCAAGTATTTCTTCAAATGCTCGTTTAATATCGCTTTTGTTAGTATTTGTTAAAAACGCTGGCACTGTTTTCGCATCTATACCGCTGTCCTTTAATGCATTTTTAAAGCCTTTGTACCTTCCATAAAAAGTACTTATTTCGTGTGGACCACCAATCCAGCATATATCTTGATGACCTAAAGATAAAATATGATTCGTCGCTATATAACCAGCTTTCACATTATCAATTTCTACAAAATGCCTATTTTCCTGATGCTTGCGATTATACATAATAAATGGGATGCCTAATTTTTCAAGCTTAAAAAATAAGTCGTCTTCATATAACATAGACGATAAAATAATCGCATCAGCCTTCGTTTCCAAAACTGCATTATAAATAGAATCTAAATTATCTTCCGTACCAAAATAAACATTTACTTTATAGCCCCGAGCATTAACAAAATTAACGATTGCAGTTGTTGTATCGACAAAAAAAGGATTATGTAATGGCCCCGAAATCAATATAATAATGCCTGTTTTTTTCTGTACAAGTGACCTTGCAATATCATTTGGAATATAGTTTAATTCTTCAATCGCCTTCATCACTTTTTCTATAGTTTTCGGCTTTACGAGTTCAGGAGTATTTAACACTCTTGAAACTGTTGTTTGAGAGACACCCGCATACTTTGCCACATCTTTTGAAGATACCAAAAAACCACCCATTTCATCTTTGTAAGCCTATTTTATACTATTACAGATATAATGTTAATAGATAAGGGTAAGTACAAGTATCACTAATTTCAATTATTAGGAATTATTTTTTCCGCTCATATGGCTTAGCTGCTTCACTAGCTTTGAAATTATAAACAGGTGTAATTACTTTTATTATATCCGCAGTTTCCTCTAGAACAGATGTAATTTCTGACATCGGTTTATATGCCATTGGGGCTTCATCCAATGTCTCTTCGTTTACGGATGTTGTCCAAATACCTTGCATCGTCTCTTTAAAATCTTCCATGTTTAGTGCTTCTTTTGCTGCACGTCGAGAATACATACGACCTGCCCCATGTGGTGCTGAGTAATTCCAATCTGCATTCCCTTTCCCCATACAAATGAGCGAACCATCTCGCATATTCATAGGAATAACGAGCTTCTCCCCTTTATTTGCTCGAACGGCCCCTTTTCTTAACGTCATTGTTTCCGTATCAATATAGTTATGGATCGTATCAAACGTTTCACTAAAATGCCAGTTCATATGCTTGGCAATTGTTTCGGCAATTGTCCAGCGATTCATCCGAGCATATTGCTGAGCGATTTTCATATCGTGAATATAATCATGGAAATACTCGCCCTCTAAATAAGCTAAATCTTTTGGTACAATTGGATTTTGCTCTTTATGAGCTTTAATCATCGCTTGAATTTCTTTTTCGCGCCCCTGATCTTTCAGTTCGGCTATTTTCACTTTTAAATCTTCCCGTTGCAATGTTTCAAATGCTCTTTTTTGATGCCAATTTGCTACCTTAGCTCCTACGTAACGCGAGCCAGTATGGATAAGTAAGTAATGTGTACCTGCTCCATCTTTTGCAAGCTCTATAAAATGGTTGCCTCCCCCAAGTGTACCAAGCGATAAATTTGTATAGTCATCCTTTAAGCCACTTGCTACAAACTGTCTCCCCTCGAATTCAGCAAAATAGCGTGCAGGAGATACTTCCTGATGAATATCCTTTCCACTTGGTATATGTGCTCGAATTGTAGCATCGAGTTTAGAAAAATCTATATCCGCTTCATTTAACTCAGCTACAAATACACCGCAACCAACATCAATGCCCAAAAGGTTAGGCACTACACGATTTTGAAGCTGAATCGTTGTGCCAATAACACAGCCCTTACCTGCATGATAATCTGGCATAATTCGTACTTTTGTTCCTTCCATAAAAGCCTGATTTGCCAATTCTTTAATTTGATCGATAGCGGATTGTAATGCTGTATTTGAATAAATTTTGGCTTCCGTAAAACGTCCATTAATTCGTATCATTTTAACCCCTCCTTCTATTTATACGAAAAAACAATTCATTTCGTTTCAATTTAATCCCAAATTTTAAAAATCAAGGGGCATCATCATTACTTGTTGTTGATTTCCGTTCCGACTGGGCGCTTTCACGGGACGTCCTCTAAATGTCCTCCACAACTTTGAGTGATGAGCAAAAAAACGAAATACTAAAAAATGCTCTAAAAGTTTAAATTACTTTTAGAACATTTCCTTTATTTTCTAATCTTCATACTGAATATCTAACTTTTTCGGAATTTCTGGTATATCGTTTGATTTTACATCTACTTCTGCTAAAGCTAACGGATGAAATGGATATTTCTTCTGAACATCGAAAGGAATTGCAGCATTCTCCATTTTATTGTTCATCTGACTACGCGCAAGTAGGCCATTATTCGACAGATCAATGCTCATAATACTGTTAACCGTTTCTTTTAGCATTTCAATATCCTTTGCTTTAAGCGGCATTTGTTCGTCCATTAAAAACGGTTGAATATTGTCTTTAATATAGCCCTGCGCCTCCATCAAACAAGAAAATTCATTCAATTTATTTGCGTATAATTGTAATTGAGACTTTTCTTTTGAACGTTGTTGATTTAGCTCTAGTACTTTTTCCTCAATACGTGCTAAACGTATTTTCGTTAACTCCATAAGATAACTTTGTATGGAATGAATGGAATGAAGCATTAATTCCTCCGCTTCTTGCACTTTTTCATATTGCGCAATACAATCCAATTGCTGCTCATTTAACTTGTTAACACGTTCCTTGAAAAATCCATTTTGTGTATGCTGACCAAATATAGCCTTCATAAGACCTTTTCCGTGAATTTTTTTATGCTGTGCGTCCAATCGATCATATTCACGTAAATACTCACTATGCATATTTCGATATTCACGTAACACTTGTTGATAAGATACAGCCTTTTCTGTAAAGCTTTCTACAATTTCATCCTGCAAATAATCAGTTTGTGAAATGATTTGTAAAAGTTGGTATAATGTTTGAACATTTTTAAATACATTGGCAACCTGTTCGTATTCTTGCTCATATTCGGTCACAATCGCTAAATCACGTTGATAGCGCGAAAATTCGTATTGTGTATCACCTGTATACTTTTCAATGTTCTTAACAGCGGATTGGAATGGGTCTCTTTGTGGAATAACAGTTAATTCGAAGCGGAAACGTTCAAGCCATTGCAAGAAGCGAATTAAAATGCCATACGTTTTCTTATCACTATTTTCTGCAACTCGATGAATTTCTGAAATTAATTGCTCGCACTCACTTTTTTGCCAAAGCTCATCACTATTAATCTGTTTAGCTTCAATTGCTTCTCTTGCAGAGATCGCAACAAAATCACTTATTAAATGACCAAATCGTTCTCTCTCAGCATCAATAAAAGCCTTCGTATTTTCATTTGAATCTATGGCATTGATGACACAAAGAGGCTCAACACCTTTACTTTTTAACGTTTCCATTAATAATATTTCTGGATAAATAGCCATCGAACCTGAACGTAGCACCCAAAATATTTCGTCCACACGGTTCATCAATGCTTCTGGGAAGTAGGCCATTTCTCCTCCCCCAGCTTCCAATGAAACAGAATCAATAATTGTCACTGATTTTAATAAATCATTTTTTAAATATACTTCTAGATAATCTAAATGTTCTCGTAGTATTTGAGAGGCGAAAGTATCGCCAGTCGTTAATAATTCTAGCTTGCTCATATCGAATACAGCTACAACACCATCTAAAAAATACGCCTTTATTTCTTCATGTTCACCGTATCGCAAAAATGTATTTACCCCAGTTGGATGTTGCTCACTAACAGGCAAAACTTGACGCCCTAGTAATCCGTTTACCAATGTTGTTTTTCCGACACGCTCTTTCCCAACAATAAGAATCATTGTTTCGTTGTCAGCATCTTGAATGATACGATTTAAGTGTTTAGCTGTATCTTTTACATATGTATTTTGTACAATAATGCCATGTAATTGTCGCAAATGATCCACAAGCTGTGGCAAAATATTATTCGCTGAGGCTGTATATTCGATCGGCACATTATCAATATCTGTCATCCTCAATACCTCTTTTCTATGTATCTAAAGTTATTATAAATGAAAAGATTCCTTTATTAATACATAGTACTAAGAATTAACGATAAAAAAGGACAATATACTTAAGTACAGCTGTCACAAATAGGTAAAAAATCTTATTATACAAAACCTTCAATCACAGATATTATTCCTCATTCAGACTAAAAGAAATAATAATTATTAGGAAATATTTGTAGTGAGTTGATCTTCTCTTTATTCTTCAACCCCAGCCATACGTGCATATACTGCTCCAAGTGTTGGCATACCACCTTGTGCACCGAATTTCTCCACTGATAACGAAGCAGCAATATTGGCAAAATACACTGCCTGATCTAATGATTGCCCTTCAACTAAAGCATAAGCGAGTGCACCGTTAAACGTATCACCTGCTCCTGTTGTATCTACCGCTCTCGTCATATAGCCCGGAATATGAATAGGATATTCACCATCAAAATAGCGTGCGCCATCACTACCTAGCGTCATAATCATTTTATTGGGATATTTTTCTAAAACCTGCTCTATTTTATCTCCAAAAATTTCAACACACTCCGTTTCATTCGGTGTGATATAGGTAATATCCTCCATCCATTGCACATCAAAATTTGCCGCTGGTGCTGGGTTTAATAAAACAGGTACATTCGCTTCCTTACAAAGTTTTATTGCATACGCAGTCGTTTCCACTGGGATTTCAAGCTGCATAATGACCATCTGACTTTTTTGTATGATTTCTTTCGCTGCCTCTATATGTGCAGGCTTTAATTCATAATTAGCGCCAGACACTACAATGATACGGTTATCATTATTATAGAGTAAAATATTAGCAATCCCAGTAGGTGCCGATACACTTGTAATAGCTTCAGTTTGAACATGCTCTTGTTGTAAAACAGTGCGCAATGTTTCACCAAAACTATCGGAGCCCACACAGCCGATCATTGTGACTTCACTTCCAAGACGTGCCGCAGCTATTGCCTGATTAGCCCCTTTTCCCCCTGGAATTGTTTGGAAATCTTTACCAAAGATCGTTTCTCCCTGCTTTGGAAAAATTCCCATTTGTACAACTAAATCCATATTTATGCTACCGATAACTGTAATCATCTTTATACCCTGCCTTCCATCTTTTTTTTCATTTTAACTGAGAAATCCGTAGAAAGACAGGGCATACCATTAGAAAATTGTGGAGTACTAATCTTCTTATTGATGTTCATCAATTCAGCACAAGCTTCAATTTAAAGTTTTCCCAATAAACCTTTCCTTGACTCCAATTCAATTTTTCTATCACAATCTTCACAAGAAAATTTACCTTCCATATTTTGTTTATACAGTCTATATTTTTTTGATCCTTCTACAACCTCAAATGTTTTCTTACAAAAAATACAACGAAGCGAATAGCTAATCATAATATTTCCTCCTTTAAGCCGATATAGTTTTTTTGAGAATATAGAACAAAATATAATGAAATCGAAAATAAAATACTAATAATACCGAAAATAATTGCAGTCATTTGAAGCGTAAATAATTCTGCAAATAGTCCTAATAGTAAGGTTAAGGATATTTGCAAAACATTTTGAAATATATTCGCAAAACTACCGAATCTACCCATTATTTCAGGCGGTACATTTTGCTGATAAAATGTTTCATAGCCAGAATTACTAAATGCCATAAAAAATCCTAGAAAAACTAAACTTACAAATGCCCAAATACTTGATGTAGAGGCATAAAAGGCAGTGTAAAACAACATTGTCAGAAACAAACCAAAAGCTATATATGATCGAGTGGACCACTTTTTGGCGAAGCTTGCGGCAACTATCCCACCGAAAATTGCTCCTGCTCCTGCACTACTCACAAAGGTCCCATATAAACTATCAGATAAAGCTAAATCTTGCTTGATAAATGTGGCTTCTTGAGAATCAAGCGCAAATGCAATCATTAATGCACTTTGAAAGAGTAAATAAATCGTTATAAATAATAAATTTTGTCGAATGAAAGCTAGTACAGCTAAATAGTCACTTTTTAATAGTTGCCACGTAATACGTTGCCGTGAAGTTTCCTTCAGATCATCTACATCTGGTAAAAAGAAAATGATCAAAGCACAAACAAAAAATGTAATGCTATTGAACCAAATCGTCACTGTCGTATTAAAAAGAATGATGAGGAGTCCTGCTAGTGCTGGACCTATTAAAAACGAGCCTGAATTGAACGTGCCAAGTATTGCGTTAAAACGTTGTCTATCTTCTGAAGGAACAAACTTTGTAATATAATATGTACTACTAGGTCCAAAGAAGCTACTTGCTATATTCGCTATAAATAACAGCATATAGATGAGCCAAATAAATTCAATAAACGGCATACAAAAAACGATCAAGCCTCTGATCATATCCGTTGTAATCATCAGCTTGCGTTTATTCATACGATCAATGAAAGAGCCAGCTACCAAACTTGTTAAAACTCTTGCAACTGGTCCGACAATAAAAATTCCAGCCATCGCTGCAGGCGATTTTGTTAAATGCCATACAAATAAATTGAGCGCTACAAGGTAAATCCAATCCCCTAATTTAGAAAAACCTAAGCCCCCAATTAACAAGCTGTATTTTCGAAAGATTTTCATGTTGTTCCCCCCTTTATTTTTCACTTGCGTTTTTTCTGTAAACATTTATATAAACTAGCTCATTACTAAAACATGTAGTTGTCTCAGTTTTGGACTGGGCACTTTAGTGATGAATCAATAAACTGGATAGCACTTCATATATTTACCATAACTCTATTTATATATTATCAAAATATTGCTTCAATTCGTTATACATTTTTTACAAATAAATGACGAATTAAAATAACATATTTTTATTATGTAATGTGATAAGGACTAGACATTTACCTGTCAAAGAGCTTTTTTCATTACCCACTCCTACCGAACAATTCCTAAATTAAGCAATAAAAAAAACTGAAGACAACAAGTCTGTCTTCAGTCATAAGGAAATCCCTTCAGCTATTAAAATGCAATACGATTTGCTTCATAAGCAGCGATTTGTTCTTCGTATTTAAAGGTAAGAGCAATTTCATCCCAACCATTCAGCAATGTTTCTTTATAGTAAGGGTCGATGTTAAATTTATAAACTACACCATCTTCACCCGTTACTGTTTGTGCCTCCAAATTGACTTCCATCGTGTACGTTTTTTCTAAGCCTTTTGCTAAAATTTCATCACACTCTGCTTCAGCCAGTTTGATTGGTAATATCCCATTTTTGAAGCAGTTACTATGGAAAATATCTGCGAATGATGGTGCAATCACTACATTGAAGCCGTAATCTAGTATTGCCCACGGTGCATGTTCACGCGAAGATCCACAGCCGAAGTTATCTTGTGCTACTAAAATCTTAGAGTTTTTGAATTCAGGTTTGTTTAACACAAAGTCTTTTATTTCATTACCATCTGCGTCGAAGCGCCAATGGTAAAATAAATACTGCCCAAACCCTGTACGCTCAATACGCTTTAAAAACTCCTTCGAAATAATTTGGTCTGTATCGACATTTTTACGATCAAGTGGTGATATCACACTTTTTACGATATTAATTGGTTCCATTTGCAATCATCCCTTCCGTGTAAATGGAATTTACACAGTTTCCTTTACGAATTCACGAACATCCACAAAATGACCAGCAATTGCTGCCGCTGCTGCCATTGGCGGTGAGACTAAGTGTGTACGAGAACCCGCTCCCTGGCGTCCTTCAAAGTTGCGGTTTGATGTTGATGCACATCGTTCACCAGCTGGTACTACATCATCATTCATCGCCAGACACATTGAGCAGCCTGTCTCACGCCATTCAAATCCAGCATCTGTAAAGACTTTATCTAATCCTTCTGCTTCTGCTTGTTGTTTCGTCGAATAGGAGCCAGGTACAACAATCGCTGTTACATTTTCATGCACCTTACGCCCTTTGATGACATCTGCTGCTGCACGTAAATCACTAATGCGTGAATTTGTGCAGGAACCGATAAATACGTGTTGAATATCGATTGAAGTTAATGGTTGACCTTCCTCTAAGCCCATATAAGAAAGTGCTTTACGAAGAGCAGCTCTATCTGATTCATCCTCATAATCTGCTTGTGTTGGAACATGACTTGACACACCTGAACCCATTGATGGATTCGTTCCCCAAGTGATGATTGGCTCTATGTCTTCTGCTTGAATGATTCGAACTGTATCATATGTCGCATCTTCATCTGATGCTAAGCTTAACCAATAATTTGCCGCTTCCTCAAACTTTTTTCCTTGAGGTGCATGTTTACGTCCACGAATATAATCAACAGTCGTTTCGTCAGGAGAAATTAACCCTGCCTTTGCACCCGCCTCAATCGACATGTTACAAATTGTCATCCGTTCTTCCATAGAAAGTTTGTGGATAGCCTCTCCAGTGAATTCCACAATATGTCCTGTGCCGACACCAATCCCGAACTTAGATATAATCGCTAGAATAATATCTTTTGCAGCTACACCTACAGGAAGCTCACCTTCTACACGAATTTCCATTGTTTTTGGCTTGTTTTGCCATAGGGTTTGTGTTGACAATACATGCTCTACCTCAGATGTACCAATACCGAAGGCAATCGCTCCGAACGCACCATGTGTAGACGTATGAGAGTCCCCACAAACAATCGTTTTACCAGGCTGAGTTAAACCTAGCTCAGGTCCAATTACGTGAACAATACCTTGGTCAGGGTGCCCCATTCCTGCAAGCTCGACGCCAAATTCTTCAGCGTTTTTAGCTAACGTTTCAATTTGGTTACGTGCAATTGGATCATGAATCGTCGGTAGATTTTTTGTAGGCACGTTATGATCCATTGTCGCAAAGCTTAAATCTGGACGACGCACTTGACGTCCGTTCAAACGTAGACCTTCAAAAGCTTGCGGAGAAGTGACTTCATGAATTAAATGGAGATCAATATATAACAGGTCCGGTTTGCCCTCTTCCTGATAAACAATATGTTTATCCCAAATCTTTTCAATTATATTTTTTCCCATTATCTTCACTCATTTCTTAAATGTATGTTGTCATAATGCTTTCTGAAACAAAGCTTGTATCTATTTCGTTAATTACTTTATCTGTCCATTCATTTGTCGACAGTATACGAGCACCGTCACGTGCAAGATCTGCAGTGAAATAACCATCATCAAACACTGCACTCACAGCGCGTTCAATTTCTGCCGCTTCTTCTTTTAAGCCAAATGAATATTGTAGCATCATCGCAACTGAAAGAATTGTTGCTGCTGGATTAGCGACACCTTGACCTGCAATTTCTGGTGCTGAGCCATGTACTGGTTCATATAGACCAAAATTATCTCCTCGAATGGATGCTGAAGGTAGTACGCCTAAAGAGCCTGTAATAACAGATGCTTCATCACTTAAAATATCTCCAAACATATTTTCAGTAACTACCACATCATATTGACTAGGATTTGTAATTAATTTCATAGCAACTGAGTCAACTAAATTATGCTCTACATGCACATCTGGATAATCCTTTTTCTTCGCTTCTACTACTTCGCGCCATAAACGACTTGTTTCAAGTACATTTGCTTTATCAACAGAGCATAATTTGCCTCCACGTAAACGTGCTAATTCAAAGGCATTTTCAACAATACGCTCAACTTCTGCAGTTGAGTAAACTGTTGTATCGATCGCGCCATTTTCAGTACGCATACGTGGTTCCCCGAAGTATACGCCACCTGTTAATTCACGTACAATTATTAAATCGACATTTTCAGCTACTTCACGCTTTAATGGGGAAGCATCTAGTAAGCTCGGGAACGCCTTTACTGGACGAAGATTTGCGAATAAATCAAAATGTTTACGAATACGTAGTAATCCTTTTTCTGGACGTAATTCAGGAGTGTTATTATCCCATTTCGGACCACCTACCGCTCCAAGTAAAACTGCATCACTGTTTTCGCACATCTCAATTGTTTCATCTGGTAGTGGATTATTGTGTTGGTCGATGGCAGCGCCTCCGATTGTTGCATAACCTAAATGGAATGTGTGGTTGAATCGCTTACCAATCACCTGTAATACACGTACAGCAGAAGCAACAACCTCTGGCCCAATTCCGTCACCAGGAAGTACTGTAATTTTTTTCTCCATCGTCAAAACACCTTTCTTTGTATAGCGTTGACTACGCTATTTTAGTAATACTCTCACCTATTTCAAAAGGTGAGGTCATCAATATTACGACTACACATTATTGGCATAATTGCGTTTGGAATGCGCATTATGCTGATTCCATTCACTACCATCAAAACCTGCTACATTTAAACAGAAGCTTGAAGATCGATTTACTTACAGGCTGTGCACGAAGGTTTACTTGTATCAAATAACGGTTAATGGCATTTAAATAAGCTTTTGCCGATTGCTTCCCAAGTTGTGTCGATATCTTTTTATAACAGCGGACTAATCCTGTTACGGTAGAGTTTTTTACTGTTCCTGCAATACGATGTACCGCATCAAAGTCACCGGGTGACGAAGCAGGAAAACCTGCTTCAATAATTGTCACTCCTAGGCGCTCAGTTACTTGGCAATTTGTGTTATATCGAAAATATTAATTTTTCGCACTTGTAGCCACTTCTCTCACAACTTTTTCTTTGCCTTCATTGATGAATGGCATCATAGCACGTAATTTAGCACCAACTTCTTCGATTTGGTGATTTGCACCAGCTTCTTTGAATTTTGTATAGTCTGGACGACCGTTTTCGTTTTCTTGAATCCAGCGACGAGCGAATGTGCCATCTTGGATATCCGTTAAAACATCTTTCATACGAGCTTTTACAGAGTCGTCGATAATACGTGGTCCTGCAACATAGTCACCCCACTCAGCTGTATCTGATACTGAGTAACGCATCGTTGCCATACCACCTTCAAACATTAGGTCAACAATTAATTTTAGTTCGTGAAGAGTTTCAAAGTATGCTAACTCTGGTTGGTAGCCTGCCTCTACTAATGTTTCAAAACCTGCTCTTACTAATTGTGTAGCACCACCGCAAAGTACTGCTTGCTCACCGAATAAATCAGTTTCAGTTTCTTCTTTGAATGATGTTTCAAGTAAACCGCCACGAGCTGCGCCGATTCCTTTACCGTAAGCTAGAGCTAAATCTTTTGCTTGACCAGTTGCATCTTGATGAATTGCGAATAAGCCTGGTACACCAGCACCTTCTTGGAACTGACGACGAACTAAGTGTCCTGGACCTTTCGGTGCAACTAAGAATACGTCCACATCTGCTGGTGGTGTAATTTGACCGAAGTGAATGTTGAAGCCGTGTGCAAACATAAGTGCTTTACCTGCTTCAAGATGTGGGGCGATTTCAGCCTCATATACAGCTTTTTGACGCTCATCCGGAAGTAAAATTTGGATAACATCTGCTTCTTGCGCTGCTTCAGCAACAGTCTTAACATCTACTCCATCCGCTTTTGCTGCATCGAAAGATCCGCCTGGACGAACTCCTACTACTACATCGAATCCTGATTCTTTAAGATTTAGGGCATGTGCATGACCTTGTGAACCATAACCGATGATTGCGATTTTTTTCCCTTTTAATACTTCCTCGTTGATGTTTTGATCATAATACATAGTAGCCATTGTTGTTTCCTCCTAATTTTTGGTTTGTTTTTTTAAAACTTCGGATGCCAGTAAACCACTAAGGGCTATGTATCCAAAGCTATCCATTTTATATGCAAACTATTTTAAAATAGAGAGCTGCGAATTTGAGATTTTTTGAGTTTCACGAACAGATGCAGTAGCCCCTGTACGCGTTAATTCTTTAATACCATAAGGTCGAATAAGTTCAATAAAGGCATCAATCTTATCTGGATCTCCTACAACTTGATAGGTGACAACGTTTTTCGCTGTATCAATAATTTGTGGACGGAATGGTTCAACAATTGAATTCATTTCCAGACGTAAATTTGGTGGTGAAATTACCTTTACAAGCGCTAACTCGCGTAGCACGATTGATTTATCTGTTATGTCATTGACCTTTAACACATCAATTTGCTTTGATAATTGCTTCACTAGCTGTTCAATTTTACGCTCATCCTCTACGTTTACAACAAAAGTCATTTTCGAAAAGTTTGGCTGTTC